>OJAL01000799.1_pt1 | contig 19996 bp, 16 predicted proteins | sample 1589301 | NCBI WGS metagenome assembly OJAL01 (sample SAMN03283261) | human gut metagenome | biome: human-associated habitat; material: feces | host: Homo sapiens | place: USA | collected 2013
GCCGCCGAAGCGGTGCTTAAGCCGTAAGGCGGGAATTGTGCGGTGTTGCCTTAGGGTGTATCTTGCTTTTGGTCACACCTTGCGCAGGTAGCGGGCATCGATCACCTCAATGTCCGCATCCCGGCAATAGGTGTGGATGCCGATCAGATCCGCCGGGTCAATGCCCGCAATGGCAACGTTCTGCGGCATGGCGGCGCACAGTGGCACTTCCGAAGCACCGCGCCGCACCCAGAATTGCAGGTACACACCGTAATCCACCTTGGTGCTGACCTGGGCCGGGCGCACAGTCTGGTCGTTGTTGGTAAACAGCGGGCCAGCATTGCGGCTGCCCAGCTCATAATTACGGTGCTGCAGGTTAAAGGGTTCATCCTCATCCAGGATAAACTCATCCACATCATCGCGCTCTTCCGCTTCGGGGTTTTCGCGCACAGTATAGCGGCGGTAACGGGTGTACAGCTGGTTGTCCGGCCTGGTTTCGCTGCACAGCACCGTCAGGGCTTCGGGGGTTTTATCCACAATAATGCTGTCGCACAGTTCGCGCTCCACGCTGAACGCCTGCACTTTCTCCCATTTATCCGGGAACTGGGTGCAGCGGTAAAGGGTCAGGCTGTGGTCGGCGCTGGTTTCCGGCAGCATCCACACTTCCCCGCGCCAGTCAAACACGGTGGGGAAAGAGAGATGGAAGTTTTCCTTTAATACCACGCGGGGCGGCAGCAGGTGGTCGTTTTCATCAAACTCCGCCACGGCAATATCACCGCGGTTCTCCGCCATATTGAATGCTTCGCAGAACAGCCAGCGTTTGCCGTTGTCATCCTCATACAGCAGGGGGTCGGCATACCAGGTGCCGGGGGTGTAGGGCAGCGGGGTGTAAGGTTCTTCACCCAGAGCGGGCAGCGGGTCGCAGCCTTCCCCCTTGGGGGCGCGGCGCACCGCAATGGTATAGATTTCTTTTTGGCCGCTCAGCTTTTTGATCAAACGCTTGGGCGGCATATGCAGGGCACGGTAGATCTGGTTCATGAATTTTCGTTCCTCATGATTTCCCGGTAAATTGTCATCAGTTCGCGGTAGTTTTGTTCCGCGTTATACGCCTGGCAGGCTTTTTGCTGCATGGCGGTCAAATCAAAGGTTTCGCCCACGTTTTGCAGCTTGCGCACGGCATCCGCCAGCGCGGCGGCATTGCCGGGGGCAAAGTGCAGGCCGTCAATCCCCTCCTGCACGGCAGCGCCCACGTTGCCAAGATCACTGGCAAGCACGGGGGTGCCCACTGCATGGGCTTCCGCCGGGATCAGGGCAAAGCTTTCATAGCACAGGCTGGGGCAAAGGGCGGCGCGGCTCTGGGCCAAAAGCTCGGTAAGTGTTCCATGCGGGAGCTGGCCGGTAAAGGTTACAGTATCGGGGGCGTTCTCTTTGGCCCAGGCTTCCAGCGGGCCGGTACCGGCCACGATCAGCTGCGGTGCGTCCGGCCCCAGCAGCTGCCAGGCCTCGATGGCGGTGCGCAGCCCCTTTAATTCTTCCAGCCGCCCAGCAAAAACAATCTGGTTTTTGCGCTGTGCCCAGGGCAGCGGGGAATGGTTCGGCGCGGCCACGCCGTTGGGCTTGCAGTACAGCCGCTCCGGGGTAAACACCAGGCGCGAAGCTTTGCGGTTGAATTCCAGCAGCTTGCTGCGATCAAACTCCGTCAGGGTGATCAGGTTCACCTTGCGGTAGGTGCCAAGCAGGCGATGGAACGCATAAATGCCCGCACAGACCAAACTTTGGGCACGGCTGCCGCGGTAGCAGCTGTGCCGCACCGCACAGCCAAGGCCATGCTGCGGGCATTCCTCGCACACATGGCCGTCCCGCATCAGGATGCCGTTGGGGCAGAAAATGCGGAAGTTGTGCAGCGTCTGCACCGCCGGAACATGCTCTTTGAAGCATGCCTGGAACACCGACGGGCTGATGGTCAGCAGGGTGTTATGCACATGCACCAAATCCACCTGTTCTTTGCGAATCAGGGCGCGCACTTCCCGCACGGTTTTGGTGCTGTAGATGGCCCGCAGGGGCAGCAGCAGTTTTTGGGCCAGGCCGCCGGCATCATTATTGCGCTCATAGGTGATCACGCGGTGGCCGTGGGCTTGCAGCATGGCGCACTCCGCGGCAAACACGGCGTCCTCGCCGCCGGGCAGGCGGTAGTGGCAGTGCACCAGCAAAATGGTATGCGGTTGTTCCGGCTGCGGCATCTGCGGCCCCCTTTCCCTGCGTGAACAGAACTAAGGCAGCACCGCACAATTCCCGCCTTACGGCTTAAGCACCGCTTCGGCGGCTGCGGCACCTCGCTCGCCGTATCGGCACTTAGAATTATGCGGTATTGCCCTAAATATAGTTATTATACCGCGCAGCACCAGATATGGAAAGAGATAAAACGTAAAAAATGCCCCTGTGCACAACGCCTGCGCACAGGGGCAGCGGTTATTCAGCTTCTTCTTCCAGCTCGCGGACCAAGTTCCAAACTTCGCCAATGGTACCAAGCTGTTTTAAGCGGTCCTCTTCAACCTCGGTACCGGTAGCTTCCCCAAGCTGCCAGGCCAGCTCCACCAGGTCTTCTGCATCCACGCCCAAGTCTTCAAAGCTGGTGTCCTGGCTCAGTTCGGCGGCGTCACAGCTGAACTGCTCCGCCAAAATGTCAAGCAGATCCTCAAACGTCATGTGTCCTTCCCTCCGTATCGGTGCATATGGTATTTCTATAATACCCATACGGCAGCATGCCGTCAATGGCAGATTCGACTAATATTGCGAGCCTTTTCCGTTGAAAGCGCACAAGTTTGTACGGCGGGGGCTGACTGTTTGTGGAAAAGCGCGAAATACAGTATGCTGGCAGTGCTGCATTTTGCAGCACTGCACACAACGGCAGGCGGTTGGCCCCACTTCAGAAAGGAGGTGAGAGCCATGCCAAAACCTCTGACTTTTCATGTTTTGGGTTTACCCATAGCAGTCACGGTAAAAAGCAAGAACCGCCACCCCGGCCGGGCCGTCAAGTTCAGGACCGGCTTTACTTTTTCTGGCCGTAATAGGCGTTGGGGCCGTGCTTGCGCATAAAGTGCTTGTCCAGCACATGCTGGGGGGCGGGCTCCGCGTTGGGGTTGATCTGGCAGGTCAGCAGGGCCATCTTGGCCACTTTTTCCAGCACAACGGCGTGGTAAACAGCCTGGGCGGCATCCTTGCCCCAGGTAAAGGGGCCATGGCTGGCGCACAGTACGCCGGGCACATGCACCGGGTCAATGCCGCGGGTGCGGAAAGTTTCAATAATCACCTTGCCAGTGTTTTTCTCGTAATCTTCCTCGATCTCTTCGGGGGTCAGCTCACGGGCACAGGGCACCGGGCCGTAAAAATAGTCTGCATGGGTGGTGCCGAACGCCGGGATATCCCGCCGGGCCTGGGCCCATGCCACGGCGTGGGTGCTGTGGGTATGCACCACACCGCCCAGCGCGGGGAATGCCTTGTACAGTTCCAGATGGGTCTTGGTATCGCTGCTGGGGTTCAGGTCACCTTCCACCTGATTGCCGTTCAGATCCATGACCACCAGCATATCAGGGGTCAGTTCATCGTACTCCACGCCGGACGGCTTGATGACGAACAGCCCTTTTTCCCGGTCAATGCCGGACACATTGCCCCATGTGTAAGTAACAAGGCTGCGGCGGGGCAGTTCCATATTGGCTTCGTATACCTGTTGTTTCAGTTCTTCCAGCATAATTGTTCCCTCACATTGTTTCAACGGCGGTGCGCTCGGCGCACAGTGCCTTTTTGTATTCTTTCAGGAATGCGGCAAACCCGGCTTCATCAGCGGCATCCGGGTTCAGGGTGGTGCTGGCGGCACCGGCGAACACGCGGTTCTGCAGGTAGCTTGCCAGCGTTTCGCCATCGGCGTGCTCCACACGGTAAGCAGCCAGCAGGGCCATGCCGTAAGGGCCGCCCTCGCCTGCGGTTTCGGTGCAGGTCACAGCGGTGTGGGCGGCAGCGGCCAGGTAGCGCTGGGCCACGCCGGGGGTCTTGAACAGGCCGCCGTGGCCCAGCAGGGTATCCAGCGTCACATGTTCTTCGTTCAGGATATCCAACCCGATGGCCAGCGTGGCAAACGCGGAGTAAATGTTGGCGCGCATCAGGTTTGCCAGGCTGAAATCACTTTCCGGCCCACGCAGCAGCATGGGGCGGCCTGCATCAAAGTGGGTCACGCCCTCGCCGGAGTAATAGTTCACGGGGATCACACCGCCGCAGTCCGGTGCCCCCTGCAAAGAAAGGTTGAACAGCTTGGTAAACAGCTCACCCTTGTTCACTTTTGCACCGCAGAGTTCGGCGTTCTGGGCCAGCAGCTCCACCCAGGCGTTCAGGTCGCTGGTGCAGTTGTTGCAGTGCACCATGGCAACAGGGTCGCCTGCGGGGGTGGTAACCATATCAATTTCGGGGTAAACTTTGCTCAGGGCCTTTTCCAACACAACCATGGCAAAAATGCTGGTGCCGGCGCTGACATTGCCGGTGCGGGGCGCCACGCTGTTGGTGGCGGCCATGCCGGTTCCGGCATCGCCCTCCGGCGGGCAGAGCGGAATACCGGCCTGCAAATTGCCGGCGGGGTCCAACAGGCGGGCACCGGCTTCGGTCAGGGTGCCGGCGTCCGCACCGGCGGGCAGAACCTCCGGCAGCAGGGCGTTCAGGTCCACGGCATAGCCCTTGGCGGCGGCCATGGTGTTGAACTTTTGCAGCATGGCGGCATCATAACCGCCGGTGGTGCTGTCAATGGGGAACATGCCGCTGGCATCGCCAACGCCCAGCACTTTATGGCCGGTCAGCTGCCAGTGCACATAGCCTGCCAGCGTGGTAAAAAAGTCCAGCTTGGACAGATGCTCTTCTTTGTTCAGCATAGCCTGGTACAGGTGGGCAATGCTCCAGCGCTGGGGGATGTTGAAGCCGAACGCCGCAGTCAGCTCCTCGGCCGCTGCGCCGGTGATGGTGTTGCGCCAGGTGCGGAACGGCACCAGCAGTTCGCCGTTGGCATCAAAGGCCAGGTAGCCGTGCATCATGGCGGAAATTCCAATGCAGCCTACCTTGGTCAGGGTGCAGCCGTATTTTTGCTGTACATCGGCGGCAAGGGCGGCGTAAGCACTTTGCAGGCCCTGCCAGACCTGTTCCAGTGGGTAGGTCCAGATGCCGTTGTGCAGCTGGTTTTCCCAGGTATAATCCCCCTGTGCCAGCGGGGTATGCTCCGGGCCGATCAGCACTGCCTTGATGCGGGTAGAGCCGAATTCGATGCCGAGAGCTGTCTTTTCCGGTACAAAGTTGGACATATTGCAGGACTCCTTTTTGGCAAGCGTAATGCCGTATTTCTTATTTGTTAGTATAGCAAAGTGCGCCCCGGAAAGATAGACCTCTTTGCTTAAATTTCTGGACTTTTGTTCAGGAATGCTGCATTTTAGTTATTTGAACAAATTCCCCCGTACAGCTTTGTAAGGTCTGCACAGGGGGATGGATTACAGCATGATAACCAATGCGGTTGTGATCAAAACGATACTGGCAATGATGGAAACCGAATTGATCGCACTGGCAAGGCCGAAGTCACTGCCCATCTGCGCGGTAAAAGGCGGGTTGGCGCTGGCCACCGGGGCCAAAAATACGATCACAAGTGCCTGGCGGTATTCCAGCGGGAGCGGCAGGATAAAATAGGCTGCCAATGCTAACGCAATGCCGATGATGTACCGCGCGCCCAGAATTTTAATGATATCCCCGATCTGGGACGGGTCGCCGTTCAGGTGGAACCCCACGCCGATCATCAGCATGGCCATAAAGGCGTTGGCATTGCCCACAATGCCCGCAAACTCCACAACCGGGGCGGGCAGGCTCAGTTTCAGAAGCCCCAGGATCGTCATAAAGATATAGGTCATCAGCGGGATGCTGTGCACAAGGTTATTCAAAATCGGCTTGATGCGGAACTTTCCATCGCCGGATTTGACAATGCTGGCAATGCTGTAAGCCCCGCCCAGGCAGATCATGCTGTTGCCGCAGTCAAACAGGCTGACGGCGATAACGCCCACCGGGCCAAGGAAGCCCTGGGCAAAGGGCATGGCAAAGTTGCCGATGTTGCAGCCGGAGGCATTAAGCATGGCAAACGCCTGGCGCTCCCTCCCCTGGGGGAGATACATAACCGAGCCAACGATCATCATCAGCACGCCGAAGCCGAAGCCCATCAGGGTGAGCAGCAGCATGGAGGTCTGCATCTCCCGCCCGGAAAAGTTTGTCACGATCGCCGCCGTCAGGGTGATCTTGATCACAATTTTGCTGAGCACATGGAAGTCGCTCTCCTTAAAGAATCCGACCCGGCGCAGCGCCCAGCCCAACAGAATGATGCCGATAAAACACCCGGCATGCGTAAGAATTTCTACCACGGTTTCCCCTTCTTTGCCCTTAAAGTTACATGATATCCTTTTATTTGTTTATATCATACTTTGTACATGTCGGCAAGTAATTCTGCGTCCAAACCGCATAATTTTTTTGCGGCAGCCCAGTTGTATTTACGGCAGCAAACGATTATTCTATAAGTATCATAAACCATATCATTTTCTGCGTGCCGGATTCTCCGGTACGCAGCATACAGAAAGGACTTGCATTCTAATATGGCTTGTACAACAATTCTGGTTGGCAGAAAAGCTTCTTATGATGGCTCTACCATGATTGCCCGCAATGACGATTCCGGTTCCGGGCATTTCACCCCCAAAAAGTTCGTGGTTGTTCCCCCGCAGGAGCACCCGGCCGTGTACCGGTCGGTACTTTCCCATGTGGAAGTGGAGCTGCCCGGCAGCCCGATGCGGATGACCGCAATGCCCAACGCCGTGGAGGGCAAGGGCATCTGGGCCGCAGGCGGCGTGAACGAGGCCGGTGTCGGCATGACCGCCACCGAGACCATCACTTCCAACCCCCGCGTTCTGGGGGCTGACCCGCTGGTGGAGTATATCCCCGCCAAGGACGGTCAGCCAGAAGTTCCCGGCGGCATTGGCGAGGAGGACATTGTTTATCTGGTACTGCCTTACATCCACACTGCGCGCGAGGGCGTGCTGCGGCTGGGCAAGCTGCTGGAAAAATACGGCACTTACGAGATGAACGGCATTGCGTTCCAGGACGTGCACGAAATCTGGTGGCTGGAGACCATCGGCGGGCACCACTGGATCGCTAAGCGCGTTCCGGACGATGCCTATGTGGTGATGCCCAACCAACTTGGCATTGACCAGTTTGATCTGGAAGACGCACTTGGCGCCAAAAAGAACCACCTTTGCTCCGCCGACCTAGATGATTTTATCGAGAACAACCATCTGGATCTTTCCTGGAACGGGGTACTGAACCCGCGGGACGCCTTTGGCAGCCACGATGATTCTGACCATGTGTACAACACGCCGCGTGCCTGGTTCATGCTGCGCTATCTGAACCCCCACAGCAAGAAGTGGGACGGCCCCAACGCCGACTACACACCCCGCAGTGATGACCTGCCGTGGTGCATGGTACCGGAAAAGAAGATCACGCCGGAGGATGTCAAATACGTATTATCCTCCCACTATCAGGGCACACTGTATGACCCGTATGGCAACAGCCAGTCGGACCAGAAGGGCGCATTCCGCTCCATCGGCATCAACCGCAACGACTTTATGGCCCTGATTCAGATGCGCCCCGACCAGCCGGAGGATTCCCGCGTTTTGGAATGGATCGCCTTTGCTTCCAACGCGTTCAATGTGATGGTGCCGTTCTATGCCAATGTAACCACCACCCCTGCGTATCTTTCCAACACTACGGGCGCGGTTTCCACCGACAACTTCTATTGGAACAGCCGGATGATCGCCGCCATGGCCGATGCTGCCTACAGCAAATCGGTGTTCCATATTGAGCGCTACCAGCTGGCGGCGGCTTCCGCCGGGCATGCGAACATCAATACTTACGATGCCAAGCTGCGCCGTGAACAGGATGCTTCCGCCCGCGCCGCTCTGCGCGAGCAGGCCAACGAAGCCATGGCCGATACCATCCGTGGCCTGGCCGCCGACACACTGGACAAAGTGCTGTATGAGCTGAGCTGCCAGATGAAAAACTGCTACTCACGCTCAGATGCGTAAAACCGCATAAATGTAAAGGCAATACCGCATCATTCTAAGTGCCGATACGGCGAGCGAGGTACGGCAGATGTTAAGCCAAAAGCGCAGATAATACTTTGTGTATTATCGAGTATTTTGGCAACGCAGATGCCGTGCCGCAGCCGTCGGAGCGGTGCTTAAGCCGTAAGGCGGGAATTGTGCGGTATTGCCTTAAATTTGTTTATCTTTACTGCTGGGCATCGTATAGTTCCTTGTAGATTCTACATGTATCCTATAGTCTATCATGTTCTCCATGATAAATCAATTTTCCATCGTCAAATACGCAATTTCTACACCTGCCCCGGAAAATTTTGCTGGAATGGGGCGCGGGCATTTTTTTGGGGGTGTTTTTCACTGCCTGGCTGTAAGTTCAATCAACGAATCAAAGCGAATCCCGCAAAACAAAAAGTACCGTCCCCGCAGCGCTACTGCAGGTCCGGTACATCATAGTATATCCGTATGCTGATCTGCCTGCGCTGCGGCAGGCGGGATTTCGGGGGATTGCCATTACATTAAGCTGAACAGGTCAACCTGGCTGGTTTCCGGCAGATTTCCCAAAGCGCCGACTTCGTGCAATTTGTCGAATACCGACTGCGCCACGCCGGAGGCTTGCTGCAGTTCTTCCACCGAGATATATTCCTGCCCATGGATGGTAGCCTGTTCCAACGCCACAGCGGCAGCTTCGCCCAGGCCGCGGATGGCGGTAAAGGGCAGGCGCACTTTGCCGTCCTCCACCACATACTTGCTGGCATAGCTCTTGCCCAGCTCAATGGGCAGGAACTGGCAGCCGCGCTGCAGCATTTCATTGACCAGCTGCAGGCTGACAAGGGCATCATCGTCCTTAGCGGTACGCTCATCCTTGGGGATCTTTTCGTTATCCCGCAGGTGCTCCTTGGCCACGCGCACACCGCCAACAGCTGCTTCATAGTCGATATCCGCGCCGCGAACGGTAAAGTACACAGCATAGAAGATAGCCGGGTGGTACACCTTGAACCACATCAGGCGGATGGCCGCCATCAGGTAGGCAACAGCGTGAGCCTTGGGGAACATATACTTGATCTTGCGGCAGGATTCGATGTACCAATCCGGCACATCATGCTCCTTCATGGCTTCTTCCCAGCCGGGCTTAAAGCCGCCCTTGGCCACCTTGCCTTTACGCACGGCCTCCATAATGTCAAATGACATTTTGGGTTCCAGCCCCTTGCGTAGCAGGTAGAGCATGATGCTGTCACGGCAGCCGATCACCTCGGCAATGGTGCAGGTACCGGAGCGGATCAGTTCGTCCGCGTTGCCGGTCCACACATCCGTGCCGTGGGACAGGCCGGAGATTTGGATCAGCTCCGAGAAGTTTTTCGGCTTTGCATCCAGCAGCATGCCGCGCACAAAGTTGGTGCCCATTTCCGGGATGCCGAAGGTACCGGTCTGGCTGCCGATTTGCTCCGGGGTAACGCCCAGTGCTTCGGTGGAGGTCAGCAGGCTGTAGACCTTGGGATCGTTCATCGGCACGCTGTCAATGGGGATGCCGGAATACTCTTCAAAGAACTTATAGAAAGTCGGAACATCATGACCCAGCTCGTCCAGCTTGAGCAGCGTATCATGCAGGTACTTAAATTCAAAGTGGGTGGTCAGCAGGCCGCCCTTCACATCGTCCGCCGGGTGCTGAATGGCACAGAAATCATAAATATCAAAGGTGGAGGGCACAACAACCATGCCGCCGGGGTGCTGGCCCGTGGTGCGCTTGACACCGGTGCAGCCCAGGCACAGGCGGTTTTCCTCAGCACGGTTCACGGTTTTGCCACGCTCTTCCAGATATTTTTTCACATAACCGTAAGCCGTTTTATCCTGCAGGCCGGATACAGTGCCCGCCTTGAACACATTCTCCTTGCCGAACAGCTCCTCCGTATAGCGGTGAACGTTGGACTGGTACATGCCGGAGAAGTTCAGGTCGATATCCGGCTCCTTATCGCCGTAAAAGCCCAAGAAGGTTTCAAACGGGATATCGTGGCCGTCCATGATCATGGGTTCGCCGCAGACAGGGCATTTTTTATCCGGCAGGTCAAAGCCGTCCATCGTCACGCCATCATCAATCCACTCGCTGTGCTTGCACTTGGTGCACAGGTAGTGCGGCGGCATGGAGTTGACCTCCGAAATGCCGGAAAAGTGCGCCACAGCGCTGGAACCGACAGAGCCACGGCTGCCCACCTGGTAGCCGCCTGCGTTGGAAAACGCCACCAGCTTGACCGCAATGACATACAAAACAGCGTAACCATGGCCGCAGATGGAATCCAGCTCTTTTTTCAGGCGCTTTTGCAGCACATCCGGCAGGGGGTTGCCGTAATCACGGCGGGCGTGCTGCCAGGTGCCGGAGCGCAGCTGATCCTCAGCACCCTCAATGGAAGGCGGGTAGGTTCCCTTGGGGATGGCGCGCAGATTGTTATCAATGGTAGCGGCAATCTTGTTGGGGTTGGTCACGCAGATTTCAAAGGCTTTTTCCTGCGGGAGATAGCTGAACTGCTCCAGCATATCCGGCGTGGTGCGGTAGAACAGCGGGGCCTGGTTGTCAGCATCCTTAAAGCCGTTGCCTGCCTGCAGGACCGCGCGGTAAATGCGGTCCTCCGGCTCCTGGAAGTGAACGTCACCGGTGGCAACCACGGGGATATGCAGTTCTTCGCCCAGCTGGATGATGGTGCGGTTGAAGTTCTTGATAGCTTCGATGGAATCCACCTGCCCATTGCGGACCATGAACTCGTTGTTGCCAAGAGGCTGCACTTCCAGATAGTCATAATACCGGGCAATACGCAGCAGTTCATCATGGGCCTTGCCTGCCACTACGGCGCGGTACAGCTCGCCTGCTTCGCACGCAGGTGAAAGCAGCAGGCCCTCGCGGTATTGATTCAGCAGGCTGCGGGGCACGCGCGGCTTTTTGAAGAAATACTTGGTGTGCGCCGCACTGACAATGCGGTACAGGTTTTTGAGTCCTGTCTGGTTCTGCACCAGAATGATCAGGTGGTAATACTTCTTTTTCAGCACCTCTTTGTTGCCGCCAAGGCCGGTGTTGATAGCCTCCACGGTGGTCATGTCCTTCTCCTTCAAATCGGAGAGCATAACCTCAAAGATGCGGGCCAGCGCCATGGCGTCATCCACGGCGCGGTGGTGGTTAAAGGGCTGGATTTCCAGATGTTTGTTGATGGTATCCAGTTTATAGTTATGCAGGCCGGGGAACAACGCCTGCGCCATGGGCAGGGTGTCAATATAGGTGTTGGAAAAATCCACCCCCGCCTTATCCCCTGCTTTACGGATGAACAGCATATCAAAACTGTTGGCGTTGTGGGCAACCAGGATGTTATCGCCGCAGAATTCCTTGAATTGGCGGATGGCCTCGGCCGGTGTGGGGGCATCGGCCACCATGCTGTCGTTGATGCCGGTCAGCTCCACCACCTTTTGCGGGATGGGTTTGCCGGGGTTGACGAAGGTACAGAAACTCTTATCCGGGTTGATCTTGCCGTTTTCCACGTACACGGCGCCGATCTCGGTCAAAGCTTCCACGTTGGAGTCCAGGCCGGTGGTCTCGGTATCAAACACCACAAAGGAGCCGGTGATGGGCATGGTTTTGGTGCCATACACAGCGGGGATCATATCGTCCACAAAGTAGGCTTCACACCCATAGATCAGCTTGAAGTTGGGGTCGTCCTGGTGGATCTCGTCAGTGGCAAGCATGGCTTCCGGGTAGCCCTGGCACACGCCGTGGTCGGTAATGGCAATGGCGCGGTGGCCCATGCGGTGGGCCAGGCGCACGATCTTGCCGGAATCGCAGAAGCCGTCCATGCTGCTGGACTTGGTATGCAGATGCAGTTCCACGCGCTTTTGCCCCTCGGGGGCATCATCATGGCGGGGCATACGCTCCACCTGCAATACATCATAGGGCAGCAGGACATAGTCGTGCTCGTACTTATCGTAGGTATAGTTGCCGCGCACGATGAGGGTTGTGCCGGATTTGAGGCCCTCCCACTTAGACATATCCTCGTTTTCATCGCCGAGGACTTTGAGGTTGATGGAACCGTTATAGTCGGTGATGGAGGTAAAGTAGATTTTGCGGCGGTTGCCCTTTACCTCGGTAAAGAATACGTCGCCCCACACAGTCACCTTGCCGCCATCGCCCAGATCGTTCAGCGGGCGCAGGTCGGCAGGCTTGAAAGACTTGCCATAGAACACCTTAGCTGGCTTGGAGGTGAGCTCCAGCCCCTCAATGGTAAAGGGTGCCACTTCTTCTTTGGCCTTGAACTGCACGGCGGGCACCTTTTCTGCCACGCGGCGGTCAAGTTCGTCCGCATCCATCTGTTTGCCGACCAGCTCCATGCGTACAATGGGCAGAGCACCGGTGCGCTCCTGGATGAGTTCTGCCAGATGCTTGGGCAGCTCCACGCTTTCCAGAATCGGCAGACCCGCGTTGACCCGCACCACAAGACCGTCCTGAGCAAAAGCAACCGGCTGGGTTTTATCCAGAAAGCCGTTGACCGGCATCCCCTGCTGTTTGAGCTCTTCGATCATAGCCTTGACGGCTTCCGGCGTGATGGCGTTATAGTTGAAGTAGTTGCGCATGGTCAACTCATAACCGGCAAAAATCTGCTCCAATGACGCCAAAAGACGCCCGCACAGGGCAGAGTCCAGCGGCTCTGTGCTGCGCAGGCAGATGATAACTTTGCGTGCGGAACGGAACAGTTCTACCCGCTCCACAAACACATTGCTGAAGCTGGCGGTAAACTGTTCATCGGCCGTGAACTGCGGCCAAACCTGGGTAACAAGTGGTTTTAACATAGCACCTCTTGAGAGTTACGGACGGCCTTTTTTGAAAAAAGGCCTGGCAAAAAACTTTAATATGATAAATTACAGTAATATTATAACAATATTATGTTGGATTCAAAGGCAGCCCGGCAGCTGGCGTTAAGCTCCCCTGTTTTCGCAGGCTTTGTTAGCATCACATAGAAGTGCAATGCTCTATTTACCGGGAAATATAAATCAGACTTTTTCTCAGCGTGTTGAAAAGCGTATTTTCCCTTGTAGAGGATAGGGGTGAACGCCACCGCAGAGGAATTCTGCCTTGCCGTGTGCTGCGAACGTTGCACATGATTTGTAGGGGACGATGCTTGCATCGTCCCGCAATGGTGGGCTTTGCCGCAGATTCCTCCACAGCAGGCTCCGCAAGGTGACGGGCGCACAACGTGCGCCCCTATGGTCACTATGGGGTAAACAGCACAGTTTTCCCATGCGGTGCCGTGCCGCTTTCACGCAACATTTTCATCGCTTTGGCATCGGTTTTCGGACTTGTTTTTATCTTTGCGGATGACATGCATCGCGGTGATGGTGGCCACCACGCCGGGCAGCAAAAAGGCAAAGGCATCCAGCACCAGGCAGGCAGCCAGCTTGATTGCGGCGTTGGGAGCACTTTTGCAGTACCAGACTTCCAGCACAATACTGACCACAAAGCACACCAGCAGCACCGTGCCAATGCAAAGCAGCCCCCGCACAAACGGCGGGAGCTTGGCTTTAGCGGTCGGTTCTGCGTTTTTTGGGGTGTTTCGTACCATTACAGTTTATGGATTTCCTCAACGAACTGGCTGACGATATCGCCTTTCAGGGTGCGGATCTTCTCGCCATGCTCAAACAGCACAGCACAGTCCTTGCCGCCTGCAATGCCGATGTCCGCATCGCTGGCTTCGCCGGGGCCATTGACAATACAGCCCATAATGGCGATTTTTACCGGCTTTTTGAAACCCTCTTCTTTCAGGCGGCGCTCCACCTCGTTGGCAATTTCGATCATGGGGTACTGGGTGCGGCCGCAGGTGGGGCAGCTGATGATCTCCGGACCGGCCACGGCGTAGCCAACCGCACGCAGGATATCGTAACCGGCGTACACTTCATCCTCCGGGTCGCCGGTCAGGGAGACGCGCAGCGTATCGCCGATGCCTTCCAGCAACAGGCCGCCAATCCCCATGCCGGATTTGATCAAGCCCATGCGGTTGCCGCCGGCTTCGGTCACACCCACATGCAGGGGGTAATCTGTCTGGGAGGCCAGCAGCCGGTAAGCGGCCATCATGCGCGGCACGTTGGAGGATTTTATGGAGATGACGATATTATTAAAGTCATGCTTTTCCAGCAGGCGCACATGGTACATGGCACTTTCCACCATGGCTTCCGGCACAGGGGCACCGTAACGGGCCAGGATATGCTTTTCCAGGCTGCCGCCGTTCACGCCAATGCGGATGGGGATGTTTTTGGCATTGCAGGCATCCGCGACCGCTTTTACACGGTCATCATCACCGATGTTGCCGGGGTTGATGCGAATCTTATCGGCACCGGCATCGATGGCGGCAAGGGCGGCGCGATAGTCAAAGTGGATATCGGCCACAACGGGGATATCCACCGCCTCCTTAATGGCCGATACCACCGCGGCATCTGCCGGGGTGGGCACCGTGACGCGCACGATCTGGCAGCCCGCTTTTGCCACGCGTTTTGCCTGCTCCACGTTGCCCGCAATATCCTTAACGGGCACATTGAGCATGGTCTGCACTGCAATGGGGTTGGTGCCGCCAATGGTAATGTTGCCGATTTTGACCGTCCGTTTTAGCTGACGCATGGAAAAACGCCTCCTGTATGTTACTTCGCAAAGCCTACTGTTCCCCTTTTATCTGGGTTGCTGCGGCTTTCGTTTCAAATCAAAGAATATATTTTGCCACATCCTGCATCGTGGTCAGCACCACCAGCATTAAAAGCAGGATCATGCCTGCCGCGTTGATGGCTGTCTGGAAGCGCAGCGGCAGTTCCCGCCGGGTAATGCCTTCTGCGGCAAGGAACAGCAGCTTGCAGCCGTCCAGCCCGGGGATGGGCAGCAGGTTAAACACGCCAAGATTTACCGTGATGACAGCGGCCAGGCTGAGCACATCCCGCCAGCCATATTTGACGGCTTCGTTGACCGCATTGACTATACCGACCGGACCGGAAAGCTCATTGACGCCCACACGCCCGGTGAAAAGGTCCAGAAATCCGCGCAGGATGACCCGCGCATAATAGCAAAAATACCGTGCCGCCCCATGCACCACGCTGCGCGGCGTTTTTTCAATACCATACACCCGGAAATCCAGTACCATGGAGGTTGTGCCGTCCGCATTGGTAGTGGAATCAAACTGCACCTGGGGCAGTGTGACCAGCTTGCCGTCCCGCAGAACCGTGATGGTTGCGGTATCATTTTCGGTACGCTGCAGTTCGTACATGACATCTTCAGCCGTAAAGCAGAAATGCCTGTTGACCGACATGATCTCATCGTTCACCTGCAGGCCAGATGCCTGGCTTTTTGGGTTTTCACCCTGGAAGTCATAAATGATCTTGCTGGTCACAGCGCTGCCGCTGGCCACAAGTACCAGCAACAGGATAAAGCCCAGCACAAAATTCATCAGGGCACCGGCGGCAATCACAAAAAAGCGCTGCCAGGGGCTTGCTTCCACAAAGCTTTTGCCATCCACCGTCAGGGGGAACAAGGGAGCATGCGGATCATAGGTATGCACAGAAGCAGCGGCAGCATCCTGCTTTTTCGCAGGTTCTGCCCGCTCCTGCTCGTCCGGGTCCTCAGATTCTTCCGGGGTTTCACCGGCAAGGTTATTGTAACCGCCCAGCGGCAGCAGACGCACGGAATAACGGGTGCCGCCCCTGACGGTGCTCCACAGCGCCGGGCCAAACCCGATGGAAAATTCCTCCACATGGATGCCGCAGTGCCGGGCGGCAAAAAAATGCCCGGCCTCATGCACCAGCACCACCGTGCCAAATACCAAAACTGCCACAATCGCGGTCAGCAGAAAATTCATAAGCACCTCGCTTACAGGGAACTTTGACAGCCGGGCCGCCAAATGCCCGGCACAGAAGGGTTACACATGGGCTTTTACATAATCGCGCGCCATGCGGTCGCAGTCATACACATCCTGCAGGGTATAATCCCCGCCAAAGCTGTCGCTGTCCACCATGCCTTCCACCAGGCGGCCAATATCCAAAAAGCCGATCTTATCCTGCAGGAACAGGCGCACAGCTTCCTCGTTGGCACCGTTTGCGGCGCAGGGGCCAAGGCCGCCCTTGCGGATCGCCTTTTTGGCGGCTGCCAGGCAGCGGAACGTTTCATCATCCGCCACATCAAAGCTCAGATGCTTGAGGGCAGCAAAATCCAGCTCCGGCACCGGGCTGGGCAGACGGTCCGGCCAGGTCAGGGCATACTGGATCGGAATGCGCATATCCGGCACGCCCAGCTGAGCGATAACAGAATGGTCGGCAAACTGCACAGCAGAGTGCACAATGCTTTCGCGCTGGACAACAATCTGAATCTTATCCTCCGGCAAGCCAAACAGCCAGACAGCCTCAATCAGCTCCAGACCTTTGTTCATCAGGGTGGCGGAATCGATCGTGATCTTAGCGCCCATATTCCAGTTGGGGTGCTTGAGGGCATCAGACTTGGTTTTGCCGCGCAGCTGCTCGGTCGTCATACCAAAGAAAGGTCCGCCTGACGCGGTGAGCAGAATCTTTTCCAGCCGTTTGGCAGAATGCTGATCCTGCAGGCACTGGAAGATGGCGGAATGCTCGCTGTCCACCGGCAGCAGCTTGACGCCGTATTTCTTTACCGCGTCCGTTACCAGGTGGCCGCCGGTCACAAGGCTTTCCTTGTTGGCGAGGGCCAGATCATGTCCGCTTTCGATTGCAGCCAGAGAGGCCGGCAAACCGGCAATACCGACTACCGCGTTCAATACAACGTCGGGGCCATCCATGGCAGCCAGAGTGCGCAGCCCCTCCGGGCCTTTCAGCAGTTTGGGTGCGTTGGCGGTACCGGCAAGGGCAGCATCCAGTTTCTCACAGGCGGCAGGGTCCACCACGGCCACATATTCCGGGTGGAACTCTTCGATCTGCTTTTGCAGGATCTCCACGCGGGAGTTCGCTGCAAGGCCAAAGATGCGGTAGCCGTGCATCCGGGCAACATCAAGGCTCTGGGTACCGATGGAACCGGTGGAGCCAAGCAGAGTAATGGTTTTTGGCATGTTGACATCCCCTTATGGAAAGGCACTGCCACAAAAGTGCAGTGCCGGTTGTTGTTCTGGTTTTCGGGACCCGGCCTGTTGATACGGCGGCCCCCCTGTTTACGCTTTACTGAAACACATAAAAGAAGTAACGCACCACGATGGACACCAACGGCGCGATAAACATCACGCTGTCAAACCGGTCCAAAATACCGCCGTGGCCGGGGAAAATGGTGCCGTAATCTTTGATACCCACCTGACGCTTGACGGCAGAGGCGAAGAGATCGCCCAAAATGCCCAGCACCGACGCCACGGCGCCCATGGCGGCAATGATGATATAGTGCCGCGCGGTGACAGCCACCGTCAGGCTGGCGAACCGGCCGGAAAGCGCGCTGTAAATAATGGTTGCCAGCAGCCCGATGACCACGCTGCCGATCACACCGCCGATGGCGCCTTCCACCGTTTTGTTGGGGCTTACCACCGGAGCCAGCTTGTGCTTGCCGAACGCGCGGCCCGCAAAGTAGGCGCAGGTATCGCCGCCCCAGGCAAAGCATAGGATCAGCAGGATGAAGTAGATGGCATCATAGCCGTACATATCCATCGGCAGGCAGCGCTTGAGGTGGATGAGAGAGTAAAAGCAGAACAGAATCACACCGCTGAAGTAGATAAAGCCGCTCAGCTTGCCAAAATCCAGCGTTTTATCATGGGTGATGAGCACCACATTATAAAACAGCACCGTCAAAAAGCCCACAGCCAGCAGCGCTGCGCGCGCCGCGCCGCTAGAGCTGAGCATGAGCAGCATGGTAAACGGCACCGCTGCCGCATACAGGTACCACTGCTTTTTGCCAAAGCCCATTGCGGTAAACACTTCATGAATGCCAAGCAGGCAGATAGCCGCCAGCACCAGGTCAAACAGGATCGTGTCAAAGAAAGCCAGAACCACGGCAAGAACAGCCAGCCCGACTACGGCGGTAATGATGCGAGTTTTCATAAAAGATGGTTTCCTTTCAACAGCAGCTGCGGTGTGTTAAGCCTATCCCCTGCCATGGTATGCGGTGGAACGGCGTTTCTTGCACTTCTGCCGGAATAAACTGCGTGCCGCGCATGGCGTTCAGGCGCGGCACACAGCTGAGGTGTATCTGAAAAGTCGAAAATTCAGTCTATTTCTACAAGCACAGCGGGATTTTGCGTTAAAAAGCCTTAAATCCTGCTTGTATTTGCGAAACATCCGTCCTTTTCTTTGTTTTCAGATACACCATAAAGAGGGACTGCGCCCAGGCAGGCTTACGCCCGTCTGCCACAATCAGACCTCCATGATCTCCTGATTTTTACGGGCGCAGGTTGCGTCAATTTCCTTAACGAACTTATCGGTCAGCTTCTGGACCTCTTCTTCCAGGTTCTTCTGGTCGTCCTCGGTCAGCTCGCCAGCCTTTTTCTGGGCTTTGAACTTATCCATGGCATCGCGGCGGACATTGCGCACAGCGATCTTGGCTTCTTCGCCCTGCTTCTGCACATCCTTGGTCAGCTGCTTGCGGCGTTCCTCAGTGGGGGCCGGGAACACCAGGCGGATGGTGTGGCCGTCATCAATGGGGTTGATGCCGATATCGCTGGTCTGGATTGCCTTGGAGATTGCCTTGATCAGGGTACCATCCCAAGGGGTGATGGTCAGGATGCGGGCTTCGGAAACAGCCACGGATGCAACCTGCTGGACCGGCGTCGGGCTGCCGTAATAATCCACCATTACTTTATCCAGGATGCCGGGGTTTGCGCGGCCTGCACGGATGGAGGTCAGCTCGCGGTCGAGATGGGCAACGCAGTTGTTCATTTTTTCTTCGTAAATTTTGGTCGTGCTGCTCATGAGGGTTTTCTCCTTTTTCGATATATAAATTAGGGGTTCAAATACTTTGCGGTTACTCGCGCACAATGGTGCCCACGTTTTCGCCCTGCAGGGCACGGGCAATGTTGGCGGGCTCGTTCAGGTCAAACACCACAATGGGCAGACCGTTGTCACGGCAGAGGGTTGCGGCGGTGGAGTCCATAACAGCCAGGCGCTCGTCCAACACACGGGTAAAGGTCAGGGTATCGTACTTGACGGCATCGGGGTACTTGTGGGGATCCTTATCATACACGCCGTCCACCATAGTTGCCTTGAACATGGCGTCTGCACCGATTTCCAAGGCGCGCAGGGCGGATGCGGTATCAGTAGAGAAGATGGGGTTGCCGGTGCCGCCGCCGAACACGACGATCTTGCCTGCTTCCAGCTCAGCGATTGCCTTATCGCTGCGGAAGGTATCGGCCACCTGCGGCATGGCGGAGCTGGTCATAACAACAGCGGGCACACCCTGCTGGCGCAGAGCATCCTTGACGGCAATGGCGTTCATCACGGTTGCCAGCATACCGATCTTGTCTGCATCCATGCGATCCATTTTGCCGGAGGAACGGCCGCGCCAGAAATTGCCGCCGCCAACCACGATGCCGATCTGTGCGCCAAGGTCATACGCTGCCTTGATGCCCGCGCAGATAGAAGCAATGGTAGCTTCATCAAAACCGGTGCCTTTTTCGCCGGAAAGTGCTTCGCCGGAGACTTTCAAAAGAATACGTTTATATTGAACTGCCATATTCAAACACCACCTGTATTTTCCGGGCACAGCCGCCGCTGCCGGGTTTTCCCAAACTGCACCCATATTATCTTTTCCCTTGTATTTTACAATAGTTTGCGCTCAAAGTAAAGCCGTTGTTTGAAAAAAGAAAAATTGAGGCAATACCGCATAATTCTAAGTGCCGATACGGCGAGCGAGGTGCGGCAGATGC
>OJAL01000805.1_pt1 | contig 19893 bp, 20 predicted proteins | sample 1589301 | NCBI WGS metagenome assembly OJAL01 (sample SAMN03283261) | human gut metagenome | biome: human-associated habitat; material: feces | host: Homo sapiens | place: USA | collected 2013
TTCTTAGGTAGGCTCTGCGTTCTTTGAAATTTTTAGCCATATCAAAATCAAGATTGGGACGAAAAATATTCTGAGGAAACTTGCAGGGTGATGTACCTTCGTCATTTGTATATCTATCACATATTTGCTGGATGTTCAATTCATAATCAAAATACAGAATCGGCTGTTCTTGGGCAATGTGCTTGGCTATTTGCATTGCATAGATACTTTTTCCACAATTACTTGCGCCAAACAGAACACATAACTCATTTTCATACCAGAGGTTTTTATACAGTGCTTGCCGTTTGGGCTGTCTCATACCTTCTGCTATAATATCATTCATAGTGGTGTATTCAAAACTATCTTCATTGAAAGTATTTCTTAAATTCATCATAATCATATTTTTTAAATTATTATACATGGTGTCTTTGGTACCTTTTGACATTGCAAAGGTATAGTGATATGATGAGTTGAGGATAGGATTTTTTTATACCTCACTTATATTTTACTGTTTCTTAGTGAGTTATATTTTGGAAGGGGATTTTGTAGGGGATTTGTAGGGGAAAATGAGGGGATTATGATAGATAGGCTTATTAATTATCACTATCAAAGCGATTGATTATGTTTCTGATGTCTTGGAATGAAGTGATTTTGAAGATTTCATTTCCGATTTCTATATATCCGTTGATATTCTCTTTTTGTTCTTTTTCAAAAAGTTCTTGAATTGGTACTTCTAGGGCTGCTGCAATTTTTTCGAGAACTGCGACAGAAGGATTACCGTTGATATGATTACTTAATCCAACACGGTTTATTCCCATCTTGTCCGCTAAAGTTTGGACGGTCATACCTTTTTCTTTAATAACTTCTTTGATTCGTAGTCCCATACCTATTTGTTCTTGTTATATATGCAAATATACGTTTATTCTTAAAATGTATATTGATAGCGGTACATAAAATAAGTTAATGTAATGCTAATAATATACACTTTTATTTGTTTATGTCTATTGAAAGCGCTACATTTGCAGCGTGGTAATAAACTAATAGCACTACAATAAGATGAAGCGATATAATAAACAACAGGTGATGAAGGATGCTCACAGACTTTACAAGAACGACTTTCAACGTAGAGGGCGTTCATGGTCGGAGTGTTTAAAAGCTGCTTGGAGTTCTCCGATTGTCTCAAATCCGCCCGTACTTGTTAACGTATCATCTTGCAATAACGAAAGTATCAGCCCCGAAATATGGTCTTTCTCAATGGCATAGTCATACGTGTCCGGCATGGCTACGGGCAGGAAACCGCCAATTCCTGCGGACGGTTCGAGAAACGAGCGCATTTGCAGACCGTTTTGTCGGAACGTGGCGTGTATCTGCCTTGCCACCGCATCGACAATGAATTTCGGCGTGTAAAAAGCGGTCAGGACAGACGCCTTGATACTCTCGGTAACGGCTTGCCGCATCGGTTCCGTAAAATAGGGATATGCGTCTATAAGTTCCTGCAACCTGCGGACAGGTTCGTCCATGTTGCCGCCTATGGGTCGGTCTGTGCCGATGTTCAACACTTCTTTAATGCCACCGAAACCCGAATATCGGGACAATACGGCTTTTTCCTCTTGTGTAGCCGTTCTGCCCTGCACCTTGATTTTCATTGCGGTTTCTATGGCTTCCACGTTGGCTACCAGTGATTTCAATTTGTCGTAACTCATATTTAACCTTGTTTTTTATTTCCCTTTGTTCGGCCTGTTTGCGACCGTCGGGATGATTTTTTCTGCATTCAGAAGGTGGCAGGAGCAGTCGGACAAGGCTGATCCGTGAAAATACGCTCGACAGCGGAGAGGAAGATTTTTACGGTTCACTCGCGGCGGAACGCCGGCATTGGCAAGATTGGGACGGGCAGATTACCTTCGCGGAAAAATTCAATCCCCGGCAGGTTGCACGGCAGCGGAAAAGCGGTAAATGGAAATGGTTAGAAAAGGATTGAGAACAGGTAAAACAGTGAAGCGGACAGCCGGGACGGACTTCCCGGCGGACTGTCTTGGAACTGCGGAGGGCAATATTCATATCGTCCTCCGCAACTTCAAGTCTGTCCGCGTCCGTCCTTTTGCAAAAGTGGCTTTCCGCACTTTATGTAACGTGTTACACAAAATGCGGAAAGTCTCTTGAGGCAAACTGGCCGCACGATGCCGGATGACAGACTATAAGAGGAAGAAAGACTTTATCAATAAAAGGGAGAAAGTAACACGTAGAAAAGGAAACTGTCGGCAGAGTGCAGCGACAATCCGTATCAAGCCTTTGCCTGACACGGATTGCTTTCGATGCTATGACTGTCAGTCGATGTCGTAACCGATCATATATTCGTCATTGATAAGCAGGTAGTAATAACCGTTGCCGCAATTCCTGTATTCCTTGCTGAAGCCTGCTGCCATGTCGCCATTATCTCGTGGCTCGCACCACAGCGTACCGTCATAGCCACAGAAGTCAAAGCGGCATGTGGAAAAACTTTTTTTGTTCTTCATTGCTTGTCTGAAGAGGTACATTTCTGCCGTTCCGCAATATTTTTCGATTGTGGCAAGCCCGATACACTTGCCGTCGATGCGTGTACCGGTAGTGATGTGGTTCTCGTAAAGGGACTTATCCAAATCCGCATCGGCGATTGTGCGAAGCCAGTCGTTTGTATGCGTGGCAAGCCGTGCAAGTTTCTGGTACTTCAGAATCAGCTTCCTGTCCGTATTTGCTTCCTGGTTATGGGACGGATAATATATTTTCTCAATGCTTGCCCAATCAGTGAAAATATGACCTCTTTTTCGTTTTCTCGGTGCAATAATGCCAATGAGATTTTCGTCTCGGTTGATAAATAAACGCCTACGTTGTCCACCAATCCGTACATACAAGGAGGTGGGATTTTGTTCGTTGCGGAGATAGGCTTCCGCCGGATGAATAGTAATTGTTCCCATATCTACAAATTATTAAGTCTGTTTATGTTCAGAGCTTTGGAATTATGCCGGTTCCGACTTGTTTGCCTTCACGATACAACGAGATTTCTCCGGGCTTGAAGCCCATTTCTCCAAGAGCGATGTCTCGGATATAGTCACGGTACTTTTCGCCTGAGAAGTTATTGCCGCACAAATTGTTGAAAAACATAGGCATTGAAAAGCCGTCCGTGCTTGACAACACCGTTATGCCATTCTGTTTAATTTCTTCTTTCATCTTCTTTACTTATCGTTAAACTTTGTTTTTTCCCTGCTTTCAAACTGCAGGGCTGTACTCTCTATTTTTGAGGCAACAAAAGGGAGAAGCTACGGCATCATAAGCCAAACCCGGATAGAAAACCGACCGTGCAACAGTCTGTTTTTGTTATCCGAATGGACATGTGGTTTGGCGATTATGCGCTTCGTCCTACATTCGCCGATGAAAATGGAGGGCAGCTCCGGCGAGATGAAGGGAGAAATAATGATAAAACAGGAACAATCAGTCGTAAAATTTTAATAAACTGGAATAATCGAAAACTACGTCACCTAATGACACTTTTTTCGATTAACTTTTGGTTGCCTAAGGAAAAACAACTACCTTTGTAATCGGAAACTCCGTCACCTGATGACATAAAATTCGATTAGCGATGAAAAGTATTGAACGAAAAAAATATTTGGACGAACTCATTTCCCTGCGAAATAACGGGATGATTAAGATTATAACGGGAATGCGCAGATGCGGTAAGTCCTATCTGCTTTTTGAGATATTCACTTCGTATCTCGAAACAGGCGGCACAGCTCCGGATCATATCATAAAAGTAGATTTGGAAGACTATAAGAACCGGAGCATGAGGAATCCCGATAACCTTTATGCTTTTGTGGAGAGCCGTATCATTGATGATGGAATGTATTACATCCTGTTGGACGAGGTTCAGATGCTCGACAACTTTGAAGATGTCCTGAACGGTTTTTTGAAGATGCGGAATGTGGATGTCTATGTTACCGGCAGTAATGCGAAGTTTCTGTCCAAGGATATTATTACGGAATTTCGCGGACGCGGTTTTGAGGTGAAAATGTACCCGTTAAATTTTAAAGAGTATATGTCCGTTTATTCCGGAACAGTGCAGGCCGGATTCAATGAATATATGTTGTATGGCGGACTTCCGCAGATATTGTCGTATGAAACCGAAGAGCAAAAAGTACGCTTCCTGAAATCACTGTTTGACGAAACCTACATTAAGGACATCAAGGATCGATATGACATACGTAAGGACGATGACCTGGAAGAACTCATCAATATCATGGCCTCCGGCATCGGTGCTTTGACCAATCCGAACAAATTAGCCAATACGTTCCGAAGCGAAAAGAAGTCAGTCATATCCTACGATACGGTCAAGGATTATATCGACTATCTCTGCGATTCGTTCCTGATTGAAAAATCCACCCGTTACGACATCAAAGGAAAGCGGTATGTCAATTCTCCCTACAAATATTATTTCATGGATTTGGGATTGCGCAACGCACGTATCAATTTCCGCCAGTCGGAAAAAAGTCATCTGATGGAGAATATGATTTACAATGAATTGAGAGCGCGTGGGTTCAATGTGGACGTGGGGGTCGTTCCGGTCGTGACAAAAGATGAAAACGGAAAACAGCAGCGTTCCAGTCTTGAAGTCGATTTCATCTGTAATTTGGGCAGCAAGCGTTACTACATACAGTCGGCATACCGTATGGAATCTGACGAGAAAATAAAGCAGGAACGGGCTTCTTTGCTAAAAGTGGATGATTCATTCAAGAAAATCATCGTTATCGGAGAAGAAAGTCCGGTGACAAGGGACGAATCCGGTATTACGACCATAAGTATTTATGATTTTCTGCTGAAGGACAATTCATTGGAACTGTAAACCTTAAAATATCTTGTTGCAAAAACAGGTGTAAGTACATAGATATTTGGAGCAGGTTCTATGCGGACATCATCAACCGAAAACCAAAGTCATAGCCTTGCCAATGCCGACACGCACTCCTGCTGCGTGGCCTTGATAAAGTCTAACAGGAGCATGGGATTGATGCTTTTGCCATTGAGTTTGCAAGTGATATGCAGATGTTCGCCCGTACTGCGGCCTGTCGAACCGGTGATTCCGACCACATCACGGGGACGAACCACCGCACCTTTGACAGCAAGCACCCGTGAGAGGTGGCAATAGCTAATGAGGTAATTCCCGTGCTGCAAGGTCACGTATTTGCCGGAGGTTTTATCCTGTCCGACTTTCACGACCACACCGTCCATCATAACCAATACCTTTTCGCTTCGGGCATGGAGGTCGATGCCTCCGTGAAACTTCCTTTTTCCGGTAAACGGGTCTTTACGATAACCATAAGGGGAAGTGATTCGGATGCGACGCAGCGGATAAGACACGCTGAGATAGCGGTCGATCCATGTCTTCTTGCGGACATCGGCAGTTTCAGCCACCCCTAAAACTTCCGATGCCATTTCCTGTACGGGAACCGTGCTTCCGGGCATTGGCTCCGGCTTTTTCATATCCTCATGCAGGGCTTCCACTTTGTATCGTTCGGGTGTCGTGGCAATCGTGCAGAATTGCGCGTGAACGGGTATCGTACAGAACGAGACACCCGATATTATCATCAGTAAAATCTTTCTCATACGGCAAAATTACCACGTCCACTTTATAGCGGACATAAATTGCCTCACTTTCTCTTGCCGGTTTGTGTTTTTTACGCCAATTAGTACGATTATATCGTCAAAATCGTACTAATATCATAAAAATACTATATTCTAATCATTTATATAGTTATGCTTTTTGCTTATCCGGATAAGGTGACACTATCTTTGTAAAAGTATAATTTTACAATATGAATATAGTATGAAAAAAGTACAATTTGAATTTGAGGAATTACCCTTCCCGGCACTGGAGCGATTCGGTCTTACCCGTGAGATGATCGAGGACTTGCCGATGCACGTATTGGACGACATCTGCAGCGGACGGCATTCCCCCGTGCTTCCTGTGCGTGTTACCGATGAGAACGGCGAGCGAATCGAAAGCCGGAGCCGCTTCGCCATTATCCGCATGGACAACGGTCAGGCGGATGTGGTCTTCTATCCGGCACTGAAATCCTCGCCGCTGGAGCGTTACGACGAAGCGCAGCAGAAACAGTTGCTTGCAGGCAAAGCGATTGTCGCCGATGTGGAGATGGCGGACGGACGAAGTAGCAAGGCTTTCGTACAGATCGACACCGGTACGAAACAGGTGATGTATGTCCCTACGCCCATCATCGCCCGCAACCTGAAGGTGCTGGCCGAGGTCATGCGCCTCGGTGCGGTGGAGATAAACGGAATGCAGCATGGCGAACCGCTGACGGTTGTCGTGGACGGTGAACCTGCCACTGTGGGAATCGACCTGCACGCCAAGACCGGCATCCGTTTCTGTTCGGGCGATGCGCAGCAATGGCGTAACCAGCCTAAGCGCGAGTGGGACAAGTACACCTTCGGTTGTTACGGCTGCTGGATCATGGACGATGACGGGAATCTGGACTATGTTTCGGAAGAGGACTACACCGAAGAAATGTGGAACGAGCAGAAAAAAAGCGGTGAGCGCAACCGTGCGGCAGCACTCCACAAGTAGAACCATCAATTCATAAGCTATGTCACAAAACGAATATTATCCCGAAGAGGTACTCATCGAGAAAATGCAGAGCGGCGAATACGGCTGGCTCGATTACGTCAATCATTTTTCCGCCGAATGGCAGGAAGAATATGTCGGCTACTGCCGGCAAAACAATCTGACTGTCGGCAACGATTCCGCCGCCGCGTTCGTCCGCCACAAGGATGAACAATTGGAGGCGGCAATGGAAAGCGGCGACGCATAATAACAACAATCATCCTATTAGACTATGGCGATACGAACGAATACCAATCCCCGGCAGATGGACTTGCAGCCCGAAATGCGCACTATGCTGATGCGCAACGGGCTGCAAGCCCATATTGCGTTTGACGGAGGGGGCTACCGGTTAATCGTGCAGGGGCATGATTCGCCGTTGCTGGTCTATCCGATTACCGAACGTCAGATGTTGGCTCTGACAGATTGGGGAACGAACACGGCCAACAAGAAAGCCTACAACGTGCTTACGAGCATCGTTGCCAAGGACTTTTACCTGCCCAAGAATTTCGTACATGCCCGCAATGCCAACGGGCGCGTGGCGATGGGGCTGCACGGCTACCGCATCGGCATCGGCGAATACGGGCACATGGGACGGCTGGGTATGCCGCCGTTCCTCGGCTGGACACCTCGCAACCAGTGGGGCTTCCACCTGCGCAGGGTCGGCGGCCAGCTTTTCTTTCCGGGACCGTCCATCGTCCCCGAACGACCGGACGGTCGCATGAAGCCCGGCGAACTGCAATCGGGCGGTTACGGATTTTACTACAAGGGAGGCCAGCAGGTACAGCCCTTGCAACAGCGTGACGTGCTGCAGGACTTGCAGGCGGTCATCACGCCGATGGTCAGCCGTCCGCGCAGTCAGGAACCGGCACGGCCTTACAAGGAACTGATCACCTCTCCGGTCTATTTCTCCAACGAGAAATGGCAGGAGTGTCTTGCTTCGCACGGGCTTATCGTCGATGCCGAGGCACGGACGCTTACCGTACAATCCGAAAAGGCTTCAGCCGATATGGTGTACGACCTGACGGATGATGAGATTGTCGTGCTGACCTCCAATTCCATCGAGGAGCAACCCATAGAGAAACGACTGGAAACTCTGAACAACGTTATCGGAGCCGATTTTTCCGAAAAGGTTACAATGGAGCATCTCGACAGCGAGCAGCGCATATCCATAGCCCTGCATCCTGAAGTGCAGCAGGATTTGGAACACCGGCAACGGCATGAACAGGAATTATTCGTGCCGCAGGAAACAGCCGTACAGCACGAGGATATGCAGAATGGAATCGGTGCGGCTGTGGACGGGCGTGACCTGCAGTTGCTCAATGAGGGCAAAGGCTGGTATAGGGAAGAGAAACACGGCCGGGAGGTCGAAGTCGGCGAGATAGCCGTACAACCGGCAGAAACAGAAGGTAAGTATAAGATGACCGCCGTTATAGACGGACAGGTTATCAGCCACGAGATCACCCAACGGGACTACGACAAGTTTCTTGCAGTGGATGATTATCATCGGATGAAGCTCTTTTCCAAGATTTTCAGCGAAGTGGACATGAAGACACGCCCGGAAGCGCAAAGAGGCATCGGCACGAAAATCTTTGCCGCCCTGACCGCAGGTGCGGTAGTCGCAGCGGATGTCGCGCACGGCTTCCATCATCATCACCATGCGCTGGAGTTCTATGGTGAACGTTTCGGCGCCCCTCCGCGTCCGTATTTCAAACCCGGTGTCGATACACCGAGAGATGTGGCCATCCGATGCTTCGAGGCAGAGATGAACCGTGAAGTCAATAATATGAGAATGGGGAGGTAAGGTATGATAGAGGGAGAACTGACTTATAACGATTTTTTAAGCAGGCTGAACATTCAGGATGTGCTTATAGATGCCGGCTACCACCTGAACCGCCGAGACGGTTTGCGCTATCCCTCGTATGTCCGGTTGGACAGCGACGGACGGCGCATTCGCAACGACAAGTTCATCGTGACGCAACAGGGCAAGTGCTGTTTCAAACCGCAACAGCAGAAATCATATAACATCATTTCCTTTATCAAGGAGCATCCGCATTTTTTCGCGGAGTACCATGCAGGCATCTCTCCGGACAGGCTTGTGAACCTCGTATGCAACCGGTTGCTGAACCATCCCATAGCGGAACGGGAAACACGGATTGTCCGTCCCAAACAGGACATCAAGCCATTCAATATAGAGGACTACGACATCCACAAGTTCAATCCGCAGGATCGGGCGACGCAAAAGAAGTTCTATCCCTTCTTCAAGCATCGGGGCATCGACCTTTACACGCAATATGCCTTTCATCGGGATTTCTGTCTGGCGACGAAGCATCGCGCGGACGGCACGCAGTACACCAACCTGTCGTTTCCCATGACACTGCCGCAGGGTGACGGAACGGTTGTGGGCTTCGAGGAACGCGGACGGCAGCGCATGGACGGCAGCGGCAGCTATAAGGGCAAAGCCGAGGGGAGCAATTCGAGCCAAGGTCTGTGGATCGCCAGCCCTGCCCGGACACCTCTTTCGGAAGCCAAGCATATCTACTGGTTCGAGAGTGCCTACGACGCAATGGCTTATTACCAGCTTCATCAAGCACAGAACAAGGATTTGCGTAAAGCGGTATTCGTATCTACGGGCGGCAACCCGACGGTCGAACAGATGCGCGGTGTGCTTTCCGCCGCCCTTCCAGCCCGGCAGCATATCTGTTTCGATACCGACCTTGCAGGGATGGATTTCACCAAAAACCTGATGGATGAGAAATGCCGGGTGGTTCGTTCCACTATCGAGGAAACACCCGAACGCAAGCTCTATCTTGATACTGTCCCAAATGACAAGGACTTGGACAGTGGCGACATCGAACGGCTGCCCAAGGAATTGCAGTTGAGTTATGGAAAGTACGAATCCGCCTGGGAAGAAGCCATGTCCATGCGTTCGAGCGGCCTCTGTCACCCGGACGACATACAAGATCAGGTAGATATAACGAATCGGCATTACAAGGAGTTCCGTGAGGGGCTACGGGAGTTTCTCGGTTTAGACAAGGCAAAGGATGTATCCTGTGTCCGCGAACAGCCGACCTATCCCCACAAGGACTGGAACGAACAACTATTAGCTGAACTGAAACGGGAAGAATCGGTCGATGAAACGCAGGCCAGAGAGCGACAGTCCGAGGAGGAACAACAAACACGTTTTCACCGATGATGCCCAATCAGCCCATAGTACGCTTTCAGAGTATCGTGCTGCAACCGCACCGGATGCAATTCGTTATCGACGAGTTGCCAGCCATTACCGTGTGTGCCGCAGGATGGATTTACGGAGGGATGGAGGAACGGCTTTTCACCGTTTTTGCATTGTCGGTCGCCGTTTTGCTCTCCCTTGTGCTGCTGTACAGGTTCGTCTATCTGCGCCGGACACGCTATTATATAGGCTGCGAGCAGATTATCAGCAAACACGGGGTATTGTCCCGAAAGACGGACTATATGGAGCAATATCGCATTGTGGATTTTGTGGAACATCAGAGCCTCATGCAACAGCTTTGCGGATTGAAGACGGTACGCATCTTCTCTATGGACAGGAACACGCCCCGGCTTGATTTGGTCGGTATCAGGCGCAATCTTGATGTTGTGACGCTCATCCGCGAACGGGTCGAATACAATAAACTAAAAAAGGGAATTTATGAAATTACGAATCACTAACCAGCATATCGTAGCCGTGCTTGTGGCATTGCTTGCCGGTTTGCTGCCACAAGCGGCAAAGGCACAGATCGCGGCGTCCAATCCGTTGGAATGGATGGCGTTGGCAGAGGGCAACGAGGTGATAAACGGCCAAATCGAGAAGCAGATAAAAGGTCAGACGCAGACGGCATTGTTGCAGAACAGCATCGCCGCCGAGTTCAACCGCATCCACAAATGGGAGAAGCAGTACAACAGTTATCTCAAGACGGCCAGCGGTTATGCGTCGTCACTGAAAGCCTGTACCCACCTATATAATGACGGTGTAAGAATCTTCATTACGCTGGGTAAACTGGGTAAAGCCATCCGGAATAATCCGCAGGGCATCATCGCCGGCATGAGCATGAACAACCTGTATATCGAAACGGCGACAGAGCTGGTTTCAGTCTTCACGCTCCTGAACGAAGCGGTGGCCAAGGGCGGCAATGAAAATATGCTCACGGGTGCGGAACGCAGCAAGACACTATGGGCGTTGAACGACAAACTTTCCGCTTTCAGCCGGAAGTTGCACCTGCTCTATCTGAGCATACGGTATTATACCCTCAATGACTTATGGAATAACGTTACGGCCGGAATGCTCGACCGCAACAATGGGGAGGCGGCACGTATGGCCATGTCACGCTGGCGCAGGGCGGCCGCCCTCGCACGATAAAAACGGAACCGGAGATGAAAAGGACAATTTGGATAGGTATTCTATTGCTGTGCATCGGTATCGGCAAGGCGCAGGCACAAAACGACCCCGTGCTTGCCGGTATGATTCTGCTCTATACCGATAAGGCTGAAAAGGAGTTGAAGAATCAGGAAAAGGTCATGCTGATGCAGACCACCGGCCATCTGTGGACGAAAGAGGAAGTGAAAGCCACGACCGACCTGCAGCGGGAGTTCAACAATTATCTGGACTCCTTCCGCTCGATTGTCTGCTACGCGGCGCAGATTTACGGTTTCTACCATGAAATATCGAGACTGACGGACAACATGGGCGACTTTACCAGACAGGTAAGCCGGAACAGCCCCAATGCGCTGGCCGTCGCCCTTTCGACAAAGCGCAATAAGATTTACCGGGAACTGATTATGAACAGCGTGGAAATCGTGAATGACATCCGCATGGCGTGCCTGTCGGATAACAAGATGACGGAAAAGGAGCGCATGGAAATCGTCTTCGGCATCCGTCCGAAACTAAAGATGATGAACAAGAAACTGCAACGGCTGACCAAGGCGGTGAAATATACCACGATGGGCGATATATGGAGGGAGATCGACGAAGGTTCCCGCCCCGTCACCGACAAACGGGACATCGTGGAAGCTGCCAAAAGACGTTGGCGGCAGATAGGAAAAAATGTAAGACCTTAAAAAGAAGAAATATGGGATTCTGGAACACAGTATTGAAATACGGCGGCAAAGCCGCAAAAGGTGTCGGTACGGCAACGACGGCGACAGGCAAGAGTGTGGGCAAGGCGGTACTAACCCCCTCGCAGACACTACGCGGTGCAGGTCAGGCCGTCAAGACCGCGACTATCGGCGGAGCGGTCGGTTATGTGGGTTGGGAAAAGCTGACCTCCGATAAAAGCGTTGTCCGTATCGTGAGCGATGCCGTTGTCGGCGAATCCGTCACGGACGCTATCGCAGGCACGGCTGACAATGTGCGTGAGATGAAAGACAAAGCCGGGGAAGCGGTCAGTGCGGTAAGCGGTGCGGTGGCCGGTATCGACAACAAACTGAACGGTGTGTCGAATTTTCTGCGCGGAGCTTCCGGCGGCGGTCTCTCCGATATGTTCGGCAACTTCTTCCGCAACCTCGGCAGCGGCAACGTATCGGGATTGAGCATTGCGGGGTTAATCGCCGCCGCATTCCTCATATTCGGACGCTTCGGGTGGTTAGGCAAAATTGCAGGCGCGTTCCTCGGCATGATGCTTATCGGCAACAATGCCGGTGTCTTTCGCACATCGGCTCCGGAGAGCGTAGCGAGAGGGCAATCACCGTCCGTTCCGGTCGAGGAACAGAGCCATAGCGGAGGTATGAGAAGATAGCATAACGAACCAACGAAATAAGGAATGAAATATACAGAAGAAATGATCCTGCACTCCGAAAGCGGCTACTGTATGCCTTTCGAGGAACCGCAGGGAAAGGATGTGGAGTTGTCGCTCGGTTACGGCGAGCAGACGGATTCCGCTACGGGAGAGAAATTCTTTCATCACGGCATCGACTTCAACGTGCGGTGCTATATGCTTTCGGCTATTGCCAGCGGTATCGTGTCGGGCGTAGGCAACGACCCCGTACACGGCATCTGCCAGACCATCCGCTACGGGGCGTATGAAGTGACATACGGGCACTTGTCGAATGTCTTTGCCCAGTTCGGGCAACGTGTCAAGGCGGGACAGACCGTAGCCCTGAGCGGTGAAAAACTGCATCTTGAAGTCCGCTTCAAGGGCGAAGAGCTGAACCCGTTGGAGTTCCTGACCATGCTGTACGGGAATATCCGGGCCATGCGTCAGGCCGGAGAGTACGATACGGATTTCTCGTTCGATTCGAGCATGGCACTCCAAACTGATTATGAAAAGGATAAGAGGGAAATAGAGGGACTGATGCTGCGCTTCCTTCCGTATTACATGGAGGATTTGCAACGTGGAGCGTACAAATTGCCCGAACATACGGAACAGTCGCTCCGCCATATCTTTACGATGGGCGCGATGAAGGAATATTTTTACGAGAATATGCCGAGTATGTCCAATCCGCTCGGATTGGGACACAAGGCCATGCCTCTTGCCTGCAAGGTGCAGAACCTGCTCATCGGGGACTTCCTGAACTATCTTGCCTTGCGGCATGATGTTTACCTCTCCACAATGGGCGGCGACGTAAAAAAAAACTTTATGACGAAGCCGTAACGTTCAGCGGTCTCATCGACCCGTTGGCGGAACTGGATATCGACATACAGAGTTTCGATATACCGAGGATTGTTTCGGTATATCCCGACCGGGCAGGCGTGCGGTGGTGGACGAAAGCATGGTTCAATAACCGCGAGGAGGGCGAAACCTCTGTAGAGATAGAACGGGAACAGGCCATACGCTTCATACATGACAACATCGAAAAGGACGCATGGCTGGAAGAGTTCTTTCCCCGCCAGATGGAGGTTTACCACAACGCCATCGAGCAGACGAAAGAACAACTGTTGAAACAAATAAATATATAAGGACACTATATGGATGGAATCAAGCATAGCCGGCAATTTGCGGAGATAGAACGCCTTGTGAGCGACTATTTCCAGTGCCACCTCGCACCCGTCATGTCGAAGACACAGGCTTATCTCACAAAGAAGCAGGGCGAGGAAATGAAGGAGTATTCCACCTCTTTGGGCGGCATCCTGAGCATGATGGCGTCTTCGGCACAACCGATGAGCGACCCTTACCAGGTACTCAAGGTTACGGGCGAGTGGAACTCGAAAAAGACGGAGGATTACATCGAAATGTGCAAGGATAAGATTTCCAAGGCTACCGATATACAACAGGATCTTGCATATCTGGCCGGGAAATGGCGCGATTCCGTCGTGCAGGAGGTGGGACGGGAACGGTACGACGCCTTGTCCGCACAGCTCGGCGGCGACCTTGCCTACGCATACATGGACTACCGTGTGGAACAACTGATGATTGACAAACTGGTCAAGGATCGTATGCCCAAGTCCTCGGCCGACTACATCATAAGAAAGGCAGCGCAGTCAAGCCTTCTCGGACTGTCGCAAACGTTGAGCCGTTCGCCGCTTGCCGAAGAGATTGAAGCTCGCGGAGAAGCGGCCTACCGTCCCAGCAAACTGGAAAAAGGAGCCGGGCACGTATTGGGCGCATCGGCGGATGCCGTCATGATGGGCGGCGTGGGTTCGTGGGCATCGCTCGCCAAGTTCATCGGCGCGGACGTGGCAATATCGGCTGTCGCCTCCCGCTTTGAGCCGAAGAAACCTGAAACGCTCTCTGTAGAGCAGTGCATCAGCAAGGGAGTATTCGGCAGCAGGCAAAACGTGTTCGACGGTTTCCGTAAGGAAGCGGCAACGATACAGACCGGAAAGAGCGAGCTTATAACAGCAGACAATGAACAATTAAAGAAAAAAATACCGGTCTTGAATTTTGATTTTTCAGGATGGATGCACTCATGGAACAACAATCCTTTCGGGATAAACGGATTCAGTGAATTTAAGATAAGCGGATTCAATGAAAAGAAACAAGGGAAAGATGCACGCAACAAGAATGTGCCTCTGGTCGTCGCGCCGGGACAGGAAGAAGCCTACCTGAACGATTTGGCGAAAAAGAAAGGTACGCCGGCCAAATCCAAGCCGGAGCAGACGCAACCGGAAGCGGAACAGAAGGAAAAGGTGGAAACAGAAGAACCACAGCCTGTTATTTCCCCAGAAAAAAACACACTGGGAGAACAGACGGAACAAACCAACACAAGCGGTTGGAGCGGACTGCTCGGTACGCTGGGATTAGATGGCATGGGCGACATCACGGGCAACCTCGGATATGTCATGGCCATGCTGCCTGATATTTTGTTGGGAGCGTTCACCGGCAAGACACAATCGTTACGCTTCGGGGACAACCTGCTGCCGATAGCGAGTATCGTGGCAGGCATGTTTGTCCGTAACCCCTTGCTGAAGATGCTCCTTGTTGGGCTGGGTGGTGCGAACCTGCTGAACAAAGCTGGACACGAGGCTTTACAAGGGAGAGCGAAAGGAAAACTGCATGAGGATGCCGGGTACGATATACAGTACCGACGCTATGTCGATGAGCCTCTGAACCCACGTATCGTAAACCCGATATTGCAAGGCAGCACCCTTATCGCCACGATAGATCGTGTACCCTGCACCATCCAACTCACGCCGACCGTTGCGGATGCCTACCGTACCGGGGCTTTGCCATTGAATACGTTGGCCAACGCCGTGCTTGCCAAAAGTGACCAGCTTCGCCGGATTGCGTCGCAGAATTACGATGACGGACAGCAGGAAACCATTGTGCGCACGCGAGGCATCCAATAATTCCACGAACAATAAAAGCATGATTATATGAAAGAAAAGTCACCAATCGAAAAGAAAGCTCAAGAGAAGCAAACAGACTTGTTGTCCAAGGCTTTGAGTGAGGCATCGAACGCCGGAGGGCACTGGTTGAACGCTTCGGGAAAGAAATTTCCGCGCCTCTATCCGCAAGGGGTATCCGCCAGCCCGTTCAATGCACTGTTCATGGCGTTGCATTCGGACAGATACGGTTGCAAAACAAACCTGTTCACTCTCTACAGCGATGCCAAGGCACGAGGCTCGGCAGTAAGGGAACATGAGCAGGGTGTCCCGTTCCTTTTTTACAACTGGAACAAATACGTCAATCGGAACAATCCGGAAGAGACCATCGACCGTACTGCCTATCTTCAATTAAGCGAAGAGCAAAAAGCGCAGTTCAAGGGCATCCACAACCGGGAGATCCGCACGCTTTTCAATATCGACCAGACGACACAGCCATACGTGGACAAGGAGGGCTACGAGGAAGCGGTGGCACAGGACGGTACTGCCCAGGAAAGAGGCTACACCGAGGCGGACAACCGCCGGCTGCGCAGCCGGTTCAATGATTTTCTGCAGAAAATGCGGGACAATCTCGTTCCCGTGCGTTCGGACGGAAGCGGTATCCCTCATTACGAGACGGATAAGGATGCGGTCTATATGCCGCGTCAAAAGGATTTCGCGCATTACCACGACTATGTGCAGGAAGCGTTGCGGCAGATCGTGAGTGCTACGGGACACCAGCAGCGGCTTGCACGGGAAGGCATGGTGATGAAGAACGGCATGGCTCCGTCGGAGGATGCGGTGAAATACGAACGTCTTGTCGTGGAAGTGGCTTCCGGAATCAAGATGTTGGAATTGGGGCTGCCTGCACGCCTGTCCGATGAAAGCCTTAAGACGGTGGACTACTGGTGTCGGGAGTTCAAAGAGAACCCATGCCTGACGGATGCGCTCGAAAGCGATGTGAACAATGCGCTCGAAGTCATCCGTAAGGCGGAACGGGGTGAGAAAATCGAGTATGCCACGATGCGCAACAGGCGGCAGACCTCGACCATGCAGGAGCAGATGCCCAAGCATTATTTCGTGGCGAACGAAATCAGCCGCCATCCCGACAAAGAGGCGAAAAGTATCGTCCTCGTCATTGACCGGCAGAATAAATCTGCGGATGTCATCCTGCCAGCCGGAGCTTCCACAGAGACGGATAACGAGATTCCGGGCATGAACAAAGGACGTATCGAACGGGCTTTGCAGAAGGAGGGAATCGAGCAAGTGCATTTTTATAATAACAACGGTGCTTTGGGGTACAGACCCGATGACGGTTACTTCGCTGAGAAGTTGGTAACATTGGCCCGGTTGAAGAACCGCACGTTGGAAATGCTCTCCACGCTGGACGTTTCATCAGCCGTCAAACGAGCGAACGAGGTAGGTTTCGATGCCGTGCAAATGATTCAGGATGACAAGAACCGTTGGGCACTTTATATCAAGCCTGAAAACAAGAGCGGGTACAGCGTATATCCCGACAAGGAGGACGTGAACCGTTTTTTCTCCACGCTCAAGCAGGCGATGGATAACCTCGACAAGGTGCGTATGGAGCTGGCATACAAATATTATGCTTTGGCAGAAGTCAAGCCCGACCTGAAAGTGGATTTGTTCGGCAGCCCTACACCGGAAATTGACCTGAACCGGATTCAGCGTGTGTCCGTCTTCAAGACCAAGCAGGATGGTATTCAATGCGTGGCAACCATCGACGGACAGAAGCTGCAGCCCCGCAGCGTTACTCCGCAGCAATGGCAACGGATGTGGGTGGCGGAGGACAAAAACGAATACAAACGCCATCTGGCTGCCACGCTGTTTGCCGACGTGCTGCAAAAGGGGCAGTTTGTCGGGGAACAGAGACAAGAAGAAAATGTACAACACCAGAATGAAACGGTGGTGGAAAATCATACGGAGGATACGAAAAAAGAAGAAAATGTTTCCGTACAGCGTCAGTTCTGGGACAAACTCAAGGAAAAACATCCCGATGCCCTGCAACTGATCCGCACGAATGAAGTGTACCGGCTCTATAATGAGGACGCAGTAAAGGGCGCAGAGATATTGGGAATCGCGATAAAGGAGAATCCGGAACGTGGCTTCTCGTCTTCCGCAGAGTTCCCGAAAGAAGAGCTTGACAGCCATTTGCCCAAACTCGTGCGTGCCGGACAACGTGTCGCTATCTGTGAACAAGCCGCAGAACAACAGGACATCGAGCAGGAAACTCATCGGGGGATTCATAGATAAGGAGGAGTAGTATGAGCAGAAATCAGGAATATGCAGCACAGTATGCGGAGTTTGCAATGGAACAGATGCGACGGTATGGAATCCCCGCTTCGGTGACATTGGCGCAAGGAATTTTGGAGAGCAGCAACGGACGGAGCCGGTTGGCACAGAACGAGAACAACCATTTCGGCATCAAGGCTACGCCCTCATGGATTGCAGAGGGTGGCCGGTACGGTCTGTATTCGGATGACAAACCCAACGAAAAATTTTGTAGCTATGACAGCGTGGGCGATTCATACGAGCACCACTCCCGTTTTTTGAAGGAGAACAGCCGCTATGCCGGTTGCTTCAAACTATCTCCGGACGATTACAAGGGCTGGACGCAAAGTATCGAGAAGGCCGGTTACGCCACTGGCGGCAAGTATGCCGAGAACCTGCAAAAAATCATCGAACAGAACGGCTTGCAGCAGTATGACCGGTTGGTCATGCAGGAGATGGCGGCTCAAGGCAGGGAGTTCGGTGTGGAGAACAATCCGCTCCGTGCATCCGGGGAGGCGACGAATGCAAACGGCTACTCGTTCCCTGTTGAACGAAAAGAGTTCCTTTTCGTGACCTCACCTTTCGGTATGCGGCAAGACCCGATGGACGGTACAAAGCAGCAGATGCACAAAGGTGTCGATATACGGTGTAACGGTGACGCGGTACTGGCAACGGAGAACAGCGGCAAAGTTATAGTCGTCAATCACAACAAGAACACTCCCGGCGGCAAGTCGGTGACAGTGGAGTATGCCCGTGCGGACGGTAGCAAGGTACAGTGTACCTATATGCACCTACGCGAAATTTCTGTAAAGGTCGGTGACACGGTTCAAGCCGGTGGGCGGCTCGGAACATCCGGCAACACGGGAACACGGACAACGGGTGAGCATCTGCACTTCGGGGTGGTGAATATTTATGCCGACGGAACACGCCGAGACATAGATCCTGCGGCGTATCTGGCGGAAGTCGCCCAAAAGGGACAGCTCAAACAACAAATGCTGCATAACGGCAATGACCTGCTTGCCAAATATAAGGAAACGGAAGCACCATCAGTCGAAAAGAATCTTTCACCCGACGGATGGATGAAGAAGCTGCTCTCCTCGGAGGACAGCGGCGTGGGCTTGTCAGGATGCAACGACCCGATTGTGGAAATGGCTATGACCGCTTTCGCCTCCCTGATGCTTCTGGCGACACAGATTGACAATCGGAACGAGGAAGAACAAAAAGCGGCAATATCGGCGGCGATGGACTCCCGGAACATCGACTTAAAGCCGTTGTTATCGAATATGAAAAACTGCGACCTGAGCATCGGTGAGAACGGTAAAGCCATTCTACGGGTGGACAATGGCGAACTGCGTGTCTCACGTGAGTTGACCTCCGCCGAACTGATCCGGTTGTCATATACGCTGAACAATCATGCTCTTTCAGAAGAGACCAGACGGATGCGTGTAGCCGGTATGCTGAACACGATTATCCTGTCGGAGGCGGCCTCACAGAATTTCGAGCAAGGGATGTCCCAACAACAGGGACAGACGGAGAACCTGAGAAGATAAAGGCATGGCGATATGATAAAATGCGTGATGATACAGCTATGCAAATGTCTGGCAGGGATTTCCATTCTTGCCCTGCACGTCCTGTTCTGCTATCGCCTGTTCGGATGGATAGGGACACTTATTATCGTGGGCGTGCAACTGGTTGTCGCCGGATGGATAGTCTGGGCGATGATACGCGCTCCCGATTAGTTTCCATACCCCACAGTTCAACATCAATAAACCCCATGTCTCACTTGTCGGATGATCCATGTATCATTAAAGACAGAAAAACAGATGATTAAATGTAATGTTACGGTATGCGGCATTATCGGCCGCGATGCGTCGATGCGCACAAATAAGGAAGGAAAGTCATTTCTGACCTTTCCGCTCAAAGTCATGGTTCCGGGAACGGGCGGCCAAAATATGAATATCGAGGTGGATGTCCGCAATTTCTTGCGCAAATGCTGAAAGCATAGGTGCTTGAGCAACCGTAATAAGCAGTAATGTAATGAGTTTGCGTATCATTTTAGTTTTATAATTTTATCGTCTAATTAAATTAGACCATTTGCAAGCGCAAAAGTAGTCTAAATTATTTAGACAACAAAATAATATGGTTGAAAAAATTGATTATTGATACCGGTAGTGGAGAAAACCGGGTGGTTCTCTCCACTGTAACCTACGTTTTCGGCTCTTTA
>OJAL01000816.1_pt1 | contig 19744 bp, 13 predicted proteins | sample 1589301 | NCBI WGS metagenome assembly OJAL01 (sample SAMN03283261) | human gut metagenome | biome: human-associated habitat; material: feces | host: Homo sapiens | place: USA | collected 2013
TGGTGCACATCTCCAAGCTGGACACCAAGCGTGTGGAGCGCGTGGAGGATGTGGTGGCCGTGGGTGATGCCATCGTGGTCAAGGTGACCGACATCGACCAGCAGGGCCGCATCAACCTGAGCCGCCGCGATGCCATTCTGGCACTGGAAGCCAAAAAGGCTGCCCAGCAGCAGTAAAACATAATACGGACTGCATAAATCAAGAGCCACTGTACTTTTTGTACAGCGGCTCTTTTGCGTGGAGAACTCCCTCAGTCAAACCCTGCGGGTTTGCCAGCTCCCTCGGGGAGGGAGCCTCTGGCGAAACCGGATACTTTGCATTTAAGTCAGAATGTCTGCCGCCATGCCAAAGGCCCCATCTCAGAGGGGGCTGTCGAGCGAACGCGAGACTGGGGGAGTTTTCCCCCAACAAAAAAACTCCCCCTTGCGGGGGAGAGGGCACGGCGCGCCGTGCTGGAAGGGAGTAGGGTTCAGTGTTCCTTTTTGCCCTGACGGTTCAGCATCCAGCCGACGGCAAACAGCAGCACACCGCTGCAGGCCAGCACCGGCACGGGCCAGTTCAGCTGACCAGTCTGGGGCAGAACGGGCTTATCCGGGTTAGAAGGGGAGACCGGGTTATCCGGGTTCTCGGGGCTTACGGGATTGTCCGGGTTGCCGGGACTTACCGGGTTATCCGGTGTGCCGGGGCTCACCGGCGTATCCGGGGTGTCCGGCTGCTCCGGAAGATCGGGGGTGTCCGGCGGCGTGTCCGGCGTATCCGGGGGAGTGTCAGGGGTGTCTGGGGGCGTTTCGGGGGTGTCCGGCGGGGTCTCCGGCGTATCCGGGATGGTAGCGCCTACCTTGGGGGTGGCGTCCACATCGTAGATCCAGCTGTCGCCATCCGGCAGGGGAATGGACACAAGGAAGGGCTTGATGGCTTCGTAGCCGTGGGAAGCCTCGGTCTGCATGACCAGATACAGCCCCTGCGGCAGCTTGGTAAAGTCGGCGTAGCCTTCCTCGTCAACGTTCTGCTGGGCGGCAACGGCGGGCAGGGTGGGCAGATACTTTGCCAGCTGGTCAGCCAGCGTGCTGTCGGAAAGGTCGCCCAGCGGCACGCCGCAGCCCGTAAAATCGCCGGTATAGGCGTAGGACAGGTCGCCGCCGGTGCGCTTGACGGCGGCAACCTGATACAAGGTCAGCTCGCCGCCGCGCAGGGGCACATCGTTGTGGGTGTCGTACAGACGGACGTGGAGCGAGCCCAGCCGCCCGGACATAAGGCTGGCACTGGTGGCAAACGCCGGCAGGGCGCAGCATACCACAAGGCACACAGCCAGCAGCACAGCTGCCAGACGATGACGCAGATCAATGCTTTTCATGTTCTTCACCTCTTGTTTTCTTGCGTTTGCGTGTGGAAAGCAGCATACCGATCAGCAGGATCAGCAGCATGGGCAGCGCCATGACGGGCGCAACAATGATAGGCTCTATCTTGAGCGCTTCGGCAGTAACACGGATGTGCTTGTACTGATCCGGGGTCTCCACGCGGTGGCCGCGTACCAGCAGGCGGTGGGTGTTGATGCCGTAGGGGGTGCAGGTCATCAGGGTGACGTAATCCTTGCCTTCGGCGATCTTCAGCTCGTCGGTCTCGGTGGGCAGCACGATGGAAATTTTGTCCACCTCGTAGGTGAGCACCCGATCCAGCACGGTGATGGTAAAGGTATCGCCCACTTCCAGCTGGTCAAGGTTGGTAAACAGCTTTGCGCTGGGCAGGCCGCGGTGCGCCGAGATGACCGCGTGGGTGGACGCGCCGCCCACCGGCAGGCTGGTGCCCTCCAAATGGCCTGCGGCGATCTGCAATACGCTGTCGCTGGTGCCGTGGTAGATGGGCAGCTCCACGCCTATTTTGGAGATGGTGATGTAACCCATAATGCCCGTGCCGGTAATATCCAGCGTGTCGGCGTAGCCAGTAAGCTGATCCGGGCGGTAGAGCGCGTACTCGTTGGCGGCTACCTGTGCGTTAAAGGCATCGGCGGCGTCAAAGTATCCGCTGTAATCCGCATCGGTCATGTTGTCCACGTCCTGCGCGTAGCTTGCCACCGCGCGGGACTGGTTGCGCTGGTTGACATAATCGCTGATGGTGGGGTATAACATCACGGATAGACCCACGAAAAAGACGAGGATCAGTATAATGGTGCTTTTGTTCTTTTTCATGGGCTACTCCCTAACGTTATAGTTTCAGGACCAGAGCAGGGGGCTTTGCAGCCCCGCTCTGTGCTGGGGAAAAGGAGAGCTTAGTGGTTCTCCATGCGCTTTTTGGTAATGAGCAGGATGGCTGCAGCAACCATCAGGCCGCCGCCGATCACATAGAAGATGGTGGTGCCGATGCCGCCGGTGCCGGGCAGGGTAGTGCCGATATTATTGACGACATTCGTAGACAGAGAGCCAGCGGTTTTATCAACATCAAAGGTGATTTCGCCAACCTTCTTGTCGCCGGTCAAAGAAGTCAGAACATTATCACGCGTGGAAATAGAATCCCATTCGATTTCATGTGTGGCGTTGACAGTAAAGGTGATGGGGCTGATGGTATTGTAGTTGGCGGGGGTTACAGTCTCGGTCAGCGTGTACTCGCCGTCATCCAGACCGGACAGCGTAAACAGAGACTTGTCGGACCCGTCAATGGTCATAGTCTTGACAACTTCCGTGCCGCCATCGATCTTTTTGGTCAGAGTGAACTCTGCACCTTCCAGAGGTTGACCAGCCTGATCGACTTTGTTCACAACCACCTTGTAGGTAAAGACGATGACGTTATCCCAAGGGGTTGTGCCCGTGCCTTTACCGCGCGGGTTGTTGGAGTACTCCAGCTTTGCCTTGTTGACGTTGCCGTGTGCGCCCAGAACCGCGTTATCATTCAGCTTGGACCTGTAGGTAACGGTAATGGTAGAATTAGCAGCAACACCAGCAACGTCTTTCAGATTATCAAATACGATCTCAAAGGTGCATTCAGTGTCAGACGTAGTACTGTCTTTTTTGGTAAGGACCTTATAATAGGTATTAGAGATTATCGCACCGTTTTCATCGCCGAGATGGACTTCCACAGAGCTGGGGTCAAAGGTCAGACCGGTTTCTTCCACATCGTGGAAAGCGTAGTAATACGTCTTATAGGAATCATAGTCTTCGGGAACAGTGCCCTGCAGGCGGAAGGGGATGTCATCGCCGATATCATAGTCGGCAGAATCCTGCCAGCCGGAAACATCGCCGGTAGAATCGTTAGTGTCCTTCAGCTTTTTCTTAAATTCGGGAACAGCACTGCTCTTCGGGTTGATGATAACATTGCCAACAACGGAAACGAGGTAAGTGGTATAAGGCTCAGAGCCAGACAGAGAACCATCCCTGTCCTTGATCAGGTAGTAACCGCCAACAACATCAGCAGTACCGCCATTTGTAATAGTCTCTACAGGATGGGTCAGGGTGACATATTTTTCGATAACGTCAAGCTTAGCCTTGTCGCTTGCGCTGGAAGAAACTTTGGAAAGTTCGTCCAGAATAGTCTGGCCAACAGTTTCGCCAGCCGTACCGGTGCCGTTAGCGCCCCACTTGATGTTGGCAAGCTTAGCAGCACCGGCTGCATCGGTACTATAATCACCGGTGAAGATCTGGTAGATCTCGTAGATGTGGGTGGTAGCAGGTGCGGTGATCGTGTACATGGTAACAGCAGCAGTGCTGGTAGAGCTGCTGCCAGCTGCAAACGCCGGGATCGCCATGGCGCAAACCATAGCAACTGCCAGCAGCGCAGCCATGAGTTTCTTCATTGCTTTTTTCATGGAAAAAACCCCTTTCTTTTTTCTGCCCCTTGCCGCCCCCTGCATTTTGCACAGGGGGGGGTAGGGGGTGTAGTCTTGTTCGGATTATCGCGTAAACTTTGCGCTGGGCGGGCGGGGTTTAAGCTCCGGGCAGCCAGCAGGGAAGTACAGTTTAGTCATCTGCCCTCCCTTCGCGTCTGCGCTTGCGGTGGATAAAGCTATATGCCAGCGCGGTCAGCATCATTGTGCCGCCCACGGCTGTGTACGGGAGTGTACCGGACCCGCCGGTAGAGGGAAGTTCGTAGTCGGCGTTTTCCTTTTCCTTGTTGGTCACAAGGATGGTGCCGGTGCCCTTTACATTGTTGTTGGTGTAGATCACATCGTATCTTGTGTTGGTGGAGGTCTCCACTACGTAGAAGTAGCATTCAAGGTCTGCAAGAGGAACATCGTAGGAGATATTCCAGTCATTACCAGCGTTAAGCGTAAAGGTGTCTACATACGTGCCTGCGCTGTTCGTGTCGTTGCGCTTGTAAAGATCAACGGTAATGCTATCAGGCAGCTTGGTGGTTTCGTCAATGGTGTTGCCGTCCTTGTCGTACCACAGCTTCTGGATGGTAAGGCGATTGGTCTTGTTTTTCACACGCAGAGTAATGCTTTCGCCGTGGTAATAGTAGTTGATCTTGTTTGCGTCAACACCAATCATGCTGGCCTTGTCGCCTACTGCATTATTGTATGCGGCTGTGGCACTGGCCGAATCCGTTGTCCAGATGAAGTAGTAGGGCGTTTCGTCCAGTGCGTAGCCATCGGGCGCCTTGGTTTCCACCAGCTTGTAGAGATAATTGTAAGGACGGATGATCTTACCGCTCGAATTAGTATTGCCGGGTTTTAAACTGGGAGCTTCAGAGAAGGTCAGTTCGATATTGCCATGATCATCGGTCGTTTCGGTCTGAATTTCCTTATACTGGCCATCAGAAGGATCAAACCAATACAGCTTGAACTCTGCGCCGGGCAAGGCTTTGACGGAGTTCTGACTATCCACCTTGTGGATGGTCAGACTGTCTGTGTGAGCACTGCCGCCTGCACTATTATGCGTAACCGGAGTTGTAATAGTTTTGGTGACGTAGGAGGAAAGCTGAGCCTTATTTTCCATGGAATAATCGGTATTGCTGGTATTTGCATACTGGTATTCCAGCACATACGCAAAGCCGTTCGGCACTTCAACGGTAAGAGTGTAGGTGTGCGGATTGCTGCTGGTTTCTGCATAGTCCACCCGATAGGAATCGGAGGGAAGCTCTGTACCCTTTTGGCCGGTGGCTGCATTATAAGAATACAGCTTGACCGTAGATTCAACCAGCGCTGCGCTATCTGTAGAAGCACCATTGATGACCATTGTGTCGGTCAGTTTGATCATTTCGGCATCGCCAAGCTTCAGCTTGTCGGGGTTGATAATAATGGAGTAGTTGACCTTATTGCCACTCTTGTTGTAATCAGCACTCTTTTTCAGCAGGGCAGTGTTGTATTCCACTGTAGTATCAGTTTTGGAATCGCCTACGCCCTCCCACTTTGCGGAGTTGGAGAACACCTTGTGCTGGGTAGTAAGGCTCGGTATCCAGTTGCTCTTATCCACCTTGACCGCATAGCGGATGTAGAAGGAAGTGTATTGATTTGCAACATACTGGATTTCATCATTCAACTTGAATTTCAAGGTTTTTGTTGCAGAATCGTAAGTTGATGCAAAGAAACGCACATCACTCAGACTGATATTGTTATACCAATAGCCATTCTTACCATTGTAGCTTGTAGAATCACGGTAAGGGTGAAACCAAGGATTCTGATATTCCTCTGCAATCAACTGAGCAGAGCCATCCACATAGGTCACATGATCCGGCAGCTTATCGGTGATGGTTGCGGGCAGTGCCGGAATACCCTTGTTGGTTTCCAGCTTGAGCTGGTAGTAGATATAGGTCTCGCCATCGGCGCCATTGCCCGCCGTTACTTTAACATTGTCAGTCGCGTAAAATCCTTCAGAAGTTGAGGATTCAGGCGGCTTATCGGCGGACATTTTGATCAGCTTCATGGCGGCAGGCTTGTCGGGGATATTGTACTTATACTCGGCAGAGTCGCCATTGGATACGTTCTTGAAGCCGATGGTCTGTCCTGCGCTCAGCCCGCTGAAAGAGCCCAGCGTGCTGTACTCGGAAATGACAACAGAATCGATCCGTGCGCCGGTATAACCATCCTTCTGGAACACCAGCTTGAAGGAACCAACGTGTTCATTATTCGTAGGGGACGCATCGCCAAGCTTAACGGTGGCAAGCGGAGTGCCGGAACAATCGTTCGAGGAATAATACTCGATCTGCAGGGAGAGCTTGTTCGCTGCCAAATCATTGTAATTGATTTCCGCGCCGCCTTTAAGCTTGAGAACGAGATTCTCGGTGATCTCTTCGTGCAGGGTTTTCAGGATGGCGTAGTGATCGCTGCTTGTGACCGTACCGGAAGAGACCCAAGGCTTGTTGATGCAGTCTGTGATCTCAAGAAGCTTATCCGATTGACCTCCGCTTTCGTTCCAAACGTAAGGCGGCGTAACGGTCAGCTTCCAACGCATTTTGAAGGGGGTGCCATTTGCCTTGCTGTCATCAAGGGTGGTATCGTCCAGCGCTTTCTTCTCATGGATCTGATCACGGTCATCGTAGGTAGCTTCGCCGGAAGTCTCCCACTTTTTGTGACCATCCAGCTCCAAAGAAGCGCTATTGGTAACGCTGTTGCCGATCGTGAAGTCTGCCGGAGCTTTGGTCTTGTAGGTGACGGTATACTCATAATCGGGATTACTGGTATTGAACTTTGCGTCATCGAACTTATAGGTGAATTCGGTAGCGTCCTTAAATTTATTGGTTTCTTCCAAGATCGTACCAGAGGAGCCGCCGGAAACCTTGAAGTAACCGGTCATCGTGTGGCCGGTAGGCAGGGTATCCTTGAGCACAAAGTTGTATATGGACGCACCGTTGGGTTTGATTTTGATTTCCCATGTAATCTCGCCCGTATCAGGGTCATAACGGCCGTTCTTGTTCAGCTCATTTTGGAAATAGATATCGCAGTTACCCTTTTCGCCATTGGCATAGGCGCGGTTGGACAGGTTTTCAGCATTCAAGCCGTCATGATCTACAACTACATCGTATTCAAGGACATAGCTCTCATTCTTGCCCAGTTCGGGCAGACCAGAAACACCGTCTGTAGCAGTGATCTTGATGCCCGGGTTTCCATCAGCAACGCCATCGCTGCCTAAACCGCTGCTGGTGTCGTCCTGAACGATGAAATCCGTATCTTTGGTTAGCGGTTGTTCTCCGGTTTGTGTTACTTTTTTGACTGTGACAGTATTTTTTTCATAGCTTGCATTCTTAAAGGAACTGCCCAGATTCAGATAGTCACTCAGCACAATGGGTTTGCCGCTGCCATTATCAGAACTGGCTGTGACGGTGTAGTGCATTTTGTATTTGCCGTCCTCCGTCCGGCCACTATGCACACCCGTTTTTCCCACAGTAAGGTCGGTTTCTTTCTGGAACTTGATAGTAGTGCCAGTGCCGGGGAAAGTGATTTCCTCTTGGCTGGTGGCAGTATTCTTGTCGACCTTGCAGTCAACATAGAAGTGACCGGTGGTCTGCTTGCGGTCCAGAGTTTTATCAAAGGTAAGGGTGACCTTGCCGTCCGTATCAACTGTTATCGTGCCGATTTTATTAAAGGAGTTATCCTGCATTTCAACATTAGTAATAGCAGTATCCAGTTTAAAGCCGGCCGGCAGCTGGTAAGTCAGCGTTGTAGTGCCCGTAGGCAGGCTGCTATCATGAGGAATCGTGAAGTGATAGGTAAGATTAACACTTCCGCCATTCTTGACCGTAAGGTCGGGGAAAGCAGTGGAATCATCTTTATCTTTTACTGTATGCGAAGTGCCATCGACGGTAGCAATGATTTTGGTGATCCAGTCATCACTCAGATCAGCCGATGCTCCCGCCGTCGACGCCGTGGGCGCACGGTTCGGACGGCTGGCGGAGATGGTAGGCAGCTGGCTGCCGTATGTGTCGGCGTACTGGGCGGCGGCAACATCCACCACACCCACGACCTCGGTGTTGAACAGTGTTACCTCAGCCACCTTGCCGTCCACGTCGCCGGAAATAACGGTCAGCGTGTCGGCATCCTTGTCCACACTGCTCACGATGCCCACGGTCTCCACGGGCAAAGCGTCGGTCACGGTGGTGGTCTGCGGCTCAGCAGCGGGGGATACCACGCTGGGGGCAAGGGTGTCCGCGCCGGACACGGAGGTCACGGTGCTGGGTGCAGCGGTGTCGGCGCTGTCCACCGGCTTTTCGGCGGGCTGCTCCGGCTGCGGGTCAACGGGATCAGGGGTGAGCACAGTGTCCTGCGTGCCGGAGGTGGCTGCGGTATCCTGTGCGCCGGTGCTGTCGTCAGCACTGGGGGCTGCATCCTGCGCAGAAACGCCGGAGCCCTCAAGGTCTGCGCTGTTTTCAAACTCTGTATCCACGCTGAACAGGTCGTCCAGATCCGGCTCTGCACTGTCGGCGCTGCTGTCCACAGCCACGGTGCGGGTGACGTACTTATTATAAATAACGATGTCGCCGGGCTGGGCGGCGCTGCCGTCCTCTTCCAGCAGCCAGTCCATGCCGCTCATGGAGCTGCGCAGGGCAAGCACGCTGGCCTCCTGCGGGATGGCGCTTTGGGGAATCTCGGCGTACTTCAGGCAGTAGGCAAGGAACATCACGTCCCACTCGCCGTAGGCATTGCCATAGGACTGACCGTAGCGGGAGTAGTAGCGCAGGGTCACGCCGTCCGCTGGGTCGATCTCGAAGTTTTTCTCGCTCTGCTCGTAGCCCAACTGGGTCTTTGCCACGCTGAGCAGATCCTCGTTCCACTCGCCGGTGATCACGGCATCGGCGTTGGCGGCCTGCCACTCCTCGGGGGTCTCAAGGTCGGCAGAGGTATCGCTCAGGCAGCTTACGGTGTGGTGATGCTCCGGCAGGGGGCACACCAGCACTTCCTCGTAGCAGGCGTCGGTGTGGTGGTGGTAGATGGGCTCCACAGTGTCCACCACCGGCTCCAGCGCCACAGGCTCTGCCACCGCCATGGCCACCAGCTCGGCGGTCTGGGTGGGCTCTACCACCTGCTCCACAAGCTCGCCCTCTTCCAGGCCGCAGGTCAGCTCGTACTCGGTGGTGTAGCAGCTTTCATCGTGGGTATGCTCAAATTTTTCACAGATCAGGGTGCCGTCCTCGGGGTCGTAGCAGTCATCATCGTGGATGTGCTCTTCTTCCATGCAGGTCAGGGTCTGCACTTCGGTGTAGCAGTCATCGGTGTGCTCGTGGGGCACAAACTCGATCTGCGGCTCCAGCTCCAGCGGCATGATCTCTTCCTCGGCGCTGCTCTGGGCAGCACTGGCGGCGGCAGCTTCGGCAGCGGCAACTTCGTCCGCATTTTCAAGCTGGCCTTCCGTGTAGCCGCAGATCAGCACCTTGTCGTAGCAATCCGCCGTGTGGGCGTGCTCCACCTCGCCGCACTGGTACTGCGCGGTCATAGAGATGCCAACGCCGTGCAGCTGCCAGTTGACGAACAGGGTGGTGATCATGGCAAGCGCCAGCACAAATGCGGTGTAGCGCCGCAGCGTGTGCCGGTTTTCGCGGAACTGCTCCTTGTAGGTTTTAAGGATGTCGTTCATAACTTAGAGTACCTCCTCCCGGGCTCAATGGATCAACGAGAAACTGGACAGGGGCCATACCCTTAAAAACACCCTGCCAATGATCTGACTTTTTTCCACGCAGCCTATCACGCTGCTGCGGCTGTCGATGGATGTGGAGCGGTGGTCGCCCAGCACGAAGTAGCGGTTTTCCGGCACCTGATAGGGGAACCGGATGTCGCATTCGCCCACGGTCAGCGCGTCCACATAGGGCTCGTCCAGCACCTCGCCGTTTACCGAGACCACGCCGTTCACGTCCATATCGATCACATCACCGGGCTGCCCGATGATGCGCTTGAGCAAAAGCTTGTTCTGCCAGTAAAACCCGCATAACTCACCGTTTTCAATGTGGTTGGATTTTACCAGCAGGATAATGTCCTTATCCTTTAATGTAGGGTTCATACTGTCGCCGGAGACCTGAAGCACCGGTAAAAACAGCGTAGCCAGCAGCACGGCCGCTGCGGCCACCACCACCAATATATAGACCGTACTGCGCAGCACCCGCTGGTAGCGGTTCTGGTACGCAAGACGTTCACGTTCTGCGGCCACTTCCTCGGTGGAGGGGATGGAAGCAAACCGGATATCGCGTTTTTTCATGTTTCCTCCGAAGGCTGGCTGTCGGCGCTGCGGTACTGGTCCAGCAGCGCGTTGGCCTTGCGGTCAAATGTCTGCCAGCGCTGCTGCACCTCCTGCTCGGCCTGCTCTACCATGGCGCTGCATTCCTGCCGGGTCTGCGCCTTCAGGCTGTCGGCGTCTGCCTGTGCCTGCTCCAGAATGCGTTTGGCCTCGCTGCGCGCCTGCGAAAGGGTGTTGGCAGCGGCGGCGTCGGTGTCTGCAAGGTTGGCCTGCACCGAGTGCAGATAATCATCGGCGGCGGCCTGCGCGGCGGCGAACACGTTGTTCAGCTCCAGCGCAGCCTGCGCGATGGAGCCGGCCTTTTCCAGCCGGAGCTGCCGGTCCTGCAGCTGCGCGGTAAGCGCGGCGTTCTGCGCCTTGAGCTGATCCTCGCTCTGCTTCAATGCATAAATAATCTCTATCAGTTCAGCGCGGTGCATCCGCCGCAGTTCACGATCTGCCATGTATGTCCAAACTCCCAAACTATAAAGTACAAGCCAGAGAAAAGGTTTTCGTAAACTACGAAAATACTTAACAAAAACGGCTTAAAATGCGCTTGCCGCCACAGGATTTGCGGGGTGTAAAGGGTGCGGAAGCGCTCCTTTACAAGTTACTTTATTTTACCACACCCCATGTAACAACAATATAACAAAACAGACACAAAATCAAGAGATAACGCCGAAAAAATATCGCATTTTTTTATATTTTGTGTGTATTTTTCCCCAAAAACGACTGCAAGACCCCAAAAACTTAAAAAGTTTGTTCATAATTTTGAGATGTGAAGTTTTGCGCACTACTGTACTGAACTACTGCGCGCACGAAAAAACGGGAGCCGCACTTTTTCGAAAAAAGCGCGGCTCCCGTATGCAAACTTTGGGGTCAGCCTTTTACTTGCCAAAGCTGGTCAGCAGGCTGTTCAGCGAGACAAAGGACTGGTAGATGACGTTGACGTTGTTGATGATGGAGCTTGCACCGGAGAAGATGCGGGCGATGTAGTTGAACACCTTGCCAACGTCCAGGAAGGACTGGTAGGCGCTGCTTGCACCGCCGTCCAGATAGGTCATCTCCTCGGCATCGATCACGGCGTAGCTGGCGGGCAGTTTCATGGTAGAAGTAGTCATGGTAAGATCCCTTTCTTCATTGGTATCAATGCGTTTTACAGCGTTGTTCAGAACATGGTGGAGACCAGCAGGGTGGTAAGCAGGGCACCGGCTACCAGTGCGGGCCCTACATACTTCTGCCACTGAATCGCGGCGGGCTGGGTGGCGGGCTGCGGCACGGTGGAAGCACCGGCCTTGGCGATCCAGTGTGCGTAGATGGTAGCATCAGAGGTGAACACGGTGGAAGTGGTCACCTTGCTGCCGCCCACCGGCTCGGTGTACCAGCCGTCAAAGGTGTAGCCCGTCATGGTAGGCTGCTCGGGTGTGCTCTCCAGTTTGCCGGACAGGTTCGTGTAGGTTACCACAGTAGAGCAGATGCCGCCTTGGGCATCCATACCAATGGCGAACACGTTCTGTTCCTTTTTGCTCCCTGAAGTGTTGCCGGCAGCAAACGCAGCCGGCAGCGCACAGCACAGCAGGGTGAACAGGCAGATCCCGACCACCAGCGTTTTCAGGAATTTTTTCATGAGATCCCTCGCTTTCCTTCACAAAGATGGAGACCCTGCCCCACCCGGGCGCAGCCCGGACAGCGGAGAAGTTTCTTCAATCTATATTTATCACATCCAGTGTACCAGAACCGCAACAAAAAATACAGCTTTTGGCTGAAAAAATAATAAAAATTATGAAAAAACGATTTTTACCCTTGCAAGATGAATTTTATGCTCCGATAGACCGCATTTTTTGAAAATTGCATCCTTTAAAACTTGTCTTTCGTAAAAACATGGCAGGAAATGGAAAGCATAAAAACAGCGTCTAAAAGCCCAAAAAAAGACAAAAAACGCCGCAAACGCTCTGGGTACTGCGGGGAAAAGGCTGCAAAAATGCAGCGCCCCTCTTGTGGAACGGCAGAAAATATGCTATACTTAGCTGCACGATGCGCCATCGCCAAGCGGTAAGGCAGGGGACTTTGACTCCCCCATCGTAGGTTCGACTCCTGCTGGCGCAACCAGAATGCCCCGGCGGCCTTTGCGGCTGCCGGGGCATTTTTGCGTCTGTTCAATAGCGGCGGTGGATCTTTTTAGTGGGTTTGCGGCGGTTCCAGTTGGCACACAGCAGCCACAGCCCGTAGATCAGGGCGGCGATCAGGCTGAGCACCAGCACCACCTTCAGGTACAGGCTGGTGAAGAACTCCTTCACCTTGTCCACCCCGAACAGCAGCGGGTTGCGGGCTACGTCCTGCCCGGCGATCAGATCCACCACGCCGATGGTCTCGCCCGCCAGCTTCAGCTCCACCGTGCCCACTACATCGCCCTGCTGGATGGGGGCGCAGACGTAGTCCGGCAGGTGGAAGTATTTCTGGGTGACGGTGCCGTCGCTGGTGGAGGGCAGCAGGGTCATCATGCTGTCGTTGGGGTACAGCTGCAAGGTGTCGGTGTCGGAAGAATACTTTACCGGGATCTCCGCAATGGTCAGGTCGGTGTCCAGCGCAGCCTGAATGGAAAAGCTGTCGAACACCCAGTCCATCAGTTTGACTGTCTCAAACAGGGCGGGGCGGCGGTTGGCGTAGCCAAGGGTATCGCAGCTGTCGGGGCTGTCCATCACGCAGAAGATATAGGTGGCACCGTCCTTATTGCCCCATGAAACATAGCTCTGGGTGCCGGTATCGTTTTTAAAGGCGGTCACATTGCACATACCGCCCTGCATGGCGCTGCGGTAGTAGCTGCCGCCGCTGGCTTTGCTCAGTGCGGCGTTCTGGCTGACCAGCACCGAGGAGGAGCGGTGCTTCTCCTTGGCGGGCATGGTAAAACTGGGCGCACCGGACACCTCTACAAAGGCGTCAAAGCTCATCAGGTAGCGCAGGATCAGGTACATATCCACCGCGCAGGTAGTGTTGCCGCTGTCGATGCCGCAGGCGTCCGTCCAGCTGCTGGCGGTGGTGCCGATGCGCTTGGATAAGGTGTTCATCTGCGCCACCCAGCCGTCCAGATCACCGCCAGAAAGGGTGTATGCCACACCCATGGCTGCCTCGTTGGCGTTGCGGGTAAGCATGGCGTACATGGCTTCGCGGTAGGTGAAAGTCTCGTTGGAGCGCATATCTGCGTTATTGGTATTATAAACATAGTCCGAGATGGCAAAGGGCATCTGGAAGGTGTTGTCCAGCTGGTCGGCGTAGTTGGTCAGCAGCACGGCAAGGGTCATATATTTGGTCAGACCGCCGGCAGACACCTGCTTCGTGCTGTCTTTATCGTAGACGATGATGTTGGTATCGGTGTTGACGATATAGGCGCTTGCAGCCTGCACCTGATATACCGGGCTGGGGTCGAACATGGCCCCGGCGGGCAGCACAAGGCAGCTGAGCAGAAATACAAGCGAAAGAACCAGTGCAAAAATACGTTTCATGTGGACAATTCCTTTAAAAAGCGATAAAATATACTAAATAAAGCTGCGCGGTACAGCGCGCCGGAGGATCAATTTTGCAGCAAAAGTGCTGTGTTCTATAATAATAACAGGTTTGCCGGGGTGTTACAAGAGCCTTGCGGTGTTTTACACCGTTCTTTCGCCCCGGCAGGGAGGGCAGGAATGGTATATCTTACAGGGGATACCCACGGCGATATCCAGCGCTTCAAGCAGGGCAAACTGCGCTGGCTGGGCAAAAAGGACACCGTGGTGGTGCTGGGGGATTTTGGCTTTGTATGGGACGGCAGCGCCGCAGAGCGCAAGCGGCTGGACTGGCTGCGCAAGCGCCCTTACACGGTGCTGTTTCTGGACGGCAGCCACGAAAACTACGACCTGCTGGCACAGTACCCGGAGACCGAGCTGTTCGGCGGCAGGGTGCAGAGCCTTGGCGGCAATGTATACCATGTGTGCCGGGGCAGCGTGCTGGAGCTGGAGGGCAAGACCTATCTCTGCTTCGGCGGCGCGGAAAGTCAGGATAAGGACGACCGGGAGCCGGGCGTGAACTGGTGGAAGCAGGAGATGCCCAGTGACGAGGAGTACGACACCTGCCGCCGCAACTTAGAGACAGTAGACTACAAGGTAGATTATGTGCTGACCCACGATGCACCAAGCAGATTTTTGGATTTTACCGCCCTTGCCCTTGGCGAGAGCAACCGTCTGCACTTGTTTCTGGATGAGATCTTGCTCAAGCTGACCTACGAAAAATGGTTTTTCGGCTGCTACCACAAGGATGTGCAGCTTTCCACCAAGAGCCGGTGTGTGTTCTGTGATGTCATCCCTATGGGCGAGCGGCGTACCGGACTGTTCCGCTGACAGGAGGGAATATGCAGGTCACAATAAAACTTGCCACCCGGGAGGGTGCGGCGCACGTCAGCGGCATTCTGGCGGGCTTTACCCTGCTGGCAAAGCGCGGGGAGCTGACTTTGCGGGTGCAGGACGAGCGGCAGGGCAGTCCCCTTGCCCGGGAGGCGCTGCTGGAAACGGAAATTGACGGCCGCACGGTGGTGTTTGACCTGATGGACGGCTACTTTTACAACGACCCGGCGGCGGTGCTGGCACTGTTCCACCGGGCGGATGTGGTGTTCAAGCGCAGCTTTTCGGCGGAGAAGAACCGGCAGTTCCCGGGCGGTATCCCCGCAAAGCTGCGGCCATTGGGGCTGAACTACTACGTTACCTGCCCGGGCTCGCCGCTGGAAGCGGAGCGCAGCGCAAAGAGCCGCCTGAAGCAGTGGGCGCTTTCCACCCGCTGCTACCCGCAGGACTTTGAAGCCTGCCTGACCCGGGTGCGCAAAAAGCCGCGCATCCTCTTTCTGACCCGTCTGTGGGACCCGGATGAGCCGGCGGTGCGGCAATACCCGGAACTGCAGGCAGAGTGGCGGCAGGTGAACGCCGACCGCATTGAGCTGCTGCACCGGCTGCAAAGCGCCTTCCCGGAGCAGTTCACCGGCGGCGTATCCGACAACGCCTGTGCCCGGCAGCTGTGCCCGGAACTGATCCTGCCGGACAAGCTGACCGGCAAGCGGGCGTATCTGCACCGGATGCAGCACACGGAGATCTGCGTGGCTTCTACCGGACTGCACGGCTCTACCGGCTGGAAGTTGGCCGAGTATGTGGCGGCGGGGCGCGCTATCGTCACCGAGCCGCTGCGGTACACCCTGCCGGGCGGCTTTGAAGAAGGCAAAAACTATAAAACGTATACCTCCCCGGCACAGTGCGAGGAGCAGCTGCGGCAGCTGCTGACAGACCCGGCGGCGATCTTGGCTATGGCGCAGCACAATGCGGCGTACTATCAAGCATGGCTGCGGCCGGAGCAGCAGGTGCGGCAGGCTTTGCGGCAGCTGGAAACAGGGGAAATGTAAGGGGGAAAATGGGGTATGGAAGAGCAGAAACGGCATAGCGGCTTTGAGACGATGCGTATCCTCAGTATGGTGATGATCGTGCTGATGCACGGCATCGGGCACGGCGGGCTGGGCAGTGCGGCACCGCAGGGGACAGCGGCATTCTGGATATACTGGCTGCTGTTTATTCTGGCGCGTGTATCCACCAACTGTTTTGTAATGCTTTCCGGCTATTACCTGTCGGAGCGCAAGGAGCCTGTTCATGCCGGGCGGCTGTTCCGCATTGGGGCACAGGTGTGGTTTTACTCCATGCTCACCTTCTGCGTTGCGGTGAAAGCGGGGGCGGTCCCGCTTTCGGCTGTTGCACTGCTCCGGGCACTTTTACCCCTTACCTCCAACGGCTACTGGTTCGCTTCGGCCTATTTCCTGATGTATCTCTCGGTGCCGGTGCTGAACGCGGTGGTGCAAAGCCTTGACAGGCGGCAGTACAAAACACTGCTGCTGGTGGCGCTGTTGCTGCAAAGCGTGTGGGGCACGCTGTTCTACTGGGCAACGGATGCAACCTTTGTGAATAACGGATACAGCTTTATCTGGTTCTATACCTTGTATTTTATGGCTGCCTATTTCCGCAAATACCGGGTGACCGTGCCCAGCGGGCTGTGCCTAGTGGCGTATCTGGCGGCTTCGGCGGCGGGGCTTTTCAACCGGATGCTGGCGCTGCGGGTGGAAAACGCTTTGTACCTGAACGGCTTTGTGAATACCGTCAACGGCTATCAGGCACTGGCTACGGTCATCGCCTCGGCAGCAATGTTTTTGCTGTTCCAGAATATCCGTATCCGCTCAGACTACTGGCGGCGCTGGGTCTTTCGGCTGGCACCGCTGTCCTTCGGGGTGTACCTGCTGCACGACAGCGATTTTACCCGGGCGCTGCTGTGGCAGCTGGTCGACCTGCCCCGGTTCGGCGGGGCGCTGCTGCCCTCGCTGGCTTACCTGACCGGTGCGGTGCTGCTGGTTGCCGCTGCGGGCTACGCGGTGGATGCCGTGTATCAGCGGTTCTACCGTCTGCTGCGTCTGCCCGCACTGGAAGAAAAGGTGGATGTTTTTGCAACCCGCATCCTGCAAAGCGTTGTTGGGAGCAAGGAAACGTAAAGAAAAGCGCTGTCGCACGAGTTTTTCGTGTGACAGCGCTTTTTCAGTTCATCGGCCCGGCCTTGTCGAACATCTGCTGCACCTGCGCGGCCAGCAAAGCGTGCGCAGGGCTTTCCAGCAGTGGGTCGGCAGCCAGCAGGGCGGCGGCTTCGCTCTGGGCGGCGTGCAGGGTGCGGGTGTCGTTCATCAAATCGGCGATCTGTAAGGTGGGCAGGCCGTGCTGGCGGCTGCCGAAAAAGTCGCCGGGGCCGCGGGTCTCCAAGTCGTACTGCGCCACGGCAAAGCCGTCGGTGGTGGAGCAGAGAAATTTCAGCCGCTTCTGCACGGCTTCGCTGGTGTTGTCGCTGACAAGGAAGCACCAGCTCTCGGCGGCACCGCGTCCTACACGGCCGCGCAGCTGGTGCAGGGCGCTCAAGCCGTAGCGCTCGGCGTTTTCAATCACCATCACGCTGGCGTTGGGCACGTCCACACCCACCTCGATGACGGTGGTGGACACCAGTGCATCCAGCCGCCCGGCCTTGAAATCCTCCATGACGGCGGCTTTTTCCTTGGGTTTCAGCTTGCCATGCATCAGCCCCACCCGGCGGTCGGGCAGCAGCGCCTTGGCAATGTCCTCGTAGTAGGTCTTGACGGCGTTCAGCCCGCCGTCCGGCACATCCTCAATGGCAGGGCAGACCAGATACACCTGCCGCCCTTTGTCGATCTCGCTGTCCAGAAAGCGGTACAAGTCCTGCCGCCGCTTGCCGGTGATGCACCGGGTCTTGACCGGGGTGCGTCCGGGGGGCAGCTCGTCCAGAATGGAAATGTCCAGATCACCGTAGATCAAAAGCCCCAGCGTGCGGGGGATGGGGGTGGCGCTCATGACCAGCAGGTGCGGGTTTGCGGCCTTTTCTGCCAGCGTGCCGCGCTGACGCACCCCAAAGCGGTGCTGCTCGTCAATGACCGCCAGACCCAGCCGGGCAAACTCCACCCCTTCGCTCATCAGAGCGTGGGTGCCCACCACAAGGTCGGCTTCGTCATTGCGGATAGCGGCCAGTGTGGTGCGGCGGGCAGCGGCTTTCATGCCGCCGGTCAGCAGGGCGACCCGCATCCCGAAGGGGGCAAGCAGCCGGTTCAGCCCCTCAGCGTGCTGTGCGGCCAGAATTTCGGTAGGAGCCAGCAGCGCGGCCTGATACCCCGCCCGGATGCACGCCCAGATGGCGGCAGCAGCTACCAGCGTTTTGCCGCTGCCCACATCGCCCTGCAACAGGCGGTTCATGGCGGTATCGCCCGCCATATCGTTTAAAATTTCCTCCACTGCGCGGCGCTGCGCCCCGGTGGGGGCAAAGGGCAGACTCTGCCAGAAAGGAGCTGGGTCGGCGCGGCGCATGGGTGCCCCGGTGGCGGCAGCGCCCCGGCTGCGCATCCGCCCAATGCCCAATTGCAGCACCAACAACTCTTCGTAAATGAGCCGCCGCCGCGCCGCTGCGGCCTGCTCCTCGGTGGCAGGGCAGTGGATGGCGCACACCGCTTCGGCCTTGGGGAGCAGACGGTATTTTTGCAGCATCTCCGGCGGCAGCGGATCTGGCAGCAGCTCTGCATGGGGCAAAAGCTGCCGGATGCAGCGGGAGATGGCGCTGCTGGTAAGCCCCTCCGTCTGGGGGTAAACGGCTTCAAAGGGTGCGGCCTGGATCTGCTCGGCGGTGCGCACCTGCGGGTTGACCATCTGGCGGCGCAGCATCCCGCCGGTAACGATGCCCTGAAAATAGTATTCCTGCCCCAGCTTCAATTTCTGGGTGGCGTAGGGGTTATTGAACCATGTGATCTCCAGACTGGCTACATCGTCCCCGGCAGTGATGCGCTCCATCCGCCGCCCGCCTGGCAGGATACGTCCGCCGGGCTTTGCGAATACCTCGGCCTTCACCACACATTCGGTGTCGGCGGGGGCTTCTGCGATGGAGTAGGGCTTGGAAAAGTCGATATATCGCCGGGGGTAGTGGCACAGCAGGTCTGCCAGCGTTACAATGCCCAGCTTCTCGAACCGTTCTGCGGTCTTGGGACCCACCCCTTTCAGGTAGCGCACCGGGGTGTCCGGCGTTAAGGTAGTGCGGTTTTCGGTGGGCATGGCGTTTCAACTCCCTTCCAAGCGTAGTATAGCCATTGTAACACGGACGGGGAACAGATGCAAATATTTTGCCCTTGCGCGGCAGCTGTGGTATACTGACATTACAAAAAGGGAGGAGAGATACTGTGGAGATACGCAACGCGACTATGGACGATTTACAGGCCATTGCCGCCGTGGAGACAGCCTGTTTTCCGGCAGCGGAAGCTGCCACGGCCGAGGAATTTGCCGGACGGCTGGCACACTATGCCAGTCATTTCTGGCTGCTGCTTGAGCAGGGGAAACTGGTGGCCTTTGTGGACGGCTTTTGCACCGACACGCCCGACCTGACCGATGAGATGTACGCGGACGCCGCCCTGCATGATGAAAACGGCGCATGGCAGATGATCTTTGGGGTGAACACCCTCCCGGGCTGCCGCCGCCGTGGCTATGCCGGGCTGCTGCTGCAAAGAGCTATCGCAGATGCCCGCGCACAGGGGCGCAAGGGGCTGGTGCTGACCTGCAAGGAGAAGCTTTTGCACTATTACGCAAAGTTCGGCTTTGTGAACGAGGGTGTTTCCGCTTCCACCCACGGCGGGGTGGTGTGGTATCAGATGCGGCTGCGGTTCTGAGGTAGCGTTACTTTTATTATAGCAATGCCGGAGCGTCTGTGGACGCTCCGGCATTGCATTTTCACGGGAGGGGGTGCTGCGGCAGACTTTTGGGAGTGCTGTCACCGCAGCTGACTGAGAGGGCGAGGACGTCGGCAGGGGACAGTGCAAAACAAAAAATCCCGGAAGCCGAAGCTTCCGGGAATCTTTTGGAGGTGACGACCAGATTTGAACTGGTGGATGAGGGTTTTGCAGACCCTTGCCTTACCACTTGGCCACGTCACCATATAGGGAGTGATGAATACCACTCCAATGGAGCGGCCGACGAGGCTCGAACTCGCTACCTCCACCTTGGCAAGGTGGCGCTCTACCAGATGAG
>OJAL01000823.1_pt1 | contig 19559 bp, 17 predicted proteins | sample 1589301 | NCBI WGS metagenome assembly OJAL01 (sample SAMN03283261) | human gut metagenome | biome: human-associated habitat; material: feces | host: Homo sapiens | place: USA | collected 2013
GGTGGCGATTCAGGTCCGCCCGTATGTGCCGGCGGCCAATCGCACGGTGATGTGGGTATCGTTCGGCTCCGGTCCGTTCACCGCCGCCGCGCCGTTCTACGCGAACGTCAACGACACGCCTGCCTACCTGCGCGACACCACGCCCGAAGTCTCCACCGGCAACCTGTATTGGACGAACCGCCTGATCGCCGTCGTGGCCGACGCGCATTGGTATGAGACGAACCGGTTCATCGAAGGGTATGCCGAGGGCGTGCGCGCGTTCGGACACCGGCTCATCGAGCGCACGGATGAGCAGTTGCTTGCTCGAAGCGATGCCGAATCGACGGATACGAATGCATGGCCGCTCGATGGCGGCCACGGCGATGAGAAGGATGTGCAGGGCGTGGCGGATGTGCTCGAAGCGGCCAACGATGAGATGGCCGACTACCTGCGCGAGCACACAACCAAGCTGCTGAACGACGTGCTATACACCTCCAGCAACCTGATGCACAACAGCTTCGCGATGTCCGACCGTTGGGCCGAGTAGCAAAACCTCGACTGGGGAGGTAATAGGGATGCCCTGCTGATAACGCGTCAGCAGGGCAAAACCACAATCCGAATCAGTTAAAGCCGACGATGCGTTCGGCGATGAGATAGCCGTTGCGCACGATCCAGCGGCCGGTTTTGCCGGGCAGATTGAGCGCGCGGGACATCAGCTGCGAGCGCACATCCTTGCCGATGGCCGGAGAATAGGCGTCAATCGCATCCCACAGCTCGGTTTTCTTAACGTAGTTGGCCGGATCGCGCGAGAGAATCAGGAACACCGAGGTAACGCACGATTCGATCGCCAGGAAGTGAATCATGTACCGGTACAGCCCCTCCGGCACCGTACCGCGTTCGGGCGTGGCCTCGGTCATCAGCCGATTGACGAGCCGCAACTGGTCCACACGCTTAATCATCACGTCGGTCTGCACGCTCTGACCCTCGCGCCCGATGAAGTAGTGGTAGAACGGCACATCGAGGTACTGGATGCGCTTCACCCACGGGAACGGCTGGTACGAGTAATAGAAATCGACGTAGAACGTATGCTCCGGCAGCTTCAGCCCGGAATCGCGCACCACCTGCGTGCGGAAGGTGAGCGCATGCATGATGATGTACTGCGCCAGACCGAACTTGCCCAGGTCATCCCAGCCGAGTACACGGCCGGCCTCCATCACACGGCGGAAGTTCACTACGGTCTTGTGACGCTTGGCCACCTTGTCATACACGTAATTGGTCACCAGCATGTCAATCGGTTCGTCGGTGTCATGCTGTGCACGCAACGTGGCCAGAACCGTGTCGATGGCCTGCGGGTCGACCCAATCATCCGCATCCACCACTTTGACGTACATGCCGGTCGCCGCCGCGATACCGGTGTTCACCGCGCCGCCGTGGCCCTTGTTCTCCTGATGAATCGCGCGTACGGCGCCCGGATTGGTGCGTTCCAGCTTGCGCGCGTACTCCAGCGTGCCGTCTTTCGAACCGTCGTCCACAATCAGCACCTCGAGGTCGCTGATGTCGCTTGCCGAAAGCAGCGAGTTCACGCAACGGTCAAGGTAGGACTCCATATTGTATGCGGGGATCACAAAGGTGAGCGTCTTTGCCGTGCTGGCCATGAAAGTCTTACGTCCTCACATATTTAGTCGTTATGTTCAGTTTCCTGTTCAAACCGTAGCACTTCGCCTCCCGACTCGGCAGAGTGTTGCGTAACCTGTGCCCCTGAACGCATGTTCTGCAACCCTGAATCTTCCCCGGTGGCGTGCTCGGGATCCGATTGGGCAGAACTCGTCTGGTCTGAATCCGGGCTGCCGGAATCGGACTCGCGCTTGGCTCGGCGCTCGGCCTCCTTCCGCGCCTTGGCGCCCTCAAAGAACAACTGGGGCCTGGAGTCAAGCCGGCTCAGGCCATGCCAGGCCAAATCCACAATGTATGCAGCCAGCTGCTCCTTGCTCACCTTTGGCCGGTCGGCCCAGTACTGCCCGGTGAATACGGTCATGCCCACCAGCATCTGCGCGTAGTACGGCACGCCCTTGGCAGACAGCTTCTGCCGTTTGAATGTTTCGGAAAGAATGTCTTCAACGCGTACGGCGATGTCTCCCATCAGCGAGCTGAATGAGCCGGACGGGTCGGTGCTCGGCGAGTCGCGTACCAGTACCTGGAACCCCTCGGCATTCTCTTCGATATAGGTGAGGAGCGCAAGCGCCGTGCGTTCCACAATCTGGCGCGGGTGCACGGTCGGATCGTCGAGCGCGGCGGTCAGCGTACCGGTCAGCGCGCGCATCTCACGATCCACAATGACGGCATACAGGCCCTCTTTGCCGCCGAAATGCTCATACACAATCGGCTTGGAGACTTTGGCGTGCGCGGCGATTTCCTCCACGCTTACCGCTTCGAAGCCTTTGGCGGCGAATAGCGAGCGTCCGACTTCAATCAGCTGCTCGCGGCGCTGCAGCGACGTCATACGTGAAGAATGTGCCATGCGGTTCAGCTTAAGTCGCCGGGTGGAATTGTCGGCCTGAGACTGCCGAATTCGTAGGGGATTCCATCTGCGGGCTAGACTTGACAGGTATGGATATGAATACTGTGCTCGCCGTTCTTGGCGTGATTGTGGCGGCGGTTATCGTAATCGCCCTGAGCATCTGGTTGGGCAAGTCCCGCAAGCGCGATTTGGATCGTGCGATGGGCAAGGTTGCCCCCGACAACAAGAAGACCCGCGACGCCAAGGCCGCCGCCGACGCTCGGCTGGCCGCCGAAGCCGAGGAAGCTAAGGCTGCGACTGCCGCCGAGCCGGCCAAGTCAGCCGAATCGGCCAAAGCCGAGCCTGCGCCAGCCGCGCAGGCCGAACCCGAACCGGCAGCTGCGCCCAAGCCCGAGTCCCAACCTGCCTCCAAGCCCACTCCCGCCAAACCTGAAACCCCCGAATCGGTCGGCTCTCGACTGACCCGACTCAAGGCAAAACTTGCCAAGTCCGGCAACCCGTTCGGCAAGGCCCTGTTCGACATCCTCGCCAAAGACAATCTCTCCGAGGCCGATTGGGAAGACGTCGAAGACACACTGCTGCTTGCCGACGTCGGTGCGGATGCTTCCGCCCAACTGGTCGATGACCTGAGAACCGACGCCCGCATCACTGGTAAAGCCGACCCAGCCGAAGTACGCGCCACGCTCAAGGAGAAGCTGCTCGATCTGGTCGGTCGAGATACGGACCGCCGCCTCAATGCCGAAAAGCCGGGTGCCGCCAAGCCCAGCGTCATCATCATGGTCGGCGTCAACGGCACCGGCAAGACCACCACTGCCGGCAAACTGGCTCGACTGTTCGTGGCCGAAAACAAGCAGGTCATGATGGGCGCGGCCGACACCTTCCGCGCGGCCGCCGCCGACCAGCTCGAAACCTGGGGCGCACGCGTCAATGTGCCCGTCGTCCGCTCCGACAAGGACGGTGCCGACCCGGCATCCGTCGCCTTTGAGGCATCCGCCAAGGCCAAGGAAGCGAACGCGGACGTGCTCATCATCGATACTGCCGGCCGACTGCAGAACAAGTCGAACCTGATGGACGAGCTCGGCAAGATTCGCCGTGTTACCGAAAAGAACCTGCCGGTGGATGAAGTGCTGCTTGTGCTCGACGCCACCACCGGCCAAAACGGCATGGCCCAGGCCAAGGTGTTCGCCGAAGCCATCGGCATTACCGGTGTGGTGCTCTCCAAGCTTGACGGTTCCGCCAAGGGCGGCATCGTGGTCAGCGTGCAGAAGGAGCTCGGCGTGCCGGTCAAGCTCGTCGGTCTTGGTGAAGGTCCGGACGATTTGGCACCTTTCGATCCCGAAGGTTTCGTGGACGGCATTCTCGCGTAGACGGTCGAGTTCTTCTCAGTCTCGCTTTGCTCGACAGCTCCCCTCAGCGAGGGGAGCCCTGCGTCCGTCCACGTTGTGGGCGCGGGAAACGCCCGCAACGCACCAAACCTAGCCCCGAAGCATATTCGAAACATGATTCGGGGCTTTCCCATATCCGTTGGAATCATGCCGGAATCAGCCCATCCGATGCCAACCTAACTGTCAGGTGCGCTTAACAATCGCGTAACTTGCCGTAACGAAACCAAAACGAGACCGGCTTTTACTGACGAACTGTTAGCCCCCACAAGGGGGACGGCATTGTAGAGACAAAGTCGACGCCGGCCGCGCAAAGCCCCCGGTGCCCTGAACGAAAGAGAGGGAGGTAGACATGGGAGCGATTGATTCCGGTAACACCGCATGGATCCTGACATCCGCGTCCTTGGTTTTCCTCATGACGCCTGGTGTGGCGTTCTTCTACGGCGGTATGGTTCGTGCCAAGGCCGTCCTGAACATGCTGATGCTTGAGGCGGCCGCCCTGTCGGTCACCATGATTGTCTGGACCCTGTGGGGTTGGTCGATTGCTTACGCCGGTTCCGACATCGGAGGCATCTTCGGCGACCCGGCCAGCGGCTTCCTGCTGAAGGACTCCATGGTCGCCCAGGACGGCGTGTTCACCGCCACCGGTCTGAACGGCAACAACTACCCGGTTTCCGTGGACGTCGCCTTCCAGGTCGCTTTCGCGATGATTACCGTCGGCCTGATCTGCGGCGCCATTGCCGAGCGTGTGAAGTACAGCACCTGGATGATTTTCGTGGCGCTGTGGGTCACCTTCGACTACGCTCCTATGGCCCACATGGTCTGGAACGGTGGTCTGCTGTCTGCTGACGGCGCCATCTCCAAGGCCATCGGCGCGGCCGCCCACGATTTCGCAGGTGGTACTGTCGTCCACATCAACGCCGCAGTCGCCGCCCTGATCATCGTGCTCATCATCGGCAAGCGTAAGGGCTTCGGCACGCAGCCGTTCCGCCCGCACAACGTGCCGTTCGTGATGCTCGGCGCCTTCCTGCTGTGGTTCGGCTGGTTCGGCTTCAACGCTGGTTCCGCCTTCGCCGCCAACGGTACTGCTGGTTACGCTTGGGTTTCCACCTCCGCCGCCACCGCAGCCGCAATGCTCTCTTGGGGCTTCACCGAGAAGATTCGCTCCGGTCACTACACCGCCATGGGTGCCGCCTCGGGTATGGTCGCCGGCCTGGTCGCCATCACCCCGGCCGCCGATGTGGTTTCCCCGCTGTGGGCCATCGTGATGGGTGCCATCGCTGGTGTCCTGACCTGCCTGGCCTGCGGTCTCAAGTTCAAGTTCGGCTACGATGACTCCCTCGACGTTGTCGGCGTGCATGGCGTTGGTGGTTTCACCGGCACCATCCTCATCGGCTTCTTCGGTGAAGGCACCGGTCTGCTGGCTGGTGGCGACTGGAAGCAGCTCGTCGTTCAGCTGGTCATCGCTCTCGTCGCCATCCTCTACTCCGCAGTGATCACCGCGATCATCGCCTTCGCTCTGGAGAAGACCATCGGTTGGCGCGTCACCGAAGCTCAGGAAGTCGGCGGCATCGATCTTGCCGACCAGGGCGAACGTGCTTACGATTTTGCTGGTACTGCCAGCTCCGTTCTCAAGGAGGTGAAGTGAAATGAAGCTGATCACCGCTATCATTCAGCCCCATAAGCTCGACGATGTCAAGGAGGCCCTCGCGGCCGCCGGCGTGCACGGTCTGACCGTGTCCGAGGCCAACGGCTACGGCCGCCAGCGCGGCCACACCGAGGTCTACCGTGGCGCTGAGTACACCGTGGACCTGATTCCGAAGATTCGCGTTGAAGTGCTGTCCGATGACGCGGATGCCGAGACGCTGGTCGGTGTGATCATCAAGTCCGCCGGCACCGGCACCATCGGTGACGGCAAGGTGTGGGTCGCTCCGCTGGACTCCGTGGCCCGCGTGCGTACCGGTGAGACCGGTTCCGCCGCGATCTGATAACACAGACGTCCATGCCTAGAAGGGGATGGACTGCATAGGAAAGGTCCCCGCTCGCCGCGAATTGACGCCGTGCGGGGACCTTTTTGGCAATGAAAGATGAAGCAATGACTTCAGCAGTCGATGGCTTGAAACAACGATTCATGGATATGAGCCAGCCGGATGACGACGGCGTCTACCGGAATGGTGCGACCAAGCGCAAAGCTCGCACGGAACTGGCCATGCAATGCCTCACGGAGCTGTGGAATGCGGCCTGCAAGGATGTCTCTTTCCCTGTGCCCGACTCCGGCATCGGCTTCGCCGCGGTAGGCTCGCTGGCACGTGGCCAACTGGGCCCCAGCTCCGACCTCGACCTGGTCATCATCTACGAGCCTCGCACGTTGAACGACCAGCAGCTCAACGAGTTGGCCGACAAACTCTGGTACCCGCTATGGGACAGCGGTCTGGACCTCGACCACTCCATCCGCACGCGCGCCCAATGCGAGGAGGTCACCGACCATGACCTTCCCGCCGCCATGGGCTGGCTGGACGTGAAGCCCATCGCCGGCGACACCGCTCTGATCACCACCACCGCCACATCCATCCTCGAACGCTGGCGCAAGGCCGCCCGCAAGCGCCTGCCCGAACTGCTCGACTCCGCCAAAGCCCGACTCGACGAATTCGGTCGGCTCCAATACGTCAATCAGCCCGACATCAAAGAGGCCCGTGGGGGGTTGCGCGATTCGGTGCTCGTCTCCGCGCTCGCCGCCTCATGGCTGGCCGACCGCCCGCACGGCATTTACGACGAAGCTGTGGAACGTCTGCTCGACGTACGCGACTGCATCCATCTGGTGGCCGGCAAGGATACCAACCTGATGCTGACGCCCTATCAGGCCAAAGTGGCTGCCATGCTTGGCCTTGCCGATCCGACTTGGCCCGAAAACGAGCGTGCCGCCTACTCGATCGACGATCTGCAGACACTGCTTGCCCGTATCGGTCGGCGCATCTCCTTCTCGCTTGATTCCACCGCTTCCCGCGCCGAACATTCGCTGACCCACGAAAAGCCGCGATTCGCGTTCTTCCAGATGTTCTCTCAGCGCTCTGGTGGCAAGCGCGAAGCCCCGCAATTCGACGTGGTGGCTCCCGGCGTGGCCAAGCACGAAGGCGAATTGGTGTTGGCGCCCGGTGCCGAGCCTGCCAAGGATGCCAAGCTGGCGTTGCGTATGGCCGTGGCGGCCGGCGAATTCGGTCTTCCCATCAACCCGTCTACCTTGGTTAATCTGAAGCGCTGCCCGATTCACGACAACCAGTGGGATGACGAATCGCGCGAGCTGTTTATCCGTCTGCTTGCGTGCGGATCGAATCTTATGGAAGTGTGGGAGAGCATCGATTTCGTGGACATTCCGGGTCGATGGATGCCGGAATGGCTCGGCGTCCGCAACCGTCCGTCCGCCTCGGCCGCCCACCGGTACACCATCGATCGGCATATGGTGGAGGTCACGTCGCGTCTGGGTCGTGAGACACCGTCCGGTGGACGGTACGATGACGATCATTTCAAGGCATTGCTGTTGGCCGGTATCACCCACGACATCGGCAAGCGCGCGTTCGTGGCCGATCACGCCGCCGAGGGTGCCCGCCATGTGCCGGTGATTCTCAAGCGTATGGGCTACGCGCCGGACATCGTCGACTGGGCTACCGTGCTGGTGCGTGAGCATTTGACGCTATCCGAATTTGCCACGGGTAAGGACCCCTATGATCCGGCCGTGGCGGAGGAGTTGGCCGACCGCTTGCACCACGACAAGATGCTGCTGGATATGCTGTTCGACCTGACCCGGGCCGACGGCTCCTCGCTCGGTGCCACCGCCGGTGAGACCATCACCAAGCAATACGGCTGGTCCAAGTGGCGCGAACAAATCGTCCGCGGCATGTATTCCGCCGCCCGCGCCGCTATGTAAACGGAATCGCCCAGCGCTTCGCGCGGCCGATACCTACCTCATCCATGCGTCCGAGCGCACGCGTAGTCCGTTGGACAGACCGCGCCCACCCATGAGCACCACGTTGAACGCGGCCCAGAGTACGGCGGTACGCATCAGGTCGCTCGTCAGCGCCGGCGTCACCATATTGGCCAGTATGAGTATGAGCGTCACATACACCACGGCGGTCAGCGTGCATGTGACGGCCAGATAGCGGTAGTCGCGCGCGCCGATAAGAATGCCGTCGATTGCCATCATCCAGCCTTGCAGTGGGAAGAAGATGCCCATCGTCACCATGCCCACGGCGATCAGCGTCTGAATATGTGGCGTAGGGGAGAAGAAGTGCCCGGCGAACAGGCCGACTACCGCAAAAGCCGTGCCGATTACCGCGCCGGTGACCAGTCCCGCACGCCCGGTCGCCCGCGTCAGCCGCCGCGCCTGCTGCACGCTGCCAGCGCCCAGCGCTGTGGCCACCAGCGTCTGGCCGGCGATGCCCACGGAATCCAGCATGTTCATCGCAAAATTCCAAGAGGAGTTCACGGCCTGAAACCCGGCCAACACGGCAGTACCCATGCGCGCGGCACAGGCGACCGTAGTCACCATGGCCGCACGAATCGCCAATGTGCGAATGAACAATGGCAGTCCGTCGCCCCCGGCTGCCGCAATACCGGCCAAACGAGGCCGCAGACTCGCACCATCCGCCCGGGACCACAGAATGGCGGGGATTACCAGGAACAGCCCCATGAACCACTGAGCTACCAGCGTCGCCACTCCGGAGCCGGCAATGCCCCAATTCAGCACAATAACGAACAACACATCAAGCACCGTGTTCACCACCGCGCCGCCCACCGCAGCGATCAGCGTGATACGAACCTTCTGCAATCCTCGGAAAATGCCGTTCGCCGCATATACCATCAGCATGCCTGGCGCACCCAGCACGATTGCGCGCGTATAGGTCACGGCTTGTTCCAATACTTCGCCCTGACCGCCCAGTGCCCGGCATAATGGCTCGGCAGCCGCGAACAATCCCAATCCCAGTACGGTGCCGATGCTCAAGGCCAGCCACAGGCCATCAATGCCTGCCTGCAGTCCCTCGCGACGACGACCCGCTCCCAGCAGATGTGCCACCTGCGCAGTGGTCGAGTAGGCCAGGAATATGCATAGTCCGACTGCCGTGAGGATGATGGTGGAGCCGATTGACAGGCCGGCCAACGCCGCATCCCCGATATGGCCGACGATGGCTGTGTCGATAAGGATGAAGGTCGGTTCGGCGATGAGCTGGCCGAAGGTCGGCAGGGCCAGCGCCATGATCCGGCGGTTGGTGGAGCGGGCGTCGGTCGGGCCGTTGCTGACGTTTGTGTTTGCGCCGGCATGCGGGGTGCCGAAGCCATCGCGGCGTGTAGTATCGCCGGAACTGGTGGCTTTGGCGTCGGAAGAGTCTATGGGCACGCTCACACGCATATCACGCCTGACTGCGTTGCGCAAGCACCTGTTGTGGGCGCGGAATGTTATCCCCAGACTATCCACCAAGTTATCCCCAGTATGTGGATAACTTAGTGGATTATCCCCAGAATTATCCCCAAAATGTGGATAACTTATTTTTCTATCCACATTTTGCTTTCTGCGTGTCGTGGCGCTGACTCATAGGTGAATAAGGAATGAACCGATGCGGGCAACCGTTTCGTTTCCATACGATATCGTTCACCTGCCACGCCACATCCTATACTTGGAGGCTATGCCAGAAGGAAGTGAACACTCGTATCAGAATGGGTTCGGCGGTGGCCTGGATCGTGGCGATCGTGGCGACCGCGCGGGCCGGGGCGGCACGCAGACGTCGGCGGCGGCCGGCGACCCGATTTTCGACCGCGTGCCCCCGCATGATGACGACGCGGAAATGGCCGTGCTCGGCGGCATGCTGATGAGTAAGGATGCCATCGGCGAGGTCTCGCAGACCATTGACGTCACCGATTTCTACCAGCCCAAGCATCAGACGATCTATAACGCGATCATCGATCTGTTTTCCGCCAGTCAGCCGGTGGACGTGGTGCTCGTGGCCAACCAGCTGTTGGCGGATGGCAACCTCGACAAGGTCGGCGGCGCGGACTATCTGCACAGCCTTGTCGCATCCGTACCGACCGCCGCTAATGCCATGTACTACGCGGAGATCGTCCATCAGCGGGCCATTTTGCGCAATGTGATCGCCGCCGGCACCAAAATCGCCCAGCTCGGTTATTCCGCCGAGGGATCGCAGGCTGAGGATGTGGTTAACCTCGCCCAGTCCGAGATCTACGAGATGTCGATGGGCAAGGTGCGTCAGGACTATGCCGCCATCGGCCCGGTGGTCCACGACGCGCTCGACCAGCTGGACAAACTGCAGCAAGGCCTCGTCAACAAGGGCGTGCCGACCGGCTTCCGCGACATCGACGACGTGACCCAGGGCCTGCAGCCCGGACAGATGGTCGTCGTCGCAGGACGTCCGGCCATGGGTAAGTCCACGCTCGGCATCGACTTCGCCCGCGCCGCCGCGTTGCACCACAACATGACTTCCGTGGTCTTCAGCTTGGAGATGAGCAAGGTGGAGCTCGCTCAGCGTATTATCTCCGCCGAAACCAATATTCCGATGGCCGCCCTGCGCCGCGCCGACGACATCACCCCCGAACGCTGGAACACCCTGAACCAGTTCTGGACCAAGATGCAGAACGCGCCACTGTTCATTGACGACAGCCCGAACATGAGCCTCATGGAGATCCGTGCGAAATGCCGTCGTCTGAAGCAGACCAACGATCTGAAACTCGTAGTCATCGACTACCTGCAGCTGATGACCTCGGGCAAGGCCGTGGAATCCCGCCAGCAAGAGGTGTCCGAATTCTCCCGTGCCCTGAAGCTCTTGGCCAAGGAACTCGAAGTGCCGGTCGTGGCCCTTTCCCAGCTGAACCGTGGCCCGGAAATGCGTAACGACAAGAAGCCGCAGCTCTCCGACCTGCGTGAATCCGGCTCAATCGAACAGGACGCCGACGTGGTGTTCCTGGTCCACCGCCCTGACTTCTACGACAAGGAAGACCGCCCCGGCGAGGCCGATATCATCATGGCCAAGCACCGTAACGGCCCGACCGAAACCTTCCACCTCGCCTTCCTCGGTGCCACGTCCAAATTCAAAGACATGCCGCAGGACTACAACGCCAATCAGGGGGTGTGATGATGGCAAGCAACGTTTCACGCGATGTTTCGCAAGACCAATCGTCCGTGGTGCAGACCTGCAAACCGTGGTATGCGTTCGCCACCGTGGCCGCAGGCCGCTTCGTGCGGTTTGCATCCCGCGTCACCAAACATGGCGGTTCGGCTTTGCCCGGCAAAGTCGTAGAAAAGATTGACCCCGGCTTCCTGACCCGTACGCTCGGGCAGTTGCCGCTTGGCGTGGTATTGGTGTCCGGCACGAACGGCAAGACCACCACCACCCGCATGGTCGCCTCGATGCTCTCCGATCTGGGGCTGAAGGTGTTCACCAATCCGACCGGCTCGAACTTCGTGCGTGGCGTGGTCTCCGCACTGCTTACCGAAGTCACGCTCGGCGGCAAATTGGACGCGGACATCGCCGTGCTCGAGCTCGATGAGGCGTACGCCGTCCACTTCGTCAAGCAGGTCAAGCCCCGTTATGCGTTGCTGCTGAACGTGATGCGCGATCAGCTTGACCGATTCGGTGAAATCGACACCACGGCCAAACTGCTCAGCCATGTGGCTGCGGCGACTACCGGCACTGTGGTACTGAACCGCGAGGACCCGCGTATCGCCGCGCTCGCCGCGAAGGCCCCGGCTGGCACCACCGTGCGATACTTCGGCCTCGCCGACGATTTGCGCCACTATTTCCCGTCCGATGACGACATGGCCACGACCGTGTCGGTGGAAGGTGTGGCCGGGCCGCTCCCCTCAGCCAGAACTCCTCTCAGTCCGCGAAGCGAACTGAGAGGAGCTTCCACAGGCACGGCAGAACTTCCCGCCGACGTGACACTTACCGCCGTGGGCGACCACAAGGCCACCTTCCAGATGGACGGTCAGGGCTACGCCACCGACGTCAAGCTTGAAGGCGTCTACAACCTGTACAACGCGGCCGCCGCGCTCGCTGTGGTACGTGCGGTGATGCAAGACAATGCCGCCGCATCCAAGGCCACCGCCGCAACCAACGCCTGCGCCGTGTCCGCCGACGAGCTCATCGCCGCCGTTTCCCGCGTCACGCCGGCTTTCGGCCGTGGCGAGGTCATCGACGTCAACGGTTCCCCGGTCGAACTGCTGCTGGTCAAGAACCCGATGGGCTTCCGCCTCTCGCTCGCCAGCTTCGACCCGGCCAACGCGGACACCATGATCGCCATCAACGACGAATATGCCGACGGCCGCGACATGAGCTGGCTGTGGGACGTGGACTTCACTTCCCTGCGCGCGTCCGGTGTCGCTATGGTCTCCGGCGTGCGTGCCTGGGACATGGCATTGCGCTTGGGGTATGACCAAGTGCCAGTCGCCGATACGAACACCGACCTCGAACAGGCCGTCACCGCATTCGTCAACGCCAATCCCGGCACACGCAAGCACATCTACTGCACCTACACCGCCATGCTCAAAACCCGCGCCGTACTGGGCCGCATCACCGAAGTACGGGACGCGGGCGTGGGCAAGTAACCACCCTTCGGCGCTCGCGCGCCACCTCCCGCCAGCGGAAGGGACATGGTGAGGGAATAAGACGCTTCCCGGCAGCGGGAGAACATCGACAAGGAGAACGTGACATGGCCAGAACAATTGATGTGGTGTCCCTGTATCCCAAAGACATGAACATCTACGGCGATTCCGGCAACGTGCTGACTATCCGCCGCCGGCTGGAACTGTACGGTTACGAACCGGTCGTTCACCAGTACAATCAAGGCGACGATTGGCCCGACCAGGTGGACCTTATTCTGGGAGGCGGCGGCCAAGACACCGGCCAGAAGAAAATCATCGACGACTTCTACCATCGCGCCGACCTGTTGCGTTCGCTTGCCGCAGACGGTACGCCGATGCTGATGATCTGCGGCCTGTACCAGCTGTTCGGCGAGTACTTTGAAACCGTGGACGGCACCCGTCTGGACGGCATCGGCGTTATCGGTGCTTATACCGTGGGCCAGAACGTGCGTATGATCGGCAATCTTGTTGAGCATTCCGACCAGTTCGGCGATGTGATTGGCTATGAGAACCACTCCGGTCAGACCTTCCTGCGCGAAGGCGTTCAGTCACTCGGCACCGTCGATCAGGACGGCCGAGGCAACAATGGCGAAGACCATACCGAGGGCGCGCGCGTGCACAACGTGATCGGCACCTACATGCACGGCTCGTTGCTGCCTAAAAACCCCGCCATCAGCGATTTCCTTATCGAAACTGCCGTGACTCGTCGTTACGGTACGTTCGATACGTCCGATCAGACCCCCGAACAAGCCAAGGAGCTCGCCCGGCTCGATCAAGTAGCCACCAACGCGCGCAAGGCTGCCGCCGAACGTCCTCGGTGAATTCTCGGTGAGTCCTCGGTAAGTACCAATCAGCGAAAAAACAGCCGAAATCAGTCTGAGGGTCTAGTACATTGCCCTGTTGTTTGCGCTAGGCTTGGTGGTACGAGACATGGCACCAGGCCATGTCGGACCTCGAAGGAGGGGTATCATGGCTGATTTTGATCTTCTGGGTGATGGCCTGCGCAAGGTCCTGCTGGCGGGTATCGGCGCCCTTGCCACCGGATACGAGAAGAGCAGCGAGCTCGTCGACGAACTCGTCAAGAAGGGTGAGATTACGGTCGAGCAGGGCAAGGCGCTGAACACCGAGCTCAAGCGCAAGGTGAGCGAGACGGTGGATGACGCCAAGAAGGCCGCCGCCGAAGCCGGCGACAAAGCTGCTGCCGCAGCCGACACCAGTGCCGCCGACAAGCCCGCTGACGAGGGCAAGGCCGAGTGACCAAGCCCACACGCACTACGCCGGAATCAGGGTCGACCCCGCTTTCCAGCAGGGTCGACCCTATTCTGACGCCTGCGAAAGCCGAACGTGAGGCGGCGGCGAACCGGTCCGTCGACACGTCGGACACGCTCAAGCAGACCGTTACCAAGGCGACTCCCAGCGTATCCGACGAAACGCTGGCATTGTTCGGGCGCAGGAACGATTTCGCCACGCGCTACCATCTGACGCGCCGTGGCAAGATCAAACGACTGGGGCAGATCACCAGAATCGTCGAGCAATTCGACGTGCTGCACGGCCTGACTCCGGTCAAAATGCGCCTCATGTTCGAGGCGCTCGGCCCCACGTTCGTCAAAGTGGGCCAGATTTTGTCGATGCGCTCCGAGATTCTGCCGCAAAGCTTCTGCGACGAACTCGCCAAACTGCGCGCCGACGCCGACCCGATGCCGTATTCCACGGTGTTGGATGTGCTTGCCGCCGAATACGGGCGTCCCGCCGACGAGGTGTTCGCGCATATCGACTCCAAGCCGTTGGGCTCTGCTTCACTGGCGCAAGTGCATCGCGCCACGCTGAAAACCGGCGAAGATGTGGCCATTAAAGTGCAGCGCCCGGGTGTGCGCGAAACCATGGCCCAGGACGTCTCCATCATGCGCTCCATAGCCAAGGCCGCCACTAAGGTGATTCGCACCTCACAGATCGTGGACCTGAAGGGCGTGGTCGAGGAGCTGTGGGACACCTTCGAATCGGAGACTGACTTTCTGATTGAGGCCAGCAATCTCGCCGAATTCAAGCGTTTCGCCGCCCGATTCAAATACATGGACTGCCCGACGGTGTACGCCGAACTGTGCACCGAGCATGTGGTGGTCATGGAGTACATCGACGGCATCTCCGTCTCCCACCCGGGCCAGCTCGTCGATGCTGGTTATGACTTGAAGGAGATTGGTACCAAGCTCGTCGACAATTACGCCACGCAGATTCTCGACGACGGCTTCTTCCACGCTGACCCACATCCCGGCAATATCATCATCCGGGGCGGCCAGATTGTACTTATCGACCTCGGTATGACCGGTCGGCTCGACCAGCGCACCCGTGCAGTCCTCAAAGAAATGATTTTCGCCGTCGCCAAACAGGATTCGCCCGCTCTGGCCGAGGGGCTGCTGCGATTTGCCGGCACCGAGGCCGATCCGGAGGACTACCCAGCACTGCTGGCTGATCTGGACGTGATCGTCAAGGAATTCGGCACCGTGGATCTGGCCGAACTGGACATTGCTGCCTTCCTGACCGCACTGACGCAGATGGCCGGCCGCCACAACATCGAGGTGCCCAGTACGGTGACCACCGTCGGCCGCGCGTTGGTTACGCTCGAAGGCTTGCTGGACGAGTTCATTCCTGATGTGAATATGATCGAAATTATTTCCGACCATATCGCCACGTCGAAATCGCTGAAGAACGCCACCAAAGACGAGATCAAGTCGCTGGGCGTTGAGGGACATCAGGCTTTGCATGCCACGCTCGGCACCATGACCGAACTCAAGACCGTGGCCCGTATGCTGACCCGTGGTCAGTTGCGCGTCAACATGGAACTGGTCGGCTCCGAAGAGCCGTTCCAGCTGCTTTCGGATATGGTGAATCGTCTGACGATGGCCCTGATTGTGGTCGGTTTGTTCGTTGGCTCGTCGATTGTCTACTACGCCGGCATGAAGCCGATTATCTTCGGCATTCCGGTCATCGGCTTCATGGGCTACGTCGTGGCCTTCGCCCTCGGCGTATGGATCGTCATCGACATCTACTTAAAGGGGCGCAAAACCAAGAAGCGGTAGGGTATCGATTGATATCAGTCCAGCGGGAGGGTGGATTCGCGCTGGATAAGGTGGCAGGGTACGTAGTCGACACCGTGATGCGGGTTGCCGTCGATGGCATCGACCAAGTATCGTGCCGCACGCCGTCCAGAACGTGCTGCTTGGTTTCTTCGCTAATGCGGGGCTTGTTGTGCAGTGCCTTGGACGCAGTGGCCAAAGAGACTCCCGCCAAGGCGGCAACATCTTCGAGCCGCGCCGCGCGTCCGGTCAATGTCTGGGCCATCATGCCTCGATTCTACTTTTGCATTTGTAATACTGTTTGGCTGACTTTACTGTTGAGGCAACAGATGCGGGCGCGATAGCGGGTGAAGAATCACAGGGTAGCTTTGAGTAGCTTTCGCCCGCTGTTATCCAATGATTTCAGCGAAAGAACAACGATAATGCTCAGCAATAACGCGGTAGTGGTGTACTTCTCTCGTACTGGAGAGAATTACTCAGTCGGTGAGATCGAAGTCGGTAGTACAGCCGAAGTCGCGCAGAACGACGCTGACGCCACTGCGCAGGCCGTCGAGAACTGGATCGGATAGCGATGGCGAGGTTTGTTGTCAATCCGGTGACGCATTCAAGCGTCATTGCGGTCTCAGTAGTGGGACGCAACTGCGAATTGGCCCATATTGCAGTTGCGTCCCACTCTTATGCGGGGTTCTCGATTGCGCTTAACCGCATTGGGCGGCGTGTCAGGCGGCGTGTCAGGCGGCGAGCTTGGCCTTGTAGTCTTCGCCCCAGTTCCATAGAGCGTCGATGACGGTTTTGAGGCTGTGGCCGGTGTCGGTCAGAGAGTATTCGACGCGCGGCGGCACTTCGGGGTAAACCTCGCGATGCACAAGTCCGTCGGCTTCCATCTGTCGCAGGTTCGAGGTGAGCACCTTCTGCGAGATGTGCCCGATTGAGCGACGCAGTTCGCTGAAGCGCTTGGTGCCGGTCAGCAGGTCGCGCACGATGAGGATTTTCCATTTGTCGGAAATCAGTGTGAGCGTAGTCTCCACGGGGCACGCCGGGAGCGTGTCGACATCGATCATAGCATCACCTCGTGTAATCGTTGGAATCATGCAATAGTTCCTTTTAGGTGACTATGGCACTTTAAAGTGCCTTCTTCCTAAGAAGTAAGTACTTCAATATCGTACTGTTTCAACGGCGGAAGCACCAGGTTCCGCCGTTGAAATCAATTGGGCACAGCGTGTAACAAGCGCAATGGATTACCGCATAGGAGCCCATCATGACCCAGAACATCGCAGTTATCGCAGCCAACGGCAAGTCCGGCCAGCTCATCGTCAGGGAGGCCGTTGGTCGCGGACTTGACGTGACCGCTGTTGTGCGCGGGGAGAATAAAACCGTCGCCCGGCACGCCATCATCAAGGATCTGTTCGACCTGACCGCAGCAGATCTCGCCGGATTCGATGTGGTCGTCGACGCGTTCGGCGCATGGACGCCGGAAACCCTCCCGCGGCGCTCCACGTCGTTGAAGCATCTCGCGGACGTCCTCTCCGGTGCCGACGCGCGACTGATCGTGGTTGGAGGTGCCGGTAGCCTGTACGTCAACCCGGAGCATACCGTGCAGCTGAGCCAAACCGATGGCTTCCCGGAGGCGTTCCTCCCGCTCGCCACCGCGATGGGGGATTCCCTCGCCGAATAAGCAGCACCCCGAAATCAAAACGATTTCGGGGTGCTTGTGCGTGTGGGCAAGACCCCAACCTTCATGGCGACTCAGGCCTGCTGCCGCTTGGAAGATTCAGTACCTCGCCGAGGATGGTTCTTGGAAGGACGTCGAGCCCACTGAGGATTACACCATCGTGCGTAATTTGCCGGCTTCTCGTGCGGATACCGATGCCAAGGGTTGGAGCACTGTGACCTTCAAGCCGGTCACCACCAAGTCGCTGCGACTCGTGCTCACTCCGCACACCGGCAGCAGCACCTTCGGGGCCGCCGTGGCCGAGTGGGGTTGCAACCAGTTAACTTAATTGCTTGCTTTCGATTGTTTTCGTATGATATACTTGAGTCATGCGTGTCAGGGAATGGGCGAGGCGTGAGGGCTTCAACGAGCAGACGGTATGGCAGTGGTGCCGTGAGGACCGCATGCCCGTCCCATTTGAGCGCATGGGCACGGGCACGATAATCATCCACGACCCGAAATACGAGAGCCAGCCCGCCGTCCCCACGGCGAACGGCAGGACGGTGTGTTACGCGCGTGTCGGCTCGTCTGACCAGAAGGACGATTTGCAACGTCAGGCCGACCGGTTGAGGGCGTTCGCCATCAACATGGGCGTCGAGAAGCCCGAGGTGGTCACGGAGACGGGTTCCGGCATGAACGACAAACGACGCAAGCTCAACCGGCTGTTGGCCGACCCGACCGTCGGCACGCTGATCGTGGAGCATCGCGACCGGCTCGCCCGCATGAACGCGGGCTTGGTGGAGAGCGCGTTGAAGGCGCAGGGACGCCGGATCATCGTGGTGGACGACACGGAGCCGGATGACGATCTGGTGCGCGACATGACCGAGGTGCTGACCTCGTTCTGCGCGAGACTGTACGGACGCCGCGCAGCCAGGCACCGTGCGGAGAAGGCGTTGGAGGCGATGCGCGATGAGCGCGTATGAGGCCGTCAGGATTCGGCTCGACCCGACCCCACGGCAGACACGGCTGTTGGAGTCCCATGCGGGTGGTGCGCGTTTCGCGTACAATCTGATGCTCGCGCACGTCCGGCGCCAAATCTCCTTGGGTGAGAAACCGGACTGGACGTTGTACGCGATGCGCCGCTGGTGGAACGAGTGGAAGGACGAAATCGCCCCGTGGTGGCGGGAGAACAGCAAGGAGGCGTACAACAGCGCGTTTGAATGGCTGTCCCAGGCGTTGAGGAACTGGTCGGACAGCAGGAAGGGCTGGCGCGCGGGCCGTAGGGTGGGCTGGCCGAAATACAAGTCGAAACGCTCCAGCGTCCCGCGTTTCGCATACACGACCGGCAGCTTCGGCCTTATCGAGGACGACCCGAAGGCGTTGAAACTGCCACGCATCGGACGCGTGCACTGCATGGAGAACGCCACCGAACGCGTCCACGGCAGACGAATCGTGCGCATGACCGTCAGCCGACATGCGGGCTTCTGGTATGCGGCCCTCACCGTCGAACGTCCCACCGAAAGCGTTCCAGCGAAAAACAGGAAACGGAAGAACCGTAATCGTCAGGTCGGCGTGGATTTGGGCGTCAAGACCCTCGCCACCCTGTCGGATGGCACCACGTTCCCCAATCCACGCAACTACGTCCGCACGCAACGGAAACTCCGCCACGCCCAACAGTCGTTGAGCCGCCGCGATAGGGGCATGAGCCATGGATGCGGGTCGAAACGGTACAACAGGGCGTTGGAGCGTGTGCGCCGAATCCACGCTCGCATAGCCGCCCAACGAGCCGACAACATCGGCAAGCTCACCACGTGGCTTGCCGACAATTATTCCGACATCAGCATCGAAGACCTCAACGTGCAAGGCATGAGCCATAACAGGAGGCTTGCCAAACACATACTGGACGCGGACTTCCACGAGTTCCGCCGCCAACTGGAATACAAGACCGCACGCGCCGGCACGAGGCTCCATGTCATCGACCGGTGGCATCCAAGCTCGAAGACCTGTTCGAACTGCGGGACGGTGAAAGCCAAACTGCCCCTGTCCGAGCGCGTCTACCATTGCGAGGAGTGCGGACTTGTCATCGACCGTGATGTGAACGCGGCCATCAACATCCAAGTCGCCGGGAGTGCCCCGGAGACGTTAAACGCGCGTGGAGGAAGCGTAAGACAGACCCGCCTTGAGTGCGGGACAATGCGGCATCCGGCGAAACGCGAACCAAGCGGCGGCGACAGTCGCGTGAGACTTGGAGCTGGTCTCGGCAACGAGGCCATGCAGATGACTTCGCTCTAGCGACAAGCTAAAACAAAGTCAT
>OJAL01000828.1_pt1 | contig 19443 bp, 18 predicted proteins | sample 1589301 | NCBI WGS metagenome assembly OJAL01 (sample SAMN03283261) | human gut metagenome | biome: human-associated habitat; material: feces | host: Homo sapiens | place: USA | collected 2013
CCTCCCCTACTAGGGGAGGTGGCATCGCGTCAGCGATGACGGAGAGGTTGTACTACAGACAGCTTCACCGTGACGGAGAGGTTCATCCTCGTCGTTGCCACTCCTTCACATCCTTGACCTCATCGTACATGGCGCAGTAGCTGTCGTAGCGGGTCTGGGAGAGCTTGCCTTCCGCGAGGGCGGCGCGGACGGCGCAGCCCTTCTCGGAGCGGTGGGAGCAGCCGGTGAACCGGCACGCGCCGAGGTAAGGCCCGAACTCCGGGAAGGCGTGTTCCAGAGCCTCTTTCGGGATGAAGCCCGCCCGGCTGGCCTCGAGGCTGGCAAAGCCCGGGGTGTCGGCGATGCGGCCCCCGAAGGCTTCAAAGATGGTCACCTCGCGGGTGGTGTGACGGCCACGGCCCAGCTTCTGGCTGATGGCGGCGGTCTGACGCTCCACATCGGGCAGGAGGGCGTTCAGCAGGGTGGATTTGCCCACGCCGGAGTTGCCGCAGAAGGCGCAGAGACGGCCATTGATCCAGTGCCTGATGTCGTCCAGACCCTCGCCGGTGGCGTAGTCGATGCGGATGAAGGGCAGGGTCGATTTTTCGTAGGCGCTGCGCAGAAACTCCGCCTCGGCGAGGTCGCTTTTGGTGCAGACGATGACGGGCTGGACGCCCTTGTCCACCGCGATGGCCGAGAGCTTATCCAGCACGAGGGTGCTGGGGGTGGGCTGGGTGGTGCTTGCCACGAGGAACAGCACGTCGAGGTTCGCCATGGGCGGGCGGACGAAGACGTTCCGCCGGGGCGCGATGGCCGCGATGACCGCCCCGCCGTTCTCGGTCTCCAGCGTCACCACGTCGCCCGCCACGGGGGTGATCTTCTGCTTGCGGAAGATGCCCCGGGGCTTGCACTCCACGATGCCTTCCGACGTCTTAACGTAATAAAATCCGCCGATGCCTTTTGTGATATAACCTGTCATACCTACTCCTTTAGCCCAGCCAGGACGTCCACCAGTCGCTGAGACCGCCGCCGGTGGACGAAGACGAGCTGGCGCCGGTGCTCTCGCTGGAAGAGCTGCTGCCTCCGAAGAGGCCGCCCAGCCAGCCGCCGGAGCCGTCGCTGCTGGCGGTGCTCTCGCTGGGTGCTTCGGGTTCCGGTGCAGGCTCGGGGCCTGCGCTGACCACGACGCTGACCCGGGTGTTCAGCTTGGCCGATGCGCCCTCGCCGGGGTTCTGGCTGATGATGCTGCCCACGGGCTGGTCGCTGTACTGCTCGGTCTGGCTGCCCAGACCCAGCTTCCGCTGCACCAGCAGGGTGCGGGCGTCGTCCACGCTCATGCCGATGAGGCTGGGGACTTTGGTGGTGGTGGCCACCTGCGGGCGGCTGACGTAGATCACCACCGTGGTGCCTGCGGCCACCTGACTGCCTGCGGCGGGGTCGGTGCGGATGATGGAGCCTGCGGCCACCGACTCATCCACGGCCTGAGTGACCAGCACCGACACGCCCAGGTCCTTCAGCTGCTGTTCGCCGTCGGCCTGCACGTAGTTGGTCAGGTCGGGGACGGTGACGTAGTGGATGCCGAGGCTGACGGTGAGGGTCACGCTCTGGCCCTCGCGGACGGTGCGGCCCGCCACCGGCGACTGCTTGTAGACATGGCCTGCGGCGTAGTCGTTGTTGTACTCCTCTTCCCAGTTGACGACCACCTGACCGGAGGCCACCTGCTCAGAGGCGTTCACCTCGTCCTGCGTCATGCCGCTGAAATCGCCCAGCACGATGTCGGCGCGGTCGGTCATGATGTTGCTGGAATCGTTCAGGATGGTCCAGCACAGGGCCGCACAGGCCAGCGCAAAGGCCGTCGTGATGCCCAGCAGCACCGGCATAAAGCCGCTGCGCTTCTTCTTTTTCGCTCTGGCCTTGGGGCGGGCGGGATTCGCCGCCGGTTTCTCCGGGGGTCTGCGGATGCTGCGTTTCTGCGGCATGGGGTCATTCACCACCTTTTCAGGTTCTTCCTTTACATATTGATACTGGAACGTGACGGAGGGGTCCTGCACGTAGGCGTCCAGCGCTTCCAGCATCTCTGCGGCGCTGGAATACCGGTTGACCGGCAGCTTCGCCATGGCGCGTTCCGTAATTTGGACGAGGCCCGTCGGCACCTCCGGGGCAAGCTCGGCCAGCGGCTTCGGGGTGTCCCGTATCTGCTTGCGGGCCACCTCCACCATGTCGTCGGCGTCGAAGGGCAGCCTGCCCGAGAGCATCTCGTACATCATGACGCCCACGGAGTAGATGTCGCTCTTGGGGTCGGTCTCCTCCCCCTTCGCCTGTTCGGGGCTGATGTAGTGGACGCTGCCCATGGTCTTTTTGCCGTTCTGGATCTGGTTCTCGGCCCGGGAGATGCGGGCGATGCCAAAGTCCATCATCCGCAGCTGGCCGTTGTCCAGCAGCATGATGTTCTGGGGCTTGATGTCCCGGTGGACGACGCCGTTGCGGTGGGCGTGGTCGAGGGCGCGGAGGATCTGGGCGATAAAGTGGACGGTCTCCCGGCTGGTGATCCTGCCGCCCCGCTCGTTGAGGTACTCCCGGAGGGTCATGCCCTCCACGCACTCCATCACGATATACTGTAAGTTTTCACTGACAGAGACGTCGTAGACCTTGACGATGTTGGGGTGGTTGAGCAGGGAGATGGCCTTGGACTCGTTCTTGAAGCGGCGGACGAGGTCGGCGTCGTGCATCAGCTCCTGACGCAGCACCTTGACGGCCACCACCGTGCCTTCCGGCACAGGCCCGCCGGGGGCAGAGACCACGGCCTTGTAGACGTTGGCCATGCCGCCTGCGCCGATGAGCTCCTGAATGGTATAGAGCCCGTCCAGCGTCTTGCCGATGAGATTATCCATGCTTCACCTCCAGCGGCTCCACGCCCAGCAGCAGCGCGGTGATGTTGTCGGGGCCGCCGCCCGCGTTGGCGGCGTCCACCAGCCGGTCGGGGATGTCGTAGAACCCGCCCTTGGTGAAGATCTCTTCGATCTTTTCCTTGGGCAGGACGTTGGTGAGGCCGTCGGTGCAGAGCAGGATCATATCGCCCTTCTGCACCGGCACGCTGGTGAACTCGGGGTCGAGGCGGTAGTCCACGCCCAGCGCCCGGGTGATGATGTTCTTCTGGGGGTGATGCTCGGCTTCCTCGGCGGTGATGGTGCCGCAGTCCACCAGCTCCTGCACGTAGGAGTGGTCGTGGGTGAGCTGGGTGAGCTTACCGTCCCGGACGAGGTAGGCCCGGGAGTCGCCTGCGTGGCAGATAAAGGCGTTGCCGCCCCGCACGAGGGCGCAGACCGCCGTGGTGCCCATGCCCGCCAGCTCCTCCTCCCGGGAGGCTTTCTGGAAGACGAAGCGGTTGGCGTTGATGAGCGCCCGCTTCAAAAACTTTTCCTCGTCGCCGGGCAGGCACTGGGCGTACTGCTCGTGGAAGCTGTGCTCGATGACGTCGCAGGCGCTCACGGAAGCCTCACGGCCTCCCCGCGCACCGCCCATGCCGTCGCACACGAGGCCCCAGGCCGCGTCGCTGTTCAGCTCCCCTGCCCGGTAGTCGTCCTGATTCTCGGGGCGGACGCTGCCGACGTCTGTTTTTCCTGCAAGTTTCATAGGATTCTCCTTCTCAAACTTTGCCGTTCATCTCGTCGCGGCGGAGCTGGCCGCAGGCGGCGCTGATCTCGCTGCCCAGACGGCGGCGGACGGTGGCGTTGACGCCGAGGCTTTCCAGCTTCTGCTGGAAGCGCCGGACGTTGGCAGCGTCGGTGGCCGAATACGGGCTGCCGTCCACCGGGTTGATGGGGATGAGGTTGACGTGAGCGCCCATCCCCCGGATGAGGCCGGCCAGCTGTCTGGCGCAGGCGTCGGAGTCGTTGACCCCCCGCACCATGGAGTACTCGAAGCTCACTCTCCGGCCCGTCGTCTCCTGATACCGGCGCACGGCCTGCATCAGCACCTCCACGGGGTAGGCGTCGTTCACCGGCATCATGCCGCTGCGGATGTCGTTGTTGGGGGCGTGGAGAGAGACGGAGAGGGTGAGCTGGAGCTTCTTCTCGGCCAGCTGGTCGATCTTCGGCACGAGGCCGCAGGTGGAGAGGCTGATGTTCCGCATCCCGATGTTCACCCCCTCGGGGGACGAGATGTTCTCGAGAAAGCGCATGACTTCGTCGAAATTATCCAGCGGTTCCCCAATGCCCATCAGCACGATGTGGGAGATGCGCTCCCCGATGTCCTTCTGGGCGGTGTAAATTTCGGAGCAGATCTCGCCCGCCTCGAGGTTGCGCACCCGGCCCGCCTGGGTCGAGGCGCAGAATCGGCAGCCCATCCGGCAGCCCACCTGGGTGGACACGCAGACCGTGTTGCCGTAGTGGTAGCGCATGACGACGGTCTCGATGCAGTTGCCGTCGGCCATCCGCAGCAGGTACTTCACGGTGCCGTCCTTGGCCTCCTGCCGCCGCTCGATGATGGGCGCGGCGATGTAAAATGCCTCCTCGAGCTTTGCCAGCAGGGCTTTGGGCTGGTCGGTCATGGCCGAAAAGTCGGTCACGAGCTTCTGGTGGACCCAGTGGAAAATCTGCTTGGCCCGGAAGCCGGGCTGGCCCATCGCTTTCAGCTCCGCTGTCAGCTGTTCCAGCGTCAGGGAGGATATACAGCGTTTCATCTCCATGAAAATCTCCTTTTGTCAGGAATCACGTTTCTGCATCGCGCAGAGGAAAAAGCCGTCCATGCCGGTGCGGGTGGGGACGGAAAGCGCACCCCAGTCCCCCACCGTCATCCCGGCCGGGAAGCGGACGTCCGGCGTCACCACCCGGAACTCCGGGTGTCGGCCCACGAAGGCCCGCACCTGCTCTTCGTTCTCGGCAGGGTCGATGGTGCAGGTGGAGTAGACCAGACGCCCGCCCTCTTTCAGGTGGGCGGCGGCTGTATCCAGAATGGCCGACTGGGTGGCCAATAATTCATCGTGACGCGCTTTTTCGAGGGTCTTGTAGCGGATGTCCGGCTTCTTGGCGAGGATGCCGAGGCCGCTGCAGGGGGCGTCCACCAAAATGGCGTCCGCCATGGGCAGGTGGTTATCTGCCTTTGTGCCGTCAGAGACCCGGGGCTCCACGTTCCGGAAGCCCATCCGCTCCACGGCCTTGCGGATGAGCTGGACGCGGTTCTCGCTGACGTCGCAGCTCACCAGCCGCCCTTCGTCCCCCATCTCCTCGATGAGGAGCAGGCTCTTGCCGCCGGGGGCGGCGCAGAGGTCGAGGACGGTATCGCCGGGCTTTGCCTCCACGCAGAGGGCGGCAAGCTGGCTGGCCTGCCCCTCCACGTGGAAATAGCCGTCCCGGAAGAGTTCGCTCTCGGCGGGGCTGCCCTCGAAGCGGGCCAAGACGCTGCCCGGCACAAGGCCCGGGGCGGCGGTCTTCGCGCCCGAGGCCAGCAGCTTTTCGCAGAGGGCTTCCGGCGTCCCTTTCAGGGGGTTGGCCCGGAGGCTGGTCAGGCCGCCGTCGGCGGTGTGGGTCAGGATGTCCAGCGCCTCGTCGGGGTAGTGTTGGTGGAGGAAGGCTGCCACGTCCCGGCCCGCCGAGCCCAGCACCATCAGCCGCTCCACCTCGTCGGCGAATACGGCAGAGCCGAGGTCATAGCCGATGGCCCGGCGCAGCACGGCGTTCACGAGGCCGGAGGCGCTGGCTTTTCGGAAGGTGCGGGTCAGCTTGACGGCCTCATTGACCGCCGCCGAAGCAGGCACCTGCATATAGCGGGCCTGCGCCAGCGCGGCGCGGAGGATTTCCCGCACCTGCGGGTCGAGCCTGGCAAGCCCTTTGGGCAAAAACCGGCTCAGGATATAGTCCAGCGTTCCCTGATGCTCCAGCACGGTGTAAAATATCGCGCTGGCAAATGCTTTCTCGCGGCCCTCCAGCTTCTGGCGGCGCAGCTCTGCGTCGAGGATGAGGTTCGAAAAACCGTCCTGCTCCTGCCGCACCAGCGCCGCCACCGCCGCCGCGCGGGGGTTCGGGCCGCTCACAGGCTGTCCCCCGCCTTGAGGCGGAGACCGGCGGCGAAGGAGGTGCCGTCCATGGGCTTCTTGCCCTCCGGCACAACGTGCAAAAGCTGGACAGCGCCCTCACCGCAGGCCACGGTCAGGGGCTTGGTGGCGAGGACAGTGCCAGCGGCTTCGCCGTGGCTTTCCGCGACGCGGCACTCCATGACTTTGACCTTCCTGCCGCCTGCCGTCACGAACCATGCCCCGGGCCACGGGTTCATGCCCCGCACCCAGTTGTGGATGTGGTCGGCGCTGTCGGTCAGATGGAACTGGGCCATCTCCTTGCTCAGCATGGGGGCGACGGAAGCGTTCTCGTGGGCCTGAGGCTCTGCTTTCAGCGTCCCGGCTGCGATGGCAGGCAGGGTCTCACAGAGCACCCGTGCGCCCACGGCAGTGACCCGGTCGAACAGCTGGCCGCTGGTCTCCTCGGGGTCGATGGCGATCTTCTCGCAGGCCAGCACGTCGCCGGTGTCGAGGCCCTCGTCCATCTGCATGATGGAGACGCCCGTCTCGGCGTCGCCGTTCAGCACCGCCCACTGCACGGGGGCGCTGCCCCGGTATTTCGGCAGCAGGGAGACGTGGAGGTTGATGCAGCCGTATTTCGGCGCTTCCAGCACCGACTTGGGCAGGATGCAGCCGTAGGCCACCACCACGATGAGCTCAGGAGCCAGCGCGCGGATGTTCTCGTCCTCGCCGCCGTCCCGCAGGGTGCGGGGCTGAAAGACGGGGGTGCCGTGGGCCAGCGCCACCTCCTTCACCGGGGGTGCGGTGAGCACCTGCTTGCGGCCCACGGGCTTATCGCGCCGGGTGTAGACCGCGCAGATGTCGTGGCCCGCCTCATACAGGGCTTTCAGGCAGTCCGCCGCAATATCCGGCGTCCCCATGAACAGAATGCGCATCAGTCGTTCTCCTTCTTCTTGGCGGCAGCGGCGCGGCCCTCCTCGGTGTCCTCATAGAAGAACTCGCTGGACTCCATGATGGTGATGCCGTCCAGATGGTCGTTCTCGTGCTGGATGCAGCGGGCCAGCAGGCCCTCGGCTTCCAGCTCGAACCACTCGCCGTTCCGGTCCTGTGCGCGGACCTTGACGGCTGCGGGGCGGGTCACGGCGCCGTTGTGGCCCGGGAAGGACAGGCAGCCCTCGTAGGCGGTCTCCTCGTCCTCAGACACGGCGAGAATTTCCGGGTTGACGAAGTCGATGAACTTGTACTCGTAGTTTTCGGGAATTTCTTCCGGGGCGTCGGTGGTGTCCCACACCACGAAGACGCGGCGCAGCATCCCCACCTGCGGGCCTGCGAGACCCACGCCGTCGGCGGCGATCATCGTCTCGCGCATATCGTCCAGCAGGGTGGCCAGACGGTCGTCAAAGTTGGTCACGGGGCGGCAGACCTTGTTCAGGATGGGGTCGCCCTCTTTTACAATGTTGCGGATAGCCATGAAGTATACCTCCAAATGATCTTATCAAATATCACCGTCAGAATGCATATCCACCACCACGGTGGCCTTGGCGGGCAGCTTTTCCTGCTCGTAGAGGCCGAGGGTCTGGCGGACAAGGTCGCGGAAGCGTTTGTCGGCGCGGCACTTGATGGTGAGCTTGTAGCGGTAGTTCTCGTTGATCTTTTCGATGTTGCCGGGGGTGGGGCCAAGCACCCGGAGGGGCAGGTCCGGCTGCTGCGCGGCCTGACGGCCCAAGAGGGCCGAGAACCGGGCGGCGGCCCGGGCCACCTCGATCTCCTTCGGGCCGGAAAAGCCCACGACGCAGAGCCCGCAGAAGGGCGGGTAGAGGCCCAGCCTGCGGTAGGCGATCTCCTGCTCGAAGAAGGCGTCGTAGTCCTGGGCGGCGGCGAGGTTGAGGACGGGGTTGTCGGGGTCGGTGGTCTGGATGATGGCGAAGCCCGGGTCTTTCGCCCGGCCGGAGCGCCCCACCACCTGAGTGATGAGGCTGAACACCGTCTCGTAGGCCCGAAAACCCTGCGCAAAGAGCAGCGAGTCGATGCCGAGGACGCCCACGAGGGTCACGTCCTCGAAATCGAGGCCCTTGGCCACCATCTGGGTCCCCACCATGATGTCGTACTCATGCCGGGCGAACTTCGCCAGCAGCTTTTCGTGGGCGTCTTTGGCGGCGGTGGAGTCCTGGTCCATCCGCAGCACTCTTGCCTCCGGGAAAAGCTGGGCCAGCTCCTCCTCGGCCTTCTGGGTGCCGAAGCCCCGGTAGAGCAGCTTGCCGCCGCAGGCGGGGCAGGTCTTGGGGGGCGGGTCGAGCTGGGTGCCGCAGTAGTGGCAGAGCAGCTTATGGCCCGCCTTGTGGTAGACCATGGGGACGCTGCACTTGGGGCATTTCAGCACCTCGCGGCAGTCGTCGCACTGGGCCATGGTCTGGTAGCCGCGGCGGTTGAGCAGCAGGATGGTCTGCTTGCCCGCGTCGAGGTTGCGCCGGATGGCGTCCTCCATCGCAAGACTGATCTCCCTCGGGTTGCCCGAGGCCAGCTCTGCCCGCATATCCACGATCTGGACGCTGGGCAGCGGGTTGCCGCCGTAGCGCTGGGTGAGCCGGACGAGCTGGGTGCGGCCATTCTGGGCGGCGTAAAAGCTCTCGGTGCTGGGGGTAGCGCTGGCCAGAAGGAGCAGGGAGCCGTTCTCCGCCGCCCGCTGCCGGGCCACCTCGTGGGCGGCGTACCGGGGCGCGGACTCGGAGCGGTAGGTGTGCTCCTGCTCCTCATCGATGATGACGAGGCCGATGTTCTCCAGTGGGGCAAAGACAGCGCTCCGCGTCCCCACCACGATGTCGGCACCGCCGTCCTGTATCATCTGCCATTGGAGCAGACGCTCGGTGTGATTGAGGGCCGAGTGCTGGACGGCCACCCGCCGCCCGAACCGGCTCTTGAGGCGGAGGATCATCTGAGGCGTCAGGCTGATCTCCGGCACCAGCACGAGGGCGCGGCGGCCCAGCGCCAGACACCGCTCGATGAGCTTTAAGAACACCAGCGTCTTGCCGCTGCCGGTGACGCCGTAGAGCAGCGCCGAGTGGGGGGCGGTGTCTTCGAGGCCGGGCAGCAGGGCGTCATAGGCCGCCTGCTGCTCTGCCGTCAGGGTGATGGGCTCGTTTTTCAGCGGGATAGACGAATACAGGTCGATGGATTTGTTCACCTTGCTGCATTCGACGACGCCCTTGGCGCAGAGGTTGTCCAGCACGGCTTTGGTGATGCCGTGGGCCTCCATCTCGTTCTGGGTGCGCTCTCCCCCGCTCAGCAGGGCCACTGCCGCCAGCTGCTTGGCCGTGGGCCTGGGCTTTTGCTGAAGTGTTCCCACCAGCTTATAGCTGTTCTCGGTGTGGCGGGTGAGCTGCTTTTGGAGCACCGGCGTCACGCCGTCCGCCGCGAGGGCGGGCTTATACTGCGCCCCATAGGGGATGACCGCCTTGACGGCCTCGTAGTAGGTGCAGAAGGTGCGCTCCTTGAGAAAATGCACCAGCCGCAGCAGCTCCGGCGTCAGGCAGGCCGAGGCGGGAGCTACGTCGAAGAGGTACTTGAGCTTTGCGTGTTCCGGCTCTTCGTCGCAGGCCAGCACCACGCCCATCCGGGCCTTGCTCCCCCGCCCGAAGGGCACCAGCACCATGCTGCCGAGGCGGACGGCCTCCTGCTGGTCGGGCATGACGGCGTAGGTATAGAGTTTGTCGAAGTGAAAGGTCGCGTTGCTCACGGCAACGCCTACCGTTTTTGGCATTCGCGGCTCCTTGTTATCTGTCGAGGCCGGCCCGCTGGCGGATGATGCCGTAGAGCTTCTCGGCGCAGGCGTTCACCTCGTCGTTCACGAGGGTGAGGGTGAACTTCTCCTGCTCAGCCAGCTCCTTCTTTGCGGTGTCGAGGCGCTCGAGGATGCTGGCTTCCGTCTCGGTGCCGCGGCCCCGGAGGCGGCGTTCCAGCTCCTCCACGGAGGGCGGCAGCAGGAAGATGGTGGTAGCCCCCGGGAACATCCGGCGGATGTTGGCCGCGCCGTGGACGTCGATGACCAGCACCACCAGCTTGCCCGCCTCGAGGCGCTTATCCACCTCTTCGCGGAGGGTGCCGTAGTAGTTGCCGTTGTAGAAGTTGTGCTCCACCACCTGATCGGTGTCGATGAGGTGCCGGAACTGCTCCCGGGTGCGGTAGTAGTAGTCCACCCCCTCCTGCTCCCCGGGGCGGGGTGCGCGGGTGGTGGCGGAGACGGTCTTTTCGATCTCGGGGTGGGCCTCGCGCAGGGCCTTGACCACACTATCCTTGCCGGTACCGGCGGCACCGGAGACGACAAACAGGTACTTTTCGTTTTCCATTTTTTACTGCTCCTCTGTCGGTTTTCCTTCCGGCTGGCCCGCAGCGCGGCTTGCCACCGTCTCAGGCGTCAGGGCCGAAAGGACTACATGGTCGGAGTCCATGATGAGCACGGCCCGGGTGCTGCGGCCATAGGACGCATCAATGAGCATCCCCCGCTCCCGCGCCTCCTTCACCAGACGCTTGACCGGCGCAGAGTCGGGACTGACGACGGCCACCACCCGCCCTGCGCTGACCAGATTGCCAAAGCCGATGTTGATGAGCTTCATCTGAACTCCTCCGTACTGTTTTTATTCAAGGTTCTGGATCTGTTCGCGGATCTTCTCGATCTCCGCCTTCATGTCCACCACCGTGCGGGTGATGTCCAGGTCCTGACACTTGGAGCCGATGGTGTTGGTCTCACGGTTCAGCTCCTGAGTCAGGAAGTCCAGCTTGCGGCCCACCGGCTCGTCCAGCTCCAGAATGGAGCGGTACTGGGCGATGTGGCTGCGCAGACGGACGGTCTCCTCGTCCACGGCGGTCTTGTCGCCGAAGATGGCGGCTTCCGTCAGGACGCGGGCGTCGTCGATGCTGCGGTCCTCGAGGATGGTCTTGAGCTTCTCGTAGAGGCGGCTGGTGTAGGCTTCGACGCGGCCTGCGCTCAGGGTCTCCACCCTGCCCACCCGCTCCTCGAGGAAGCACAGGCGGCTCTCCACGTCGGCCTTCATCTTGGCACCCTCGGCGGCGCGCATGGCGATGAAGTTGTCCAGCGCCTGAGCCGTCACGGCGGAGACGTCGGCCCAGAGCTGTTCCTCGTCCACGTCGGCGTGGCGGGTGGCCAGCACGTCCGGGAAGCGGGTCAGCGTCGAGACGGTGACGTCGTTCTTGATGCAGAGCTTCTCCGAAAGGTTCCGCAGGGCCTTCTGGTAGCTGCGGGCCAGCTCCATGTTGACGGTCACTTCTGCGTCGGCGGCCTCCACGTTCTGGATGGTCATGCTCAGCTCGACCTTGCCGCGGGTGACCCGCTCGTTGAGCTGCTTTTTCAGGCGGCTGTCCATGTAGCTGCAGCTGCGGGGGATGCGGGACGAATACTCGAAATACCGGGAGTTGACGCTGCGCAGCTCGACCGTGATCTCGCGGCCATTCAGCACAGCAGTCCCCCGGCCAAAACCGGTCATGCTCAGGATCATATGCTCCACGTTTCCTCTCTGTTGATAGGTGGATATGCGGACAAATTACGGTATATGTATCCGCGTTTGGGTATACAGGCCCATGTTACGATACATATGTTATTATTCTACTCTGATGACCGCTTTTTTGCAAGTAAAAGAGCGCAAAAAGCCCCCCGCATCTCTGCGGGGGGCCTGAAAAGCCTTATGCTGTTTTATCAGACGGGGTGAGACTTGTTTGCAAAATCTGCATGGTCTGCATCCACGCCCTGAGCCTTGGCGTTGCGCTTCTCGAAGAACTTGGGCGCGACCTGCGGGAACATGGCGTAGGTCAGGACGTCCTCTTCCTGAATCGCCCACTTTGCAGCCTCAGCCTTCAGCTTGTCCATCTCGGGAGCGAGGGTGTCGGCAAAGCGGCAGGTGATGGGCTGCTCGTCGCCCAGGATCTTCTTGGTGAACTCGGCGCTGATGGGAGCGGGAGTCTTGCCGTAGTCGCCGTGGACCAGGCCCTTGAACTCCTTGGTGACCATCTTGTAGCGCTCGCCCAGGATGACGTTGAAGACAGCCTGGGTGCCGACGATCTGGCTGGTGGGGGTGACCAGCGGAGGATAGCCAGCGTCCTCACGAACGCGGGGGATCTCAGCCAGCACTTCGTCCAGCTTGTCCTCCTTGCCGGCATCCTTCAGCTGCTTGAGCATGTTGGAGAACATGCCGCCCGGCACCTGATACAGCAGGGTGTTGGCGTCCACGCCCAGAGACTTGGGGCTGATCTGGCCGTTGGCGATGTACTTCTCGCGCAGCTTTGCAAAGTATGCGCGCACGACGTTCAGCTGCTTGAGGTCGAGGCCGGTGTCGTAATCGGTGCCCTGCAGGGCGGCCACGAGGCTCTCGGTAGCCATGTGGCTGGTGCCGCCGCTCAGGGGGCTCATGGCGGTATCGACGATGTCAGCACCGGCCTCGATGCCCTTCAGCAGGGACATGGAAGCCAGACCGGCAGTGTAGTGGCTGTGGATGTCCACAGGGATGGACAGGGTGTTCTTCAGCTCCTTGACCAGCTCGTAGCAGGTGTAGGGAGTCAGCAGACCGGCCATGTCCTTGATGCAGATGGAGTTTGCACCCATCTCTTCCAGAGTCTTTGCGTACTTGACGTAGTACTCGTTGTTGTGGACAGGGCTCAGGGTGTAGCTGATGCAGCCCTGAACGTGTGCGCCTTCCTTGTTGGCAGACTTGATGGCGGTCTGCAGGTTGCGGGCGTCGTTCAGTGCGTCGAAGATGCGGATGACGTCGATGCCGTTTGCAACGGACTTCTTCACGAAGTACTCGACGGCGTCGTCAGCGTAGGGGCGGTAGCCCAGCATGTTCTGGCCGCGGAACAGCATCTGCAGCTTCTGGTGGGGCAGCTCCTTGCGCAGGATGCGCAGACGCTCCCAGGGGTCCTCATCGAGGAAGCGGATGCAGCTGTCGAAGGTCGCACCGCCCCAGCACTCGACGGAGAAGTAAGGGATCTTGTCCATCTCGGGCAGGATGGGACGCATCTCGTCCATCGTCATACGGGTGGCCAGCAGGGACTGGTGGGCATCGCGCAGGACGACTTCCGTGATCTTGATGGGCTTTTTAGCCATTGTTGTCACCTCTCTCTTAGTTCATGGAAACCAGAGTGTCACCGGAGTTGACGGTGTCGCCCTTATGGACATTGATGGAAGCAACGGTGCCGTCCTGAGGAGCAACGATCTCGTTCTCCATCTTCATGGCCTCGAGGATGACCAGCACGTCGCCAGCCTTGACGGAAGCACCGGCGGCGACCTTCACGTCCAGGATGTTGCCGGGCATCGGAGCCTTGACCTCAACAGCGCCTGCGGAAGCAGGAGCAGCGGGTGCGGCAGGAGCAGCAGCGGCAGCGGGAGCCGGAGCGGCCTTGGGTGCGGGTGCAGCAGCAGGAGCCACGGGTGCAGCGCCGGCAGCGGTCTCCTCGACAGAGACGCTGTAAGCAACGCCATTGACGGAAATATTGTAGTACTTCATGGAAGAGTCCTCCTGAATCAATCTATATCGTTAGATGTACGTTTTCTTACAGAGCCATGTTGCCGTGCTTCTTGGGCAGACGGGCAGCACGCTTGGTGCTCAGCAGCTCGAACGCGGCCACGACGCTTGCGCGGGCGTTGGCAGCCTCGCAGGTCATGTCGGCAGAACCGGCGGCCACAGCAGCGTCAGCGCTGCACACCTCGGCGACGTAGGCAGCAGCCTTGGCCTTGGTAGCGGCGACGATGTTGTCGGAAGCGTCGATCTCGTCCTTGTACAGCACGGAGACGGCAGCGGAAGGCTCGAGAGCGCTGATGGTGCAGCCCTTGACAGCGATCTTCAGGTCAGCAGCGGCCAGTGCGGTGTAGACGGGGCCGACAGCCTTACCGGCGATGAGAGCCACCTTGGCGGTGGTAGCGTCGGCATAGGTAGCAGCCAGACGGGCAGCCTCGCGGATGCCGCCGGCGATGTCATCGGAAGTGCTGGGAACGAAGCCCTCGGTGTTCACGATGGTCAGCACGGGGACGCTGAATGCGTCGCACAGGCGGACGAAGCGGGAAGCCTTGGCCACGCAGTTGTGGCACAGCTCCTTGCCGGTGGCCACGACGCCCACGGCGTTGCCGCCGATGGTAGCGAAGGCGGTGTAGACGTTCTTGCCGAAACCGGCGTACATCTCCACGGCGCTGTCCTTATCGATGAGGGCAGCAGCGGCCTTTGCGGGCTCGGCGTTGGCGCTCAGGACAGCGGTGGGCTGCTCGAACTCGAAGATGGCCGGGCCGGTCAGGTTGTTGGCAGGCAGCAGACCCACGATGTGGGCAGCCTTCTCAGCAGCCTCGGCAGCGTCAGCGGCCACGATGGCAGCCACGCCTGCCTTTGCGGCAGCAGCGGCAGAACCGGCGTCAGCGACCTTGTCGCCCTTCGCGGCGGCGGTGAAGGGAGCGGTGAAGAACAGCTCTGCACCCTCAGCCATGATGCAGACATCTGCGTTGGCAGCGCTCAGAGCGCTGGTACCGCCGCAGACGCCCAGAACGACGGCTACCTGAGGCACGACGCCGGACACCTTTGCGATGGTGGCGTTGAGCTTTGCAGCTGCATTCAGCACGTCCAGACCCTCAGCCAGCTTTGCGCCGACGGAGTCGTAGAAGGTGACGACCGGGCAGCCCGTCTGGGCAGCCAGCTCGAGGACCTTGATGTTCTTCTCAACGTCCTTGACGGAAACAGCCTCGCCGTTCTGGAAGACGGCGTAAGCCTGCTGACCGGCAGCATAGCCGCTGGCAGCGCTCACCGCACCGTCCGCAAACAGAGCGGTGTATTCCCCGTCATCAAAAAACTTGGCGAGGATTTCTCCTTTGGTACTCTTTGAAGCCATGGTAAGACCTCCTGCTTATCTGTGTGAGTTTCAAAATTAGGTATATTATACCCGATTTTTCCAAGATTCTCAAGCCTTGTTCCATTCCTTTTTTTCAGAGAATGTTACAAATTTGGCAAAAAGAGCGGAAATTTCGGACACATTGCTCACTTGCGTTTCTTCCCTGCGGCAGCCTTGTTCCCGCCCACAGGGCCGCGGGGACGGCGGGCAGCAGCCTTGGACTGCAAAGCGGCCGAGCGGGTCTGGGCGCGGCCCTTGGCGGCTGCGGCGCGCAGGCCGTTCACCTCTGCCTTGGTCAGCTCGCGGTACTTGCCGGGCTGGAGCATCCCCAGCTTGACGACGCCCTCGGCGTTCCGCTTCAGACGGATGACCTCGAGGCCCACGGCCTCGCACATCCGGCGGATCTCGCGGTTCTTGCCCTCTTTCAGGGTCATCTCCATGACGGTGCGGCCCGGCTCGTCGGTGACGACGTTGATGGCGCAGGGCATGGTCTTTGTGCCGTCGTCCAGCACGACGCCGGAGCTGAGCTTCAGGATCTGTGCCTCATCGGCCCGGGGCTGGACGGTGACGCGGTAGAGCTTGGAGATGCCGCCGGACGGATGGGTGACAGCCTGTGCGAAAGCGCCGTCGTTGGTCATCAGCAGCAGGCCCTCGCTGTCCTTGTCGAGACGGCCCACGGGGTACAGGCGGGCCGGGATGTCGGCCACCAGCTCCATGACCGTCTTGCGGCCCAGCTCGTCGCTGGCGGTGGTGACATAGCCGCGGGGCTTGTACAGAGCCAGATAGTACATCTGCTGGTTCTTCTGGATATAGATGCGCTCGTCGTCCACATGGAGGACGTCGCGGTTGGGGTCCATCTTGTCGCCCACCTTCACGGGGTGGCCGTTGACCTTCACGCGGCCCTCGGCGATGATCTGCTCGGCGGCGCGGCGGGAGCAGAGGCCCTGCTCGCTCATGATTTTCTGAATGCGTTCTTCTGCCATGATAAAATCTCCTTGTGCGCCTCCCGGCGCTCAAATAGGGCTGCTGATGAACTCAACCTCTCAGTCTCGCTCACGCTCGACAGCTCCCCTACCGAGGGGAGCCTCTGGCGAAACCATTCACTTTGCGAGGACTGCCAAAGCCTCCCCTCGTTAGGGGAGGTGGCATTGCGAAGCAATGACGGAGAGGTTGATTACAGCAGCCTCAGTATCAAAACTGCGGGTCGGAAGCCCGCAGTTACGGCGTAGGTTAAAGTTTACTCTGCTGCGGGAGCGGCAGGCGCAGCGGCGTCCTTCTTCTCCTCTTTCTTCAGCAGAGCGCTGACCTTGTCCACCAGCTCGGGCAGCATGGTCAGGGCGCGGTCAACGGTGTTGGAGCCGTCGGACAGCTGGATGGTGCGCACACAGCCGTCCTTCACCACCAGAAAGGCCACCGGCTGGATGTTGACGCCCGCGCCGGAGCCGCCGCCGAACAGGTCCTTGTTGGCGGCGTTCTTGCCGTCGAAGTCGGTGCCTGCGGAAGCAAAGCCGAAGGAGATGCGGGACACCGGCAGGATGGTGATGCCGTCGTCGGTCTTGATGGGCTTGCCGATGATGGTGTTGGAATCCGCCATCTGGCGGATCTTGTCCATCGTGACGTTCATTAAACCTTGAATCGGATGCTCAGCCATAAAATCGGCCTCCTACTATTATTTTCCGGGAAAACTCCCTCTGGATAGGAGTATACACCATACGATATTATTGTAACACACTTTATAGGAAGACGTCCAGCACTTTTTCGCGCCAGAACTCATACAAAACGCGCAGAGCGGCTGCAACGATGAAAAGCAGCCTTGCGCTGAGGCGGAACGACACCCGGTCGGCCACCGTCGGCTCGGCACTGCCGAAGTCCGGCAGGATGCGCAGCTCGTCAAAATCGAGGTAGACGAAGCGGTCGATGACGCCGAGGGACGGGTAGAGCCATGCGTTCAGCCTGCCGTAGGCGCGGGCAGCTTCGGCGGGGTCTTCGCCCCGGACGCCGAGGCAGACCTGGATCTTGGTGACGCGCAGCGAGCCGAAGACGGCTTTCGTCAGCCGCCCGGCACCCCGCAGGATGGTCACGAGGATGTTCAGCGTCAGCTTCGCCTTCTCGCGCGGAGCGGTCTCCTTTTTCGGTCTCTTCGCCTCTTTTGCGACGGCTTTCTTCCGCTTGCGCTCTTCGCGGCGGGCGCGGAGCTTCGCTTTCAGCTTTCCCCAGAAGCCTTTCGGTTCTTCGGCTCCGGCGGGCCTTTCCGGCGCAGGCCACTGGAACACCGGCAGGGTGATTCCAAGCGCACCGGCCCGGACGGTCAGGACGCCGCCCTCCCAGCAGACGTCCGCGCACAGCGGGCAGAGCAGGACGAGGGCCAGCAGCACCAACAGGATCAGGAGCAGGACGCCTGCGATCTTCAGCAGGGTCAGCAGCAGCCAGCCCAGAGCCATCAGGACTCCCATCATGTCGCCGCCTCCCCTTCCTGATCTCCGCGCACCGGCGGCAGGTCCGCCAGCGAGGAAAGGCCGAAGCACCGCAGGAAAACATCCGTGGTGCGGAAGCTCACCGGGTGGCCGGGCAGGTCGAGACGGCCTGCCTCTTCGATGAGGCCCTTCTGCAGCAGGCCGCTGACGCTGGACGAGGAGTCCACGCCGCGCACCTGTTCGATGAAGGCGCGGGAGACGGGCTGGTTGTAGGCGATGACCGTCAGCGTCTCCATGGCCGCCGGGCCGAGAGGCACCGAGCGCCGGGCGTCCAGCAGACGGCGGATGCAGTCGGCCCACTCAGTCTTGGTCGCCAGCTGCCAGCGGGTGTCCAGATGGAGCAGGCAGAGGCCGGAGTCCTCCCGGGCGTAACGGACGCGCAGGTCTTCCAGCGCGGTCTCCACCGTGGTCTGGGGCAGCTGGACGGCGGCGGCAAGCTTATCGGCACTCACCGGGTCGCCCGCCGCAAAAAGCATCGCCTCTACGGCGGCTTTTATCTGTTTCTGGTTCATTCTTCCTCCTTTGCCCTTTCACGGGGCAGGCGTCCGCGCTGCATGGTCAGCTCTCCCTTGGGGCCGAGGGTGACACGTCCGCCGCGCACCAGTTCCAGCAGGGCCAGAAAGGTAGCCACGTTGGTGCTTCGGCTCTGGCTGCGGGCGAAAAGCTGGCTCATCCGGGCCGCACCGCCCGCGATGAGGCGGCGCAGGATGTACACCACCCGGCTGCTCACCGACACCTGCGGGGCTGTCACCAGCGGCTCAAAGACGGCCTGGGTCGGCATCCGCCGGACAGGCGCACGGCCCATCAGGCTCTCCCAGCAGTCGGCCAGCACCTGAGGCAGATGGTTGAGGGCGTAAGTCTCGTCCCGTTCCAGCTGCATCGGCTGTCGGACGAAGGTGGGCGTCGCCTCCGCAGCGGCGCGGAGGGCAGAGGCCATCCGGCGGCACTGGTCGTACTCGATGAGCTGGCCGGTGAGCTCCTGCTTCATCCGCTCGCCCTCGGTGCTCCGGGGCAGCAGCAGATAGCTCTTCATCTCCACGAGGTGGGCCGCCATCTCGATAAAGGAGCTGGAAATGTCGGGGTCTGCGGCCTGCGCGGCCTCCACGGTGCGGGTGTACTGGTCGATGAGCTCGAGGATGGGGATATTGTGCAGGTCCATCTTGTGCTTTGACACCAGCGCCAGCAGCAGCTCCAGCGGGCCTTCGAACTCTTCCAGATGGAAGGTAAGCTCCTCCGCCATCAGATCACCGCCCCTGCAGACGCATAGTAGGCCGAATAGGCGATGGTGTCGATGTACTGGGTGCCATTGTCCAGCAGGTCCCACACCACATTGTTCATCACGCTGAGGGGGCCGTCCAGAAAGCCGCCCCAGACCGCCGCCAGCAGGACGATGAGGATGACCCGCTCATACTTCATCATGCCGAAATAGATGCGCTCGGGCAGCACAGCCAGCAGGACGCGGCTGCCGTCCAGCGGCGGCACCGGGATGAGGTTGAACACCGCGAGGCTCACATCCAGGTATACTAAGTATTGCAGGAAGAGCGCCAGAAAAATCGTCGCATCGTTGACGGGCGCCCAATAATAGAGCAGCTTCCAGACCACCATCGCAAGGTAGGCCAGGATGAGGTTCGCCACCGGGCCGGCCAGCGCCGTGAGGGCCATGCCCTGCTTCGGGTTTTTGAAGTTGCGGGGGTCGGTGGAGACAGGCTTTGCCCAGCCCACGCCCGCGAACACCATGCAGAGCGTTCCCAGCAGATCGAAGTGGCGGAAGGGGTTCAGCGACAGTCTCCCCTGCTGCTTGGCCGTGGGGTCGCCCAGCAGCCATGCGGCCAGCGCGTGGCCCGCCTCGTGGAAAGGGATGACGGTCAGGGCGGCCAGCACCCGTGCGAGGGTATAAAACATTCTTGGGGTCATGGTGTTCTCCTGTTTTCTATAAGATATACGCGTTTATTGTACTATTTTTTTCGCCTTTAGACAAGCGTTTGGGCTGTAGACGAAAAAAAGCCGCAAAAAAATCGAAAAGGGACTTGCTTTTTGGCGGCAGTTCTGGTAAAATAGTCAAGCTGATTATTTTGATTCCATACTTCACTGTAGGAGGTG
>OJAL01000841.1_pt1 | contig 19191 bp, 17 predicted proteins | sample 1589301 | NCBI WGS metagenome assembly OJAL01 (sample SAMN03283261) | human gut metagenome | biome: human-associated habitat; material: feces | host: Homo sapiens | place: USA | collected 2013
GCTATGTGGAGGGCGCTGTGGATGTCATCTACAACACCCTGCGGGAGACCGGCCTTCTGTGGGACGAGGGCCCGGATATCGGCGGCCCCGTGGGCCCCTATGTGCAGAGCGAGCGCATGGGGATGTTCAAGCAGTATGCCGAGCAGCTGGTGGCAGAGGGCAAGGCCTATTACTGCTTCTGCACCGAGGAGCGGCTGGAAGCTCTGCACGCCGAGCAGCGCGCTGCCGGTGAGATGACCCACTACGACGGCTGCTGCCGCGAGCTGCCCAAGGAAGAAGTGGAAAAGCGCCTTGCCGCAGGCGAGCCTTACGTCATCCGCCAGAAGATCCCCCGCGAGGGCGTGACCGGCTTTGACGATGTGGTGTACGGCCACATCGAGGTGAACAACAGCGAGATGGACGACCAGATCCTCATCAAGACCGATGGAATGCCCACCTACAACTTTGCTAACGTTGTGGACGACCACCTGATGGGCATTACCCACGTCATCCGCGGCAGCGAGTACCTGTCCTCCACCCCCAAGTATAACCTGCTGTATCAGGCCTTTGGCTGGGACATCCCCACCTATATCCACTGCCCGCCGGTGATGAAGGACGCGCAGAACAAGCTGTCCAAGCGCAACGGCGATGCAAGCTATCAGGATCTGGTGGCTAAGGGCTACCTGACCGAAGCTGTGCTGAACTATATCTGCCTGCTGGGCTGGAGCCCCCGCGGCGAGTACGCCGAGCAGGAGATCTTCTCCCTGCCGGAGCTGGTCAAGATCTGGTCCCCGGAGGGCATCTCCAAGTCCCCCGCCATCTTCGACCCCCTCAAGCTGCGCGCCATCAATGCGGAGTATATCCGCCGCCTGAGCCCTGAGGAGTTCCAGAAAAAGGCCGAGCCGTGGATCGACAGCGCCGTGCACAGCGCCATCGACAAAAAGCTGCTGTGCGCAAACCTGCAGCCCCGGTGCGAGGTGCTGGGCGAGATCCCCGAGCAGCTGGATTTCTTTGACGCCATGCCGGAGTACGACGTGAGCCTGTACGCCAACAAAAAGCAAAAGACCACCCCGGAAACGGCCAAGGAAGCACTGGAAGCCCTGCTGCCGGTGCTGAGCGATGAGGCACTGGATTTTGCAAACCGCGACGCCGTGTTCGATGCCTGCAAGGCAAAGGCAGAGGAGCTGGGCAAAAAGAACGGCTGGCTGCTCTACCCGCTGGGCATTGCCCTGTCCGGCAAGCAGCGCACCCCCGGCGGCGGCACCGACCTTGCCTGCATGATGGGCCGCGAAAAGACCCTGCAGCGCGTGCAGGATGCCATTGCAAAGCTGAACGGTTAAGTTTTACAAAATACCCCAAAAGCCCTGCGGCAAAATGACGGCCGCAGGGCTTTTTTGCGTCTTTGGGCGGGTTTGGGGCGGTTCTATGCACCGCGCCAAAAACTGCCGCTGCCCCGCGTTACAGTATATGCAGACAGTGCGGGGAACAGAACAAAAATCCCCGCCGGAAAGCGGGGATTTTTTATGACAGAGCGGATGGGTGTTTTATCTTCGGACGGGCGGTGTTTGCAGCCTTCGCCCTTGGCGGCACGGGCGATGCTGCGCCCGGCGGCGCGGCGGCTGGCAGCGGTGGGCATCGGCTTTGCCGGCGGCTGGGCGGTGCTATACGGGGCGCTGATGCCCTTTGGGCTGGGGCTGACCCTTGGTCTGGCAGAGGATTGCTTTGCCCCCTGCGCGGCAGGGGCGGCGTTGGGGCTGCTGCTCCACGGGCTGGGAGCACTCTCGCTGCGCAGCCTGTGTCAGCTGTGTGCGCTGGGCGCAGCCGTGGCGGCACGCTGGCTGCTGCCGCAAAGGTTTGTGCCCGCCGCGCTGGCGGGCTGCGGCACCCTGACCGGCATGGCACTGTGCTTTGCGCTGGGCAGCAGCGGCGGGGCAGACCTTTTGCTGTACAGCGCGGCGGACGCATTGCTTGCGGTGAGCATCGGCTTTGGGCTGCGCAAATTTGCCCCGGAGCGCCCGGGCATGGGCACGCTGCTGGTGGGCGCAGCCGTGGCGGCGGCGCTGGGCAGTGTGCGGTGGGGATGGTTTTCGCCCGGGGTATTGGCGTGTGCCGCCGCAGAGCTGGCGCTGTGCTGCCGGGCACAGAGGTTTGCCGCCCTGAGCGGCAGTGCGGTGCTGGGTGCAGCCCTCTGCGCGGCAGACCCCGCCCTTGCCCCGGCAGCAGCGGGGCTTGGCTGTGCCACGGCAGCGGCAGCGGTGCTGGCACCCGGACGGCGGGTGGAAACCCTTGCCGCCTACGCGGGCGGGTGTGTATCCGGGGTGCTCTGCGTGCAGCCGCCCGGAAACGCCTTTGGGCTGCTGTTCAGCGCCTGCGGCGGCATGGCGGTGGTCTGCCTGCTGCCCGGCGGTTGGCTTGCCCCGGCGGCAGACATCTCACAGAGCGGAGAGAGCGCCCCCGCGCCAGCCCGCAGTGCGGCGGCATCTACCCGGCTGGAAGCCGTGGCGCAGAGCCTTTCCTCACTGGCGGAGACGGTGAACGCGGTCTACGAGGGCTTGCCCCGGCGGCGGGAAGGTTTCCGCTGGGTCATAGATAATGTACATGATACCCTTTGTTTTAACTGCGGGCGGCGGGAGACCTGCTGGAAGCAGGAATACACTGCCACCATGGCGGGCATGGAAGCGCTGCGCCCGCTGCTGGAACAGAATGGCAGCGTGGAAACAGCGCAATTGCCTGGGCAATTGTCCCGCTGCATCCACCCGGCAGCGCTGTGCGCGGCGGCGGGGCGCAGCTTTGCGCTGTACCGCAGCCGCAAGGAAGCGCGCATCCATTCCGAAGCCATGCGCACCGCCCTGACCGAGCAGTACAGCGCCGTAGCCGAAGCGCTTGGGGTGCTCAGCGAGCAGCTGGGGCGTCCCGGCGACCCGGAACCCTATAAATCCAGCCGGGTGGCGGAGTTCTTTACCGGGCTGGGTGCGCCGCCGCAGGAGTGCGCCGTCACGCTGGACGACCTTGGCCGCACCCATGCCGCCGTCACGCTGCCGCGCACCCGGTTCACCCCGCAGGAGCTGGCGGCGCTGGCGGGGGAGGTGGGGCATATCTGCCGCCGCACGCTGGAGGTGCCGCAGGTGCTTTCCTGCAAGGGCATGACCACCCTGCTGTTCAGCGAAAGACCGGCGCTGCGGGCGGTGTTCGGCGCGGCAAGCGCTGCCGCCCGGGGCGAAGTGTCCGGCGATGCAGTGCAGCAATTCTGCAGCCCTACGGCGGCGCAGATGATCTTATGTGACGGCATGGGCACCGGACGCCCGGCGGCGGTGGACGGCAATCTGGCGGCAGAGCTGACCGCCCGGCTGCTCAAGGCGGGCTTTACCGCCGAGCTGGCGGCGCGGCTGGTGAACGTGGCGCTGGCGCTGAAAAGCGAGGACGAGAGCGGCGCAACGCTGGACCTCATCAGCGTGGACCTATACACCGGCACAGCGCGGCTGTTCAAGGCCGGGGCTGCTCCGGGGTTTCTGGTGCACGGCGGGCGGGTGCGGGCCGTGGGCGAAGCCACTCTGCCCATGGGGGTGCTGGGCGGGGTGAACGGACAGAGCCGGGTGGTGCACCTGACCGCCGGGGACTACGCGGTGCTGGTATCGGACGGCTTACTGGTGGACGGCGCGGGCTGGGTGGCAAAGCAGGTGGAGCTTTCGGCGGCGGCGGGAGATGCGCCGGAAAAGCTTGCCGAGACGCTGGTGGAGACCGCCCGCATCCGCGCACAAAAGACCGGCCGCCCGGATGATATCACCGCCGCCGTGCTCCGGCTGGAAAAGAGCGGGTGACGGCGGCAGAGTTTCCGTTGCAATTTTCAGGAAGGAGGGGTATACTGGAAGCATATTTTTCAGCCCGGCAGTGCCGGGCGCAGGAGGCGGCTTATGCTTACCATCAACGTTGCACCCGACGGCAGCGGACAGTTTACCACCATTTCCGAGGCGGTGCTGGCGGTGCCCTACGACTGCCCTGCGGTCATCCGCATCGCACCGGGCATTTACCGGGAAAAGCTGGTTTGTGAGAAAAAGGATATCACCCTTGCGGGCGCGGGCATGGATGCCACCCGGCTGGTATGGAACGATGGCGGCAAGCTGCCGCACCCGGACGGGCGTCCCACCCACACCTTCCGCAGCTACACCGCCTTTTTCAGCGGCGAAAAGCTGCGGGTGGAGGATATGACCATCGAGAACGACGCAGGCCCCGGCGCAAAGGCGGGACAGGCCATCGCAGCCTATGTGGACAGCGCCCGGGCGGCGTTCAGCCGCGTGCGGCTGCTGGGCAATCAGGATACGTTGTTCTGCGCCCCTCTGCCGGAGAAAGAGCGGGAGAAGGACGGCTTTCTGGGCCCGCGGGTGCTGGCACCCCGCCGGGCAAGCGCGCAGTATTACCACGCCTGCGAGATCGCCGGAGACATTGATTTTATCTTTGGCGGGGCGGACGCCCTGTTTGAGCACTGCACCCTGCGCACGGTGGACAATGGCCTTGCGCACAGCTGGGTCACCGCGCCTTCCGGCGCGGCGGATGGGCTGGGCTTTGTGTTCTGGGACTGCGATTTTGTCTCGGACTGCCCGGCGGGCAGCGTGTATCTGGGCAGACCGTGGCGGCCTACCGGCAAAACGGCGGTGCTGGATTGCCGCCTTGGGGCGCATATTGCGCCAGAGGGCTTTGCCGGCTGGAACGACCGCACCGACACGGCGCTGGCCGGCTTTGCCGAAGCAGGCAGCACCGGCGCGGGCGCAGGGGAGCGCCCCGGCTGGGTACAGGCGCTTTCGGCTGCTGAAGCCGCTGCGCTGCTGCGCGCTGCCCGGCAGAAGTGCCGCATGGAGACTACGGAAAGGATAACGGAATGAAAAAATTACCCAATGCAGTAAAATGGCTCATCATTCTGGTGGTGCTGGGCGCTATGGGCGCTATGATGTGGGCGGTGAACGACCGCGCCTCCCGGGTGGAGATGCCCGCCCCGGACAACACCTTTGGCATCTACCATACGGCAGAGAGCGGAACATAATAAAAGCTGCACATGGTCAGCGGCCTCGCCCTCTCAGTCACCTGCGGTGACAGACTCCCCCTTTTGTCGCTGCGCGACATCTTCCCCCGGAGCGGGGGAAGTCTTTCCTCAAAGTGGGAGCCCTTGGCAGTCCCCGCAAGCTTCATCTTTTTACCAAGTCCTTTCCCTTTAAGGAAGGGCTTTCCGCACAGGGGGTCTCCGGTGTAACCGGAAACTTTGTCGCTATGCCAAAGGCTCTCCCTTTGGGAGAGCTGGCGCGTTAGCGCCTGAGAGGGCGAGCACGCTAAAAATAAAAGCATCTGCAACAAAAACGCTGTTTTTCTGAAATTCAGAAAGCGCTGGTTGCAGATGCTTTTTTGTTTTGTGTAAAAGGGAGCGTTCACTTACCCTCAAAATCGTCCACATAGGGCAGATCACTCATGACGAACCAGAAGGTGGTGCCTTTGCCTACGGTGCTTTGTACGCCAAAGCGGAAGCTGTGCTGCTGGAAGATGGCCTTGGTGATGGAAAGCCCCAGACCGGTGCCCTGCTTGCCTGCATCCGAGCGGGAGCGGTAGTACCGGTCAAAGATATAGGGCAGGTCGGCGGCGGCAATGCCCGGGCCGTGATCCTCTACCTCTACCCGCACGCCCTCGGTGCAGCGGAAGGCGCGCAGGATAAAGATGCCGTCCTTGCCGATGTGGTGCATGGCGTTGCCCAGCAGATTGTGCAGCGCCCGCTGCATCATGTCCGGGTCGGCGTAGACCGGCAGCTCCTCCTCCGGCAGTTCCAGCTGCAATTGCCAGCCGTTCTGGGCGCAGACGGCGTCGTAGCGCTCGCTTACTTCATCGCACAGCTGCCCCATGTCAAAGTGCACCCGCTCGCACTTATAGGTGCCGCTGGTCACTTTGCTCAGCTCCATCACGCTGGACACCAGCGCGGTCAGGCGGTCGGCTTCGTCCACGATGATGTTCATCTGCTCGTCCCGGTGCGCTTTGTCGTCACCGGTCAAATCGCGCACCGTCTCGGCATAGCCTTTGATAAGGGTCAGCGGGGTGCGCAGGTCGTGGGAGACGTTGGCCAGCAAATCGCGCTGCATCTGCACCGCGTGCTGCACCTCCTCGGCCATGTGGTTAAAGTCCCGGGCAAGGTCGCCCAGCTCGTCGTTGCGGCGGTTGTCCACCTGCACGGCGTAGTTGCCCAGCGCCATCTGCCGCGCCGCGCTGGAAAGCTGGCGCAGCGGCTTTGTGAACCACTCGCTGAACAGCCACGCCGCCGACATGGCAAAGCCGAAGATGAGCGCCGCCGCCAGCGGCAGCAGGGTGCTGAGCACCTTGCCGGCCTCGGCAACGTGCACAAGGCTGGTGGTCACCAGCACGGTGTAGCTGCCGTCTGCCGTGGTGCGCCCTACCAATAGCTGCGCCGAGCCGGAGAGCCGGGGCGGGTTGAGCGTCTGCACAAAGCTGCCCATGCTGCGGCACTTGCGCCGCATGGCAAGGGCGGTGGCAATGATCTTATCGTTGTTGGCAGAGTCCGAAAGATAGGTGCCGTGCAGGTTGCAGAAGGACTGGTTCTCGATCTTATAAATGGTGTGCAGGGTGGTGTCCGAGATATCCACGCAGAAGCTGTTCAAAGTGCCCTTGGTGTACAGTTCCAGCGTGAGCTTATCAAAAAAATCGCTGTTGACCGCAAGCTGCCCGAAGGACCAGCTGGACAGCACTTTGCCCTCGGCAATGGCATCGTCCAGCCGCTCTACGATGCTGTCGGCCTGATTGGTAAGCTGGGTCTCGATGTGTTTGGTGTACAAAGGCTCCAGCAGCTGGGTGGACAGCAGCCAGAACAGCCCCAGCAGAAACAGGCAGATGAAGCACAAAAACCACATCAGCTGCCCGCGGATGCCAAGGGTATGCCGTGCTTTGGTGGTTTGCCGCATGGACCGCACGCTCCTTCAGTCAACGGGCGGCATCGGGGTCGAACTTATAGCCGATGCCCCATACCGTAGCAATGTAGCTGCGGCATTTGCCCAGATGGCCGCGCAGCATCTTTACATGGGTGTCCACGGTGCGGTCCTCGCCAAAGTAGTCGTAGTTCCACACCTTCTGCAGGATCTTTTCCCGGCTCAGGGCAATGCCCTTGTTGGACGCCAGAAATACCAGCAGGTCAAACTCCTTGGGGGTCAGGGCCACTTCCTCGCCGGATACCCGCACGGTATGGCTGGCAGTGTCGATGGTCAGCTCGCCAAAGGTCATGGTGTCGGCAGTCTCGGGGGTGCGGGGCATGGTGCGGTTCAGCACCGCGCGCACCCGCGCCACCAGCTCCCGGGGGGAGAAAGGCTTTACCACATAGTCGTCTGCGCCGCTTTCCAGCCCGGCCAGCTTGTCGTATTCCTCGCCCCGGGCGGTCAGGATGATGACCGGGGTGTTGATGTGGCGGGCACGCATCTCCCGCAGGCAGGTCATGCCGTCCATAAAGGGCATCATCAGGTCTAAGATCACCAGATCAAACCCGCCGCCGGACAGCTGTGCCAGCGCCGCAGAGCCGTCCCCGGCTTCCTCGCAGATATACCCGGAATATTGCAGATGCTCGTGGATCAGCTCCCGGATGCGGGGCTCATCGTCAACGATCAGGATCTTTGCCATAAAACAGGACTCCTCCTATCATTTATCAGTATACAGCTCTATTTTAATGCAAGAATTGGAAAAAGCTGTGAATTTTAAGTGAATGGTTTGGAAAAACAAAACCGTCTGCACCCAGTATACCACACAGGGCGGCAGGGCGGCAATCTTTTTGCGGGAAAGCGCAGAAAAAGGCACTGGGGAACTTGACAAGAAAACGGGCGTTTTTGTAAAATAAGGTCGTAAAGACTGGGGTATTTGCGATGAAAAAGGAGAAGTGATCATGAGCATCCCCAAGATCATCCACTACTGCTGGTTCGGCGACGGGCCCATCAGCCCGGAGAGCCGCAAATGTATGGAAAGCTGGAAGAAATACTGCCCGGATTACAAGATCATGGCGTGGACCGAGCAGAACTTTGATATCAGCACAAATCGCTACGCACGGCAGGCGTATGCGGCAAAGAAATATGCCTTTGTATCGGACTATGTGCGGCTGGCGGTGCTGTACGAGTACGGCGGCATCTATCTGGACACGGATGTGGAGCTGGTGCGCCCGCTGGATGAGCTGCTGGAGCACAAGGGCTTTATCGGCATGGAGCACAGTGCGCCTTCGCCTTATGGCCGCACGCTGCTGGTAAACACCGGCTCCGGCGTGGGTGCAGAGCCGGGCTGCGGGATGATCGGCAAAATGCTGGCGGCTTACCGGAATGCCGCCTTTATTCAGGAAACCGGCGAGCCGGATCTGCGCACCTGCACCCAGCGGGATACCCCGCTGTTTACCAAGGCCGGTTTGCAGCAGAAAAACGAGCAGCAGGAGCTGGACGGCTTTCTGGTGCTGCCCACCGACTGCTTTTCGCCCTTTGATTATGTGACCGAGCGGATGCAGCGGACACCGCGCACCTTCGGCATCCACTACTATCAGGGCAGCTGGCAAAGCGGCGATAAGGCAAACCGCTGGCGCAAGCGTCTCAAGTGCACCAAAGTCGGGCGCTGGTGTATGTGGCTGCGGCAGTGTTCGCCCCGCTGGCTGCGGGAAAAACGGCGCAGCCTGCATAACCGCTGCCGCCTGCAATGGAAAAAATGGTTCGGCTGCCGCGGGCTGCAATTTGGCAGCGGCATCCTGCTGGACAGAGAACTCCGGCTGCGGCTGAACAGCGGCTCCCGGGTGACGCTGGGCGACCGGGTGGAGAGCGACGGGCGGGTGTCCATCACCACCGGCTATTCCAGCCGGCTGAACATCGGCAGCGGGGTCTACTTCAACGACGGCGCGGTCATCAGCTGTCTTGGAAAGATAACCATCGGCGAGAATACCCTTTTCGGCCCCGGAGTGAAGATCTTTGATAATAACCACCGCTTCAGCCGTGAGGAAGGGGTCAGCCGGGAATGCGCTGCGGGCTGCATCACCGTGGGACGCAGCTGCTGGATCGCTTCGGACGTGGTGCTGCTCAAGGGCACGGATATCGGGGACAACTGCGTTATCGGCGCGGGCTGCATCATCCGTGGCGCAGTGCCCGCCGGTTCCCTCGTGACCCGCAGCGGGGAGCAGACCATCCGCCCGATCGAGACAAGATAAGGTATGAAGAGCTGCTGCACAATGCTGTGCGGCAGTTCTTTTTTGTCCCGCTTGCCCTTTTTGCGCAGGAATGCTATACTTTAGCGATAAAGGACAGTGCGCTGTCCGCAGGTTTTTCAGAGATAAGGATAAGCGCTTATGCGAATCGGACTGATCGAATTTTTGCTCATACTGGCTATTGCGTCCCTCACGGTAGGGCCGCGGGTGGCGTTGTTCGTGGACCGGTGGATGCGGCGTGCCAACCGCGCCAACGCCATGGCGGCGCGCCGCCGGGCAGAGTATGCTGCCCAGATGGCTATCGAGCGGGACGCCATGCTCAAGCGGTTCCGCACCGCCAGCACGGTGTTCGGGGTGGGTATTCTGCTGGTGCTGGTGTATGCGCTGGGCTTCCGCCCCATCGCAACCCCGCCGCAGACCTATAAAGCACCCGACCTCCGGCAGGAGACGGGCGCTCTGCAGACGGCAGTTTCCACCGACCGTAAGACCCGGCTGGAGCTGGGGGAGTATCAGGGGGTGGACTGCATCCGCGCCAAGGACGGCCTGTTATATGCCGCCGCATGGAACGGCGCCGCCCTGAAAAAGCGCACCAGCGACCTTGTGCGCACCGATGGCGGGCACGCGGCCGCCATCCTGAGCGTGGAGGGCGAACTGACCGGCTTTGCCTTTGACGCCGCCGGGGATGTGTGGCTGACCCAGTTGACCACCGCCGGGGGTACCTTGTGCCGTGCCAAGCACGACAGCTGGGGCGCAGCGGTGGAGCAGGTGGTCACCCAGCTGGACGGTGCGCCGCTGGGGGCGGTATCTGCCGTGGAGGTAAGCCCGGCGGGCAAGGTATACTTTGCGGTGGCTGCGGCGGCAGGCGCGGAGAACGGGCTGGAAAGCGCCCTGCGCACCGAGCTGCTGGCGCACACCGCCACCGGCTGCGTGTATGTGTACGACCCCGCCGCCCGCACGGTGGAAAAGGTGCTGGGCGGGGTGGCAGGCGCTGCGGGTCTGGCGCTCAGCCCGGACGGCAGCACCCTGTATGTCTCCGACCTTGGCAGCCGCTGCATCTGGGCGATGGACGCCGCCGCCCGGGAACTGACCGCCGGGGGACGGGGCTGCACCGCCGCTTTTGCCGGTCTGCCGGGCTATCCCGGTGCGCTGGCTGCGGACACGGACGGCACGCTGTACATCAGCTACCGCTGGGCGCGCAGCAGCTGGCTGGAAAAGAACGCGGACAGCACCCTGCTGCGGGGCATCGCCCTGCGGGCGGGGCAGAATACGCAGGAGCGGCTGTTCCGATGCACGGCAGACGCCCCCTGCGCCGAAGCAGTGAACCTTGCCACCGGGGCGTGGGAACAGACCTTTACCGGCCTTGCACAGGACAGCTGCGCGGCGGTGTGTCCGGTGGAAAGTAAAGTATATTTCGGTGCAGCAGGGGCGGACAGCCTGCTGGCTGCAAACCGATAAGCGAGGTGTTTTTGTATGACCGAAGTATTTGCAAAACAGATCGAGACCGAAGCGCGGCAGGCTATGACCGAGCTGGTGGCCGCGGCAAAGCTGAAAAAGGGAGATGTGCTTGTGGTGGGCTGCTCTTCCAGTGAGATGGTGGGCGGTCACATCGGCAAGGATTCCAGCTTGGAAGCTGCCCGGGCGCTGTACGCGGGCGCTGCGCCGGTGCTGGCGGAAAAAGGCATCTGGCTGGCAGCGCAGTGCTGCGAGCACCTGAACCGCGCCATCATCCTTGAGCGGGAAGCCGCAGAGAAGTACGGCTGGGAGGAAGTGTGCGTCGTGCCCCGTCCCCATGCGGGCGGCAGCTGGGCCACTACCTGCTGGAAGAACTTCAAAGACCCGGTGGCGGTGGAGGAGATCCGCGCCAACGCGGGCATGGATATCGGCGGCACCCTGATCGGGATGCATCTGAAGCGGGTGGCAGTGCCGGTGCGGCTGAGCCTTGCTAAGATCGGCGAAGCAAACATTCTGTGTGCCTACACCCGCCCGAAGCTGATCGGCGGCGAGCGTGCCCGCTATACCGAGGAGGACTGAGTCAGATGGCAGAAAAGAATTTGGAAGAGATGCGGCAGGCCGTTGCCGAGATCCGGGAAAAGATGGCAGCCGCCGCCCGGGAAGCCGGGCGCGACCCGGCAGCGGTGCAGCTGTGCGCCGCCTGCAAGACCCGCACGGCGCAGACCATAGCAGCCAGTGCCGCCCTGCCCATTGATGTGTTCGGCGAGAACCATGTGCAGGAGCTGTGCGCAAACTACGATGCCGGGGCTTACTGCGGCAAGCCCAGCCATTTTATCGGCCACTTGCAGACCAATAAGATCAAAAAGGTGCTGGGGCGGGCAAGCCTGATCCAGAGCGTAGACAGCGAGCACCTGCTGCTTGCCATCGAGAAGGAAGCCGCCAAGGCCGGCATCGTGCAGGATATCCTGCTGGAGGTGAACATCGGCGGGGAGGAGAGCAAGACCGGTGCTGCGCCGGAGCTGCTCTGGCCGCTGCTGGACACCGCCGCCGCACAGGAGCATATCCGGGTCAAGGGCCTGATGGCCATCCCGCCCGTGAACGATGACGATGCCCAGAACCGCCGCTATCTGGCACAGGTGTATCAGCTGTTCGTCCGGGCAGGGGAGCGGGGCTACCGCAACGTGGAGATGCAGACCCTTTCCATGGGCATGAGCGGCGATTTTGAGAACGCCATCCGCGAGGGCGCTACCCTTGTGCGCATCGGTACCGCCATCTACGGCGCGCGGGATTACAGTAAAAAATAAGAGAAACGCGGAAATAAAAACGGTTTCAGGGCAGCGTCCTCGCCCTCTCAGGCGCTCTCGCGCCAGCTCCCCCAAAGTGGGAGCCCTTGGCAGTCCACGCAGACTGCATCTTTTTGCCAAGGCCTCTCCCTTTGGGAGAGGTGGATTTGCGTAGCAAAGACGGAGAGGGCGAGCCCGCTGAAAAATATCTGCAACACCCTGAATCGGAAAAGCCTGATGGAAATCAACAAAAACGGAGGAACCATGCCGAAAACTAAGACCAACGACCCCGGGGCGCACCACGCAAGCAGCGGTGCGCTGATCCGGCGGTTTCTGCCGTATCTGGCAAACTATAAGATGGTGCTGTGCCTTGATCTGTTCTGCGCAGCGCTGACGACCCTGTGCGATATCGTGCTGCCCAAGATCATGAGCATCATCACAAACTCTGCCATGGGGGTGGGCATCACCCTGACGGCGGGCATCGTGCTGAAGCTGGCGGCGCTCTACTTTGTGCTGCGCATCATCGACGGCGCAGCCAGCTACTATATGTCCAGCATCGGCCATATCATGGGCGTGCATATCGAGACGGATATGCGCCGGGATGCCTTTGACCATCTGCTGCAGCTGGATCACACCTACTACAACAACACCAAGGTGGGCACCATCATGGGGCGCATCACCAACGACCTGTTTGACGTGACCGAGTTCGCCCACCACTGCCCGGAGGAGTTCTTTATCGCGGGCATCAAGATCGTGGCGTCCTTTGTCATCCTGTGCCGCGCCAGCATCCCGCTGACCTTGGCAGTGTTTGCCTGTGTGCCGCTGATGGGCGTGGTGTCGGTGTACCTGAACGGACGTCTGCGGGCACGCTTCCGCCAGCAGCGCGTCCAGATCGGCGAGCTGAACTCCACCATCGAGGACAGCCTGCTGGGACAGGGCGTGGTCAAGGCCTTTGCCGCCGAGGACGAGGAGCGGGAAAAGTTCGCCAAGGGCAACCGCGCCTTTGAGCAGATCAAGACCCTTGGCTACTACGCCATGGGCGCCTTCAACACCTCCACCCGCCTGTTTGACGGCCTGATGTATCTGGTGGTCATTCTGGCGGGCGGTCTGTCGCTGGTGTACGGCAAGATCACCGCCGGTGACATGGTGGCGTATATGCTCTACGTCACCACCCTCATCGCCACCATCCGGCGCATCGTGGAGTTTGCCGAGCAGTTCCAGCGCGGCATGACCGGCATCGAGCGCTTTGCCGAGATCATGGACACCCCGGTTGCCATCAAGGACGCACCGGACGCAGTGCCTCTGCAGCCCGGCCCCGGCGAGATCCGGTTCGAGAAGGTGTGCTTTGAGTACCCGGACGACCACAACAAGGTGCTGCACGATGTCAGTCTGGACATCCGCGCCGGAGAGCGTCTGGCGCTGGTAGGTGCCTCCGGCGGCGGAAAAACTACCCTGTGCAACCTGATCCCCCGCTTTTACGAGGTGACCAGCGGCCGCATCCTCATTGACGGGCAGGATATCCGCCGGGTCACCTTAAAGAGCCTGCGGCAGGATATCGGCATCGTGCAGCAGGACGTGTATCTGTTCAGCGGCACGGTGGCGCAGAACATCGCCTACGGCAAGCCCGGTGCCACCCGGCAGGAGATCGAAGCCGCCGCCCGGCTGGCGGGCGCGGAAAAGTTCATCCTTGCGCTGAAGGACGGCTATGACACCTATGTGGGCGAGCGCGGCGTCAAGCTGTCCGGCGGACAGAAGCAGCGCATCGCCATTGCCCGGGTGTTTCTGAAGAACCCGCCCATCCTGATTCTGGACGAAGCCACCAGCGCACTGGACAATGAGAGCGAGATCCTTGTGGGACAGAGCCTTGAAAAGCTGGCGCACGGCCGCACCACCCTGACCATCGCCCACCGCCTGACCACCATCAAGGACTACGACCGCATCCTCGTGCTGGGCGAGGAGGGTATCGTGGAACAGGGCACCCACGCCCAGCTGCTGGAAAAGCAGGGCGTCTACTACCGCCTGTGGAACCAGCTGCCCGCAGAGGATGGGGAATAAAAGACACCCGGATGGGTGATAGTGCTTTCTTGGTAGACATTCCTAGTGGTTGGGACCCGCGGGCTAAGCAACAGTCTGCTAGGCTGATTGCTTACTCTGCCAACTGCGTTGTTGCCTTGCGGGTTGCGTTTGCTGATTTTTCCGCAGCCCCTAGGCAGGTCTTTGAAAAATCAGAACGCTGCCCCAACAGCTCCTCCCTGTTTCTGCCGCAGGCAGTGGTCGTCGCTGTTGCTGTTCAAGTCCTGCCGCCCGAATATACAAAAAAAGACACCCGAAAGGGTGTCTTTTTTTCGTATGGGCCAGGCAGGACTTGAACCCGCGACCAAGCGGTTATGAGCCGCCAGCTCTGACCAGCTGAGCTACTGGCCCGCAGGGGTGCTGCATTGCTGCAACACGCACTAGTATAACAAAAACTGCGCAAAAAGGAAAGCATTTTCCGCAAAAATCATTTGGTGCGGTGGGCATCCAGCTTTTGCAGCATAAATTCGTCCAGCATGGCGGGCGGGAACAGCGGCTCTTTGTAGCCAAAGGCCTCCCGGATAAAGATCAAAGTCACCACGGTCTGGCGGCCGGGGTCCAGCCGCAGGGTGTACAAGGTGTCCAGCGGCTGCTGGCTGGGCTGGTGCAGCGTCAGGTGCAGCAGAAAGCTGCCGTCGTTCTCCCGGCGGCACTCGTAGGCAAAGAGGTCGGTGTCGCTGCGGGTGTCCAGACGGTCAAAGCACTCGTCCAGCGCAAGGCCGGTGCGGAACTCGGACAGGCCGGCGGGGCCGTACTGGCTGCGGCGGGTTGTCTCCCGCCGGGAGAGCAGGTACACGATGATGCCCAGCGCACAGGCTAAAAGACAGACGGAAACGACAGCGTTCATGGAAAGACCCTCCCCAAAAGAGTTTTCCTTATTGTAACACAACCTGCGGGGGTTTGTGCTATAATATTTACAATTCTTTTTTAAATTTTTCTGCAAGCCGGGCGCAAACGCCCGGGGGAGGGCTTCATGAAGCTTAAATTTACACGCAAGACATGGTATTTCTTTTTGCTGGCTGCAGCGGCGGTGTCCATGCTGGGCGGCTTTGCCGTGCTGGGAGGGATGGATTTTTCCGGGCTGGAAATGATCGTGTTCTGCCTTACCGGCATCGCGGTGCTGTTTCTGGCGGCGCAAAAGGGCGCACCGGCAAGGGAAAAGCGCAACTACACCGGCGTGTTCGTGGTGCTGATGCTCAGCAAGCTGGGTGCCAGCGGCTGGGCGGGCGATATCTGCTCGGCGCTGGTGTGGCCTGCCTTGCTGGCAACGGAGTACGAGCGCGGCAGACCCATCCAGCGGCAGCTGCAGCTGGTGAGCGCCGCCGAGGTGCTGCGGCTGGTGTTCTGGATGCTGACCAAGTACGCGGGCATGAGCGGCCTTGCCTTCTGGACGAATATCCTGTTCGTGCTGCTGGCCTGCGCCCGGGGCTGGGCGGGGCTTACCCTGTATAAGACGCAGGAGGAGACCCTGTGACCCAGCGCCGCAGGATGTCTAAAGCCAAGGCAAAACGCCGCTTTGGCCGCCGCGCCTTTCTGACCGGGGCGGGCGCAGCCGCCTGTGCTGCGGCGGGGTGGTATCTGCGGCAGAAAAGCGATGCAGACCACGCCGCCGCCTCCGGGCAGGATACGCCCCCGGCACCCAACCCCGCCCTGCCCGCCGGGGAGTGGCGGGCGGTGTGGGTGAGCTATCTGGACTGGGCGCTGCTGGATTTTTCCACCGAGGACACCTTCCGCGCCGGGGCAGCGCAGCTGCTGGACAATTGCGCCGGGCTGGGACTGAACACCGTGCTGGCGCAGGTGCGCCCCTTCGGGGACGCGCTGTACCGCAGCAGCCTGTTCCCGTGGAGCCATCTGTGCACCGGGGTGCAGGGCAAAGACCCCGGCTTTGACCCGCTGGATGTCTTTCTTACCGAGGCGCACCGCCGGGGCATCGGGGTGGAAGCGTGGGTCAACCCCTACCGTCTGCGCTCCTCGGCGGCGATGCCGCCGAATCTGGCAGAGAATAATCTGGCAAACACCCACCCGGACTGGCTGTGCACCGCCGGGGAGGGGCTGTACCTGAACCCCGCCGTGCCTGCCGCCGCAGACTATGTGGTGCAGGGCGTGGCGGAGCTTTTGCAGAACTACCCGGTGGACGGCATCCACTTTGACGATTACTTTTACCCCACCACCGATGCCGCTGTGGACGCGGTGCAGTTTGCGGCGAGCGGCGCAGCCGACCTTGCCGCGTGGCGGCGGCAGAACGTCACCGCGCTGGTGGCGAAAGTGTACCGCACCGTGAAGGCGGCAGACCCCACCCTGCGGTTCGGCATCAGCCCGCAGGGCAACCCGGACAACGACCTCGACCAGCAGTACAGCGATGTGACCGCATGGCTGGCGGCAGGCGGGGAGGAGAAGGTCATCGACTACCTCTGCCCGCAGGTGTACTGGGGCTACGGCTTTACGCTGCATTCCGGCAGCACCCGCTTTGCCTTTGAAAACATCGTCCCGGCGTGGCTTAGCTACCCCCGGGCGGGAGATGTGGCGCTGTACTTCGGGCTGGGCGCGTACCGGGTGGGCACCGGGGATGGCGGCGCGAACCCGGACAGCGTGTCTGGCTGGAGCACCGGCAGCGCGCTGGCGGCGCAGGTAAAGGACTTACGGCAGCAGGCGGCGGGCGGCTGGGCATTGTACCGCTACGGCAGTCTGTTCGGGGCGGAGGCTCCCGCGCTGGCCGAGGCCGAGTGCGCGGCGCTGCGGGCACTGAATGGGTGAAAATTTGTGCAGAAACAGGCGGCAAACCGCACAAAATAAATACAGGTATCTTGTGCAGAGCGGCAAAATGCGGTATACTTACCCTGTATCTGCCCGTTGGCAGAGACGCACGAAAAAGAAAAGTTTCTTTGTTTCTATGAGGAAAGCTATGAAGATGAAAAAACAGCTTTTGGCACTGCTGCTGGCGGCGGTGATGGTGCTTAGCCTGACCGGCTGCAAGGAGACCCTGAAAAAGGTGGCGCAGAAGGTGACAGGCCACTCCGAGGAAGTGCAGGAGGAGGACACCACCCGCTGGGCGGAAGCCACCGCCGACCCGCTGATCATTCAGGGCATTGCGGATGCCTCGGCAAAGTATGCCACCGCCACCGCAGACGGCTGTCTGTACGCGGTGTTCAACGGCATCTGGAGCCGCAACACCGGCTACTTTACCGTGCCGGGCGGCAGTTTGAACATCATGGCCTGCGGCACCGCCGAGGGTACCCAGAAGTTCAAGGTGGCACTGTGGAAAAAGGTGGACGGCGGCGCAGCGTATGTGCCGGACAGCACCTACTACGTCAAAACCGATGGCACCGACTACCGCTGCACCATTTCCGGGCTGGACCCGGCGGCGCAGTACCGCGTGACCATCTCCTATGATTCCAGCCGGTACTACCTGTACGGCCTGATGAAGGTGGAGGGCATTGCCGGATGACGAACCAGACGAAAAATTCAATGCTGCTGATGCTGTGCGCCCTGATCTGGGGCACAGCCTTTGTGGCGCAGAGCGCCGGCTCCGGCATGGGTGCGTTCTCCTTTCTGGCGGGGCGCAGCTGGATGGCGGTTCTGGTGCTGCTGCCCACGGTCAAGGCGTTTGACGCCTTGCACCACCGGCAGGGCAAACCGGACGGCAAGCCCAAAACGGCGGCCGAGCGCAAGCTGCTGCTGAAAGCGGGGCTTATGTGCGGCACGCTGCTGTTTCTGGCAAGCGCGGCGCAGCAGCTGGGCATCACGCTGGACCCCTCCACTGCAAAGGCGGGCTTTCTGACCGCCATGTATGTGGTGCTGGTGCCGGTGTTCGGCCTGTTTCTGGGCCGCAAGGGCAGCGCGCAGCTGTGGGTGAGCATGGCCATTGCCGTGGTGGGCCTGTATCTGCTGTGCATGAAGGACGGCTTTGGCAGCATCCAGAGCAGCGATTGGCTGCTGCTTTTGTGCGCGGTGCTGTTCAGCTTCCAGATCATGGCGGTGGATCATTTCTCCCCGCAGATGGACGGCGTGCGCCTGAGCCTTGTGGAGTTTTTTGTGGTGTCGGTGGAAAGCACCGTGGCGGCGTTTTTGTTCGAGCAGCCTGCCATGGCGGAGTTTATTACCTTCGCCGGGCCCATCCTGTACTGCGGCATCATGTCCAGCGGCGTGGCCTATACCTTGCAGATCTTAGGTCAGCGCGACCTGAACCCCGCGGTGGCCAGCCTGATCATGTGTCTGGAAAGCGTATTCAGCGCCTTGGGCGGCTGGCTGCTGCTGCACCAGAACCTTTCCTTCCGGGAATCTACCGGCTGCGTGCTGCTGTTTGCCGCCGTGGTGCTGGCACAGCTGCCCCTTGGCCGCCTGATGCGGAGCAAGGCCTGAGGTGGCGGCAAAGCCGTGCGCCCAGCTGCGCAGCGTGGAGGGCATCCAGTACGAACTGGTGCGCAAAAAGGTAAAGCAGCTGCATCTGCGGGTGCGCAGCAACGGCACCGTGATGGTAAGCATCCCTTTGACGGCCAGTCTGGAACAGGCTGACCGTTTTGTGCTGCAAAACGCCCAGTGGATCCGGGACACCCGGGTGAAGAACATCACGAAGCTCAACAAGGACAACGCTGACCTGCCGGACAAGGCCACGGCGCTGGCCTACTTTACCGCCATGAGCGATAAGGTCTACCCGGCCTTTGCCGGGGTGCTGGGCGGGCAGAAGCCCATCCTGAAAGTGCGCAGCATGACCAGCCGCTGGGGCGTGTGCTGCCCGGGCAAGCGGCAGATCACCCTTGCTTTGCAGCTGTATAACCAGCCCCCTGCGGCGCAGATCTATGTGGTAGTACACGAGTACTGCCACTTTTTGCAGTTGAACCACAGCCCGGCCTTCTGGGCAGAGGTGGAAAAGCTGCTGCCGGACTGGAAAGCCCGGCGGGAACTGCTGAAAAAATAATCTATCGTAAAAACGGAGGGAAATTCCCTTGGAAAACGAAAAAAAGACCGGCGATAAATATTCCAAACTGGCCGGCAATACCCTGATCTTTGCAATCTCCAGCTTTTCGTCCAAGCTGCTCACCCTGATCGTACAGCCCTTTCTGACCTACGCCATGGCGGAGATCTCGGATCTGGGTCTGTCCAAGATCCTGAGCCAGTACGCCAATCTGCTCATCCCCTTTGTGTCTATGGGAATGTCCAACGCCATCATCCGCTTTGGTCTGGACAAGGGCAACAGCGAAAAACAGG
>OJAL01000876.1_pt1 | contig 18774 bp, 10 predicted proteins | sample 1589301 | NCBI WGS metagenome assembly OJAL01 (sample SAMN03283261) | human gut metagenome | biome: human-associated habitat; material: feces | host: Homo sapiens | place: USA | collected 2013
CAGCTGCCGGAGCGGTGCTTAAGCCGCAAGGCGGGAATTGTGCGGTGTTGCCCTATCCTCACTCCCCTTTTGGTGAGCGGCTAGCCTGCAATTCGACGTATTATTGAGGTTACCATTTCTATCCACACTCTCCTTGCGGAGAGCGATACGTTGGGGGCAACCAAGGCCGATGCGGCATTTCTATCCACACCCTCTCACAGGGAATGACTGGCATTTATTCATGGCTCTGGTAATGTTACACAAACTTTTACCGATGTTTGTGAACAGAAAAACAATCGTACTGGGCACTGGCATGGAATTTTTGCTGGCTCAAACACTCGTGCATTTATTTCATGTTCCGCTTCTGCTATTTTGTGCAGGCAATGCTTATTTCATCAGTTTCTGCAGCGTTTTCAGCAGCTCATCCACAACTTCGTCATTCCCGGCACGGATATCATCCGCCACACAGGTGCGGATATGGTTTGCCAGCAGCTCACGGTTGAACGCGTTCATCGCCGCCGTTACCGCCGCCGACTGCACTAGAATATCCGGACAATACGCTTCGTTTTCCACCATCCCACGGATGCCCCGAATTTGCCCTTCGATCCGGTTCAGTCTGTGGACCAGGCTTTTATACTCTTCTTCACTGCGATGCTTTGTTTTGTGTGCACAGCAGCAACACGGTTCCTTCTTTTCGTTTTCCTGCATTATGTTACCCTCCCATCACATGCAAGGTACCCCGGAGGGGTATATTTACTATATACCCCTCCGGGGTACCTTGTCAAGTAGATAATATAATATTTTTATATTATTTTATGTGAGAGTTTTTTACTATAGCAATTTTTAAAATTAAAGCGGATATCCGCATGAACAAAACCACCCTGAACAGTCAGAAAGAGAAACATTCCATGCTCTCCTTGCGGAGAGCGACGTCTGTTGCGCTGCCCGGTCTGCGGCTGCACCTTGATTTCTATCCACGCTCTCCTTGCGGAGAGCGACAGCTCATTTTGCCAGTCAAATTCACAGCGTGGGCATTTCTATCCACGCTCTCCTTGCGGAGAGCGACCGGGAACGATCGGCGCGGCTGCTGGTACAGCTGCTATTTCTATCCACGCTCTCCTTACGGAGAGCGACGCATGAGTCGCTGCACGGTCGCGGGCTCCTGCCGATTTCTATCCACGCTCTCCTTACGGAGAGCGACCAACGCCGTCAGAATAGCTTAAATCGCTCCCATAATTTCTATCCACGCTCTCCTTACGGAGAGCGACCACCAAGCATGATCAGGCAACCAACACCCACCGGATTTCTATCCACGCTCTCCTTACGGAGAGCGACCGCCCGTCCGCGATGTTATCCAGTGGGAGGGAATATTTCTATCCACGCTCTCCTTACGGAGAGCGACGCATTATACTGAGAAACAGAATCAGCCTTAGCGCCGATTTCTATCCACGCTCTCCTTACGGAGAGCGACGATCACGTAGCTTTTTATCAATGTCGAAAGTCTGGATTTCTATCCACGCTCTCCTTACGGAGAGCGACCGAGAGTGGCGAGGACACCAACGACAGTGGTAACAATTTCTATCCACGCTCTCCTTACGGAGAGCGACATAACAGAGGGGTCAATCTGTTTCGATTCAAGCATTTCTATCCACGCTCTCCTTACGGAGAGCGACGGTTTCGGCTCCGCCGTACTTATCTTGATACTATAATTTCTATCCACGCTCTCCTTACGGAGAGCGACTTTACGCAAATTTTGACGGGTTCTACTGGTGGGTAATTTCTATCCACGCTCTCCTTACGGAGAGCGACCACCCATGACTTTACGGCATTGAACGACATACTTATTTCTATCCACGCTCTCCTTGCGGAGAGCGACGAGCCGGGCAGCTGTTCCCGCCATCTTCCCCAGCGATTTCTATCCACGCTCTCCTTGCGGAGAGCGACTGCGTATTTGCCGTTCGATTCCGCCACGCCGGAAGATTTCTATCCACGCTCTCCTTGCGGAGAGCGACGTGTCCGAGCGGGAGCTACAGCCACAAACATGGAATTTCTATCCACGCTCTCCTTGCGGAGAGCGACCTTGCGACAATAGCACGGGCTTTGCATATATCGAAATTTCTATCCACGCTCTCCTTGCGGAGAGCGACTTGTTCGCCTTGCAAAGCTCTGCGAAGTAGCTTTATTTCTATCCACGCTCTCCTTGCGGAGAGCGACTTGGGGTCTCCCTGAAAATTCGCCCGGAATTGCTGATTTCTATCCACGCTCTCCTTGCGGAGAGCGACTGTAATGAAATCGCTGGAAGAAATCCACCCATACATTTCTATCCACGCTCTCCTTGCGGAGAGCGACGCCCACCAAAACCGCATAAACAAGTCCCTGCCTTATTTCTATCCACGCTCTCCTTGCGGAGAGCGACAATGGGCGAAAGAGCCTAAATGCTCTTGCAGAATATTTCTATCCACGCTCTCCTTGCGGAGAGCGACCAAATTTTCACCGCGTGAGGTACAATACAGTTGATATTTCTATCCACGCTCTCCTTGCGGAGAGCGACGACACAGACTGGGAAATCGTAAACGTTCCTAAAATTTCTATCCACGCTCTCCTTGCGGAGAGCGACCGGCATTTGTCGCAATTAATCCCTTTGCACTCTTATTTCTATCCACGCTCTCCTTGCGGAGAGCGACCTGGCATTTAGGCATCCCGGATGATACATTCTTATTTCTATCCACGCTCTCCTTGCGGAGAGCGACTTGCAGAGGTTGACGGTGAAGACACAAGCAGCGGAGATTTCTATCCACGCTCTCCTTGCGGAGAGCGACCAACAATCACGGGGATCATATATTCGGACAGAAAAATTTCTATCCACGCTCTCCTTGCGGAGAGCGACGACCTGCATCGCGGCGAGATGGTGCTAACGGCGCGGATTTCTATCCACGCTCTCCTTGCGGAGAGCGACCGTGCAACATCGTTTGCGGTTAGTGTTGCAGAAAATTTCTATCCACGCTCTCCTTGCGGAGAGCGACCAGAAGCAGACGGCATTGTTGATGTTATAGGTGAATTTCTATCCACGCTCTCCTTGCGGAGAGCGACTCCCCGAAGGTGTTAAAGGTAAAGCGCACCACAGCGGATTTCTATCCACGCTCTCCTTGCGGAGAGCGACTCTACGCAAATTTCGATGGGTTTTACTGGTGGGTAATTTCTATCCACGCTCTCCTTGCGGAGAGCGACTATCGGGATTGTGTAAGGGGGCTAATATGGCGCATTTCTATCCACGCTCTCCTTGCGGAGAGCGACGCTGCCGTCCTGGGAACTGTACCAGATGTTGCGCATTTCTATCCACGCTCTCCTTGCGGAGAGCGACTAACACTAATCTGGGACGTCATCGCGGTAATGACGATTTCTATCCACGCTCTCCTTGCGGAGAGCGACTTGATATGTCAAGCGCCTATCCTGCCGTGCAATGCATTTCTATCCACGCTCTCCTTGCGGAGAGCGACAGACCTTTTCGCGATCTCCGCGCGCGCGCGATTAATTTCTATCCACGCTCTCCTTGCGGAGAGCGACTTAGTACATCCTTAGCATTATCGGCTTTAGGTGATTTCTATCCACGCTCTCCTTGCGGAGAGCGACTCTCTCTTATGCTTTATGATACATCGTCTTTGATATTTCTATCCACGCTCTCCTTGCGGAGAGCGACGCGGCGATCGGTTAAGTTGTTTCGGCAGAATTATATTTCTATCCACGCTCTCCTTGCGGAGAGCGACGACGTTGCCGCGCCGCTTTATCCGCGGCAGTAACAATTTCTATCCACGCTCTCCTTGCGGAGAGCGACGACGGCCTGACAAACTCCAACTCCCCCAAAACCATTTCTATCCACGCTCTCCTTGCGGAGAGCGACCCGCGTTGTCACTGCCTTTTGGGGCAGTGTGGATAATTTCTATCCACGCTCTCCTTGCGGAGAGCGACAGGCCGAATCACGGAAAACGGAACAAAAAAGTTAAATTTCTATCCACGCTCTCCTTGCGGAGAGCGACAAAAGCACACCCGCAAAGCCATTTTCAACTTCTATTTCTATCCACGCTCTCCTTGCGGAGAGCGACAACGTGAAAGTGCGGATGATATGTACCAGTAACAATTTCTATCCACGCTCTCCTTGCGGAGAGCGACGTTAACACATCCTTAGCGTTGTCGGCTTTGGGTGATTTCTATCCACGCTCTCCTTGCGGAGAGCGACGTGGCCGGTCAAGAGTTGTACTATGTCAAATCCATTTCTATCCACGCTCTCCTTGCGGAGAGCGACCCATTTTCGCGGTGCGGCCGTATGACGCGCCGATATTTCTATCCACGCTCTCCTTGCGGAGAGCGACCCGCGCATTGCTTTGATGGTGGGGAAGCCTCCGGCATTTCTATCCACGCTCTCCTTGCGGAGAGCGACTACTCCGCTATATACAATAGCCATTGCAAGGCCCTATTTCTATCCACGCTCTCCTTGCGGAGAGCGACTCTTCGACACAATGCAAGTTGTAATTGTCGTAATATTTCTATCCACGCTCTCCTTGCGGAGAGCGACCGGCTATTGATGTGTTTCTGGCCGTTTGGGCGGTTATTTCTATCCACGCTCTCCTTGCGGAGAGCGACGTAGTGAACGCCCTGAAACTCCCCAACTCTGTGCTATTTCTATCCACGCTCTCCTTGCGGAGAGCGACCGAATCCAAAGATGAAATTATCGCTTTCGACAATGATTTCTATCCACGCTCTCCTTGCGGAGAGCGACGCACCCAGTCGGCGTCTTTGTCCGCGTAGTAAAAATTTCTATCCACGCTCTCCTTGCGGAGAGCGACGATAAGTGTTGATGAGATACCGTATCAACGCCAGATATTTCTATCCACGCTCTCCTTGCGGAGAGCGACGCGTTGCCGCGCCGCTTTATCTGCGGCAGTAACAATTTCTATCCACGCTCTCCTTGCGGAGAGCGACAACAACCCAGTTTTAGCGGTTACATCCGAAGTATCCATTTCTATCCACGCTCTCCTTGCGGAGAGCGACAAAGAGAGGAAAAGTCACAGACGGATACGACCGATTTCTATCCACGCTCTCCTTGCGGAGAGCGACGAGACGTCATCGCGGAAATGACAGAAGCCCAATCCATTTCTATCCACGCTCTCCTTGCGGAGAGCGACCGGCCAGAAACACATCAATAGCCGGGCGAATCACATTATTTCTATCCACGCTCTCCTTGCGGAGAGCGACACAGAGGCCTATTTTTTTTTGTCAGGCGGAAAAGATTTCTATCCACGCTCTCCTTGCGGAGAGCGACCGGCTATTGATGTGTTTCTGGCCGTTTGGGCGGTTATTTCTATCCACGCTCTCCTTGCGGAGAGCGACCACCTTTTTGCTTCCTCTGGTGTTGATTTTGCCATTTCTATCCACGCTCTCCTTGCGGAGAGCGACGCTTCAGTTATTTCTATATTATCAAGATAACAGGGATTTCTATCCACGCTCTCCTTGCGGAGAGCGACTCCGTCTGTTCTTCATAATTTTCGCCCTCTTCAGATTTCTATCCACGCTCTCCTTGCGGAGAGCGACTAACGCTAATTTGAGACGTCATCGCGGAAATGACAATTTCTATCCACGCTCTCCTTGCGGAGAGCGACCTTCGACACAATGCAAGTTGTAATTGTCATAATATTTCTATCCACGCTCTCCTTGCGGAGAGCGACCCACCTTTTTGCTTCCTCTGGTGTTGATTTTGCCATTTCTATCCACGCTCTCCTTGCGGAGAGCGACTGTGAATTGCCAAGCAATGCAGGCGAATTCTTGATTTCTATCCACGCTCTCCTTGCGGAGAGCGACGGCTCTTTTGCGTAAAATTACAATTACGGTTGATATTTCTATCCACGCTCTCCTTGCGGAGAGCGACAGCCCGCCGAGCATCACGCCAGCACCCAGCAGGAATTTCTATCCACGCTCTCCTTGCGGAGAGCGACGGGCCGAAACGGCCAAAACATCAAACGCAGACATAATTTCTATCCACGCTCTCCTTGCGGAGAGCGACATCCCGTGCGGCCAACTGCCAGCACCGGAGCCACCAAATTTCTATCCACGCTCTCCTTGCGGAGAGCGACAGCACCTCCTTATAATTTAATGATACATCACAAAAATTTCTATCCACGCTCTCCTTGCGGAGAGCGACGCTTTAGCGCCGGAAGAGAATCCGACACAACAAAATTTCTATCCACGCTCTCCTTGCGGAGAGCGACCAGTGCAAATTGTAATTGTCGTAGTGCACGCCCTATTTCTATCCACGCTCTCCTTGCGGAGAGCGACGATATCCCTGTAACTGTTATCTGTAATGTACCAATTTCTATCCACGCTCTCCTTGCGGAGAGCGACCAATACTGGGCGACCCGTGCGCGGGCTGCCCAGCTATTTCTATCCACGCTCTCCTTGCGGAGAGCGACCCGCCGCGCCACTGGCACGGCGGGAAGCCTGGCCATTTCTATCCACGCTCTCCTTGCGGAGAGCGACGATGCCCGCAAGCATCGCACGCGCGGGGCTGTATAATTTCTATCCACGCTCTCCTTGCGGAGAGCGACGGGGGCTTGTATAGTCGCAGGGCCTGTGCTATACTATTTCTATCCACGCTCTCCTTGCGGAGAGCGACAGTCTTAGGCATTCAGCACCGCGTAGGTGAGTATATTTCTATCCACGCTCTCCTTGCGGAGAGCGACAACCAACAACCAGCCGGAACAACAAGAACAACGTATTTCTATCCACGCTCTCCTTGCGGAGAGCGACTTATACAATCCCGATATTGTATACTCGATATCCCTATTTCTATCCACGCTCTCCTTGCGGAGAGCGACTACTAGCTTGACTTTTCCCGGCTTTGACATAGAAAATTTCTATCCACGCTCTCCTTGCGGAGAGCGACGGATACCCTGACGGATGACGTATTAACGGGCGGATTTCTATCCACGCTCTCCTTGCGGAGAGCGACCGAGCACACCAACAACAGTGCTAACGCTAATCTGAATTTCTATCCACGCTCTCCTTGCGGAGAGCGACCTCCTCAATAGACGACTTGGAACCGTCCACAACGCATTTCTATCCACGCTCTCCTTGCGGAGAGCGACGACTATTATGCTGTATGATACATCTTCACTCCTATTTCTATCCACGCTCTCCTTGCGGAGAGCGACAATCTACATCCGGGATACTGCGCTTTGATCCACTCATTTCTATCCACGCTCTCCTTGCGGAGAGCGACCCCCCAGGGTTGCTGCACTCTTTGGGAGGTGTTATTTCTATCCACGCTCTCCTTGCGGAGAGCGACCACTAGATCAGCGTCTAGTTTCCCTTCAATGTCGATTTCTATCCACGCTCTCCTTGCGGAGAGCGACATCGGAACATTACGAACGGTGAGCGTCAAAAAAACATTTCTATCCACGCTCTCCTTGCGGAGAGCGACTTGTTATCTTGATAATATAGAAATAACTGAAGCCATTTCTATCCACGCTCTCCTTGCGGAGAGCGACGTGCGTGGTCAGCGTCTAAATTAGCGGGAATGTCAATTTCTATCCACGCTCTCCTTGCGGAGAGCGACAACCCGGCGAGCATCACGCCAACAGCCAGCAGGAATTTCTATCCACGCTCTCCTTGCGGAGAGCGACACGCAGTCACAAAAAAGCACCTCATTTCACAAACTATTTCTATCCACGCTCTCCTTGCGGAGAGCGACCGGTCTTAGGTATCCAGCATAAGGTTGGTGAGTTTATTTCTATCCACGCTCTCCTTGCGGAGAGCGACAGCAAGCGCCTTATAGAGTTGCGGAAACTCAGATTTCTATCCACGCTCTCCTTGCGGAGAGCGACTCGCAAGGTGCCGCTGTTGGGTATTAAGTAATGCAATTTCTATCCACGCTCTCCTTGCGGAGAGCGACAGCCGTCCAGTACACGCAAATTGACAAACATTATGATTTCTATCCACGCTCTCCTTGCGGAGAGCGACTGTATGATACTTACGCAAAAGTTTTGCGTGTCAATATTTCTATCCACGCTCTCCTTGCGGAGAGCGACCTATGGGCCTTGACGGGAGGTTTAAGTTATGACAATTTCTATCCACGCTCTCCTTGCGGAGAGCGACTAAATTGCTCACGAAACGGTTTGGCGATACGCTGATTTCTATCCACGCTCTCCTTGCGGAGAGCGACAATACAGCCGACCAGGAAGCCAGGAAGCGTCTTATTTCTATCCACGCTCTCCTTGCGGAGAGCGACGATAAGGTATCTCATTAACACTTATCATCGGATTATTTCTATCCACGCTCTCCTTGCGGAGAGCGACAAAGCCGATAGCGCAACACAGTGGACTGCTATATGATTTCTATCCACGCTCTCCTTGCGGAGAGCGACCCATATTTTTGACGATATATCGGGAGAGACAAGCCATTTCTATCCACGCTCTCCTTGCGGAGAGCGACTGTGGAAAAGGTTCCCGCCGATGTATTTTATCAGGCATTTCTATCCACGCTCTCCTTGCGGAGAGCGACTATGATACATCCTCACTCCTAAAATGTCAAGTCAAATTTCTATCCACGCTCTCCTTGCGGAGAGCGACTGTAGTCAATGTCGTCAACAAGATAAGCGCCATCCATTTCTATCCACGCTCTCCTTGCGGAGAGCGACACAACGGACATGAGACAACGTTTTGTAAAGCTGCGATTTCTATCCACGCTCTCCTTGCGGAGAGCGACAAATCGATCGGAACATTGCGCACAGTGAGCGTAAATTTCTATCCACGCTCTCCTTGCGGAGAGCGACAGCAAAAGTGCACAAAACAGTGGGGCACTTTTGCGCATATGAAACAAATTTTATGGGGATTGCATCTTCATGCTGACAGGCAAGGCTGTATTTTACCCTTTCTGCCCCTGTTTTTTCCATATTTTCTGGTGCGAAGGAACCGGGAATTTTATGATTGCCTTCCCCTCGCACTAAGCAAACAAGATTCCATCCTGATCAAAATCCGGGTGCAGACCCACATGCTCGACTTTGCTTTTGTAATGGTTTCCCAGTTGATAAAAGCGCAGGCTGTCCGATTCCGAATCGATCAGTTCGGTCAATTTTGCTTTGAACATCGTGTATTGCGCGGCATCCAGCAGGCACTCAAATACGGAGTTTTGCACCCGCTGGCCGTAGTCTACACAGACTTTTGCTACTTTGCGCAGCCTGCGACGACCGGCGGCTGTTTCGGTGTTGACATCATAGGTTACAAGCACCAACATAACGGCACCTCACTTCCAGAAAAACGGTGGGTACACTTCCAGGTCGCCGCGCAGAGCACGGGCCAGCAAAAGCGCCTGAACATAGGGCACCAGCCCCCAGGGCAGTTTTTCTTTCAAAAACGGATGGGTGATCTCTTCCTTCTTTTTGTTCTGCCATGCGGTCAGGAAAGCTTTGCGGCCATCATCCGTCAGCAGTACGGCACCATTTTCCTGCTTTTGCAGGTGTTTTGCCGTGATGATCTTTTGATTGATGCAGCTGATGACCAGCCGGTCTGCATAAACCGCCCGCAGTTCTTCCATCAGGTCAAGTGCCAGACTTTTGCGGCCGGGGCGCGGGCGGTGCATAAAGCCAACATAAGGGTCCAGGCCCACAGCGGTCAAGGCGGATGCACACTCCCGCGCCAGCATGCTGTAGGCAAACGAAAGCAGCGCATTCACATTGTCCAGCGGTGGACGGCGGCTGCGGCCCTCAAACACAAAATCCTGCTTTTGCTGCAGAATCAGGTCATTCAGGCAGTCAAAGTAGCGCTGGGCTGCCTCACCTTCCAGGCCGCGCAGCTGTTCCGGATCATCGCTGGTCTGTATCAGCGGCAGCGCGGCGGCCAGCTGGGTGGAGGTGCGTTTCAGTTTTTCGACCGGGACACGCTGGGGATGATCGCGGGTTGCGCGTTCCAGCACCCAGCGTGCGTTATACACTTTACCAAGGATAAAGCTCCGGGCATAGCGACAGCTCTGGGCCGGGTCATCCGACACGCGGTACTGCGTCTGACGCAGCAGCACATTGCCGCGTTCTTCCCCCACGGTGCGGGCCTGAAATCTGCCATACGGGTCAAAAAAGCAAAGGTCAATGCCCCGCCGGGCACAAGCTCCCATCAAAGCGGGGCTGGCACCCGCGTAAGTAAAGCAGACGATGCCTTCCAGCGTATGCAGGGCATAGCGGTGGGTTTCCTGCTTATTGCGGGTAACAACAAGGTTTTCGCCATCCAATGTCAGGTAAGCGTCCTCATTGATGACAAACAGGGTGTTGAGCAGCTTTCTCATGGCGCGCCCTCCTCAATATGCTCCCGCAGATACGCCGCCGGGTCTGCCTGCTGATACAGCGCCGGCAGGCAAAGCTCTTTCAGTGAGCAGGCATTGCAATGCTTGCCGGGTTTGCTTTTTGGGGTATAGCCGCGCGCAAACAGGCGGTTCATCTCATCCGCCATGGTCTGCGCGGTGCTGCGCAGTTCCGGTGTCAGGGAAACATGTTCCCGCTGCCGGGTTTCTTCATAAAAGATTTCCCCTTCCGGCACCTCGCACACCAGCATTTCTTCCAGCGCCATGGCCTGTGCGCAGAGCTGCAAACGGTCGGCATCGTTTACCTTGCTGCGGCCATGCTTATATTCCACGGGCATGGGCTGCCACAGGCCGCGGCGCCCCTGCAATGACACGCCGTTTGGATCCTTGTGAAACTCTACCACATCGCAGTCGCCGGTCAGTTTTAAGCGGTGGCTGACTACCCTCATACCGCGGGCGATCAGCAAATCGCCGCGTTTTTCCGTCAGGGTAACATCATGGCAGCGGGTATGCTGCAGGCGGCCTTCGGCGGTGCGCTGGTTTTCGGACCATTGTTGTTCCAGGTGTATGAGCGCCCACTGACGGCGGCAAAAGCTGAAATGCTGGATACCGGACATCAGCAGGTAATCATCTGGGGAAACCATTACGACAGCCTCTCACACGTTACCCCTGCCGGAAGATTTTCATCCACGGTCACCACATAGTCATGGTAGCTGCGCGGGAAGGCTACCCCTTCGGCACGCGTGACATGCACTGCATCAAACAGTTTATAGGACGGCGCATTGCCCAGCTCCGAATCATGCTTGAACACGATCAGTTCCCGAACTGCCATTTTGCCGCGGGCTGCACTGTGGTCATTTTCAAACATATTCAGGATTGCCTGCCACAGCAGCTGCAGGTCATCCTCTGAGAATCCTGTAGTTTTGCGGGCAAGGTTGGCCGAAACATAACCCTCTGCACGGTACAAACCATACGGGATCACATACTTGCGGCCCATCTCAGTGCCTTTTCGCTCTGCATCCGCTTCGGTCGTAATGGCAATACGGGTAATGGTCACTTCCTGCGGGAGAACAGGGTCTACCGAGCGTGCAAAGCTCAACTGAACCGGGCCACGCACCTGCCCACAGTTCAGTGCGCCTTTTACAAAGGTTGTCATAACGGCGCCAAATGTGCGGATATCATAAAAGTTCTGGCACATAAAGTCCCGGATTTTACGGTCCAACTCCGGGTCACCTTTCTTGGCGACTTTCAGGGCATCCTTGGCATCAGCATCAATGCCCAAGTATTCGAGTGCTTTTTTATCGCTGCGGTTCAGGGGGACCTGATCTTTAATGTAAATCTGGTATCCCGCTTCATCTTCTTTGGCCACTTCGACATAGTTGCGAATCTTACGCTTCAAGCAGACATCTGTAACAATGCCATATCCCGTTTCCGGGTCGACACGCGGCATGTTGCCTGCATCCGGGTCGCCGTTCGGATTTCCGTTTTCAACGTCAAACAGAATTACAAAATCATACCGGTTTTTGATTGCCTGTGCCATTGTTATTCCTCCACTTTCTTTGTATAGCGTTCCTGTGTCTGATGGTAATAGCCAAGGATAAAAGCGCCTTGTTCCGGCAAGGTCAGCCGTGCGGGAAAGCTTCCTTCCAGTTTTCCGCCCGCCAGCGCAGCGATCTGCTTATCGTAATAAATCTTTTGTGGCTTGCTCATTTTTTGCATATGCTTTTGCGCCAGCATCAGAATTGTTGGGAACACAGTGGCCGGCGTGGAAGCCGCTGCATTAAAATACCTGTCCTTGATGGTTGTATTGATATCCGGGTTTACCGCCATCTGGATTGCTTCCAGCACAGCAAAAAGCTGACCCATAACATACGGTTGATAATTTGTTTCCTTGTTATTTTCCACAGTTAATACCTCCTTTGGGCAACGGGGATCTTCATTACGCAGGTAGTATGCTTTTATAATAGCGGCACGGCCGCGTGTTACTTTTTGCTCTGCGCGGATACGCATCATAACGCCATCCAGCAGGGTTGCCGGGTACTTTGTATTATTCAGGATTGCACGCAAGACATCGCCTGCCAGCTGCGGTGCTGCCGATGGGCTGCGGGAATTGGTGTTGACGGTTTCCTGCAGTAGCCAGTACAGCCCCAGCCGCGGGAATTTATCATAAGCGGGGCGCACAATCTCTAAGCGGTCATAATGCTTCTGCACATTATCAAGCAGCGTTTGAAATGTATCCTGCCAGAAAAAGCGAACCGAGAGGCGCGCCGCATTAGGGGCCAAGCCAAGCACATAAAAGTGCCTTTGTGGGTCAAGTGTCACGTTCTGCCACTCTACACTCTGTCCATGGACCAGCTTGTCCACCGCATTCCGCACATCGCTTTCGCTGACAGGTGCATCCATGGCAAACAATGCATCCATTGCTACCTGCTGGTAGGCGGTCTCACCGCCTGCTGCCCAGCAGACAATGGTGGTATCGCCCACGCGCTGAACATGTTCCCTGTCTGCCAGCAGATAGTTTAATGCCTGTGCATAGGCAAAGGCCGCATAACTGCCAACCGGCGCATTGCCCCCCTGTTCATGTCCGTATGAGCAAAAAGCGTCCGCATTAAAAGAAACAATCGATGCGCCGGAAGGCTGTGCCCCGGTCACGCCTTTAATCGCCGGGTGCAGGCGGGCAAGCGGTGCCTTTTGCCCTGTAACCAGGCATCGGATTTCCGGTGCATCCGTGTTCTTATCACACTGCCGCTGCCAGGCTTCCTGTATTTCCGGATCGTCCTGAACATAGTTTTCCCGAATCAGAAATACCAGATTGCCACCCTTGTAAAGTTCCTTGAGCCTTTGTTCCAGCGCTGGATTCTGCTCCGCCGCCTTGGGGTCCCAGTTTATAAAAAAGTTCCGCACTGCCTGTGCCGCCTGACCGGGAACATTTTGTAAAATGGCAAGATGCAGCTCCTTTGCAGCGGCAAAGCACTGCATTGCACGCTCCGGTTTGCCTTTTCCGTCAATGCCGAGCATGTAAGCACTGTTATCACACAAAAAATTGGCTGCCACACCACTAGAGCGTTTAACCTGTTCCGGAACTTGCAGCTGACATGGAGCAAGCACTGTTTTTTTACCGCGCTTTTCCTCTTGCTGCAAGGGGTGCAATGCCATCAGTTGGCCGTTTTCATCCAGTTCCAAAGCCCAACTGACTTTTGCGCTTGTCCAACCGGGGCGCGTGATTTTGCCATTGGCCAGCAAATCTTCATAGTATTGTACCAAAGCCTGTAAAATCATCGGTACACCTCGCAGTCTGCCACATTCAACACACCATGTTCCAATTTTGCATGGAAATACATCGGGGTTATGTTCTGCGGGTCAGTGTAGTCAAAGTCATATATCATGAATCCCAAATCCCGTGTTTCCTCAATGGTCGGGATTGGCCCGCCGGGCCATGCGCGGAATGCGGCAGGAAATTCACGGCACCCAAAATAAGGGGTATGAAAACACTGGCCCCTGGACATGCGCCGGGTAACAATATCCTGGAACTTTCCCGGATTGTCGCTCGGTGCCGCACGGTCAGTCATCTCAAATTCTGCCTCAATCACATAATGAACGTCCTGCAGCACCATGGCTGCACGCTGAACGATCTGCTGGGGCGTGGCAAGGTAAAGCGCTTTCCCTGTTCCCTGCATCGCGCTGCGTACATCGGAACAAAGAATTTTGCTTTTTACTTCGTTCCGACGGATGTTGGTAAAACGGATTGGGTTCATAACATAGATTTTCCGGATTTTCCACCGTAAGCCGGGGTGGTAATAGATTGCTTCCACTATGCCGCGTGCCGCGGAAGGGGTGAGGACTTCATATGAAACCCTTTCGACTTTTAGCTCAGGCCTCGAGAGCAAAGCATAATTCCCCCATACTTCCAGCTGGATCATCTGCATCAACTCCTTTGCATTTCTATTTTCAGTTGTTTTTAATTTATATTTTTGCTATAGTTTCAATATACGCTACTTGACACCAAATGTCAATCCTTTTATCATGTATACTTTTTGTTTGCTTTTCATCCGGTTTTCTTTTATAATAAGTTGCGTCGGCAGCTTATGCCGTGGATAGAAATAGTTGATTTTACTTTAGCGCACAAGAACGGCAGGGCAGGCTCCCTGCCGTTTTTGCTTTATGCAAACCAGGCTGCTCCCGTTTCAGCTTCCATAGCAAGGCCCGTGTTGTTATCGTAAAGGCTTCCGTCCGTTAATTCCCATATGCCTTCACTGATTTGGCAAACCGCCCCGGCATTCTCCAGCGTTTTCAGATGATCCGGGTAAACCGGAACACCATATTGCCCCAGTTGACGGAACAAAGTTTTGCTTACCTCTCCTGCACGCAATCGTGCAAGCAAATGTTCCCCTTTCCCTTGGGGAATGTATACGGTCACGGCAGGTGTTTCAATTAAGCGGAACCTCTCTGCCGCTGTTGCAAAGGGGAAAATGCGCCCTTCCATATCCTGCTCGAATCCTTGCAGAATTTGCTGTTCATCCAGTCTTTTATCTCCTTTTAAGGTACGGTAAAACAGAAAGTATGTTTCGATTGCTTCCGGAGATGCCAGATCTGCATATTTTTTCAGAACGCTTTGCGTTGCGGATACATTCTGTTCCAGCATGCGCGGTACATGCTGCCCTTCCAATGTGAAAATCTGTACCAAGCTCTGCTCCGCCGGGCGTCTTCCCTCTCGATTGCAGCGCCCCGCCGCCTGCAAAATGGAATCCAAACCTGCTTCCTCGCGGTACACAGCCGGGAAATCCACATCAACACCCGCTTCGATCAAAGAAGTTGATATCACACGGCAGGGCAGCCCATCTTTTAAGCGTTCCCGGATTTTCTGCAATAACTGTTTGCGATGGGCTGGGTATAGCAATGTTGTCAGGCAGTAGCTGCCCTCTTTGGGCAGGTTGTTGTATAATTCCTGTGCTGTTTTTCTCCGGTTTACAATACACAGCACTTGTTCCTGCGCTGCCAGTTCTGCGCCAAGCTGGCTTTGTTCCAACTCTCCGCGCATTTTCAGCGTTGTACGCCGGAATGCCTGATATTGCTCTTTGGGATGTGGGCAAAGTTCCGTCATCTGCAGCCCAGGCGCCAGTTCATCAAACAAGGGCTGCAAAGCTGGTTGTGTGGCCGTGCAAAGCACCGCTGCTGCGCGGTAATGCTGTACCAGCTGCGCGATTGCCGCAACGCAGGGGCGCAAATAAGGAACCGGCAGGTTTTGTGCTTCGTCAAAAATGACCACGCTATTTGCAATGTTATGTAATTTACGGCATTGTGACGCATGGTTGCCGTAAAGTGATTCAAAGAATTGCACGGATGTGGTAACCACCACCGGAGCATCCCAGTTTTCCGCCGCCAATGCTTTGCGGTAGGCTGCCGGCTCATCATCTTCCTTGGCAGAGTAGTCCACCCCTGAATGGTGTTCCAAAACATTTTCTGCTCCTAATATTTCCGAAAACACATCCGCGGTCTGGTCAATAATGGATGTATAAGGGATCACATAAATAACCCGGTCCATATGGTTCTTTACAGCTAGCGAAAGCGCAAATGCCAATGACGCTACCGTTTTTCCCCCGCCTGTAGGAACGGTCAGGGAATAAAGGCCGCGCCGCCCTGTTTGCCCTGCCGTTGTACAGGCACTCAAAATTGAACTGCGGCGCTGATTCAAGGTTCCCTGGGGATGGCTCCATTTTGCGGTATATTGGTTCAACCTTTTCAGCAGTTCATCCATTGTCTGGCCTTGTCCGCGCGCTTTAGGGCTGCTCATAAAGTTTTCCGTATCCAGATAGTCCGCATCGACCAGGCAGGAATACAACATCCGGGTATAAAATGCCTGTGTAAAACGATTTTCCTTCATCATTTCCGGCTGGGGCGGTATGGACGGCAGTTTAATCTCATTCGTCCATTGGGTATAGGGTTCAACGCTCTTTTTCAATCGCCCAAACATTGTCGCATCCTGCGCGGTATCGCTTCGGCCTCCTCCATCCGGCAGGCCGCTATGGTGTCCCGCAATAGCAAAAGCCAGTGGGATTTGACCATATCGGGCAGCCACCTGTGCGCCAGCCGTTGAGTGATCCACTTTCTCTCCACCTTGCAGGCGCTTTTGAAACTTTGTACTATATTTACCAATATCATGCAGTAATCCAAGCCAAGTTCCCTGTTGCTGGGCATCAAAGGCTGCTGCAAATTGCCCACATAGGACTGCTGTTCCCTGCAAATGGTCCGCTACCGTTTGGACGCGGGTTCCGTCTTCACTGATATGAGCCAGCATCTTTTTCTCCTGGTGCATAATCAAACTCCCTTCCGTTTTGCTTTTCTCTATTATAGCAGATCACTCATCCCATAATTCGGACTTTCACTCCAGTTCTGCAATCTTTGTCATACTATCCAAATTTATCCATGTAGAATTGTTAGCTATTCCCATTAGCAGATATTTTTGATAAAATAAGATATTATAGGGTTTATGAATTCACTTTCTTATATTACTTCTTCATCTTACCGAAAAATCATTTACGCAAGGAGTGAAAAGCCATGAAAAGGAAGTTATTCTCATTTTTCGCCAGTGTTATCACCGCAATAATGCTTACCGCTTGTGCTGCAGCGCCAGAAAACAAACCTGCTTCCTCCGCTGCTCTTTCCCCGACCAGTGAAGCTGTTGCCACAGCTATACCATCCACTAGCAATGCCAACTGGAAGTTACCGCCGCAATATGATTTTGACGAGATGATTCCTCTCTTCTCCCGCGAAACCCACACTGCCGGTTACGCCGCTGCCCGAAATCTGTACGCTGTGCGCAAGGGCGAACGCTGGAGCCTGTTTAATGCTGCCAACTGTAATGCTTTTCTGGAAGATTTGTCAGAAAGCATCCCGTACCTGTATGGTGAGCAGGAGCTCTCCATTGGGGTAGATGATACATACGATTACCAGAAGCTGAATGCCCTGGAAGAACAGATTAACCAGGAGCTGGTTGCCCAACAAATGCCTTTTACAACCATGCTGGGCGGGCACGGCGGGTATGGCATCCAGTGGATTTTAGGTGACAGCCAGATTTACCGTTCTGCTATTGGTGTCTATACATTTAGTGGCACGCCCATCGAACAGGTGTATGCTCCTGATTTGGTTGGCATCCAGCAAGGCATTTGGGATGATGAATATGCCGGTTATCTTGTTGACAATTCTGCACCTTTTGCCGTTGCGGATAAAAACGGTACAATTTTAACCGATTTCGACTACCAGGATGCCTGCATGGCCGGTGAATCTTTAATCGCGGTAAAGGATGCAGCCGGTAACTGGGGATATTGCGACCAAAGCGGTGCTTTAGTAATCCCCTGCATTTATCAGCCGCAGATGAGTTTGTCCATCATGAACGAAACTGTTGAATATCCTTACGCAGACTTATCTGGCATGGTAGTTGTGAAAACCCAATCCGGACAAAAGCTAGTTCTGGATGTTTACGGCAATGAGATAATTTCCGCTGGGCAATATGAAGATTTAGCCCCCGCGCGCGATGGCTGCGTATGGGCAAAACAGAATGGCCTTTGGGGCTTGCTGCAAGTACAGGATTATACCGAAAACAATGCCAACGTTATTCTGCCGGATGGATGCATTGCACCAGATGTAACGCTTAGCCGAATTGATAGCCTTTGTACCTACACCACTGCTGATCATGGGCTGGTTATGCGTAAAGGTCCCGGTACAAATTATGAAAAAATGGATAATATCCCCTACGGTATCATCGTATGGGAATGCGGCTATAGCAGCAATGTGCCTGACTGGGTTGTTGTATATTACAGTGGGATTTATGGTTGGGTCAGTGATGAATACTTGGCTACCACTATTTATTCCACCAGTAAATAATAAATAAAAAAGCAGGTGTTCATGTAGAAACGATATCGTCCTCCACGTGAATACCTGCTTTTTATAGCTTCTTTTATTATATCTGTTCTGTGCCGCTATTTGTCTCTGTATGAAATAAATAGCCGCTATATGCATTTGAATGAAGTGTTCTGTTTGTTTGCTTTTTTACCTAAAAGAATCGCGTAGGAGGCTCTCTTAACGAAAGCGCCGACCTCTCACACCACCGTGCGTACCGACCGGTACACGGCGGTTCAGCCGCATAAGTGCAAGGACTCGTAGTAGCGCCTGAGGATACTAAAATATCCTGCTTCTGCGAGTCTTTCGTTTGCAATGGAACCTTTTCATACAGGACTACCGGCGATACGCCAATAACCCAGTCTGGAATTGCCCCACTGGTACTATTCCAAAATTCTTCGTTTGAGTTTCATTACTCATCGATATAATCTTTATCGAACCACTCGCCTAGCGAGTGGTTTTAGATATACAAAAAAGCACCTTAGCTTACGTTAAGGTGCTTTTCCTGGTGACCCGTGCGGGAATCGAACCCACGTTAACGGCGTGAGAGGCCGCTGTCTT
>OJAL01000937.1_pt1 | contig 17851 bp, 32 predicted proteins | sample 1589301 | NCBI WGS metagenome assembly OJAL01 (sample SAMN03283261) | human gut metagenome | biome: human-associated habitat; material: feces | host: Homo sapiens | place: USA | collected 2013
TATGTGCCTATGAGGATTGATAGGAATGGCACGAGAGAACGATTTCTTGTATGGTACGGAGAATTGAAACGAGTTCGGCATCAGGATAATTGGAGAAATCTATCTACCAGAACAGCCAGAAATCAAAAGGCGGTAGAGTGGTTTATGGAAAATAAGCCAGACATATCGTACAGAACATTTATGTCAAATATGGACGATGAACTATTGAAATCATTCCATGTGGAATTACAGGAGGTATGGAAGTGAACAAACAGAAGAAATTAGCAAAGCAGAACACGCCGTTGTATAAGAGAGTACCGACACTTAATCTGGTGGACTATTCAGATATAAAAGTGCCGCTAGTAGTGATATATGACAGCCCGAAAGACTTTCCGGGAAAAGTGGTGGCAAGAGTGTGGGACGGAGAGAAGAATCGGCCAACGAATGTTTACTGCGAATATGAAAACCTTAAAAGATGCGAAGATGATGTAATGTCAGCCGGATTTATTTTTAAGTTCCCGAGGACACAAGAGGACGATGCGTGCATCGTTGAAACATACATGAGATAGGAGGATTGCAATGGCAAAGAAGAGAAGCTGCCGCAGAACAGTAAATGAAGATAAGGTACATGAAAAAGCGGTTAAAATCCGCAAAATGACCGATGAACAGTTGGTGCAGTATGTCAATGACAGAGTGGAAAAAGCCAGGAGTGAGGGATTTAATCAGGGAAAGAAATCGGCTACCGGAATGACGGTCAATGATTTTCTGAAAGAAATCTCAAAAATCAAAGGTGTCGGAGATGCCACAATCTGCAAAATCATGGAGCATTTCAGAGAGAAAGGGATTAAGGATGAAAAAGACACCACTACAAATATTTGAGGAACGTAACGAAAAGGATTGTTGTCTTAACTGCAAAAAGCTGATTGTAAAGCAGACAGATGCAGGACATATAAATTTCTGTGGAGAAACAGGAAAGATCATTCTCGATATGTTCCTTGATGTTGGAACCCATTTTCCAAAATGTAAGCATGAGAGAAAGGAGGAACCTATGCGTATACAGAATCACATACCAATCAAGGCAGTAGCAATCAGAGAAGAGGACGGATTGGAAATCGGAACTGAATATGATGTAGAGGACATTATGATGGGGCAGAGCAATACGAGTGTGAGCTTAGTAGGAATGAAAGGATCGTTTAATAGTATTTCATTCAAGTTCATGCACGATGGCAGAGAGATTGACATTTTCAGAAGCCCCTTAATCAACCCGTATATGAGATTTAACGGCAACAACGGGATTTGTTATAAGGAGTAGCTGATGATAAAAACGTGGTATGAGGAATACGAGAAGATAAAGGATAAGGCGATAGTGGTATTTGGATATGAGTGGGAGTCTATGGCAGATGAACAGAAAGAGAAGATCCTAGCAGAGAAAACCGTGATAATGAGCGGAGACAGCGGATATGCCTGCAAACGCTATCAAATTATCGGAAACGCAAACAATCTGTCAGACCATGAATGTGCCATAATAGCGGATGGTGGAAACCTTTGCTTTGGGTACAGAATGGAGGGACAGGAAATCGTTGTATACACAGATTAAAGGAGGACAATATGGAAGCAAGAGAACTGGCAAATAAGCTCTATGGACGAGCATACGGAGATAGTTTCGATGATGTGCTGGAAGAGGCAAAACAGAGTGGTCTCGTCATTGTGACGGGCGCATCAGATGATTTGATGGAGTTCAATGGAGCAATCTGCGACGAGGGAGGCTGTTTTGATGGTGGAAGAGTTTATTTCGATAAGGACGGAGTAGATCAGGAGGGAGAAGAACGTGCCAACTGGATAGATGCCAGATGGTGTGATGGAATGAACCGAGACGGACTTCCGGCAACATGGACGTATGAGACAGAAATTCCTTGTGAGAGATTTGATATTTGGGAAGATGGAGAGGTCTACTGCGTAGGTTTGGTGTTCTCAATCGAGGATCTGAAATGAAAACCGCAGAAACCGTAGCATTGGAAAAGGCAATCAGAAGAGCCACATACAAAATGGGAACATTTGGCTGCTATGAGGTAACGATAGGATATGGCGGCAGAGAACGTGTGGACTACATGACATACGACACCAAGGGCATTTTCCGATGCTACGAGGTCAAGGTATCAAAGGCAGATTTCCATAGTGCAGCAGTTAAATCGTTCGTAGGTCACTACAACTATTATGTGCTTACCAGAGAACTTTACGATCAGGTCAAAGGAGAGATTCCAGACTGGGTTGGTGTGTATATTGGCGATTACTGCGCCAAGAGAGCCAAGAAACAAGATTTATCCGGTAGGGAATACAAGACACGCAGATCAATCAATGGGCGCAGTACAGAGGTATCTACGCCGTGGGAGGATATGCTCAAAGAAAGCATGATCCGGTCACTGTACCGTGACTCAGATAAGCTGATTCAGACAGAGGACGAGCAGTACATAAGCCGTCTCAGAAGCCAGATTGACAAGGCAAGGACTGAAAGGGACAGAGAATCAAAGAAGTACCTCAGATTATGGAAAGCCGTAAGGAAAGAATTTGGCGATGAAAAGGCATGGGAACTCATAGAAAAGGCAGAGGAATAAAACCTCTGCCTTAAATTATTTCCTGCCATTTATGGCAATCACTACATCATCAAAACCGGAATCAGAGTAGCAAGTGCCCTCCTGAGAAAGAGTTGTACCTGGCTGCAATTCTTGGTTATCATCCATAAAAGATAATTCACTAAAATTAACCATTTTCCCATCTTTAAGGTATACCACATCCATCCACACATAATCTGCGGCGGAAGTTCCGTTGTTTGTCACGGATGCAACAATGCCGCTGCCGGTAGTATTGTAGTCAACGGATAAGTCAGAATAGACAGGAGAGTATTCCTTTTCCTCTGACACCGACAGTGTGTAATCGAAACTATCAATCTTATCCCATTCATCAAATGTGGTCCATATACCGGCTGTTTGCCCTGGAGCAACCGCTTTTGTTCCATCACTGGAAGAACCAACCATACTGCCGGAAGAATCCAATGCGGTCACATTCAAATCAATACTCACAACCTTATCTGAATTGTTTGTTACATACATAACGTAATACATAAAAGAATCATCCACGGCGCAGGAATAATCCTGCGTACTCATCAGATCCACAAGGTCTGTTTTGTCTTTACTTTCTGTCGTAGTCGTGACCGCAGTAGTGCCATTTTTGGTAGATGTACCGCCACCACAACCAGTCAAAATAACAGCGGACAGCAGCAGTACGGCAAAATATCTCATCTTCATAGACATATCCTCCCTATATAAATGTTTAGTCCATTATACATCAATGTGTCTACCAACGCCACATTATTCGCTTGCCTTGAAATTATATATAGGTTTCAGAATGGCAAGAATATCCACAGTTTCTCCAATACATTCTACAATCTCATCAATAGGCTTGTATGCCATCGGTGCTTCATCTATGGTTTCCTCCGACACGGAAGTAGTGTAGATGCCATCCATAGAGCTTGAATAATCACTCATGTTTAGAGTTTCCTTTGCTTTCATCCGTGACATAAGCCGTCCAGCTCCATGCGGCGCAGAACAGTTCCAATCCTCATTTCCCTTGCCGGTTCCGAGAATACACCCGTCACGCATATTGATAGGGATAAGAACCTTTTCTCCGTACTTGGCAGAGATAGCACCTTTACGGACGATGTTGGAGTCATGGTCGATATAATTGTGGATGCACTCAAAATAATCCGGTATTTCTGCGCCGACTCCCCATCCCATATGATCGCATATAATCTGAGCAATCATAACACGGTTCATGTAGGCAAACTTCTGACATATCCTCATATCATGGAGATACTGTTCACGGTACTTACCCTCTAAATAACAGAGGTCTTTCGGTAATTTCGGAGTGACAGCACGGAAGTTTCGGCGCAGCTCCTTGATTGCGGATTCAATCTCAGATTTTCTTCCAGCAGCTTTGTAGTCGGCAATGAGCTTTTCCTGACGATCATACAAATCATCCTTACCGCACATCAACTCATAGGCAAGGTTCTGATAGTAGTCTGCCACCTGTTTCCCAAGATTACGGCTGCCAGTATGGATAATCAGATACTTATAACCGTCCTATGCAACATCAACCTCAATGAAATGATTGCCACCTCCGAGAGTGCCAATAGAGCGTTCGAGACGTTTGGTATCTTTTAATTCCCGGTAACAATAAAACTCTTTCAATTCTTCAAAACGCATCTGCCGGCCATCATGCACATTTCTTCCACTTGGAACATAGGTGCGAATGACATTATCCAATCTCTCAAAGTCGATTTCTCCGTGTCCGATGCTTACGCAGAGCATACCACATCCAATATCCACGCCGACAATGTTCGGAATTACTTTGTTTCCGAGATCCGCAGTAAAGCCAATGACACATCCCTTTCCGGCGTGAACATCCGGCATGATACGAACCTTACAGTCCTTAAAGGCATCCTGAGACAGAAGAGTGTTAATCTGTTCCAAAGCCTCATCTTCGATGGTTTTTGCATAAACTTTCAAATTACTCATAGTGATCCTCCTATACTTTGTATGTTTTGTTATTTTCAGAATTTCCGTTGTATTTTGTGAAAGGGCGAACCCATACACGCTTGCCAGTCTTGGTGATCCGATAGAACCCTCTTACACTTACCTGTTCAGTAGGCTTTGTGTAGTGCCGTTTTGCACCATCTGCAGGAATAGGTCTGCTATCAATGCGGTATGTGGTTATCAGTGGTGTAGCACCGCCGGAACGGCGCAGGCTTTTTCGATGCTTATGAGAAATGCGTTTCTCTTTCTGCTCCGTAGTCTCAATGCAGTTGCGGTAATGAGTTGCAAAACACATGAGAGAGTGGAACTTCAATGCCTCCTTGTATGGCGTTCTGTCAGCGGCAAGAACCATCCGGGCAACCTTTCGTTTCTCTTTGCTTAATCCGGCAGGAAAGACAATGTTTTCGATTTCCTGAGTTTTCGGATCATACCGATAATTGCAGACATACACGCCACCCATATACAGATGCAGCCTGACGAATACACCCTCCTGCTCATAATAGAATTTAATATCTTCCTCCGGCAGCTCAACCAATGCGGAGGGGATGGGGATGCGGAACTCTTCGGCATCCAACCAATCTTTATTTTGCTGATACCATTCAATGATCTTCTCTGTTTTCCCGATGGTATCGACTATGATTTTATTGCAGTTTGTAATATCAATCATGCCTAAGACCTCCATTTCTTCAATGGTTCCTTATAGCATTTGTCTATTTGGACACGTTCTTATCAAGCGGCATCGTGCGCTCCGCCGGAGATACGCGAATGTCAGGAGATCCCACTATCCTTATCCGGTTTCGCATTAAAGCCGGAAAACCTGTCAACCAACAAAGGGATGGTGTATGCCGTTATCAACCCTCATACCGGCAGCAGTTTTCACATTAAAAACTGCCAGAAACCTGTTACACGACACTCAAATAGACAAATCTTATAAGGAACCATTACTATATATGCGCCTCATTTGGGGCGGTAAATAATATCAACGTGGGAATCTAATGCCTGTTCAATCTTTTCGTCCGTAACACCCAAGTAACGAGCCGTAACGGCGGCGGAACTGTGCTGATACAGGCGGCGGACCAGTTCAATGTCCTTTCCGCTCTTGTAGTAAATCTCTGTTCCGAAGTATTTACGGAACGAATGGGTGGATATATCCTCATACCCAGGACCGAGCCAGTCGCAAACCTTTTTCAGATGCTTTTGCACTGCCCGGACACCGATAGGGAATATCAGATCATCGCCCTCAATACCCTCTGAGTTTGCGTATTCAAGGAGGAAGTTGTAAACCTGTTCCTGGACCTTGAAGCGGCGAATCTTTCCGGTCTTATGCTCAACGATATTGAAAGCGTGACCGGATGGTGTCTTGATGAAAGAGGAACGCCGGAGGGAGAGCGTATCGCCAATGCGAAGCCCTACATTCGCCTCAATAACGAGGATCGTAGCAATCCGGGGATTAGGCTGTATGCAGTCTCCAATGCCCTCATATAAAGTTTTAATGATAGTCTCATACTGCTCATGCGTACAAGCTGTTGTTGTCTTTCCTGCCATTCTAATCACACCCCCCTTAATCTACTGTGGCACTGCCGTAATACGTCTCAATGGTTTCATAGCCGGACACCCACTTATTGTATTGGTTTTCTAAGTCCGCATCCTGGAAATCATACCGGCGTGCGCTGTCATACCGTGCGCTCCGGCGGAGAGCATACACACATTTGAAACAATCCTCAATGGAATTTCCACAGACTGTATGTACTTGCACCAGATCATCCTTGTAATTACTGTGAAACCAGTTCAATATCTCATTTACTTTAACTGTAACCATATCTGCTTTTCCTTTACGCACCGCAGACCTCATCACGGATCTGCAAATCAATCTCAATGATACACTCCATATTAACGCCGAGTTCTTCTAATTCTTTGATATATTTTGTGGTATCTGCGCCACCCTCTGATGTTTCGTAATAATGCCTGGCAGCCACCTTGAATTTTTCAAGTGTTTCATCAATAGCTCTGCGCCGCATTTCTTCCATCATGTAAGCTGTACGCATCCTTAATTCTTGTAATGTCTGCATAATAACCTCCTTACTGATTTTTCATCAAACCGGCAACAACATTGTTGATCGCCATCTCAGATACAAACCCACCTTGCAGCCTTACCGGAGTAAGAGAACCGTTAGGGAGAAAGAGCATATCGCCGTGACCCATGAGTTTTTCGCCGCCGGCCATATCCAATGCAACCATAGAGTTTGTGACTGTACCGACACGGAGACAGATCTTTGTAGGCATATTCGCCTTAATCAATCCGGTAACAACCTTTGCAACCGGGTACTGTGTAGCGATTACAAGGTGGATGCCACAGGCACGGGCTTTCTGTGCAATTCTTACAATATGTCCCTCAACGGATTTTCCACCCATGCTCATAAGGTCGGACAACTCATCAATGAAAACTATGTCACGTCTCATAGGAGCATCTGCGAACTTTGCATTGTAGCTGTCAATGTCACGGCAGCCGGTAGAGGCAAGAACGGAGTAACGGCGATCCATCTCAATACAAAGGTTCTTCAATAGCTCAACCGCACCATTTACCTCAGATACAACCGTACACGCTGCAAGGTTCTTGTAATACTCAAACTCTGTTGCTTTTGGGTCAATGATATATAAGTGCATCTGTGCCGGATTCTTTTTCATCAGCAGGGACAAGATGAGATTATGCAGCACGATTGATTTACCAGATCCGGTCATACCAGAAATAAGAATGTGGCAAGCCTTGGCAATATCAATGTAATGTTTGGAACCATCAACCGCCATGCCGATAGCCATTGTGAAACCATCGGAGGACTGATATTCATTGTCAATGAGCATATCGCCCAGGAACACGGTTTCCGTACCGGTCGGAACCTCAATATACACATAGCCATTATCAAATCTCAAAGAGGCGTTGCAATGTAAGGCTGCCTGAAATTCCTTTTCACGTCTCAAAATGGCTTGTACCTGAGTTCCGGGAGCCGGTTCAATAACATACTGTGTAAGGCGTGGCCCTTGGTTGATCTTTGCAAGGGTGGAGCGGAGGCGGAAAGAGTTCAATACACTCAATATGGTTTCGGCTTCGTTCTTTACTCCATGAGATCCCCATGAGGTATGATAAGTCATATTGCCCTCAACAGTAGGGAAGATATACGGCTTTGTAAGCTCATAAGCCGGGGCGGTGGTGGCGGTCTGTCTCTCTGCGGACTCTTTCAGTCCTGCATTGAGAAGTGCGCGGGCCTCACTGTGTTTTCTGTTTGCGGTCAATGCTTCCATACAGTTGATAAATACACTTTTCTTTCTCATGGTCTCAATCCTTTCTTTACCGGATGCCGGTAGTACACAATTTACTGTTCAATTTCTGCAACTCTTTCATGTGGGTGTCAATAGCGTCCTGCGATTTTGTATCACACACAAGGCGTTTTGCCTGCCCTGCGTTCTCAATCATTGTTAAGATCGCATCGCTTAACAAGGTCAATTCTCTTTCGTTAAAGCTGATTACTACGTTGTTCATTTGCGTTACCTCCATATTACAATCTGTTACACTATGTTACAATGTAACGAATTAAGACAAAATACCCTCAATCAGTCGGCGGTTTCCTGGTGTAACCTCTCCGCCGTAGTTGGAAACGGTCAGAATCAGGTCAATAGCCGTTCTCAATCCTCGAAGCTCGGCAGATACCCGGCTGCGCTCAATGTGGTAATTCTTCAACGCCTCACGCTGAATAGGAAGCTCAATAGAAAGCTCAAAACGTGTGCGGCGTGGTGTGGATGGATTGTTATAGGTGCGATCCATTGCATCAATGGCAGCCATGCGGCGATCCTCTTCAATGCTCATGCGCTTTTCCGTTGCTTCAAGGCTTGACACCTTGGCCTGCAGTAACTCAAAACTGCTCATACCGTTCTCGATTCTTAATGCTGTATTATTCATGGTTTCTTATCCTCCTAAACTCAATATGTTATGCTGTGACTACTTCATAATTTGCCGGAATCCTGGTTACTGGAATATAACGGCCGGATGATTGGCAGAACCAGAAAGGGCGTTTGAACTGATACGCCGCGGCGTGTTTCAATAGTTCGATGCTTTCCCCGGTGTGGAGAGTAAAGCGGATCACTGCGCCGACAGGTAAATTTTTCAATGCGTGCGGATCTTTCTTTGCTTCAATGTTCTTTCTGCATCTCTCACGCCAGTTATTGGCATATTCTGAATCAGTAGGAGAGAGAAGAGAGAGAATCGAAGCCGGGCAATGATCCTCACAAGGTCCCATGCTTTCCTCCATCGTCTTAACTCCAAAGTTGAAATAATCCCGGTTGTTTGTGTGTGTCAATGCAACGGCGGCGAATGTCTCAACCTCTCCGGTGCTCAATACGGTTGCTTTTACTGCGGCGTAATATGTAGCCCCGACCATGCAAGAGCGGACAACCTCATATTTTTTCGTGTCGTTCTGCCAGGTGTAAAGCTCGTCAATTTCTGCCTTTTTGTCAATAGCTCCGGTTCTGGTGTAGTGTGTTGCGTGTGTATAATCCCATCCCATGATATAAACCCCCTTAATCTCTTACCGGCTCGCATTGTAAACAATGGTTTTTGCTAAAGGTTATCAATGCTTTTTTCGTGCCGTTCTCATGCTTGAAATTTTCAAAAAACTTTATCAATGTATCAAACTTGTAATAGTGCAAGCCTATTTCTGAATACTCAATATAGCGGCGATCCGTTATATAGGTTCCTTGGTTGTCGGTGTACTTCTTAAAAAAACGCAGCTTTTCTATATATTCATCAATATTTACTGTTTGCCCCTCTTGCAGATGTTCCAATACTGCGGAGCGGTTCAGATATTTATAAGCCATCCTAAAGTCTCCGATCTCTCAATATATCCGGCGGATGATCCGCCGCCGTCCGCCTTACTCTGCGCAATGATCCAACTTATCTTTTATATCTTCAATATCTGAATTGATGCGCTCAATACTTGCATAACGCTTGCTGTTTATTTTTTCTTTGAATGTCTCAAAGTAAGAAAGAGCATAAGAAAAATAATTCATCTTGTTAGACACGCCACGCGCCGCGGTTGCGTCCTGACAATTCAAAACGGCGTTAGATAATAAAATTCTAGTTGCGTCAATGCGTTTCTGCAGTTCGGCTATCTCATTTGTATAGTCGGCGTTGTCTGCCTCTGCCTGTTTTCTGGTCCGTCTCAATGTTTCTGCTCTCTCCATCAATGCGAAGCGGTGAGGGCGTAACAAGTAGCCGCTTTTGTCGATATGGTCCGCAATATCCGCGGATCGTTTTTCATTTCCGTAAAATGTGTTGTATGGTTCATATGTGAAACGTGCGCCGCTGCCATCCGTGGCGGTCAATACTAAGGATTTTATATAATCGTTTCCGCGTCCGTCCGTGCTCTTTCTGGCATCGTCCAGAGTATACCGCCGGGAAACATTAAATATTTTTGTTTCTGGTTCTTTTATATAGCATTTATCCTGGGCGATTATAAAAATGCTTTCAGTCTGTTTCTTGCGCAGTTCCTCAAAGTCTCTAATATTAAAACAATAATCTATATCAAGACCAGGGGCAGCGACTCTATAATTCCAATAACTAACACCATCACGGCGACAAGCTGAAAAATTGTTGAGTTTAAGCACAGCGAAATATAAATCTTGCAGACATCGCGAAGCGGTAGGAACAATAAAAACGGAGATTTTACACGCTGCCGGGTTCATTGTCTCGGCTACTGCCTTTTTAACCGTGTTTGCGGTAAATTTCCCGGGCTGCTGTGTGATAAAATACGGCTTTTCAAAGTCGAAGCCCTCGACATCATGCAAAAACTGAAAAGCTTTTTTGTTGATAGATAAAAGATTTTTAATATATGCGTTGTTCATGGTTTAGGCCTCCTTTGCTGCCTCTCTGGCGGTTTCTTTAAGTGCGTACTGTTGAAACTCTCCCACGGTTTCAATATGCAGAAAGTCAGGAGAGAACCGGCGCACGGTGTAAGCTCTACGGCTGCCGTCAAAATTGTTTTCACTGGTAACAAAACAGCGGTTTTTATACAAAGCGGATTCTATACGAGATCCCCAATATTTGAACGTTTCACGGTCGAAGAAATGACCGCCGCCCGTTTTATAAATGGCTTTCGCCTCTGATAATGTCATCATAATATATAAGCCTCCTATATTTTGAGAGGGAGCGCCCCGGAGGGCGCGCGCCTCGTTTCTATCGGTTTAGTAGTTTTCAAAATGTGCCTGCAGAGCTTCGATCTCGTCATCCGTGAAAAGCCTTTCAATAGCTTTCTTTGTTCTCTGGCAAGCCTTAAACACTTTCAAGCCTTTTCTAACCTGATCCGCTCCGCCGTCAATATATCCAAACTCTGTTAAAAAGTCGGCTTCATCTGTGCAACTCTCTACACAAGAGGAATCAGACAAAAGACAATATAAACAGTCTTTTTTCTCCGGCTCATGGGTTGCGGATGGGTTACACTGATAATAAAAAGTATAACGGCGGTTGTTTGCCGGGTTGATAATGCGGCATTTATAGAGAACGTGGGACGGTGTAAAAAGGTCCTTTTGTTCGTCTGCCTCTTCAAATGTGAATTTTAAAGAATCAATAATTTTTTCTGCTGTCATGGTCTTTCCCTCTCTTTTCTGTTGTTCCATCCGGGAAAGCCTGTTATAATAGGAGACAAGCCCCGGAGGGGTGGCGGCGATCCGTGTCGCTTGGTAGGTGTAGCGGATCGCCCTTTTTTATTTTGTTTCAAAGTCGTTTACGTCAGACTTGCAGACGGCGGCTTGCAGGGGTTCGCCTGTCCTATTCCCTTTTATGCTGCGTGTATATAGGCAACTCGTTCCAGCCATCGCCCCGGCTCAATAGTTCCGGAGCGGTTCCCGCTTTCCCCTGGGAGCGTCGGGGGCGTTAATCATTGTAAAAGTGGTAACTGCTTTCACTCAATGCCGGGCCGGTTTTATACCGCTTTCCCGATCTCGTGCGGTTCTGAAAGTTTCAAAGTGCTTTCATACTTCCAATAACTTAATTATCTTTTTTATATGTGCGGTGTGAATTGGTACACCCTAGCACAGGTTTACAATTTTCCTTTTGCCTGATATATGCACTCATTACCACAGGGGCAGCCCTCACAGGAGATACAAGCCGGAGGCGGTGGGGCGTGTGTTTCGGTCTCGTCTTAATAAGTGCCGCGCCGCCGTTGCCTTGGTCCGGGTTGATTCCCTTGGTCCGGTCTGCGGTGCGTTGTTCTTTTGGGGTACACCGTGCGCCCTTGCCTGCGCTTGTTTGTTTTATTGAACGTCCGGCGGTTCGTTGTTGTCCGTTGCGGTTCGTTCTTTATGCTTGTATTGTAAAGCGTATTCTTTACAAAGTCAAGCGGAAAATTTACAAATTATTGCGGTTTGTGAAATATGTATAGCCGACTAAACAAAATAGGGGCGGTTTGTTGTGTAAATTGTACACTTTACAAAGTGCAAGAAAAACCCGGCGCAGTGTTTACCATGTAAACGGCAGACTTGACAGGCGGCGCAGATTCCTATATATTATAGGGGTATAGAATAGAAAGGAGGGCGGAGCCGGTGCGGTTGAGTTTTGGCGAAAAAATGCGCGTTATGATGAAACGGCGCGGGGTGTCGGTGCAAGAGGTGGCGGATCGTCTGGGCGTGTCCCGGCAGAACGTAAACCAGAGACTAAACGCCGATAAATTCACGCTTGAAGATATGGAGAAATACGCCGCCGCCATTGGTTGCGGTATAGAGATAGAAATAACAGAGCCGCCGGAGGGCGGAGCAGATCCACATATAAATAAATAAGGATAGCCGAAAAAGTAGAACGTAGGGCACAGAGAGAAGCACAAGAAAGCTTTTCCCGGTGTCCTTTTTATTTTGCCCGTGTGACAGTGTAGGACCGCCACAGAGGGCACAGAGGAAAGGAGGGCGCAGAGATGGCAACAGAGAAGAAAGAAACGGCACAGAGAGACGAAAACGGAGTAAGGAAACAGAGTTATAAACGTTTTAAGGAGGGGCGCGACTATGAACCAACGGACGCAGAAACAACGGCGGCTTTATGTGATGCCTTTTTAACTGGATTCTTACAGACAGAGGAAACGCCGGAGGGCGGAGAGGTACAGAACAAAGGGGGACGGCCTAGGAAGTTGGAAACTGTAGAAGAATTTACAGAGGTAGCGGAAAAATACATTTTATATATTAAGGATAGAGCGGCGGAGGGTGTGCGCTTGGTGCCTGATGTAGAGGGCTTCTGTAGTTTTGCCGGGATTTCTAGGGAAACGCTTAATAATTGGGAAACAGCCCGCCCGGGTGCGTATTCTGACACAATAAAAAGACTGAAAACAAGTATAGCAGCATTTAAGAAACAACTTGCCTTTGCTGGCAAGATCCCGCCGATCGTATTCGCTACGGATATGAATAACAACCACGGTTACACGCAGGCGGCGCAAAAGATAGATCTAAACGTGGGAAAACAGGCGGCAGAACTACCAACAGCGGCAGAGATTGCGCAGCGTTTACCGGTGGAAATGAGCGGAAAAGATCCGGCAGACACGGACGGAGATATAAATATATAGAATTTATGCGGTTTTGCGGTTCGTTTTCTTTTACTTTTACGAACTCGGACAGATCCGGCGGCGGTTGGTAGGATACCAGGGCGCAGAGGTCCGGCAGCTTATACCCTGGGGCGGGGGTGTGTGGTGGATCGTTCCCGGGGCAACTCACCCCTCTGAGTTCCCGAAAAATTAAAAAGCCCCAAACCACCCCAATCGTAAAATGGCAAAGAGCCCTATTACCGTAAACCACCCAATTTACAATGTAAGTACAGATACGGCATCCAGATAACAGATGGAAAGTGAAAGGTTTACAAAACCCCAAAATCCAAAATCGGCGGATGCCTACCGGCATAGAAAGAGAGAAATATGGAACAAAACAAAGAAACAGCAACACAGAATAAGCAGAGAGAGGCGGAAGTATGCAGAGAGAAGAAACAGACCGCATGGGACAAATGGAAAGAGGACACACTGCGGAAGTTCAACCGGACTGCATGACAGAGGCATACATCGTAGGGATCTCTGAAACGCATATCAGAAACAATGCAACGGTATTCCGAGTGTGGCAGATGATAGAGTGTGGAGAACTTACCAGAGAAGAGGGATTGTACCTCATGGTAAATACGCTTGCGGATGAAAACCATCGTCTGAATCAAATGTGTAATGACCTCATAATGAGGATGCCGTCACGTCTGCACGGAGAAACGATAACAGGCGAAAAATAAAAATCGGCGGAGGCTTACGCCTCATAGGAGGTAAAACCGGATGAGCAATGAAAACAGCAATTCCAAAAATTCCACGGAAAATAAAAAGAGGTCTTGGCACAAGGAACCGTGGTATAAAAGGTTATTCGACAAGATTTTAGTATCGTGTTTTCTTCCGTGCAAGCATGAGTGGGAAGTGTTGGAAGTCCTCTGGACGGCACATGATTACAGCGGTTTTAAGTACGATGTATGCAGATGTCGGTGTAAGAAATGCGGAGAGATAAGAATTGAGAAATTTTTAGTGTAAAAGACGGAGGTAGAGAGATGGTAAAGACGGTTGTTGCGGTTATCGTAGGGTTAGTTTTGCTCAATACAGCGTGGTTTGTATTGAAAATTGTGATTCTGATAGTGGCAGAGAGAAGAGAATACGAAAAATACAGATACAAAAGCCCTTATCAGTCTCCACACAGAGAGGCTTTTATTATGGAGTGCTCAGACCCGAATAGCAGTCCATACGCAAGGCGGTTGGATAAGTGCATCAAAAAGATGGATAGGGAACAGAAACGCATAGCGAAAATCAAATTGAAATCAGACAAGAAACTGTCGAATATGAGCATTTAGAGAATTTTGACGTATCGGAGGATGTGCGAAATGGATAGACCGGTAGAAATCACAAGAAGCTATGCAGAGTGCAAATTCTGTAACGATATTGCTGATATGTGCAATGAGATACCAGATTGTACTCACTGTGAGAATAGAAAAGGAACATGGATAGATACAATCACGAGCCTGCTTGGCACAAAAGCGGTTGTCGTTCTGGAAGATGGCAAAGTGGAGACATATCCACTGGATAGACTTAAAGTTATCACAAAGAGGGAGAGATAATGAAAATTATTGAAGAAATTGGCGAAGCTGCAATGTTGGAACAGCTTGCAGAGGAATGTACCGAACTTGCAAAGGCAGCACTCAAAATGGCAAGGATCATACGAAAAGAGAATCCGACACCTGTAACAGAGAAAGATGCTATTGCAAATATCAGAGAAGAGTACACGGATGTCGTACAGTGTGCCGGAGAACTTTCATTGACCGTAGATGAGGAACAGATGGCACGCAAACACGAACGGTGGGAAAAGAGAGTGAGGGATAGAACATGATACCATTCAGGCATTGCATAAGGGAACCGCACGGATCGGCAGTGAAATTTGAGATACTGGCAGCAGCACCGAATGAGTTTCAGGTACGTTACCCAGATTATGATTACATTAAAATGGGAGTCGGACCGTCAGTGATGTATAACAGAGAACAATTACTGTGTTTCCTACTGACATATGACAAGGCAGAGTGCCTTGAATTTATGGAAAAACTGTATCATCACATGGGATGGCCTACTGAAAAGCTGCATGAGAATCCGGCATTTGCCGAAGTGATAAAGGAGAAAGAGGCATGATAGCACGTTTCTTACAGGATATTGTCGTAAATGACATTGAGAAGAATATGGAAATGACTATTGATAAGGGCGAAGAACTCTTTGCCATCGACAGAGGAACCCATTATGAGCTGAGAAAGGCTGACGGATGGGGAACTATGGCTCCGAAAGAGTGCGAGGGCGAATATTATGAGATCATCAAAGAATAAAAATCCGTGTTTTGATTGCCTTGCATCAGAAAAAGAAAATGAGGAAGTGTGCAAGACCATACGGGCGATGCTGAATAAAAGCAATAGCGTACAGGTGGGAATGAAAGATCCGGGCAGCATAGGAACATTAACCATAGGGGATTGCACATATAATGTTTATCTTGGAAACACAACACTGAATAAATTGCGGTGTTTGCCTGATAAGGATGTGTATAAACGTGTATTCACACTGATAGAGGCGTAGGAGGAATATGGATGGAAAATGAGACCAAACCACAGCTTTTTATCATGGATGAACGGCTCGGAGATCCCATACCGCTTGCGGAAATTAAGGAAATATCCGAGCCTACACTGGATGAAGAGTATGATATGCCGGATATTTCTCATCTGAAAGAGGGATTTGAAATACCTTTTGAAGTGAAAATGAAGAAATCTGCCATAAACAAACTGTTTCAACCGTGTTTTGGCAGAGAACCTTACAGGAATCTCGAAAAATGTGCTAAGTGCATACTGAAAAAGGACTGCGTTGTGGCGAAAATCGAGAACAATTTCAACATGAGATTAAGGGCATACCACCCTTGATAATAAATCACAAGGAGGACACCAATGGAAGAGAAAGAAAAGAAACCGTGGAGACCGCCAGAAGCGGCACAGTTACCCGATCCGATAGCGTTTGCCATGCAGGGTTTTGAACGCTTTGGATTACCGAAAGAACGGCTGATACCACCATTACAAACATTTGACAGAGTGATGCAACACTCGGCATTTACCGAAAACCGATGGTGGGAAAATGCAAGACAGGTAACGGCAACATCATCGGCAGAACAGTGGCGGAGAGCGAGCATCGAAAGAGTACGTTGCCTCGGAGAACCATGGCCGGATTTTGATGATATACCGGTTGCTAGTATCACAGAGGATTTTTCACAGAAATGTCAAAATGCCACAATCGGATTATTAAGAGATCAGGTAATAGCATCATGTGCTATTCCGGGAGAAACATTGTTTGGAGACATTTTTAACCAGTTAGGTATTAAGGAGGATAATATGGATAGAAGTTTAGCGGACAAGAAATTTAAGAGAGTAACTATCGAGTGCGAGGACGGCACGACTTACGCAGGAAAGATCAATCATGTATGCGGTAGTCCGTATCGTTGGGACAAACTTTGTGTAGAAGCAATGGTTGAGGACAAACCTATTGGAGCATACGGTATCGAGAAAGTCCTGTTCCAGAATCCTGCAACAATCGTGTTCTGGTCTGACGGAACAAAGACGGTTGTAAACTGCATGGATAATGTGGAAATCAAGAAAAAGGTTGTTGATGGCAAGGAAGTAACCATTCGTAAGCCTAAAAAGGCTGATACCTATTCCGAGGAAGCCGGTCTGGCTATGGCTATCGTGAAGAAATGGGCCGGCAACAACGGAAATTACAACAACATTTTCCGTGAGTTCATTCCTGAGATGGCACAGTCTGAGAAAGAGGCAAAGAAAGCTGCCAAGAAAGCTAAAAAGGCACAGAAATCGGAGGAATAACCAATGACGCTGAGGGAATTTGCCAAGGGATATGACGGAAACATTATGCTGAAAGCATTTGAGAATGAGAAATCAACAACTCCGACAGCGATTATGATGACTCAGATTACGGATTCTATCAAGGATGAGGTTCTTGACAAAGAAGTATACAGCTACACAATGGTTTGCGCTTCACTGTTTGAACGGTATCTGAGAGTGAATTTTGAAGCTGTGCCGGAGATCCCAAACGAAACGGAGGAAACCACATGAGAACCTATTTTTTTGACACAGAGTTTACTGGTCTGCGTAAGGACACAACTCTTATCAGCATAGGAATTGTCTCAGACACAGGAGATAGGTTCTATGCAGAGTTGACGGACTATGATGAGGGTATGTGTGATGAATGGATTGAGAAGAATGTTCTCGATCATTTGGTTTTGAGTGGCAATGCGGAGTTAGAAGAAAGTCTGGCAGCCGACAATAAAACAACGACTGTAATCGGCAGTAAGGCAGATGTTTGTTGCGAACTTATGGAATGGCTTGAAATGGACGCTAATTTTGACAGTGATTATGCTGCGGTATTCGTTTCAGATGTCTCGCATTACGATATGGTGTTACTGATTGACTTATTGGCAGGAAACGCTATGAAGTTGCCTGAGTTTATTACACCGGTTTGTCACGACATCAATCAGGACATTGCAACGATGCTTGATATTTCAGAAAAGGCAGCTTTTGACATTTCGAGAGAACAGCTCCTTACAGACAGAGGAATTGATTTGCCGAAAGGTCAAAAACACAATGCACTCTACGATGCGGAAGTTATCAAAGCGATATATGAGGACTTTTTCTCCGTTGTGGGGGGGGGGGG
>OJAL01000939.1_pt1 | contig 17833 bp, 20 predicted proteins | sample 1589301 | NCBI WGS metagenome assembly OJAL01 (sample SAMN03283261) | human gut metagenome | biome: human-associated habitat; material: feces | host: Homo sapiens | place: USA | collected 2013
GCCTCAAAAATAGGTTTCCCACAAAAAGGGCTTTTTGTTTCTCGCTCTCGGCGGTTTGGTTTGTCTGTTTCTTAAATCTGTTTTTTAGTTATCTATTTTTTTTCTCTTTTTTCTCCGTACTTGTCTGCCGTTCTGTTTGGCTTTCGAGTACACTGCATTATAAAACCGTTTTTCCAATCTCCAAAACTTTTTCAAAAAAAAAATTTTAGACCACCTTAAAAATCCCCTTTTTCCAAACATGGAACGCACGCGCGCGAGGAAGGATTATAAATAATTGAATATCAATAGTTTGTAAAAAGATGAAAAATTTTTTCCCTTTGCAAAAAACGAAAAAAGCCCGTTTCAATGAACATATTAAATTGAAAGTTTTTCTAAATGGCTGTATTTTAGCTGTTTACGTCGTAATTCAAGTCTTTTGAATGTAAATTTCAGAAAAGATATTTTTTTGAACTTTCAATTTGTAAGCAAAGAAAAGCAGAAAGGCGGTTTTAGTTTTACTTTATACAAAAGCAAAACAAATAAAGCATTGATAATCAATGCAGTGATAATTTTAAAAAGAACGGGGAGGGTGTGCCTGCGGGTGCGGATTCGGGATCCCTCCTCGGGCCCTTTTTCCAAGTCCGGGTTTTGAAAAATGCCCTGAAAAGACCTTCAGGTGCCGAAACCGTAAGCAGGGGGCGGAATATATACAGCACCGGGGAGCTGTTTCACGGGGCAAGCCCGTGGCACGCAAGCAACTTACGGTTTGAAAAAGTGTACAGTCTTTTGGACATTTTTTACACGACCGGATTCCGGCGGGACATCTTCAAGGGGCATTTATATACAGTCTTTCTTCGCTGTTACGAACCGTGGGGCGGCGTACCGGCAGGGAGGATTTCCCGGCGATCCGCAGCCTATCGGAAGCCGGCGATTCACTTCGGCTTATCTCATCCGGCACAGAGGCGGGACTTCCGACCACCGAAAGTATATAGGTTTTATCTCCCCGGAAAAATCCGACTTATTTGTGCAGTTTTTGCACTTTTCTATCAAAAAGTGGATTTTTGGCCGCCAAGACCCCGGTTCTTTGCCGGATAGTGTGTATATTTGTAGAATCGTCCTTTGCATATATATATGTAGTATGAAACGGGACGGGAAATCAACACGATGGAATCAAGAACAGATGAACAGATAGAATCAGGAACAAGGCATGCGGCCCCATGCGGGCAGATCCGCAGGGGGTGTGCCGTGGTGAACCGCGCGACGGCGGAGATCGGCGTCGTGGGCAATATTGCGGACGGGTGCGTGGCCGTGGCGGCACGCCGTACCGCGGACGGGGAGCTGTGCGACGAGGAGGTCGTGATGCGTCTCGGCGATTGCCGCCCGGCGTCACGGGAGGAGAAACGGGTGTTGCAGCGCCTCCTGAACGGGCGGGGGCTGCTCTGGGACATGCGCCGTTGCCGCCTGAAAAGGAATGATTATGTCCCGCAGGATGGTGCCCGCGTGCAGCTCAGCACGCTCGGCGAGGAGGTCGTCATCGGGGTCTTCAAGGAGATAGATGCCGCGGGGCGCATCGTCATGTACTGCATGATGCGTCCGGGGAAGCGCCCCGTGTACTCGATGCACGAGGTGGCCGGAGCTGCCGCCGACTTTCAAGTGCAACCGGTCGGCTCCACGGCACGCATGAAGCTGGACAGGGCGCTCGCCGCCGAGGGGGTCGTCTGGAACGGGCACCTGCGCGGCGTGGAGGTGGCGGGGAACCGCCCGTCGCGGGGGCAGGTCTACTACTACATGGACGAGTACCTCGAGATCCGCGAGGTTCGGGATGCCTACAAGCCCCGGGATCGCCGTCGCCGGGCGGCCGGGAACTATTTCGTGTCGCGGGAGGCGGCCGAGAATGTGCGGGAATGCTTCACGGCAATCCTGCGCGTGCGGCATGGTGCGGAGGCGGAAGGCCGGCGTGCCGGAAGAAACGATACCGGCAGCGGCGGTAAGAAGGAATAGCGGTTGTTGTTCCGGGGTATGGACAGCACTTTGGGGGCGTAATCGTGCCCGGATTCGGTTTCCGGGTTCTTCGAAGCGGGAGAATGCCCCACGGGTTGCACGGCGGTTGTTTCCGCCGGACTCAAGTATGCCGTCTGGAAAGTAACGAAACCGCAACCCCGGCTCTGGTTGGTCCTTCTGACGAGAAAGTCGCCGCGACCGGGCATTACGGTCCGTGTTCATCAAGATATGTCTGGCGGGTTGACAGAGAACCCGGAGGCAAAGATAAGGAATCTTCCTTGATCCCCATATCTCCAAGCCTGCATATTTTGGATTATTTAGACTTTCAGCATGTCATAATCACCGCGACTGCCGGTACTTTTCCGGCATCCGACCGGTTGCGGTGACAAGCGGCCGCTTCCCGAAGGCGACGCATCGGACGGACGGTACGCAGGATGGCGTCAGAAGGGGTAAGGCGGTTATCTTTTTAATTTTAATATCTCGGTTTGTTATGCTGGAAGGAAGGTGTGTTGTCGTTCTGTTATTTGAATAAGACTGGCATTTTCTCCTTCCAGAATCAGAAACTCCCCCAGACGGCGCACGCCGTCTGCACTACATGGTTTCTTTTTTGGTATCTTTTTTCTTTGCTTCAAAGAAAAAAGTACAACTATCTGTTCTTGTTATCTTATACTATATCTTGTACTCATTGTATTTTCGTACAACCTCCCGTTCAGGATATTTGTACGAAAGTACAGGGTATCTGTACATTTGAACAGGATACGTCTCTGATGCCGCCTTTCGCGGGAATCCGGGCTTGAAACCGCGGGGCACAAAAAAACGCCGATGACTCGGCGTTTCCATCCCGGTGGGTATCCCCGGCCTTCATTGTCGCTTCCCGGATGTCGGGAAAGGGGCATCCTTCAATGCCCTCACCTCGCTGTCGGTAACGGACGTCACCTCCCTGCCTTCCGCCTCGAACACCCTGTCGCAGAACTCCCGCAGGATCACGTAGCTTGCGTTGGCCGACACGATCTCCACCAGCCTGTCGTATGCCGTGACGTTCCACATGTAGTCGTACCTGCCGTCGACGGGGACTCTTTCCAGCAGCCCCATGCGGACGGCTTTCCGGGCACACCGCTCGAAAACCCGCCGTCCCATCCCGGTAACGCCCAGATGGACGTTCAGCCCGCACAGGGTATCCGCTCCCGACCTCTTGAGCCGGTCGAGGTCCGCCATGTATGCCATGAAGGTCGCTTCGCACATGCCGAACCCCATGGCAAGACCCTTGTAGACCTGATAAAAATAAGCCTGTTCCCTTTTCATTTTTTCTCTTCCTTTGAATTTTGTTGTTTGACATCTCCCGTCTCCTCCCGTATCGCCATATTGAGATAGCAATGCCGGATTTTCCCTTTGACCATCGGTTTGTAGACGGTGTACCCCAGTTTCCTTGCATAGCGGCCCACGGTCACCCGGTTTGCCACCTTGCCCGTGTTCTCGACCAGATGCGCTGCCATCTCGTCGAAGGTCATTCTTTTTTTCAGCTTCATACTCGTTTGTAATCAATATTATCAAATGGTCCTTTGGATAAGGTTAGTGCCACCTGATACGAATTGTTTGCAACCGGTATGAATTAAGACGGAACCGGCGGGCGGATGTCGCGCGAGGAATCAACGGGTTAATACTATCAGCATCCGCCCACCGTGTCCCTTCTTATTGCGCCATCATGCGGGCGATCTCCCCGATGAGCTCGGCGTTCCTCTCATCCAGCCACTCCCGGGTGACGTTCCACGAGAGCGAGCGCCCGAACTTGAGGTTCTCCTCCGTGATGATATGGTACGAGAGCCTTCCCTCGGTGGGTTTCAACCCGGCCCCGTGCAGTTCGCACAGCCCGTCCCTGAAGAAGGTGCAGTACCCGTTCACCCGGCGTGCCTGTACCATCGGCACCGCATACGGGAGTCTCCCGAGCAGCAGCCCCACGCCCCAGAGCGTGGGCGCGAGCCGCGGCTTGTATCCGGCTTCGAGCAGGCGCAGGATATCCTCCGGAGTGCCGAGGCACGGTGTCCGGCACTGCGCCCTGCACGCGGCGCACCGGCATTCCACGGGCCGGCGGCCCGTCTTGCGGATGATCCGTTGCAATGCCGTCTCCATGCTCAGCGGTATTCGGGGTGTCTCTTCCACCACAGCTCGATGATGCACTCGCGTCCCGCCGGTGTCCAGCGCTTGCGGGAACCGAAGGTGAAGACCTCGCCCCGGTCGTTCTCCCAAGTGTAAGGAACGTCGCACTGCCAGGAGCGGTATGCCGGGAGCACGACCCACTGCTGCTTGCTGTACATGCAGATGCCCTCCTCGTGGAGGAAGCGGTGCAGGTCGCGCGGCGAGGTGTTGAGCTCGTCGGCGATGCGCGTGCTCTTGAACCACTCCCTGTTTTCGACGAACTCGTCGTAAAAAGCGGCCTTGGGCAGGAACTCCCGAATGGTCTCGCGCAACTCCCCGATCAGGGAGACGGCACCCTCCATGTCCTCCGGAAGGGGGCTGTTCAGGCATGGCGGGTCACCGGGCAGCGCATGGCACGGCACGGCCTTGCGGCGTACCCGGCCCTCCGTCAGCATCCCGATCCTCTCCCCGCACCATTCGGCCAGCCCCGAATCCGGCGCTATCCAGCGTGCCAGCGGCACGAGCAGCGGCGACTCTATCCATGTGGCGCCGATGCCCCGTCCCCGCGTGGTGAAGAGCTGGAACTCGTAGCGGTCCGTCTGTCCGGTGCGCGCCAGTTCGCGCCGCAGGTGGTCGGTGGCGGCGATGCGGAGCCACTCGGAAGGGATCTTCCCGTAGCGCATCGTGATCTGCGTGGCGTTGACCATCAGCTTGTCGCCGACGCGCCGGAAGGTCACGGGGAAGTCCTCCGCGAAATGGCAGACGGTGTCCGGCTGCCGCAGCGGCTGCAGGTTGCCGGCCTCCAGCTCGAACAGCTGGTTGCCCCACGCTTCCAGCTCGTCGAACAGGTCACGGGGTAGAATACTCTCCTTGCGGACGGACTGCAGGAGCCGCCTCATGTCCGAGGGGCGGAACACCCACTGTTCACGCCCGCCCTTGCGCAGCGGCATGCGGAGGGCGGACGGGCATAGCTGCGCGATGCCGCCCTTTTTGGGCAGCTCGTCGCGCTTGAGGATGCCGCACACGTCGTCCGCCGATATGTACAGCATCCCGTCGTGGTTCCGGAGCACGCGTATGTCCGTGTCGCGGAACGGAACCTTTCTGTTTTCTTTCATGGTCATCTCTCTTTTTCGTCGTTATCGTTATCGTTTTTCCTCTTGTGGCGTGACACGCGCTTGCGGGCCATCTGCCGCACCGAGTAGTAGGCGCGTTTCTCCCCGCACAGGGCGTCGTACTCCTGCAGCTGCAGGTTGTCGAGGTCGTCGAGCCCCACCTCGACATCGGGGTGCAGGTGCCGGAAGTAAAGCCCGCCGCTGCAGACATACTTGCCCGTGCAGCAGAATGAAATGGCCTGCAGGTTACCTTTCGTCAGTTCCGCCGCGCTATGGAGCGAGCGAATGACAGCGACCAGGACCTGTGCCCCGTTGAACACGAGGACTGTCTTTGGCCGCTTAAAATTGCTACGTCTCATAATTTTCTAAAATTTGTGTTAATACCTCGCGCGTAAATCTAAGGCCGGCGGCTCTCGCCAGCCACGTGTCCGAAACAGAGAAGCCGTCGGCCAGCATCTCCGAGAGGCGCTCCAGCATGTAGACGCCGAAGGAAGGTTCGATGTAGACGACGAACAGTAAAGCCAGACATTCATCAATTAACAGGTGCCCCGACGCTCCGTCGCGGACGACAAGCTCTTCCATATCTATCCCGTATGCCCCGGAGAGCGCCTCTATCCAGTGGCGGAAAGAGTGGCGGAACTCCTCCACGTCGTGCCGCTGCCCGTTGCCCCGGGCGCGGATGAAACGCGTGGCATCGAAATAGCACGGACCGCCGTCCCGCGACGTTCCGAAAAGCAGTTCGGGAAATTCCTTGTACCGGACCTGCCGGCAAGGAACGGAAACGGTTTTCATTTTCTATCTCTCATAACATAAGTTGGTTGTTAAAAATTGAACGCAAATTTATATATTTCAATCATAAATATAGTAATAAAACGGCATTTATTTTCAGATTTAGACTAAATTATTTACACTGATTACTAATGTTTTAAGTCGCCAAATGGGCGTAAAATCTGTATATTTTGAATAGACTTTTTCCATTGACTTTCAAGCCGTAAAATCCACCTGTCCCGTATATTTTTTTTCGGGAAAAACCTTCGCCGGGAAACGCCGCTACTCTTTAGGTAAAACCGCCTGCAAATGACGACATCCGACCATTCATTCAACGGGTCCCTTCTGGAGAGTATATTCCGGACCTCGAAGAAGACCATCCAGGAATACGTCCGCGAGATCGAGCGCGACAACCGTTACCGCTCCTCGCGCCAGGACGTGGCGCTCGGGTGCATCCTCGACGACCGGGCGCGCCTGATCGACCTGTACGAAGCCTGCCTCCAGCAGGACGCCCATATCCGCGCCGTCATCGAGACGCTCGAGAGCCAGATACTGGGCGACCGCTACATGCTGGCCCGCGTGAACGGGAAGGGCAAGTACGTCAAGGACGTGGCGCAGACGCAGAAAATTCAGGGCTCGCAGTTCGACAAGATCATCAAGGGCATCGTGGAATCCAAGCTCTACGGCTACACCCTGTTGGAAATCATGCCCGCCATCGACGCGAGGACGGGCAAGCTCGCCGAGGTGAACAGCATCGAGCGGCGCAACGTGCTGGCGGATCAGCGCGTCGTCCTCAAACGTCAGGGTCTCTGGGAGCCGCACTGGGACTTGCGCCACGCGGCCTACGCGAAGAACTATATCCTCGTCAATTCCGGGGATTTAGGGCTCTTTTCGGCCACGACGCCGCTCATCCTGGCCAAGAAGTTCACGGTGGCCAACTATGTCAACTTCTCGCACACGTATGGACAGCCGATAATTCATGGCAAGACCGTCTCGGAGAGCAACGCCGACCGCAAGCGGCTGGCCAACGAGATCGCCAACGCCGCGCAGAACAAGGTGGTCGTTACGGGCATCGAGGACGAGGTGGACATCAAGACCTTCACCATGTCCAACTCGGAGAAGATCTACACGGGGCTCATCGAGTTCGTCAACAGGGAGGTCTCGAACCTCGTGCTGGGAAGCGAGTCGATGGCGGGCGGCATGCAGTCGTACGTGGGTTCCACGAAAGCCCATCAGGATATTTTCCGGGATCGCATCGAGGTATACCGCAGGTATATCGAGAACGTGATGAACGAGGAGGTCGTTCCCCGTTTGGTAGCGATGGGCTACATTCCAGCCGGCCTTGAATTCAAATACTCGAACCGTATCGAGATGAACAACGAGGACCGCATCAAGCTCTACTCGCTCATCACGGACAAGTACGAGGTGGCGGCGGACGAGATCGAGAAGGAGTTCGGCATCAACGTCGGCAGACAGCTCAACGTGATTCCGGACGGCATCTACGGCGGTGCGGGCGGGGTGTCTGTCGGCGGCAGCGGCAATGACCGCCACATCATGTCCGACGAGGAGTATTACAGGCGGTACGGCCACCCGCGGGGCGTGAAGGTCGCAAATTTTCTGCGGGGAGCGGAGTGACGGCCCGGCTTCCGCTCCCCGGTATCCTTGCCGCAAGGGCCGGGAAGACAGACACGCAAAAAGAGTACGAGGTGATACGGGAGGCGTTCCGCCGGCTGATATTGGGCTGGGAGAACAGCGCCGAACGCAAGGATATGATCGGGGACATCATCACGCTGCGCTGCTCGTTTCTTGTCGACAGTGCCTTGAGAGGTCTTCGGATCGATTTCGAACAGGCTTTGAATATCCTTCGGAACCATAATGACTTCACCACGGAGCGGGAACGCCGGCAGCGGGACATCCTTCTGGCCGCCGTCGACAACCTCGTGGACTTCGCCGCCGCCGAGGAGACCGCCCTGCTGGAAGAGCTTCCCGGGGAGCCGCAGGCCGAAGAGATCGCCGCGTACGAGTCCCTGTGCGAGCGTTACAACCTGACCTACGCCGCCCGGGAGAACGACCAAGTGCTGTTTGCCGCCTCGATGGCGGCGTGGTGGCTGACCATAAGCCCCGAAAGCGTCGTGACCTACATGACGCAGGGGGACGAGCGCGTGCGGCCGTGGCACCTCTCGCTCGAGGGCCTGTCATACCGCAAGTCCGAGTTCCCTCCGGAACTGATACCGCCCATCGAATGGGGTTGCCGCTGCTTTCTCGTCGCGGACGGCTTCGCGTCGGTGCACGGGGCGCTCCCCGCCGGTGAAGGATACCGCGGGCAGGTAGACCCCGTCTTCCGGGAGAGTCTGGCCACGGGCGGCAGGATTTTTTCGCCGGCGCACGCCTATTTTTCCAAGCCGCTGCCGGAGGATGTACAACAAATCGTGAAACGCTTAAAAGAAAGGTTCTATCATGTCCAAGATCACGCTCGATGAATTCTGTGCCCAGTGGGTACCCGGAAAGTGGACGACGGCGATGGCCAGCCGTCTCGAGAACAACGCCTTCGACTTTGCGACCGTGGCCGGAGAGTATGCCAAGGGGCAGTTTCAGGCCTCCTTTGCCGCCGGCGGGTTCAACGGGAAGAGGTGGGCCCCGCGCACTTCCCGCTGGGGCAGGAAATTCACCCACCCGGTGATGAACGACACGGGATCATTGGCCCGGGGCATCGAGGGCGAGGCCAAACGTGTCGATATCGTCGGACGGAGGGCCGACCGCACGCGGATATTCCGGAAAGGCGCCTATTACTGGATTCACACCACGGAGAAGAGCACGCCGGAACGGGGGAAACGGGGACGGAAGAAAGGACGGTACCAGAACTACGCCGCCGTCCACAACACGGACCCGAAATTCGGGCTCTATACCGTAAACCAGTACTCCTCGCGGCGTCCCGTGCACCGTCCCTTCATCGGTTTTTCCCCGAAGATAGAGGGGCATATCGCCTCGAGTTTCACCGACATGATCTTTAAAGGATTCCCGGGCGTATGATAAAAGACAAGCATCCCGCAGAGCCGCCCCGGCAGCAGGTTCCGGTGACGGACAGCCAGCCGGAGGAAGTCGCGGAGAACCCGTTCGTGAACATGTACCATGCCGTGCGTCGCGCCATCCTCACCGTCCGCGAGGACCCGGACAACCCGCTCTCGCCGCCGCTGTTCAAGACCGTCGCCATCGACAACGGGCAGTTCGCCCGTATCGTGCGCGGCGAGAACACGGAGTACGAGACGGCGTTCCCCGCCGTGTTCATCCACTTCATCAACGTCCGTTACCTCGTGCAGCAGCAGCGTATCGGCGAGGGCCGCGCCACGATGCGCGTGCGCTTCATCCTCGACACGCTCAACAACTCCGACCCGGAACGCGAGTGCGACCCGTTCCTCGTCTTCCAGCGCCTGAATGTCGCCATTCAGGACGCCAAGGACAGGGAACCGGCGCTTAACGAGCGCTGCAACCTCACGTACTTCGACATGCCGCTCACGACCAACATGCTGCAGGCCTACTGGATCGATTACGAGGTGTGGTTCCGGGAGTCCTCGGCATGGCGCTACCGGAACTGGGTGGAACGTTACCTCGTTATGCCTCCGTTCACACAGCACAGCGACGCCCCGCAACATGACAGCGAGGGACACGGGCATCACGCGGAGCCGGCGTATGATGAAGCGACCGGGTTCGAGCCGTCGGTGGAGGTGGACACTCCGGACACGGGCGGGGACGAAGGTGACGACGAAAATCCGTAAAAAAAACGGGGCCGGCGGCAATCTTTTTTACCGGACGAGCCCTACGCTTACAGAAAAGACATTCAAAAGAAGAAATATGAAAACGACCTTACAGACATTCGATTACAACGACTACCCGGTAACTTTCGGAATCGGGGAACGGCATGTGACAGTCAACGCCTCCGAGATGGCCAAGCCGTTCCGCAAGCAGCCCAGCGACTGGATGCGGTTAAAGCAGACGGAGGAGTTTATCACCTCATTATCAGCCGTTCGGGGAATTCCCCGAACGGAACTGGTGCGGGTCATCCGGGGCGGCAACGGCATTCAGGGCACATTCTTCCACGAGGACGTGGCGCTGGAATTCGCCCGCTGGCTCTCGCCGCTTTTCGCCATCTGGTGCAACGACCGCATCAGGGAACTGCTGCGGTACGGCATGACCGTGACACCCGAAGCCGTGGAGCACGCCGCCGACCCGCGGTTCGTCCTGAAAGTCGTGGAGCGCCTGCGCGACGGGTACGCGGAAAGCATCGCCCTGCGGGAAGAGAACGAGCGGCTGGCCGATACATTGGAATCCCAGATGCACAAAGTGGAGTTCTACGACAAGGTGTACGGCAGCCGCAAACCTGACGACAAACGGATTTACCGTATTTCGCAAATCGCCGCGGAACTCGGCATGACGGGTGCGGAACTCAACCGCATCTTGCAGGAGAAGGGCATACAACGCCGTCGCGGGCATATCTGGGTACCGACGCCGGAGTACGACGGCAAGGGGTACACCCGCAAGCGTACCTTCCAGAACGGATTCGATACCTCGGGGGAACCGCTCTATTGCACGTTCACGGTCTGGACACCCCAAGGACGGGATTTTATTCTGAGCCTGTTCGAATGACCGGAAAACGGCAGGAGAAAAACACACGGAACGGGAGGCGTACACCTCCCGCTTTTTGTTTTCAACCTTTCTCCCGTTCTTCCGCTACTCTTATCCAAAAGACAGTTCCCCATGGACATAAATACACTTGAATACGTCGTCGGCGAGGTGAAAACGGGCGAGTCGGCCGTCATCCGCTTCTTCGGGCGCGTGACGGAGGAGACGACCGCCCGCTTCAACGAGGAGTTCGACTTTCTGGAAAATGTCGTCCGGCCCTCGTGCATCCGCGTGCTGATCAACTCCGAGGGCGGCAGCGTGCTGTACGGCATGTCCACCTATTCGACTATTGCCAACGCGAAGGTCGATACGGAGTGCGTCATCGAGGGTGTCGCGGCGTCAATGGCCTCCATTATCTGGGCGGCCGGCAAACGCTCCCTGATGCGCGACTACGCCATCCTGATGATCCACAACCCCATGCTGCCCGGTGACGATACGGATGACGGCGTGTCCGATATGGTTCTGGCCTTCACCCGGCAGATAGAGACCATTTACCGCAAGCGTTTCGGCCTGAAAGCGGAGCACGTCCGCGCCATCATGAACGGCGAGGCGGGCAAGGACGGCACCTATTTCGATGCCCAAGCCGCCGTCAGGGCGGGCATCATTCCGGCGGAAAACGTCATCCGCACCTCGAAGCAGCTGTGCCAGAGGGTGCATGACGAGATAGCCGCGATGACCGACACGGCCTCCATACAGGAGCTGATGAATCGCGTCGCGGCCGGGAATAAACTTTTCGATGCGGCGGTACCTACTCTTAATCAAACGGAAAACGATATGGCAAACGAAAACAAGACACAAGGTTTCGAGTATGGCGCGATTGCCGCCTCGCTCGGCATGAAAGATAAGGAGGTCAAGGACGTCATGGCCCGCATCTCGGAACTGGCGGCACTGGAACCCAGGTACAAGGAGCTGGAGAAGTCGCTCAGCGATGCCCAGACGGTCATCGCAGGCAAGGAAGCCGCGATCCGGAACCTGCAGAAAGACCTCTCGGAGGCCACGGCGCAGCTCTCCGACTACCGCAAGAAGGAGAAGGAGGAGCAGGCGTCCCGCATCGAGACACTGGTCGAGAACGCCATCACCGAAGGGAAAATCGACCGCGAGGCGAAAGCCCAGTGGGTCGAGATGGCCACCTCGAACTTCACCCTTGCCGAGAGCACGCTCTCTTCAATTCCCGCGCGCGAGAAGATCTCGGCGGAGATTGCCAAAGACCCCGGAAACATGCAGGCGGCAGCCGAGGCGGCCAAGAGCGCCGAGCAGCTGATGGCCGAGAAGGTCACCGAGGTCGTGGGCAAGAACTTCGAGTTCCGCAAGCTCCGATAACATACACGCGGGATATCCCGAAGCTTATAAACTGACATGCCGGGGGCATCGTGCCTCGCGCGGAAAAGTGTCCGCCAGTCGGCTGAGATTCATCTGTAGAACAAGCAAACTCATTCGACAATGGCAGATACTGTAAACTTTCTCCAGAACGGCTACTCCGGCGAGGTGCTGGAGGACCTTCTGACCTATACCGTCCAGGGCAACGACACGGTGCGCGAGGGCCTTATCCACATCAAGACGGGCATCCAGCACCGCTACACGCTCCCGGCCATCAAGCTGGGGAACGTCATCCAGGACAACATCCCGACCCCGCAGCCCATCCACGGGGCCAAGGGGGAGGACGGCTTCAACGAGTACCAGCTCACCGAGCGCTATCTCGAACCCTCGGATTTCATGATTTACGTGGAGTTCAACCCCCGGGACTACGAGAAATACTGGAAGTTCGCGCAGCCCGAGGGCAACCTCGTCTTCCGCGAGCTCGACCCGAAGATACAGGCCACGATGCTGCGCCTGCTGATCGAGAAGAAGAACGAGTACATCGGCAACGCCATCTGGACGGCGGCAAGGGGCGGCGAAACGGCGGCCAAGGTCACGGAACCCGCCGGCTGCACGAAGATCGGCGCCAACCGCGAGAAGTATTTCGACGGGGTCATCAAGCGCATCATCGACAACGTGAACGCCACGGATGCCGATACCATCGCCGGCGGGCAGTGCGTCGTCTCGGGAACGACCGAGCTGACGGACGGGGCCGCGGTGGAGGCGGCGCTCTACGCCATGTGGAAGAAGTGCCCCAAGCAGATCCGCAAGAAGACCTCGCTGGCCTTCGTCGTGGGGTGGGATGCATGGGACGCCTACGACCAGTACATCTCGGACAAGCAGGTCAAGTACTCGGAGAACACCGAGGTGAACAAGTACCGCTTCAAGGGCAAGCGCATCATCCCCATCGTCGGTATCCCCGAGCACACGATGGTGCTGGGAGAGTTCTCGACAGGCATGGACTCCAACCTGTGGATGGGCGTGGATTATGCAAACGACACGGACATCCTGAAAATCGACCGCCTGCAGGCCAACTCCGAGCTTTTCTTCTTCCAGATGAGAATGAAGATGGACGTGAATATCGTCCGCCCGGGCGAGATCGTCGTGCATACCGCCTACAAGAAAACCGAATAAACGACACACACCACCTTTCACCTGATTTGAATGTCTCACCCGGGGAGCGGAGTCGAAACCCCGCTCCCCAAATTTTTACCCGACCATCATGGCAAAGAAAATCAATACGGAAGAGAAAACTCCGGTCACAACGGACGACACCCCGCGGGAAGAAGCGGCAAATACGACAGAAACGACGGAAACGGCAAACGGTGCGGAATCCACGCATGCGGAAACGGCACCTCCGGCAAAGTCGGAAGAAAGGGAGCACGTGGAGGCGCGGATGCCGGACGCTTTCGCGTCGGAACTGCTGAAAAAATTCCCGGGCTACCCCTCGCTCTACATCGATGCGCACGGCGGGACCTTTTCCCCGGACACGCCGGCCGCCATCCGGGGCAAGGCGGTGCTGTACGAGAATCCATTTTATAACCGGCTTAAAGACCAATCATAACCTATGGCACTCGGAAATGTTTTCATCAAGGACGTGGATGGCAACATCCCGTACGATACGGGCTCGTCAAACGAGAAGGTGACGGGGCTCCTGTTCGACGTGTCGTTGCAGCCGACGCTCTTCACCGAAGGGTACGGCAAGACGAACGGGTCGAAGCTCCGGTTGGGCGACGTGTGCTACATCACCTCTTTCAAGTCCGCCGTCAGCGACTTCGGCATCATCGAACGCGTGGAGGCGACGGAGGAGGAAGAGGCGGACGTGAACTTCCTGCACGGCATTCCTGCCTACCATATCCGGGAGTTTTTCCGCATGTCGGGAAACGTGAACGGCACGGGCAGGCTCTACGTGATGTTCGCCGACTGCTCCTCCTCGTGGGAGGCCGTCGAGGTCATGCAGCGCGCGGCCGGCGGCATGATCAACCAGCTGGGCATCTGGACCGAGCAGCCGCTCTGGAAAGCCGCCGGAGCGGCGGAGAAGTACAGCCTGAACCTTGTCAAGGGGCTGAACGACGTGGCCGTCTCGCTGGCGGAACTGAACCAGCCTCTGTCGCTTGTCCTCTCGGCCAACCCCTCGAATACCGGTACCGACACCACCGAAGGCCGCCAGATCGACCTGAACAGGATTCCGTCATGCATCTGCGAGGCGAGCCGCATCAGCTGCATCTTCGGGCAGGCGCACCACGAGACCGTCACGCTCATGCAGATGCGCAACGCGAACCACACGCCCGTCGGGTTCCTCGGGGCCGTGATGGGGGCTATCGCAAGAGCTAACGTGCACGAATCCATCGCGTGGGTGAAGCAGTTCAACCTTTTCACGGATCACTTTCAGGAGATAGAGCTGGGATTCGGCGACATCAACCTCGACGAGGCGGAGGAGAATTTCCTGAGCCTGAACCGTTACGAGTCGCTCTCCCCCTCGCTGCTCGACGAGCTCGACGACAAGGGATACATCTTCCCGATCAAGTACGCCGGACGCGAGAACGGCATCTACATCTCGAAAGACCAGACCTGCTCCACGGGAGATTACCGGACTATCGCCCGCAACCGCACCATCAACAAGAGCCGCCGCGCCGTGCGCGAGGCGCTCCTGCCGTACGTCAACTCGCCGCTGATGGTCAACCCCTCGACGGGCTACCTCGCCCCGTCCAAGATCACCTCCTTCAAGACGCTTGTCGGCGATATCCTCGCCAAGATGCAGGCGGCGCAGGAGATCAGCGGCTATGCCGTCACCATCGACGCCAACCAGAACGTGCTGGTGGACGACACGCTCCGCATCTCCTACGTCATCGTGCCGGTCGGCGTCGCCGTGAAGATCTACGTCGAGGAGGGACTTTCATTAACCGCTAAATAACCGAAGATATGGCAGTAATCAATAATGTGGCATACAGCTGGTCGATGATTACCCTCGCCTCTACAGCGTTGGGCATCGACGAGGGATCCACCACGCTCGAGGGAGTGTCGGCCATCAAGTGGTCGAAGAAACGCAAGGTGGAGAGCAACTACGGCATGGGTGGAAAGCCCGTCTCGCGCGGCTTCGGGAACATTACCTATTCGGCGTCCATCACCATGGACTACGCCACGCAGCAGCTCCTGCGCTCGGTGTACGGCTCGCTGCTCGAAATCGGCGAGTTCGACCTGATCATCTCCTTCGCCAACCCCATGGCCTCGGACGACTGGACGACCACCACCGTGACGCTCAAGGGCTGCATCTTCACCGAGGACTGCCTCGAATCGCAGCAGGACGACACGAACATCACCCACGAGTTCGACCTCAATCCCTTCGATATCCAGATCGGCAGCTCTGACACCCTCTGAGGCTTATGGACGTGACTTTTGAAGGCAAATCCTCGACGGGAAAAAACGAGTGGCTCACACCGCCCGCCATATTGGGGCGGCTGGGCCCGTTCGATCTGGACCCTTGCGCTCCCGTAAACCGCCCGTGGGACACGGCCCGGCACCATTATACCATAGAGGATGACGGGCTCATACAGCCCTGGTTCGGGCGCGTGTTCTGCAACCCGCCGTACGACACGGCGCTCATCGTGCGGTTCATCCGACGTTGCGTGGAACATCGCAACGCCATGGCGCTGACTTTCGCTCGCACGGACACGAGGCTGTTCCATGAGCTGATATTTCCCGGCGCGGATTCCATACTCTTCATCAGGGGGCGGCTCTGCTTCCACCACGTTACGGGCGAGCGGGGAGGAACTGCCGGCGCCCCGTCATGCCTGATCGCCTTCGACAAAGAAAATACCGCAGCGTTGGAGCGATGCGGTATCGAAGGGAAACTGGTCAAGCTTAATCTTTAAGGCAGCCCAGTGGAATTACTTTTACACCGTCTTCTCTGGTGTATGCAAACTCACCCCCTGTCAGTACGATGAGAAGATCCGGCTCCCGGAGAGGCATTTGCTTCTCCGTTTTGTTGCGTTCCCGGATTAACCGTTGCATTTCCAATAGATGTTTGGCACCTTCATCGATATCCCTGCTGCCCAGTTTACACTCTACAAGTGCATATCTCTGATTGTCGAGATGAAGCACGATATCCGCCTCCAGACCGTATCTGTCGTGGTAATACGAGATTTTTCCTCCCATGGCCTGGGAATATACCCTCAAATCCCGTATGCACATGCATTCAAATATAAACCCGAATGTCTTCAAGTCCAGTTCAAGAGATTTTGGGGAGGCACCCATTGCCGCGACAGCAATGGACGGGTCGATAAAGCACCGTTTTTTCCCGGACCTTATCGCTGATGCCGAACGGATGGCCGGACACCACGCATCAATATCCTCTATGACGAACAATCGTTTGAGGACATCCACGTAATCATCGAATGTAGCCTGTACGGTTGTTTCCATCTCGGCTTTCACATCCTCCAGCATGGCTGATTTTTTTGCCAAGGTGCAGAGATTGCGGGCATAGGAACGCAGGATGAGCCGGGCTAATTCCGCGTTGCGTCGTACATCATCCACACGCGAGATGTCTTCTTCACAAACCTTATTCAGGTAGTCCTTCGCGATGAGCAGCTTTGCCTTGTCATTCGTTACGCTTAATGAATCCGGCCATCCTCCCCGACAAGCCAGCATGATAAGTTCTTCTATGGACAGTTCCGAGGTGACACCGTCAATATCCAGTTCTTTGTTATCGAAAAGTTCAAGGAAGGATATTTCTCCCGATGACTCTCTGGATTCATACAGGCTCATGGGATACATCGTCATCGTGGCGATCCTTCCGGTTCCCGTGTGCATCCTTTTTTGATCTTCCGGCATATTCTTGCTACTCTCCTTTATCACTGTCGAACCGGTAAGGATGAACTGCCCTTTGAGCCTTCTTTCATCAACGGCATTTCTCACGGCATCCCATAAGACAGGGCAATCCTGCCACTCGTCGATCAAACGGGGAGTGGCCCCTTTCAGCAGGATAGACGGTTTGGTCCTTGCTGTCGTCAGATAACCGTCACGCTTGTCCGGATCTTGCAACTTGATTACACTTTTGGCCTGCCGCTCTGCCGTAGTCGTTTTTCCACACCATTTGGGGCCTTTAACCTGCACGGCTCCAAAGGCTTCCAGTCTCAACGCCAATTGTTCATCGGCGATTCTGTTTAGATACTCCATATCAATCGAAGCTTGTATTTTTTGCAAATGTAGTGATTATTTTGTGATTAGCAATCGCATTAGGTGTTTTTGTGGCATTTTGTTATGTGTTTTTGTGGAGTTTTATCTTGTGTTTTTGCGGTGGTAATACAAAAAATATACTGGATGCAAAAAGCAGACTGGACGTAGACGTAGAATGAAAAAACATTCCAAACGCAAAGAAAATCAGTCCATAAATAATAGTTTCTCACAGGAAATTGCTAATTTTGTATCCGGATTGAGGAAACTCTCTCCACAACATATTAGAAATAAAGAAGCGTTGTGTCTTCATCTTGTGTGAGTAAAGCCTGAGAAACTATACTAACAGAGACAAGAGTCGGCATGATGGTTCTCCACGCATATGGCGTGGGGCTGCTATCTCCACATCTATCTCTAAGGTTTTCTCAGGGCCTACTCACGGGACGTGGTACATACAGTTCCACGCTTCTGTGCAATAATAAGGTATAAAGGTCTTCCGGGAACTGGGCGGACACATTGGCAGATTATGCAAAAGCCCGGCTTCTCTGTCCCGATATTGATTCTCCTGCTGTGGTGTACAGGTATGGCACACGCGCAGGAGTACCGTACGGAAATCCGTATCGATTTCCGAGTAA
>OJAL01000961.1_pt1 | contig 17476 bp, 11 predicted proteins | sample 1589301 | NCBI WGS metagenome assembly OJAL01 (sample SAMN03283261) | human gut metagenome | biome: human-associated habitat; material: feces | host: Homo sapiens | place: USA | collected 2013
GGGCTCTCTCTTGCGAAAAATCAAATGCACAAGATGTATTTGCTCAACCGCTTACAAAGATACAAATAAGCGGGAGCAAAAGCAAATTTATTTGAATTTTGCCGTGCGTGAGTATCTTCGACGCCGTCAAAGATACACATTCTTTTTCAACGGACAATGCTGCGGAAAGCAAAACTTGTCCGGCAGTTCCACATCGAAACCGCCCCTTTGCATCCGCATTTTCCCGGTTTCGGGCAGGGAGCTTCCGTTACTTCGCGATCTCGCACATGAGCACTCCCTTGCCCGTCACGTCGGCTTTCGACACGGTGACGGATTTGCCGGTGTAGGTCTTCACCACGGAGGTTCCGGCCGAGTTCCAAAGCTTCCACGTGTAGGTGTAGGACGTTCCCGCCGCGTCCAGCTCTTCGCCGCCGCGGTAGAGCACGGCCCTGACGTCGACATCGTTGCCGTTATTCTTGATGGTGAACCCCTGCTGGCTTACCAGATCGACCGTGACGGGGTCGGACATGTCCGTGAAGGAGATGATGTCGCAGACCACCTTGTTCGCCGAGGCGTTGCCCGCCGAGGTGTCGGTATCCTTGATGGCGCACTTGAAGGTCTCGAAATTCAGCACCGCATCCGCCGTGATGGTGATCTCGTTGGTCGTCCAGCCGGCGGTCACGCCCCGCGGGTTGGCGGAGGTCAGGCAGGCCCAGCCCGCCCCGAGCATCGGGTTGTAGTACGGGCAGGAGACGGCCGCCCCGGATGCCGCCGCGGCGCTCAGGGCCGAGGTCAGGGTCACGACCTTCGTCGAAGCGTTGACCGACGATATGGTATACTGTACCGATCCGATGGCGATCTTCCCTCCGGCCTCCATGTTGGTGACCGAGGCGACCGTGACAGTCGTGGCACCCGCTGCCGCGGCAGCCGTCAACGTCGTGCCGGCGAATACTGCCGAATCCTTGATACCCCACGCATAGGTGACGTTGGTCGTGTCGATGGAGGCCCCGCGCCACAAATCGCAGTGCGCCTTGAGCGTCGCTACCTCGTCGTTCTTGAAAACCACTCCGTCAGGGGCATACGCCACGGCCACGATGGTCGCCCCCGCGTTCAGGTGCTGGGTGAACTGGATATCCGCGCGGAAAGGGATTTCCAGACCGTTGGCATCGATATAGACGGCCTCGAACGTGTAGCGCACCTGCGGGGCCGAAACGGTCATGTGGTTGGCCTTGACGGTCAGGGCGTACTTCGCTGAAGCCGCCCCGATGGTGCAGCTGTCCTGTCCCGACGTGATGGCCACCCCGTCCTTGTACCATTTGGCCGACCCGTTTTTCACGCCGGCCGTGAGTGTCGAGGCATTGCCAATGGAGGTGATCCGGTCGGTCGTGGCGTTGCCGCTCACGAAAAGCGAGGGTGTCAGGACGAGATACGGCGATGCCGCCCACGAGGGGGCGTAGGCGTTCGTGTCCTTGTTGAATACTTGCGTGAGCGGCTGCGACGAGCCGATGAATGCCTGCAGGGATACGGCATCGTTCTGGTCGATGATGGTTACCTGCCCGCGAGCTACTTTTACTGCCATTTTTCTATTCTGTTATTGTTGTTAGTTCCACCTCGCAATCAAAAACGGCCCTGCGCCACACGTCCTCCCCGCTGATCTCCAGTTCCCGCCCGTAACGGGATGCCGAGTTCCAGACCGCGTCACCCGCACTGTCCCCGCTGGTACGCCTCCAGCGGAAATTCCCGTCGGGAATGCGCGAGGTAATCTCCTCGCCGCCGTGGTAGACACGGGCTGCAAGGACGGTCGAGACAAGGCCGTTACGGAACACCGTGCCGTTTTTCGATTCTATATACACAGTATAGGATGCTTCCCCGTCATAAAGTTTGAGAACGGTGTGGGTCGCCGCGTATTCCGTGCCGTCGGACGCTGTCGCCGTGTAGCGCAGCGTGAGCAGCTCACGCCCTTCCCAGCCGTGGAAAGAAGGCAGGAGACGGAACAGTGCCGAGCGGTTCCCTGCTTCCTTCCACTGTCCGTCGGCGGCCAGATACTCCCAGAGGCGGCCCTGCGGCTCGAAGTTGTATTCCGTGGCGATGATGTCGATGCCAGCGGGCTCCGCCTCTTCCGTCCACACGCCGGCATAGTGAAAGGCCGTGCCGCCGGTCAGCGACACGGAACGGGGTTTGAGCTCCTGTTTCACCTCCTCGTCAAGATTCTCCCAACGGATCGTCACGTCCCGGAGTTCGATGCTCTCCTTGTTCCATTTGAAACGTCCCGAGGCGAAATGCCCCGTGCCGTCGGGATTGATGACGAAGGAGTCGTCTCGTGAACTGATGGAGCCGTCCCCGTTCAGCCGGAGCAGCGGGTGCTGGATGGTACCGCCGATACCGCCCTTCGAGAACCACGCGCCGTAATCCTCCGTGTAGGAGAGCACCCCGTCCGTAGCCTGATAGGGCGTCGCCGTCCGTCCGGCTTCCAGCTGCGGCGCCGTCAGCAGGAGCGGCACTGGCGTCGTGATCCCCAGCGTCATCGCCGGCGCCTCGGAATCCCGCACGGGAAAGGCGACCCTGTAACGGCGCCATTCACCGGTGACGGAAACGGCGATCTCCCCGACAAGGTGCTCGTCCTGATAGAGCCGGACGGTTCCCGCCTCTTCGGACTTTATCCAGAGGGAGAAACAATAGTAGCGGCCAATGCGGGCTTTGCGCCAGTCGGCGCTCTGTAACGTCAGCCGGCTGTCCGCCGCCACCCGCACGCTCCGTCCGATTCCCACGGGCGTCTCGGCTCCGGCCTCCGTAGCTTCGCTGAAGGCGCAGGACAGGCTGTCCGGGATGACGTTCTTGTGGATTTTGCCCACGTAGAAGGTAGAGGAGAACCCGTTCTCGTCCCCGGCGGTCAGCGTGCCGGCGATATTGACGTTACGTGTGGCATAAAGGTTCTGGAAATAAGCCCCGTACCCGTCCAGTGCCCCGAAGACGGGATCGACGATGCCCGACACCTTGCCGACACGGGCTTTCGTCGCCGCCGCATGGGCCGAGAGCGACGAGAGGCGGATGATGTTCAGGTCGGCCACCTCGCACCAGTCGCCCTCCGCCGTCAGATGGCCGGAGAGGTCCACCAGCAGGCTGCGGACGTATTGCTCCGGGTATTCGACGGTCAGCATCCACAGCCTGTATTCCCACTCGGTCGTCATGTCGGCCGTGTCCTCGGCATCCTTCTTTTCCCCGTTCGTGTACCCGAAAGAGAGGGGGACGCCCGTCAGATCCTTCGATGCCCGGGCCTTGAAGGAGACAAGCAGCCGTTCGGGGTGTCCGACGCTCTCCTCGAGAGTCTGTTTCAACCCGAATGTCGTGCCGTCGGAGGGCCGTGCCGTACGTGTCAGGCGGACGATACGCGAGGCTTCCGGCTCCGAAGCCCTGTACTTCCCCTCAAGGCAATCCCCCAGAACCGTGTATTTGGACTTGTCGGGGACGTCCGCCATGCCTCCCGCCATCTCGGGATAGCAGAGCGAGCGCTCCCTCGCCATGCCGTCGATGACGTCCATGTAGGGGGCTTCGTCGTCCGAGGCCGTCAGGTAAAGGGCCCCGCTGCGGGAATTGTCGAAGAGGTTGGTGACGCGCACGAAATCCAGCAGCTCGCCGTTTTGCGGGGCGTCACCATCCAGCAGCGCCCCGATAAAGTAAGGAGCTTCCTTGTCACCGACGGTTTCCACGCCCGTTTCCAGAACGGCCATCAGGGAATAGACGGCGTGGTCGTGTCCGGCGTATTGACGGCGGACGATGTCCCCGGCCCGCAAGCCCTGTGTCTTGCCCGAGTCGGGGTCGATTCGGATCTTGTATTTTGAATAGTGGAATACGGCCATAGTATCATAATTTTTCTACGGTATCGCCCGAGCAGCTGTCGCTTACCCAGAGCGACCCGTTCGTGGCGGAGATCTTCATCACCTCGAACTCGTAGGCGCGGAACTTGCGGCGTGCCACGACCTCGTCGAAGGTGGCGGTGACATTTCCCGTCGTGCGGTTCGTCCGCACGGCCCAGCCGCTTCCTGCAAAGCCCGGGGAGAAGAACTCGGAGGAGAGCGACCCCGTGAACAGGCTGTCACCGTGGTGTTTGATACCCCCGGTGACGGCTTGCAGGCGTATCTCCTCCGTAAAGTATAGCGTTCCGTCCGTCAAACGGGTGGCGGAACCGTCGATGCCGACGTGTCCGGCAGCTTCCAGAGGTACATCGACCGTCACGAAATCCGCGTCGGTGGACAGGAAGAATGACTCGGACCTGCGGTTCTGCGGCGCGTAATGACCGGTCGATGCACGGTGCCCTGCATGGGTCGTGTGCGGGATGAAGACCTGCGTTCCGTTCTCGGTGTAGGACACGGCGGAAGAGAGCGACAGGGATTCCTTGTCGCCCGTGACCAGAAAACCGTCGGCACTGCCCATACGCAGCCTTTTGTGGATGATGATTCCCTCGTCCGTGGAGTCCGCCCGGTAAGAGGAGAGCAGTTCCGCCCCGTAGTCGTGGCGCACGGTCAGCGAACCGGGGAAGCTGGCATGTCCGTAGGGCGATACGAGCAGGTATTCTCCGTCGATATCCGAAAGGCCGGAGAAGAGCCGGATTTTCGGGGTGTCGTCACTGCCCAAAAGCAGGTCGCCGCCGATACTGCCCAGCCGGATTCTGTCCCCCGCCTGCCGGATCAGGACATCCTTCCCGCCGATACGGATACCGAATCCCTCGCCGAACGAGAGGTAGCCGCCCAGCGTCGCGTCCTCCCCGGAGAAGGAGAGCAGCGTTTTCCCGCCATCGCCCAACCGCACGCCGTGCAATGCGGACAAGGCGCCGCTGAGCGCTGTCTCTCCGACAACGGTGAGGTCGCCCTGCACCTCCCCGTCGTGCATGGTCCAGTCCACCGTAGGAAGGTTCGCGTTACCCCGGTGGTAGACGTCGTGCCCCGCGACCTGCAACAGCACGGGAGAGATGAAAACGCCGCTCTCCCGCTCTCCGAACGTCCACGCCCCGAAAGAGCGGACCATCCCGGCAGCAATGTCGAGATGTGCCGCGTCGAGCGTGGCGACGGATGTGCCGTCGTAGCGCAGTACCTGCCTGCCACCGAGATAAAGGGCATTCCCGCCGAGGCGCAGGCTGCCGGTGATGCGCACGCCGTGCTCCACACCGGTCACGACACCTGCCGCGTCGGTCTTCTCTTCCGAGTAGGTTTCCAGAACGCGGGTATTGCCCATGCCCGCCTCGAAGCCGTAGTCGGCACGCAACATTCCGGTCATGTCCCCGCCGGACTTCTTGAGGTAATCCAGCAGCAGGCCGCCTTCGCCGCTGCCGCCTTCACCCGCCACGGCACCGGCGATGGCCGAGGCAAAGCCGTACGCGGTGTTCTTCAGGCGGATGCTCGTATCGTCGCCTTCTTCCACGCCGTAAGGGTGTTCGTCGTCCTTTTTCTGCTGGGCGTTGAAGAAATTATGGTACAGCTGCGCGTATATGGAATAACATAGGTTTCCCTTGTCAAGGTTATCTATATCGGGATGGAGTTCTATACTCATTTCGTGTAACTGGTCTTGGAGAGGAATTTCTGGATACGTGAGGTCAGTGAGGTGAAGTTCGGGATGTTGATCGGCGCCATCGTCCCCATCAGCGTCGGCGTCATGATTTTCGAGCACTCGGTCAGGAAGTCCAACATCAGCTGCGCGAGCTCGTTGCCCAGTACCAACGGTTCGGTGGCGTTCTCATCCCCGAGCGTCACCTTGCCGTCACTGACCGCAACCGATGTCGAGTTCACCTTCTGGACTACCTTGTTCGCCGTCTGGCTGACCTCGGATTTATCGACCGTCTGGGTGATGCTCTCCGCGTCGATGACCGTCATCGACTCCTTGTCCTTGTCGTTCCTGACAGTCGTAGTTACGGAGGTTGCCGTGTAGCGGGTGGAGGTCTCGTTACCCGTGGGTTCCAACTCGTCATAGTCCGGGCCGTTCTCGTCCGAAGGGTCTATCTCTTCCCTCTCCGTGACGCCGATACTCGTTTCCGTGCGGGAATTGAGCCGGATGATGTCCACGTGGGAGAAGTTCACCACGTAGGCGTAGCGTGTGGCGGCATCCATGAAGATCGTCACATCGGAGAACAGCGTGGGGACGAGCAGGAAACCGCCTCCGTTTTCGGTGGCGGCCGTGAGCAGCACGCCCTTGTGGATGACAGGTTCCGGCGAGGCGGTCTCGTCGGGATATTCGCCCACGTCGACGGTGCCGCCGTACTCCGCGAACTCCTCGTCCGAGGGGTCGTCGTGGATCTTGGCCACATAGCCGTGGACCATCCTCGCCGTGCCGACGCCCGACATGCCGCCGGGGGCCATCGCGACACGTTCCATGCTCCGACCGAGGGCGATCTTGCGGATGGCCTCGCGGATAAGCAGCCGGTTCGATTCGTCTGATAACATACAATCCTTTTTTCAAAAGAATAGGCCATATATTGATTTATGGTTCTAATCCGGGATTCCCGTGATGAATAACGCCGTTTTATGTTAATTATGTGTCATTTGCCGGCTCTTACATGAACCTTTTGCCCGAAATATCCTAACTTTGCAGACAGAAAAACGGTAAGAATGCATATGAGAAGTCTGTTTATCATGGCGGCGGTTGCGGCAATGACGCTTGCCGCCTGCAAAGGGAGGGGGACGAACCCCGCGGACAAGGCGGCGGATACGACCGCGATCATCCATGACAAGGCAATCACGGGACAATGGTATATAAGGAGTGTCGTGTTGAACGACTCCCTGTACGCCCGTCCGTCAGAGATAACCCCCGGTGTGCGGCAGTATATCACGTTCAATGAAGACAGTACTGTCAATATCAAGACGAACTGCAACGGGATGGGCGGACGCTACACGATAAAGGGCGATTCGCTCACGATAAGCGGCCTTTGCTGGACAGAGACGGCTTGTGAAAACATGGATGTGGAGAGGCTGTTGAGAAGAATCCTTCCGGAAATCCGTACCTGTGAAACAGAGAATGACTCCATCCTGCGGCTCAACACCACCGCTTCCGGTGAATACGTCCTGCTGCGCAAGGCCATGGAGAAAAAATAAAAAGCCTCAAAAGAAGAGACACAACCGCCCTCTCGGGGATAGAAAATTCCTCGTTCTTCATTTGTCCGGGGCCATTTTGTCTATCACGATTTCAACGCCCGGGACTAATTCCCGCCGAACTTTATCCGGTAGGGGATGCTCAGTTTCTGCCTGTACCCTCCGATGCCGAACGTCGTTGTCACCTCCTCGACGAGGTAGACGCCGTTTTTCGAGGGATTGCGGTTATCCACCAGCTCCACCTGCACGGCGGGCTGTAGCCCGAAATCCCCGAAAATGGAGACACTGCCCGTGATGCCGTTCAGGTTGTAGTTGCGGAAATACTCCGTCGTCTCCTCCACGAGCCGGTCGGAGGTGATGCCGATGTGCGGCGACATGTACGGCACGATGGTATACGTCGATAAATCCACTTTCGTCTTCGTCGCGGCGCCCTTGGCCGTCGTGTTGCCCGTGACCTTGTGCGTCTTTTTGGAGATCTGCGTGGCGTTCACCGTCTGGTACTGCCTGCTGCCGGCAACCGTCGGGTCGTACTCGGGGTTCAGGCGGACGGTCACCTCGAAGAATTTCTCGTCGGTGCCGAGTGCCTTGCCCGTGACGGCGAGGAATTTCGGGTCGGTCTTCACGACTTTCAGGTCGCTCTGCGCCACGTGCTCGTTGAACAGGATTTTGAACGGACCCGTCGATTCGTCCTCGGGGAAGAGCGGCTGCGCCTTGCTCGACGAGTACGGGCGTCCCACGGCAATGGACGGCATCGCTCCGTCGTCCTCGGCATCGTATTTCAGGAAGCAGTAGACCTTGTATTTCGACCACTCGGAGAGGATGTCGGCCACGGTGAAATTGTCCGTCACCTTGACCTTGCCGATATGTATCTCGCACTTCTTCGTGTCGGAGTGAATCTTGAACCCCGTATCTTTCAGGATGTTGTATTTCCCTTCCAGCACCTCGTTCACGGTCGTGCCCTTTGCGGGGGTCTCGAAATGCGGCGCTGTTTTGAGCTTGAGCTTGTAGGCCATGTTCTCGCATAGTATCTCCAGCATGCTCTCCGAGTTGTAGCCGGTGATGTATCCGTCGAACATATTCTTTAATATGCCGTTGTATCCCAGCTTGATGTTGATGCGCTGGCCGACCTTGAAGACCGTCCCGTCGACCACACGCTGGGTCGTGCGTTTCTCGATGACGACCCCGTCCTGCATGACCTCGGCCGTCAGGCGCGAGGCATCCCTGCCTTCCAGCGTCACGGCCCCGATGATGGTGGAACGGCACACCGTCCCTTTCGGGAAGGAGACCTTCGCCGTGCCGATGAGTTTCTTGTAGCTCTCGTTGATCTCAAGGGTGTGTACTTCCGTGATCTCCACGCCGTCCGTAATCCTCATGGGATTCGACGGGTCGGCATTGCCGATGGTAATCCTACAACAAAGCACGTCCATCATAGCCATGTGAATTTCAACAGCGACGCCGGGTCGACGACCTCGGTTCCGAACTTCACCCACTTGATCCATTTGTTGGTATGCTTGATGGCCGTGTCGACGACCTCCGCTTCGGCGAGTTTCAGCTCCACGGCCTCCGAGGGCTCTACTGCAACGCACGTGAGCGAATAAGGCTGCACGTTGCGGCAATCCGTGGGCTGGAAGGAGTAGCTCTGGATGATGAGCCGCGTGATGTTGAACTGCCTCAGCACCGTGTTGTCGCACTCGATGACGCCCTTGTACTGCACCAGTTTGATGAATTTCGACACCTCGGCTTCGGGATACACGTCCGGGTATTTGGAGGTGATCCTGCCGTTTATCGTAATCTCCAAATCACCGCCCGAGATGAACTCCTTGCGGGTGTAGTCGCGCCCCTGCACCTGCGTGAGCAGGATGTTGTTGCGGCTCGACACCTGCACCTGTGGTCCCAAATCGACGAACGTCACAAGACCGTACTTGCTGTTGGGCTCCGCCTTGCCCTCCCTGTTGTCGTAGTATTTGCCCTCCTTGGGAATGGAGAGCTCCAGATAGTCTGCGACAGTGCGGCCGACGATAGTATCAGTATAATTCTTCTTTTGGGCCACGGCCTGCTGCTCGCTGATAAGCTGGTAGTATTGCCCCGTCTTGTTGGCGAGGCTGGACTGCGACTGCGTTTCGAGGTATTTGTCCCGGACGCGCTGCTCCCAGTACTTCAGGTAGCGGGGATAGGAGCGCAACAGCCCGTAGGCCGTCTGCGAGGCGGCCTGTATGGCGGCGCGTTTCAGCAGGTCGTGGTGCTTGGAGAAGTAGTGCACCTGCCCGTCCTGCAATTCCGCCAGCCCCATGCCGAGGGCCCGGCGCGTGGCGTCGCTGATGTACCCGCCAAGCGAACCGTGGTTGAGTATGCCGCCGCTCAAAAGGGTCGATGCCGTTATTTTCAGTAATCGTGACATGGTCGTTATGCGTTCCACGAGGCGTCGAAGTCGTGCACGACATCGATCAGCGCCTCGGCGAGTTGTTGTTTCAGGTTCTGTATCTCTTCACGCTGGCCCTCTTCGGATTTCATCAGGTCGATGGTCCGGACGCTGAGCAGGCTGTCGATGTTGACGATCACCTGCTTGGGAGCCGCCGAGGAGAGCCGGCCCGTGCCGGAATAGTTGCCGCCCGCACCCCCGTTGTCCAGATGGGAGTTGGTTATCGGGTTGGTGGCGAACGGGCGGGTGTCGTTGGAGTCCGGCTCGTTGCTGTACTGGTCGGGGGTGAAGCCCGCCACGCGCAGGATGTTCTCGGCGGCTTCTGCCGAGCCTCCGAATGTTTGACGCAGCGACGAGAAGAACTTCACCAGGGCGTTATGGGCCAGCTTGCGGCCTGCGATGCTGTCCACCCGCTGCGCGTCGGTGGCGTCCCTGCCCAGCGCCTGCTGCACCCAACGGCCGTCCTTGTCCAGGGAGAAACCCCACCCGGCGAGCTGCTTGAAGTCGAAGCCGCCCTTGCGCATCATCTCCAGCGCCTTCGCGGGACTGGAGATGGCGTCCCGGTAAAGCGTCGCCGCGCGGATGATCTCCGGGACGGTCGTCTCGTTCATGTAACGGGCGTAGTCGTAGGTCTGCGCGGCCACGGCCTCCGGCTTCTCACCGATATCCCGGTTGTAAATGACCTTTCCGCCCACCATGTGCCACAGGTTCCTGTCCAGGTCCTTGTCCTGCTGCCCGAACTTCTCCCGGACGGTTTTCAGGAAGGCGTCCACCTCCAGCACGGTTCCCAGCTTCCCGAACTCGGCATAGGCGGCGTTGATGCGCGTCTGGCTGTCCCGTTCGGCCAGCGTGAGAAGGGCTGCCCGGATATCGTCCTGTCTGGCGTCCTCCTGCGTATAGCTCGGGGGCACATAGAAGCCGGTGCGCGCTGCGTGGATGTTGGCCGCGCCTTCGGCAAGGGAGGCGGTCCACCAGCTGCCGGTGAAAGCCCCGATCTTGTGCCCCGACGCCTCCTCGATGGTCTTCCCGGCGACGACCTCGTCCACGGCACGTTTGGCTTTCAGGGCCATGTCGTAAGTCTCGCGGAGCGAGGCATGGAGGGCCTCGATGGAGGGGTACCGGTACTTGCGGTTCTGCGCGATCTCTTCCAGCACGGCGTCTTTCGCCTCCTTGACCTTCCAGGTCTTGTAGGCCACCCATCCCAGGGCGCCTACCAGTGCCGCGATGCCCGCCGTGGCGGCCACGGCACCCGTGCTGATGGCGCTGAGCGAGGCCGCTGCGCCCGTCAGGCCGCTGCCGGTCGCCACCTGCGTGGCGAAGAGAGAGCGGAGGACGCTTTTGGCGCCGATGCTCCCGCTGCCGGCAAGCAATGCCCGGGTCTTCGCCCCGCGTCCCGCGACCCCCGCCGCCTGCATCGTGGAGACGATGGCGCGTTTCTGCGCGAAGGAGAGGCTCCCGCGTCCCAGTCCCACCAGTCCCTGCACGGCCTCTATCGTCCCGGCCGCAGCGGACTGTTTACCGATGAAACCCACGGCGATACCGATGTTGGTCAGGGCGCCGGCGACCTTGAAGAGTCGGGTGGCGACGACCCCGGTGAAAAGTACCGGTTCTATCCAGCGGAAGTTGCGCGTGACCCACGCCCCGATGTTGCCGATAACCGTGAAGACGTCGAGCAGGGCGTTGCCGATGGCGACCAGTCCCCGCGTGAACTCCGGGGCCTTGAACTTCTCGAGCAGGGTACGCAGCACGCCGCGGATGGACGGCTCGAGGATCTGGTACGCCTGCATGAAACCTTCGGTGAGCTGCGAGGTGACCTGTGCCCAGAGTCCTTTGGTCGTGTTCTGCTTGACGAGCGCCAGCTCCGAGGAGATGCCCTGCGAGCCACGGTTATGGACGGTTAGGGAGCGCAGCTGCTCGTAGTTGCGCACGAACATCATGGCGGCGTTGCCGCCGATCTTGCCGAAGATGGCCTGCATGTCGGCCATCGACGCCCCCTTGCGGTTCAGCTCCTCGAAGATGTCGGCCAGGGGCCGCAGCCTCTCGACCATGACGCCCTCGATATCGCGCATCTCGGTAAATTTCACGCCCAGGCGGTCGAGCACCTTCTGGGCCTCCTTGGTCGGCTTGGCGAAGCGCGTGGCCATGGCACGCAGCGACGTGCCGGCCAGCGTGCCTTTCAGTCCCATGTTACCCAGAAGGCCGATGGCGGCGGTAGACTCCGTGAAGTCCACGCCCGCCGTGCGCAGGTAACCGGCGGCCATCTTGTAGGATTCGGCCACCTCGACGATATTGACGTTCGAGCGCGAGATGGTCGAGGCGATGATGTCCGCCACGCTGTCCATGCTGTCGTTGTTGATGTCGTAGCCCGCCATGATGTTGGTCGCAAGGTCGGCGATGTAGCTGACGTCGTTGTCGCCGATGAGCGCGAGGTTCGTGATCGGACGGATGGACTTGTGGATGGTCTCGATGTCCATGCCCGCCATCGAGAGGTACTTCACGGCCCCGGCAATCTCCACGGCGGTGAACTTCGTGTCGATGCCGATCTTGCGGACGTGCCGCGCCATCTCGTCGAAACGTCTCTCGAAGGTCTTCAGGTCGGTATCGGCGACACGCAGGATGGAGTGTGCCGACTCCATGATGTTGGAGTACTCGACGGCTTTCTCCAGCTCCGAGCGCACGAGGCTGTATCCCATGTAGGCGTTGAGCATCGAGGCGAGAGGCAGGTTCCTCAGAGAGGGCGCCTTCGAGTACTGGATGCGGTTGATGGCCGCGCGTCGCTTGCTGCGGTAGAGTGTCCCCGCCGCGGTCTCCTGCCGCTGCATCAGCCGCAGGGACTGCACGGCATTCCGCCGTTCCCTCCGGGTGGCTTCCTGCTCGGCGCGTTTCCGCTCCGCCAGCTCGGCCCTGCTCCTTCTCTCCTCGGCACGGCGCAACTCTGCCGCTTCCTTTCTCGCGGCGGCCTCCGCTTTCTTGCGGACACGTTCCGCCTCCCGCGCGGCGTTCTTGCGTTGCCGCTCCTCTTTCTTTGCCGTGTCGAGGATTGTTCTCCGGCGCTGTTGTGCCTCGTAACGCTCTTCCTCTTGAGCCATGCGCTGCCGGTGCATCTGTTGGTCGGAGTAGAGTTTCTCCATCAGTTTCTGCCGCGATTTCTCAGGCAGGACGAAGGGCTGCGGGGCGAACGGCACGGGAGTATCCGGCATGTACGCGAACGGTGTCCCGGCGGCACCCGGGGCGGAAAGGCCGCCCCGGATATTCAGGGTGAACGTGGAAGCGTTCTTGAGCCGCCCGAGCTGTGAGAGGATGTTTTGCAGGCGTTTTTCGGCCACGTCGGTCCTGATGTCGAGTTCCCGACCCCGCGTAACCGCGACCAGTGCCGAGTTGATTTTCCCGATGGACTTGGTGATGCGCTTCTGCGCCTCGGTCATCGTCGTAACGGACGAGGCGGCGTTCTTCTCGATGTCCGCCTTGCGCAGCTCGGCGGCTTTCTTCTCGTAAAGGCTCTTGGCGTTGGCCTTGATTCGCTTCGTGTCGAGCGCCTGCCCGGCGTTGATGGTCAGGGTGATACCTTTGGAAAGCTCCGCGATTTCAGCCAGAAGGGTCTTGACACGTCCCAGCTTTTCCTCGCTTTTTTGCGTGTCAATAGTCAGGCGGTAGTCGAAATTACGCTTCTTGCCGTTCTTGGTGCGGAACACGCGGTCTATCTCGTCCATCATGTTCTTGATGTTCGTGACCGCCGGCGTCAGCGAGGCCTTGGCCTGCACCAGCTTACCCACGGCTTCGCCGAACGCGATGACCTGCCGGGTGCCTTGCGAGGCATCGACGTTGATGGTGTAATTAACCTGATAATTCTGTTCCTGGGCCATGTCAGTGGGTGTTTCCGCTATAAAAGATTAGTGCCGCGAAACGGATCGGGATTAAAGGCCGCCGCCGCAAGTCTTGCGGGCTTGCGGCGGTTAGCGGGGGGTTCTCTCCGGCAGGGAGACCGGTAGCGGCATACGGGTAGCGAGCATCTGCTCGTGCAGCCACAGGGCATCTTCCGAGAGCATGGCGAACTCCTCGTCCGTAACGGTGTCGAGGTCCACCCCGGGGAAGTAGTGGCGCACGTAGATCATCCGCTGGCGGATGCGCTGCTCGTCCGTGACGCGCCACCGGTCTATAAGTTTACCAATAGGCTCTGGCGCGTGGTGATAAGCTCGGAGAGTTGCCCCATCAGGCCGAAGAGGAACAACGACTCGTTATCCACGAGCTCCCTGTCCCCGTCGAGGAAGCAGTCACGGGCAAGCGTCCGCATGGCCATCACCTCGTCCTTCTTCGAGGCGGCCATGAACTTCGAGAACTGCGGGAAGGTGGGCTCGCCCATGTAGGCCACGTACACCTCCTTCTCGCCGCAGTCGGTCTCGCCGAAGACCACCATCGGGTAGATTTTCCGCAGTTTCTTCTCCTCCTTGAGTTTCAGGGCCTTCTCTTTGATTTCAGACTCCTGTTTCAGCGTGAGCATCTTTTCATCCATATCGATATCGGTTTTTGATTCATGAAAAGTATAGGAACCCATGCCCGCAGAAGGTTGAAAAAAACGGATGATTCCCTTGCCGATATTATGCGTAAGCGTCCCCTCGCTGTCATGACTGCGTAAGGACTGTCACTGGGATGTCACTACAACTACTGACATACTACTGACGGACACTATGCTGTCTCTACCATGTCACTAACGCTAATGACATACTGATGACAAGGCTGATAATACCCAAAACATGCAATTTACCGGATGCTTACCTTCCAAGAGCATGTCGGGACAAAAACAAAGAGCCGGCCTGCATGATGCAGAACCGGCTTCCGTTCGTTTGCTTCGGACCTTTGTCCGTGCTATGTCATACTATTCAGGTATGACTTCCCATGCCGTTTTCCCCTCGTAGGTAGTCTCTACAGACTTGTAACCCGGAGCGACAAACGTGTCGCCTTCTTCTCCCGTGTTATCCCCCGTAGCAGGATTGTAGTTGACGAAAATACCGCCGTAAATCTGCACGGTGCAGTTGCTACGGTAGTCATCATTTATATTGATAACCGGATACCATCCGTTCAGGTTGCCTTCCGTTTCGAACACGCCACCGTAAATATACAGTTTCGGCTTATAGCTAGTTCTTTGGGGATGTAGGTAGATACAGGAGTTCGCAGAACCATCGGCGGCCAGACCTACTTTGAAGTGGCCTCCCTTGATGGTCGTGGTGCCATTCGCGATATAGACAGCAAAATTGGCATCTTTAGACTCTTTGCCGCCATCAACAGTAACGTCTCCCTCAATTACCAGATTGGGACTGGATGTCCATATTGCAGCAGTGTTATGTGTGGAGTTTGTCGGGCCAAGGATGGTGCCGTTACCGTTTATAGTCATATTGTCACAACTGGAGGATACCATGATACACTGTTGTGCGTCGTCATCACTCCGTGACAATGTCGCACCTGACTTCAGTTGCAGGACAGCCGATTCCACGTTGTTGACGTAGCCGCCATCAATTGAGAGGTCTTGTGAAACGGTTACAACGCCGCTTGCGAAAGCATCTTCAAAATTGTTCGGGTCTGTTACATCCGACCCTTCTACCACCTCGTAGGTGACAGGGTCTTCCGATGTCTTGATTGACGTGTACCCGTCGGTCACAAAGTTGGTCGGTTGGTCATGGTCATCACCTTGGGCAGGATCATAATTCTCAAAAGTTCCACCTTTGACCGTAATAGTGCCTTCCGCTCCATTTTGCTGGTTCAGTACATAGTAGAAACCATTCGTCCAAGGGGCGTTTACTTTGAAAGAACCACCGTTAATTTCTATACTTCCTTTATTCTGAACACCATCATATTTAGACGAGTTGAACAAATAGATGCACGAGCACCCGGAACCTCCGTAGTAAGTACCCCCGTTAATCGTAAGTTTTCCGCCCATAACACAAACGGCCAAAGCTCCGTCATCAAGGCTGCCAATCGTTCCATCTCCGTTAATCTCGAGTTCAGCCCCATCTTGAACTTGTATGGTACGGTCTGCGCCGGTAGGAGGAGTGATGGTTTTACCGTTTAAATTGATAACAACGCTTTTGCCTGCTGCAATTTTAAGCGGCTCTTGCAAAAAGACATCTTCGGTTAGCTTGACCGTACCGCCGTTTGCAGCCGCCATTTCCAGTTCCTGGACTCCTCCATCGGGGTATATATAGTCATCGTTATAAGCGGGATCAATCGTGATGTTGAACTCTACATCGCCGGTCAGGAGTTTGCCGAGGATATTCGTACGCCAGTTGCGCTGTACGGGTACATTATTCAAGCCTCCGAAAACGATATCGTTACCTTGTCCGGGCTTGAACGTGAATTCCAATTTATCCAGAACGGCCTTTGCGGTACCATCTGTTGAAGGATTTTCTTCACTTCCGTCATTTACTAAAATATAGCCCATGGAAAGCCACTTGTATTTTTCCGAAGACGATATTTTCCCATCCTTGTTCACATCGACCTGCAATGTCTCCACAGGAATATCGGCAAAGATGTACGAAACCTCTGCAGAGCCGCTCGCTGCCCCGGTAACGAGGTCAAGTGTCGTGGCGGCATTACCGATTATCGCGGACGATTGAGTGATTGTTACCCCTGATTTAACAGCATCTTGCCAATCCCCCGTGGTCACACCCACGTTGATCTGTGCGAAAGGACGCTTCAACTCGACATCCATTGAAGTGGAGCCGGTAACCTTGAAAACATCGGTCGTCTTGAAGAAAGCGTCACGGGTCTCATCATTGTTTGTCGCCCCGTCATAACTTACGGATACGGTTGCGTCAGAGTTTACTTTATAGGCCTTGCAGGTACTATTGTCTGCCCAGAAAGCGACCTTGTACTCCTGTCCTTTGGCCAGCGCCAGAGTCAAAGTATAAGGGAAGGTGACGTTACTTTTTTTAGTAGGTTTGAAATTGCCGGCAGGATTGCCGTCCTTGTCCAATACGACATATGTCAATCTATTGGCACCCGTACCGTCGCTGATGGCACGGGTAGCGACACGGCCTTCAAGCCCGAGCGAGAACGTTACCTGCGCCTCATTACCTGACGAAGCCGTATCCAGATCGTCTTTCGAACACGATGTCACGAGCAGCATACCTGCCGCCACGAACATTCCAAAAAATAATTTTTTGCTCATAGTTCTGTTTTTTTAATGAATTTATAAAATAGGGTTTATTGATCCGTAAATCTTCCGATTATGTTGCTCCTGCTATTGGCCTGCAATTCCACTTGTGGAAATTTGACGGGTTGTCCGTTTCCCAGCGAGAGTTCCACCTCGACCTGCATACCTTCTGCCGGGGCAAAAAGGTAGCTCATCGCGAGATAGTTGTATTCCACCCCGTTCACGGTGAAGTTTTCCGTTATGGAGTTGGTGAAATCCCAAGTATAGTTTGTTTCCCCGCTCACAGTATTGGTAAACGGGTAGAACGTGTCGGGAACTCCGTTTACAGTGAATGTAGCCGCTACTGCCTTTCCGGTGGTTCCCACGTTGATCTGGGCCAGCGGGCGCACGAGTTCCACGCTACGGCTGCTGTTTCCCGTGATGGCAACGTCCTTCACCACGGCGAAGAAGGCGTCAGCGGCCTCGGCTTTCTCGAGCGTGGCGTGTTGCTCTTGTGCTTTCATCTTTATTCCCGTCAGGTCGGCCATATTGTAGATGGTACTGTTTTGGTCATACGCCCAAAAGACAAAACTGTAAGTCTGCCCCTGCGCCAGCGTGAGGCTGACATCCACCGTGGAGCCGCTTACTGGGAACGTCTTCCGGTCAACTTCACCGCTTCCGTTGAATACTCCCACTACAAGCGTGTTTATACTTGTCCCGTCGCCGAAAGCACGTGTGCGGCTATCGGCGGGAATGGTGGCGGTGAAGCTCACTTCCGCGTCGCCCGCCTCCGGCAAATCCTTAGAGCAGGAAACGATACTTGCCGAAACGAGGACAAGCACCGCCAATACCTGTATGTCATGCCATAGACTTTTC
>OJAL01000963.1_pt1 | contig 17455 bp, 8 predicted proteins | sample 1589301 | NCBI WGS metagenome assembly OJAL01 (sample SAMN03283261) | human gut metagenome | biome: human-associated habitat; material: feces | host: Homo sapiens | place: USA | collected 2013
CACGCCGCAGTCGATGAGCAGCAGGTGACCGTTATATTCGATCACGTTCATGTTACGGCCGATTTCGCCCAGGCCACCAAGCGGCACGATGCGCATGGAGCCCTTACGGTACTTCGGCGGAGCGATCAACACGTCATCCTGCTGGGGCGCGGTGGTCTGCGGAGCAAGACGGGAATTGCGACGGCTTCCAGCAGAAGAGCTTGCCGCGCTGGAGTTCTTGGAACCTCTGGAGTTCTTCGTGTTCTTTGCGGCCTTCACGTTTTTCGTGCTCTTCGAGCCCTTGGAGGAGCCGCTGCCGTTGCCGCGAGAACCGCCACGAACGGAACCGGACGCATCGCCCGCACGATTGCCACGGCCACCGCCACGGCTAGAAGACTTCGCCTTCTTGGAAGTCGTTTCAGCCTTGCTGACCTTCTCAGAGCTCACAGACTTCACAGATTTCACATCCGCGGTCTGCGTGTTTTCAGTGCGCTTGGCAGCTTTACTGCCGCGCTTGTGCGTAGTTACTGTTTTGGTTTCTTCTATAGCCATTTCCTAGTTGGATTTCTATTACTAATTGTCTCCGCCTGTGCGGAAACGAGGAATTCAGTTAGTTTGCCGTATTACGGCAAACCCAGCAAACTTGTGATCGCAACAATGCCCGGAATCAGCGCAATCGCCGACAATCAAGCGCTTCGCAATCACAAGTTCTTCAATTACAGCAAGCCGGAAGCGCGCATGCCATCTTCCGCGCGCTTGATCTCAGCCTCGCCCGGACCGACGTTCGGCAGACGCATCGTCGTGGAGTCGAGAATGCCACGCACCTTCAGCGAAGCCTTGGCCATAACAGCCTGGAAACCGTTGCCGTTCATTGCTTCGACCAGTGGAGCAAGCTGCACGGCAATGCGCTGAGCCCCATGAATGTCACCGCGGTCGAATGCGGCAGCCAAATCGCGCATCGGACCGGAAGCAGCATGTGCGATCACGGAAATAATGCCGACTGCACCAACCGAAAGGAACGGCAGGAACAGACCGTCATCGCCCGAATACCAAGTCAAACCGGTTTCCATACGCTTACGCACGGCACCCGCGATATCTCCGGTGGCGTCCTTGACTGCCTTGACGTGACCGAGCTCAGCCAAACGACGGTAGGTTTCCAACTGAATGTGCAGACCGGTGCGGCCAGGCACATCGTAAACGATAATCGGCTTGTCCGCGGAATCATTGACCGCCTTGTAGTGACGGAACACGCCTTCCTGCGACGGGCGCGAATAGTACGGAGCGACCACGAGCACCGCATCGGCGCCTGCTTCCTGGGTCTGCTCCACCATGCGCACGGTGTGGGCGGTATCGTTGGAACCCGCACCGGAGATAACGGGCACGCTCACCACATCCTTGACGGCTTGAACCAGCTCGACCTTCTCCTCCATGTGGGTGGTGGGAGACTCGCCCGTGGTGCCATTGACCACAAGGCCATCGGCGCCATCGGCGACAAGCTGCTTCGCAAGCTTCTGCGCGGCCTCGAAATCAACGGAACCGTCGGCCTTCATGGGGGTGACCATAGCCGGAAGAATACGTCCGAAAGGAGCAGGATCAAGAAGATGCATAGTACCGTCAGTCATAGTGCCAACGGTACTTCCCGCCACGGACGCCGAAGCGCCCGAGTTCGCGACCATATCGCAATATGAACTGCCTTCCAGAGACCAAAATCCCCCACCCGCTGGAACAATCCTCCCGTTGCCGAGCCTCCCAGAGTCCCGAAACCTCCACTCGCTGGAACAATCCTCCCGTCAACCAGCCTCCCAGAGACCCAAAACCTCCAGTTAATGGAACAATCCTCCCGCTGCCAAGCCTCCCACAGTCCAAAATCCCCCAGCAAGTGGAAGAATCGGTACGCTTAGCCGCATACTCAGGGGGATTCAAGCCAAATGACTTCACGATTTTGATCTGGTGACCGCACGATTTCGGAATATCGCACGATTTCGGAATATCGCACGATTTTGCTTTCCTGACCGCACAACACTCCAAAACAGTGCGATCACCAAGAGGGAAAAGTGCGCCCACCAAAACAAACTCAGGCAAGGTATTGGGTGGGGTTTTGCTCGAACTTGGCGGCGCAGCCAGGGTTGCAGAAGTAGTAGGTGGTGCCGTTGTATTCGCGGGTTGCTGCGGCAGTGGCCGGATCCACGCTCATGCCGCAGACCGGATCTTTGGCGTGCGCGCTCTGATTGCCGTTGGCAGCATGGCCGCCACAGCAAGAGCGCATGCCTTCCATACTCTCGTGGGCGTTTTCCTTCTTGGCTTTGTGATCACTGAACAGTCCCATGATGAATCCTTTCTGACTGTGGTTGTTGTGATTATTATCGTTCGGGTTCGGCTGACGAACCTGATACGTCTTACGAAGCGCCTTGTCTGGATCGAACAGGCGCAGTCGGCTCGCGTTCGTCACCACGCATAGCGACGAGAATGCCATGGCCGCGCCCGCGATCATAGGATTAAGCATCATGCCGGTGAACGGGTACAGTACGCCCGCCGCAATGGAAATGCCGACGCTGTTATAGCCGAGCGCGAATCCAAGATTCTGCGCGATATTGCGCATGGTGGCGCGGGTCAAGTCGAGCGCATGCACCAAACCCATCAGCGAGCCATTCATCAATGTCACGTCTGCGGATTGAATCGCCACATCCGTACCGGTACCGATGGCGAATCCCACATTCGCGCGGGCAAGCGCCGGAGCATCGTTGATACCATCGCCGACCATTGCCACCGTATAGCCTTGCGCCTGCAGTTTCGCGATTTCATCCGCCTTGTTTTCCGGGCGCACTCCCGCGATCACATTGCCAACGCCAACTTGATCGGCCACGGCATGCGCCGTCGTTCCATTATCTCCAGTGAGCATCACCACGTTGACGCCACGCGATTTGAGGGACGCGATAGCCTGCTGCGAATCGGCTTTCACCGTATCCGCAACGGCCACGATTCCCGCAAGCTCACCGTCGATTGCTGCGAGCATCGGCGTTTTCCCTTCCGCCGACAGCCGTTCCATGGTTGCGATAATGTCGTCAAGATCCTCATCGCCGACGCTCGGCATGCCCACGTCAAGATCGTCGATCAGATCGGTATTGCCGACCGCAACGTTGTACATTGCGGTTTCGGGAGAAGATATGGATGATTCGAAGGTCACGGAAGATGCAGAGGATTCGTCAGCTGCAACAGTCGGATTATTTGCAGATATTAACGGCAACGCGACGTGCGCAGTGACTCCCCGACCGGAAATCGCACGGAATTGCGTGGTCTCGCCTAACGTAAGATGCTTTTCTTGCGCGCCCGCAACAATCGCGGCGGCAAGAGGATGTTCGGAATCCCGTTCGGCACTGGCGGTAATCGCCAGCAGATCATCCGGCATTTTGCGCCATTTTCCAAGCGGAAACACGTCGGTCAACGATGGCGTTCCAGCGGTGATCGTGCCTGTTTTGTCAAGCACGACGGCATTGATTTTGCCGCAGGTTTCCAATGCTTCGGCGGAACGGATCAGCACGCCCATCCGCGCGGCACGACCAGTCGAAACCGTTACGGAAAGCGGCGTGGCAAGACCCAACGCGCACGGGCATGCGATCAGCAGCACCGAAACCGCAGCCACCAACGCATGCACCACGCGTGGTTCCGGCCCAAACGCAAACCACAACGCGCACGACCACACGGCAATCAGCACCACAATCGGCACGAAAATGCCTGAAATCTTATCCGCCATGCGCTGCACCGGCGCTTTTGAACTTTGCGCGGATTGCACCAATCCGATAATCTGCGCGAGCACCGTGTCTTTGCCGACTTTCGTGGCACGATACCGCAGCGATCCAGTGCCATTGATGGTGGCGCCGGTCACGGAACTGCCGGTCTGCTTCACCACAGGCATGGATTCGCCGGTAATCATGGATTCGTCAACAGCCGACGAACCAGCAATAACCACACCGTCAACAGGAAGTTGTTCGCCGGGGCGAATCGCAATAATATCTCCGACCGCCACCTGCTCGACCGGAATTTCCTCTTCAATTTCACCTCGTACCACGCGAGCGTTTTTCGGCTGCAATCCCGCCAACGCGCGCATGGCCTCTCCAGTACCGACACGAGCGCGCGCTTCAAGCAATTGGCCGACCAGCATCAGCGTAATAACCACACCAACCGCTTCAAAATACGGTTCGCGAGCATTCTCAGGCAGAATCTGCGGAATAAACGTGACCACGCACGAGTAGGCAAACGCACATACGGTACCCAGACTGACCAGCGCATTCATTTCCGGCGAACGGTGAATAATCGCCGCGAAACCACTGCGGAAAATCGGTAATGCGGCATAGCACATCACCGGCAGCATCAGCACAAATTGCACCCAATTCGGCATCGGATACAGCATCAACATCGTCGAACCGAATACTGGAATCGTAACGATGGCTGACACAATAAGACGCGCAATCAGCGTTCGCATCTCACGAGATTCGGAAGAATCGTTTGACGAATCAGAAGAAATATTGGAAGATTCAGCAGATTCATACGATTTTTCAGCAACAACGCTTGGCTGCGATTGTATATGAACGTGAGATTCAGCAATATTCGGATTTTCTTCCGATTCCGAATGTTCTTTCGCCATTGCGGCATGATGTTTTCCCGGCACCACCCGTAATGTGCCATGCAGCATGTTCATGCCACATGCGAAACCGTACTCCCCCGGTTCGTTAGGATGAAGCGTCAATGTCGTCGTACGAAAAGCAGGCAATGCCAGGTCGATGCCAAAATCGGAGAACACCACATGCGACGAGCATTCACCGTCTTCTTTGCGATCGAATATCAATCGCAATGGCAAACCGGCCTCAGCTTCGATGATTGCCGGACTATACCCACCTTTGACTTCGACAACCGCCTCTTGCACACCGTTATCGACACGAGCGCGAAATGCTTTGCGCGGCGCGAAGAAAAACCATAACACGGCTGCCGCCACAATGAACGCGACAATGACGGCAATCAAAGCCTGCATATTCTCACCAACCTCAACACCAATAGGGTTTATTCACGTTCACGTCTCAATGACTATCATCACAATATACCCCTATAGGGTATATTTGCAAGAGAGAAGCGGCATCTTCAGCGGTAAGATCAAGATTTCAGCGTTACGAGGAGGAGCATCATGAACGCAACCCATCACGGATACGCGGACGACCAGAAGAAAATCATCGCACGCCTCAACCGCATTGAAGGGCAAGTGCGAGGCATTTGCCAAATGACGGAAAACGGCGAATACTGCATCGATATCCTGACGCAGATATCAGCCGTGAACAGTGCGTTGAAATCGGTAGCGCTGCTGCTCGTCGACGATCATCTCAACCACTGTGTCAAAGAAGCCATCGAAGAGGGCGGGGAAGTTTCCGAAGCGAAAATCGCCGAGGCAAGCGCGGCCATAGCACGCCTCGTAAAATCGTAGACCGCAGAACATGTCAATCCCCGATCCAGCAAGCGAAAACTCACCATCGCCGCCAAATCGGGGATCGTATGATCAGACCGGAAAAGTTCCAGACCCCATAGATTTACGAGGTAGATTTACGAGGTAGATTTACAGGTCGAGGAAGTTGTCGAGGCCGACGGTCACGCCTGGGTATGCGCCGGTGGAAACCTTGCGCACGGCCAGCAGCACGCCCGGCATGAAGGAGATGCGGTCGAAGCTGTCGGCACGAATGGTCAGCTGCTCGCCGTCATTACCGAACAGGGCCTCCTCATGGGCGTTAAGACCGCGCAGACGTACGGCGTGCACGTGAATGCCGTCAACCACCTGGCCACGGGAGCCGCCATCGGTTTCGGTGGCATCCGGCACAGGGCCAAGACCTGCGGCCTTGCGGGCTGCGGCGATGCCCTGCGCGGTGTGGAATGCGGTGCCGGACGGAGCATCCACCTTGTTCGGGTGATGCAGCTCGATCACTTCAGCGGATTCGAAGTACGGAGCCGCAACCTTGGCGAAATAGTCGGCGAGCACGGCGGAAATGGCGAAATTCGGCGCAATGAACACACTCTGGCCCTCGCGAGGCGCGGCAACGAGCGCGGCACGCACCTGATCGAGCTTCTCGTCGGTCCAGCCGGTGGTACCCACCACCACGTCAACACCTTGAGCCACGAGTGCGAGCACATTGTCAAGAGACACGCTCGGCACGGTGAACTCCACCACCACGTCAGTGTTGCCGGGGGTGATTTGGGTGAGGTCGTCGCCGGCGTCAAGCGCGAGCGCCAATTCGGTGTCGGCCGCGTTGTTCACGGCATCGACCACATGGGAACCCATACGTCCTTTGGCGCCAACTACAGAAACCTTGATCATTGCAGCTCCTTCAAGCATGTCGCACGTACGAGCGTACGAACAGCATTTCAAATCAGTCTCACTCATTCTACTGAGGAATGTTCCATTTACGAATGTAAAGAGACGCTTCGACGCGTCACCGCCCAGCCGATCAAGGCGAACGGAATCGAAGCGAGCACGAAAATCCATGGCAGCATCAGGCTTATGTCTGGGCTGAAATGGTCGAGCATGATTCCCGTGGTCATCGAACCGAATGACGCGCCGATGGTTCCCGCGGTGCTCACCCACGCGAGGCCTTCGGTCAGCGATTCCTCCGGCACGGTCTCCTTCATAACGAGATTGCCCGAAGCGAACACCGACGAAACGGTAAGACCCGTAAGGATTTCAAACACTCCCATCATAATCAGATTGCCTTGGCACATGTGAATGATGAAGAAGCCTACCGTTATGATCGCGAGGAACGTGATCATATGGCGCCAGCGGGAGCCCTTCAGCTCGCGCGTGCCGAAAAACAGCGCGCCTATGCACGAGCCGACCGCCAACATCGCAAGCTGCACACCTAGCAGGGAATCAAGATCCAACGCTTTCATAACGGCCGTCATCGACGTATCGAATGCGGTGAAACTCATGTTGAACACGATGAATACCATCAAAAGCGGAATCACGCCCGCATAGGTGAGCACATTGCGTTTCTTGCGATTGTCATTCGACTTCAACTGCGCGACGGTCAGTTTGTCTTGTTGTTTGTCTTGTTGCACGGAATTTGCGCCGCCATTATTTCCAGTATTGCCGTCAACCGCCAATCGCACGTCCGCATCGTCGGAAGATGCCGAAACAACAGTGATTTCACGTACTACCGGCGGTTGCGTGTCACGCAATGCGAAGAACACCGTGCCGCCGATCGCGCACGCAATCGTCGGCACAAACAACTGCGAAACGGGATGCACGGAAGCCGCCAGGAACGCGGCCAGAATCGGTCCGAAAATGAATACGATCTCATCGATGGCGGATTCCAATGCATACGCAGTGTTCAGCAATGAGCCGTTGCCGGTACGGTCAAGCACATACGTCCAACGGGTACGCACAAGCGCGCCGAACGAGAATTGCGTGAGCCCCATCACCACAGCCAAGGCGAACAGCAGTGGAATCGGCACGCGCACCAATGCCGCGAACGCAAAGCCAAGCATGGCGATGATTTGCACGACAAGCACTACCGATCCGACCTTGCGCTGGCCGAATCGGTCGAACAGTCGTGCGTACAGTGGCGTGACCGCCGCCGTGGAAAGCACATATGCCGCGCTCATCACGCCTGCGATCGTCCAATTGTCATACAAATGGTTGAGTGCGAGGATAATGCCAAGGCTCATCATCGACATCGGCAGTCGCGCCAAGGCTCCGGAAGCACAGAACGCTTTGGTTCCCGGAATGGAGAACAGTACGGAATATGGCGACTTCGGGATTTCGGTTGCGCTGGTGGCAGCCATGATTATCGCTCCTTAACTTTCGTTGCGTCCGGCACGTGTGCCCGCCCACACATGCTGCACGAGGGTAGCGGCGCTCCTCCACAACGCTGCCCATAGTGCGTTACCCTACGGGCAGGCTGGAAAGCGCCGCACGTTCGGCGCACCAGCACTAGTCGTTGTCGGATTGTTCCGGAATTCCGTAGCTCAACTCGGCAAGGATCTCTTCTTCTGTTTTGTCGGCGGCATTGAGCTGTCGATCGCCCTCAATGGGTTCACTCAGATAGTAGAGGCAGGCGTCGATAGCGGTGAGCGGTACGCCCTCCATTGCCGACAGCAAGATACGATACATATCCAACTGTGCTAATTTTTTCTGAATTTCCTCTTTTTTGCGAGGTTTTTTTCCAGTTTTCCAATCGACAATAGTATATTGTTTCGACCGATCCGCCCCATCGAGACCCCCGAAGAACACCGCGTCGAGCTTGCCGTTGACGATGGTGCCCAATTGCGGCACGTTGACGACGATTTGCCGTTCCGCCCACGCGGGCTTGCGCCGTGCCCATGTCGACGTTGCGAGACGCTGTTGCCAATCGAATATCCCGTTATTGTCTGCCCCATTATCGTCTTGATTGTCTTGCGATTGCGCCGCATTGTTGCGTCGCAGCTCGGCAAGCATCGCCAATCGCGATTCAGCTACGCGAGTACCGCCATTGCCGCTCGCGCCAACGCCAATGCCGGCATCATTCGCATCGGCCATGATGAACCGTTCCGCCCAAGCATGGAACTGCGTGCCCAGTTGCGCGGCCGGAGACGCTACGTTCGGTATCGGACGCACCAGCCCACGCCAGTAAGTGCGGGCGCCACGCTCGTCCATCATGCCTGCGCGCGCCTGCAGCGAGGTGACGTTCTGACGACCGGACGCAAGAATCCTCTCGCCCTTCGCACGCACCGCGCTGTCGAACGCATCCTGCGACGCCTCTCCAAGCATGTCAGGCATGAGATTGCTGTCGGCCACCAGCAATTGCGCGCATCGCAGCAGCGAAGCACCCGTATTTTCGCAACGCCCAGCACCTTCGCCACCGACAGGCTCGCCAACTTGCCCGCCGGCCCGTTCGCCAGCCCGCCCATCAGTCTGCCCGCCAGCATTGTTCATCGCCGAATCCACCTGCAACGCAGACAAACGCAACGTCTGCAGGGTCTCATCGCTCAACTCGCACGGCCATGGCAGGAACTGGTTGCCTTCCGACGGCTCGAGCGGCGCATTCCAAGCGTCGCCGACCACCGCATCTTCAAAATCGCGGGCATGCTCGCCCACAAAAAATCCATCCGGCAACGGCGCATCGATCGAATGCAGACTGGTCATGCCGTTTTCGGAGGAATCGACATCCTCAACTTCCGCAATATCGGCCAGGTTGCTCGGCTCAGCCGCTCTGGAAACGATATTGAGCATGGAATCGCGCACCTCCACTAGGAAATTCGACGGTTTGGACACACGTTTGCGATCGCCCACGGCACGCGGATCACGGCTTTCCGCATTCGTTGCGCTGCAGGTGAGCAGCGCCTCATGACGGGCGCGAGTCAACGCCACATACGCGAGGCGACGCTCGTCGGCATGCAACCGACGGCCATACTCCTCGATTTGCGTCAAATACAGTCCGTCCGGATCAATACCTTCCATGTCATCGACGCTCATATTCCGCAAGGTGCCGAACACTTCGTCGTCAATGATTTCCGCATCCTCCAGCATTTCCAACGCTTCCAACGGATTTCCACCCACAAGCGCGTCATGGGGGAATCGCGGCAGAATATCGGCGTCCACACGCACCGGAACCGGCACCGCAGCAGGATCGGTCAGCCACGTTTTGGCGGTCTCATGATATTCGGGCGGCGTCCACACGCCATCCTGGAAACCGTTGAGATGCTCTTCATCAACGACCACACGCAGATCGCTGCCCTTGTTGGTGGGGAATCCGCCATCGGTCATGCCGACCACGGCCACGGCATCCCATTCAAGGCCCTTCGACTGGTGTACGGTCATCAGCACCACGTCGACAGGCACATCGGGAGCCACCGCGTTCTCCTCGCGTGCGTCGCGCAGCGAATCCGCCCATGAGATGAACGCGCGCAGGCTCGGCGTTCCCTGCGACGCGATCTCCTGCATATACGTGTCGACGAGCTTCAGCAACGCATCGATCGGCGATTTGGCGAGCGCCACCCGGGATGCGGCGAGCGTGGCATCGGCCTGACCGCCGCGCATATGCTCGGCCAGCTGCATGTCGATATCGAGATTCAATGCGACGATGGCCTCACGAACCACTTCCGGCAACGGGTGGCCAAGCATGCGCTGCACCTGACGGATCGCATCCGCGGCGCGAAGCACTTCCTTCGTCCCCTCACGACTCACCCTGCCGTCAATGAGTTCCGCGAGATCGTCACGCAACATGAGGTCCACAAGGAAAACCGCATTCGGCACTTGATCTCGATATTCACGTACGATGGCATGGATTTCAGCATCGGAAGGACCCGACTTGGGAGTTACTCCATAAATTCCCAGATTTTCCGGTTTTTCTTCCTTGTTGGATTGCTCCTGCACGATTCCAGCTGAAACAAGCGCACGATACCGGCACATCGTGTTCACCTGTTCCGCGGTATCGGCGAGCGCCTGCAGATCGTTGGCGCTGATGGAGAATCGCGGCGTGGCCAGCAATCGCATAAGCGCCGCACTGTCGGTATGATCGCTGACGACGCGTAGCAAAGCGAACACGTCCTGCACCGCCGGGCGTTCCAGCAACGCCGACCGCCCCACTACCAGCGTGGTCAGGCCTGCGCGTTCGAGCGCTTCCGCGAATTGCGACATGATTCCTTTGGAACGGAACAGCACCGCCACGTGCGGACGATTGTCTTTCATGCCATTGTCGAGGTCGCGCGAGGAAGGCGTGTGCAGGGCGATCGCATGTTTGGCGAAGCGCACGACCGCGTCGACCTCCTGCCCGAACGTGTCGAACGCAAGCACGCCCACCGTTCCTTCGGGGGCTTCGTCGGTATTGACGAGCGCCGGAACGTCGACTTCGCGCATCAGCGAGCTGCTGAGGCGTCTGGCAGGCAAGCGGAGCGGTTTGGTGAGATTGTTCGCCGCTTCGAGCACCATGCGTGAGTTGCGCCGTGTCACGGTCAATGCGAATGGCCTGCTGGTGGCGTCCATGCCGAAATCGTGTTGCAGCATGCGGAATGCGCCAGGGCTCGCCCCTCGCCATGCGTAGATCGATTGGAAGGGGTCGCCGACCGCGTTGACCGCGCTGCGATGCGTGTCGTCCACGTGGAACAGCGCGCTCAGCAGTGCCGCCTGCGTGGTGGACGTGTCTTGGTATTCGTCGAGGAGCACATGCGAATAGCGTTTGCGGTAGGCCGCTCCGATGGACGGGAATCGGGAGACAAGCTGGAATGCCGCGATGGTGAAATCGCTGAATTCCGCCATATTGCAGGCGTGTTTTTCGGCATGATAGTCAAGCACAAGATCGAGCAGCAGGTCGCGTTGCTTGGCGACGAATGCGAGTTGCGCGCTGTTGAACACGCACATGTCGTGCCCGAGTTCGCGGTATTTCTCCAGTTTCTTTTCGTAGTCCGCGTCGGAATCCTTTTTCAGTCGTTTCGGCAGCTTTGGCGATTTCGGCTCTTCCGTTGGCACGGTTTCGCCGTCAAGCGCCTTGGCGATCTGTTCGACGAACGCCTCATCCCAGTCGCGCACGCGTTGCACGGCTTCGTCGAAGCTGGTGCAGTCGCCGCCGATCATGGCGCCGGAAATGGCGTTGGACAGGGCGAACACGTTGCCCGCTATGGTGTTGAACGATTTCAGATCGCCGTCGAACGCCATAAGATCATCCATATGCCTGTCAAGCACGGTGTGGATGAGCTGCATGGCACCTGCTTCGCTCAATGGCTGCGTGTTCTGGTCAAAGCCGACAAGCAGTCCATATTGGCGCACGATGGATTGGAAGAAAGCGTCGTACGTGGAGACTTCCGGTTTGAGGAACGTCATGTTCGCTGATTTCAGGCCGCGTTCGCGCTGGTCGCGAGTCACGGCCGCAGACACTCGAGACAATAGTTCCGAGGCCGCTTTGCGCGTGAAGGTCAGTCCGAGGATCTTTTCGGGGCTCACCCCCTGTTCGATCAGCGTGATGATGCGTCTGGTCATCGTGTAGGTTTTGCCGGATCCAGCGCCAGCCACCACCACCACATCCGCATACGAGGGCGCTTGGACGACGGCAGCCTGCTCAGGACTGTCGGTGAACTTCATGGTTCCGCTCATGCCGTTCTCCTTTCGAATACGGTGTTCTGTTCGCCCGCACAGGCCGGGCAGATCGTAGTGTTTCTGCAGTATTTCACATGTTCCGTCGTCGGTCTTGCGGTGATTTCGTTCGCCCTGCTGGCCGCGGCCGCATAGAAGACCCTCGCGATCATGGTGAGGGACCATACCGCCATCGTGCCGCGTAAGCCAAGGAACTCATTCCAATGCTCGTCGCTCACTTCCAACGGAGGAAGCATGTCATCGAGTCCGTCGTGGAAATCCTTGTCGAGTTTTTTGACGTAATAGCGCGGTATGAATTCGCCGGTATTGAGACTTCCATTGGCGAACAGCGCCTGCTGCATATGCGATTCGGCGGCGGTGTCGCCATACGGTGCAGGGTATGCGTGCTTGGCTACATGGAATAGCGCGCTTTGCGTGATGTTCGGCGCGTTCGCCACCGCCTGCGCCCCGCGCATGCCGCTTTCCTCGGGGAATACGAGTCCCAGCTGATAGCAGACGAGCTGCAGATCGTTGAACAGGCCTTCGCCGGTCGGACTGACACCGGTTTTGTAGTCGATCAGACGCACCTGCTGCGTGCCATCCGCCATTTCACGCCGTTCCAAACGGTCGATCCTGCCGGTCAAACGCACGGTGAGATACTCGCTCATGCCGGTTTCCGGCCATCCTCCGACCAACGCTCCCATAATGGCGATCAATTCGTTCCGTGAAATCGCGTGAACGCCGTCCATCGCATTGTAGGCGTCGAGAATATCGTCGAAATCGAATTTTGCGGTAAATTTCAGCTCAGGTTCGGCTTTCGTAAGTTTTCCAACGCTGAATGCATCATTATTTTTAATCGGATAATCACCATGATTCGATTGCACGAAATACGTGGCGATGTTACGCAACGCCTCCTGCGCCTGCTCATCTTTCTTCAACGCCTGATACCGTTGCGCGGGATCGGCAATGGCGTTGAAATCGCCGCATAGACGCTTGTATTCGGCATACATCCATTCGGTGATCGCATTGATATTGTCCACGTCGCTGATGGCGGTATGGCGTTCCGGCATATCAAGTCCGGCTTCGGTGGCCTGTTGCGCCACCTTGTGGATCAGCGAGCCGAAACTCGTGGCGACGCTGCCCATGCGCGGGCCGGAGAAGCGGTTTTCCAACATCCAACACACCGGGCACGCCCACAGATTGTCTACCGCAGAAGGAGACAAAGTCACCACGTCGGATCGCCGCGATTTGCCGTTCCGGCCCGACGTCGAGCTTTCCGACGTGTCGCTCATGCCCGTCCGCATGACGGCCGCGATCTTCCGCATGGTGGCCTCGACCGTCTCCCCCATAAACGGCCAACGGTCAGGGTCGGCCGCCGTAACACCATGCGAAGCCAGCAATGCCAACGCTTCCGCGGCATCACGCGCCTTCGGGCTGTCCTCAGGTTCCGACGCAAGCACGCTTCGGGCGGCCGCGACCAGACCACGGGGATCGGTTTCCAGCCCCGCGTAATCGCCTTGGCCGCCGACCGACGCATATTCTCGCCGTTCCATATCGGCGTCGCGATCGCGGTCGAAGCATTCCGGCATATATCCGTATAGAAAATCCGAAGGCACATTGTCGTCATTCAGCACGGCGCTCACCACCACACGCTCGCTGGCACGGGTCAACGCCACCAACAGGCTCTTCTGCTCGGAGGCGAGCACCGACGCCAGTTGCGCGTCCTGCCTGCCCGCCGGAGTGACGATCGTGTCGGACAATACGCCGTGCAGCATCACATCGGCCAGTTCCTCACCGCCGAACAACGTGTTGCGTGGTGTGAGATTCGGCCACTGCCCCTGCTGCAAAGCCGGCAGAAAAACCAGATTCCAGCGCTTTCCCGCCGCTCCTGCGGGAGTCGTCAGGGTCACCGCCTGATCAATGGGCGCGGTATGCGCCAGCGAATCCGCCTCAATGGTCAGCAAACGCACCTGTTCGATGAACGCCTCGATGGTGTGTACCGCGAATTCCCCGCTTGACTCGCCGCCTGAAGCATAGTTGAACAAACGCATCGCCGCGTCAAGCCGATCATTCGAGGCACGGCCGGCAGCCGAATGCTCCAGCGCCACACGCTGCCAGACTTCCGCCTTGCCGCAGGCCCTCCATGCGCAATCCAACACATATTGCGGTTCACGCGAAACCAGTTTGGCTTCCGACTCGCATGTTTTGTCAAGAACCTTCCACAATGATGCGAACGCCTTGATCTGCGGATCCGCGCCCAGCACGGAGGCGATCGCATCGACCACGCGATCGGTATTGCCCTCCATAAGAAGCACGTACAGCGCTTCCATACTCAGCACGAAATCGCCTTCATGCTCACTATCATGCTCGCCATCGGCGCGAATCGCATGATAGTCCGTCATATAATCGCGCCAATCTTCCATCAAACGAGGGAGCAACGCCTGTTGTTCGACGGCAGCGTCCGCCGCATCCTCATCATCTTCGAAATCATCTTCGTCGTATTCTTCGGCAGCATCCTCATCATGGTTCGCAGCCTTGCTTTCCACAATCGAAGCGAGCGAAACCAACGCGTTCATCGCGGATTCGATGGATGCGAGACGGGCCGGACGCCCCTCATGCCGTTGATCACCACCGACCGTAATCAGCGGAGATCCCATAATCAGCGCCACGCGCGAACGAATATAGGATCCGGCGGTCTGCAGGTCCATGGTCGAAGCCGCGATCGTCTGGTTTTTCAATTCGGCCAACTCGATCAACGCGAACAGACCCTGCACGAACGGCTCATCCTTCAACGGCCGGGTCACGCTGGAATAGCGCACGGGAACGCCGTCAGCGCGCAACCGCTCGCCGAATGCGCGCACGGTGGCATTGTCGTGCGCGATCACGGCCATGTCGTTCCATACACGGGAACGTTGCAAATGCTCAGTTTTGATCTTCCACACCACGTCGTCGAGCTCTTCGGAAGAGGAACGGTACAAGGCCGTTTCCACACTGCCGTCGGCCGGCGTGACACGAGCGCCCGTATCGTCGGCCGGCAACGTTTCGATGGGCATCGCGCCTGGCATATCGCTCATTTTGCCGGGACGATCGGGCAGAGGCACGTCCGTCGACTCCGTGCTTGCGATCGACAGGCTCACTCGCGTCGCGACAAGCGTGCGATAGTCGCCATGCACGCCTTGCTGGTTCGACACGGTTTGCGCGGTATCGCCTTCGTGCGCCGTTTGCAGACCTTCGATGCGTTCAAGCCTCGCTCCCATGCGCGTCTGCGCCTGGTTGAACAGATATTCCGGATATGATCCTCGGAACGTCTGCACGGCTTCGTCGGGATTGCCAACCAACAGCAGGCGCACCCCGCGTTCATGCAAGGCTTCAAGCAGTGCGAAACCAGCCAACGTCGTATCTTGAAAATCGTCGACGATCAGCATGTTCGCAATATCGGCTTCCTGTATGCCAGACACGGCTTCGGTGGCGTCGATCATCAGCTGCGACGCGTCGAGACGATATTCGCCAGGATAAGACGAACGGATCGCCTCATTGTATTCCTCACGCAAGGCGAAGGCGAGACGCCATTGAGTGCGCAGGCGTTCGCGACGTTCGTCAAGCATGCCGTCCCTGCTGGCCGCACGGGCGATCAGCATGTCTTCGAACTGCGGTTTCGCGCCAATCTCGTTCATGCGTGCGAGCATGTCGCGCAATTGGTTGGCGAATGCGTCGGTGGAATCGTCGGCCACCAGTCCTGACCATTCGGAAACCGCGAAATAGGTGCGCAGCAGATCGCAGGTGGCGCAATCGTCGCCATGTTGCCTATGCTCCACATGCGAAGCCAGTACCTTGCGGATGATCACATCCTGTTCCGCACCGTTCAACAGTTTCGGCAACGGTTCGCCTTGACTTGATCTCACGGCCGTCAGCAGACGGAATGCGACGGCAGGCAACGTAGTGACCGGTCGCGCCTGCGACACGGCCGACAATTCGCGGATCGCCCGATCGCCCAACGCATCGGCGATCTGCCTGCCAGACACCGTCATCACGGCATTCCCGTCACCATACCGCCTCATTGCGGCAACCAGCATGCCCAGCGCAAACTCGGTTTTTCCACTGCTCGGCGCGCCCGCAACCAACGTGACGCGGTCAAGGTCTTCCAAATTCATCATGCCTCCCAACACTACTAGTCTCGCCCTCCTTTACCTGACAAATCCGGAACCTACAAAGTTGTCTCGAAGCCAACCTTTATCCAACACAATCTGCGGTGCAACCACTCCTTCGTGGCATCTGCAGCAACGCCGACAACACATCAATGGTCATTTCCATTTGAGCCAGATGCCCGTCATCCAGCAACTGAATGTATGTACCCTCATCGTCGCCACGAAGGCCGTCTCTTAAGGTTCGCACGTTCTTTCTATCACTACGACTTCTATTATTCAGCCACAACATGTCTCAGATGCCCGTCTTTGTATATGGACATTTTGACCCCTTGCTGATAGGTTTCTGGGTTGGTCTTCAGTTAGGATGGGATCCAGAGAGAGCGGCCGAAAAGCATACGCACCACGAGGAAAGAGAGCATATGGAAGCCATGAACGGCATCCCCCTTCAAATCCCTGGGTATACATTCGCCCAAAAGTTGGGTTCAGGTTCCGAAGCGAACGTGTATTTGTACCAGCAGCTTTCCCCCAGCCGACAAGTAGCCATCAAGGTCAGCAAGGGAACACTCGATCCGCGCGCGGCGGCGCGGTTCCGTTCCGAAGCGAACTTCATGGGCAGGATCTCCTCGCATCCCTACGTTCTTTCGGTGTATGGAAGCGGCGTCACCACCACGGGCAACGGCTACACCGTGTTCGAATACGCTCCGGGAGGCAATTACAAGACCTTCCTGGAATCCAACAGGCTCAACGCAGACCAGATGCTCACCGTCGGCATCAATCTGGCGAGCGCCCTTTCCACAGCGCACCGCGAAGGCATCATCCACCGCGACATCAAGCCCAGCAATATTCTCATCAACACGCATGGCATGCCCATGCTTGCCGATTTCGGCATCGCGGGAACGATCTACGGGCGTCCCGGCATCGGCTACACCATCGCGTGGGCTCCGCCGGAAGTGCTCGCAAAGAACGGCGGAGGCAACGAATCCTCCGATATTTATTCGCTGGGAGCAACGCTGTTCGCCATGCTGACGGGCCAGTCGCCATATGAATACGGCTATTCCGCGGCCCTCGGCTCGACCAGGGGCAAAGAACGCGGTGCTCTGCTGAGAAACATCATTCTCACCGATCCGCTCCCTAAGCTCAATAGGCCGGATATTCCCCCGCAAGTGGAGCGGATTTTACGCAAGGCGTTGAATAAAGCGCCGGAAGACCGGTATTATTCCGCATATGATTTCGCGCGTGACATGCAGCGTGCGCA
>OJAL01001007.1_pt1 | contig 16976 bp, 9 predicted proteins | sample 1589301 | NCBI WGS metagenome assembly OJAL01 (sample SAMN03283261) | human gut metagenome | biome: human-associated habitat; material: feces | host: Homo sapiens | place: USA | collected 2013
AAGAACTCTAACACTTAAGAAGGATGAAGATAATACAAAGTATCTTCAATTTGCATCAAACGGTGGCGGCGGTTCAACTGTCGGTGTATATCAACTTGCAGAACAAGCGTCACAATATATCGTTGATATGAAGGTTAGATTTACAGGCGGTGCAATGGCATTCGGTCACTACGGTAATACACCGAATAATGCAACTAATAATCCTAACTGGACAGTATCATACGGAAGTGGTGCTTTGACGGTTGGCACTCAGTCAATTCCAGGTGTCAACAGTGAAGATTGGTACAGAGTAATTGTTTCTGCAGATGAAAGCGTAGGAACTTACTGGGTTAAGGTATATAATGACGCAGGTACTCTTGTAGGCGAAACAACAGCTGAAGCTATGAGTTCTACATATACAGAAACACAGAAATATTTCTGTTTCCAAGGTACATATCCTGTAGATTTGGCAAGCTTCAAAATTTACACACCTACAGCCTCAACAATGACTGTAAATACTGAGGCAGAAACTATCCAGGTTCCTGAAACAGGTGCAAACAGTGCAACAGCAGAATTAACTGCTATAGTTAAGGATACAGACGGATATAATATCTCAGGTGCCGTTACTTGGTCACTTGCTGATGAATACACAGGTGTAAGCATTGCAAGCAAGGATGCTCAGACAGCAACTTTGACAGTAACAGACGAGGCGGCTGCCGGAACTGTTACAGTAGTTGCAACTTACGGTTCAAAGAGAGTTGAAAAAGAAATTTCTCTATCAACAACAGGTAATGCAATCGCATTTACAAAGTCGTCTTCAAGCATAACAATTCCGTTTGAGGGCTCTGATGCCGTAACAGGTAACTTCGCGGCAGAAGTAAGAGACAAGGCAGGTCAACCTGTTGAGGGTGCAAACGTAACTCTATCACTTGTTGATGCTGCAGGCACACCGGTGACAAATGCGAAGGGAATTACATTCGATGCAACAACAGGCGTTTTGACAGTTCAGGCAGGTGCAGTATCAAAGGTTCTTTATGTTAAGGCGGTTGCAACTGTAGGTGACGAAACTTTGACATCAAGAGTTAAGGTTAATGTACACGGTTTGTCATTTGCATTCGGAAGTAATGATCCGTCAGACGACAGCTTTACAAAGGTAACAGCAGCTGACGCATATTCAGATAAAATTGGTTACGGTTTTGATGATACATCAGTAGTAACAAGTGAAGAATCAGATGTAAAGGGTACTGCGGCATACAGATTTAAGGCTAAAGTTCCTAACGGTAACTATGTTGTTAAGGTTACAACTTCATCTGCAACAATGACTTCTGAAGTAGTTGAAGGAGTTGCGGCAACAACAGGAATTACAAAGACAGGTACACAATTTAATGTAGCAGTTTGCGACGGTGTACTTGACCTTACATTTGAAAGCGGTTCAACATTGTCAGATTTGACAATTACACAAGCTGCAGCTAAGGCAGCACTTGCTAAACCGGCAGTATATGCTATCGGTGACTCAACAACAAATAATAATGCATCAGGTAACATTTCATGGGGTAACCGTGTAGGTAATGGTGTAGCAGTTCCTGATACATTCTCATCATTCAGCAATAACGGTATGGCAGGACGTGATTCTGTAAACTTCTATAACCAAGGCAGAGTTGAGACAGTTCTGTTGAGCGTTTGCCCTGGTGACTATGTAACTGTTAATATGGGTATCAACTCAAAAGAGGCAGGTGAATCTGCATCATACTACACATTGCTTAATAACTACTATGTAGAAGGTATTATTCAACGTGGTGCTATTCCTGTAATTGTTACAGCTACACCGCTTGGATTCAGTAGTTCACAGTATCCGTATAATGCATCAACAGGTAAGTTTACAGTAAATCGTGGTACAGGTGCTTATAACGGTGATTTAAGAAAGATTGCTCAATCACATAATTTGAACATTATTGAATTGGGTTACTATTTTGAAAATTACTTTAATAGTCTAACAGCTGAAGATGTTGCAGCTTATAACGCTGAAAACGGAACAAGCTTTACATCACAAGTTGAACTTGTAAAGAGCTGGTATGGTGACCACAACCACTATAAACAGTATCTTGCTGATAAGATTGGTTCATATATCCTTGACAGTGTGTCGAAGATTGCAGGCGGAAGTACAGACTTCAACCAGGCAAATGATACACACATCAATGAACAATAATCAACTTAAAAGAACTTCCCGAACGGGAAGTTCTTTTTTTGTGCCTGCTTCCATATACATAAACTAAAAAGGGGATTTGGGTGTGAAAAAAATACTTTTAGTAGTTGTTATAATCATTTTTATTACGTTGCTTTTGCCGCTTGCGATAGTTTGGTTAATCGGTGGCAGTGGAGAAGGACAAAGTCCGATTGAGAGCGGAACGGTAAGTGTGTATGTGTCGGAAGAAGATTGTGTTAAAGATATGGATATTAACGAATATTTAAAATGCGTGGTGGCGGCGGAAATGCCTGCCGATTTTGAGGAAGAGGCATTAAAGGCACAAGCCGTTGCGGCAAGAACATATCTGTACTCACATATTGCCGAAAAAGACAAAGGCAACATTGCCGAAAGTCACAACGGTGCGGTGATATGCACCGATTCAACGCACTGTCAGGCGTATATTTCGGAGGATAAGCGGAGAGAAAGCTGGGGTGCCGGTGCCGATGAAAATTGGAACAAAATAAGCACAGCGGTTGACGAAACTACAGGACAGATAATGACATACAACGATGAAATAATATCGGCGGTATTTCATTCAACTTCATCGGGTATGACGGAATCGGCAGTTGACGTTTGGGGGGCGGACGTGCCGTATTTGCAAAGTGTTGCAAGTACGGGAGATAAAGAATCACCGAAGTATCACAGTGAATTGACATTGAGTGAACAGGAATTTAAAAATATTGCGGAAGAAAAAATTGACGGTGTGGATTGGAATAATGGACTTGTATCGAACATTAACCGCTCAAATGCAGGCGGTATTGTAACACTTGATGTAGGCGGAGTGAATATAAAAGGAACAGAATTTAGAAATATATTTTCACTGCGTTCCGCAAATGTTGAAATATCGCAAGAAAACGGCAATATAAAAATGAGCGTAAAAGGGTTCGGTCACGGCGTCGGTATGAGCCAGTATGGTGCAGATTACCTTGCAAGGCAGGGAAAGACATATGAGGAAATTTTGAAAACATATTATACAGGTGTTGAAATAGAAAACAGGTAAAATTGCACAAAAAATGATACGAAAATTTGTGACTTTAAAAATAATATGACTGTTTTTTATATTGAGAAATTTCGAAAAAAGTTATAAAATATTATTATAATTATTTTTGAGGGAGAGATTTAATAATGAACAGAAAAGTGATAAGTGCGGCGGTTGCAGTTGCAATGACCGCCACAATGGGCAGCTTTGCCTTGCCGGCAAATGCCGCGGAAGTTAAAACTCCGCAATATCAAACAAACGCACGTCAAATGGAAAAGCTTAATCGTGGATTGATTGCTGTTAAGACAACGGCAGATACACGAGGTCAGGCAGTTAACGGTGTATATTTGAGTTGGAGATTGCTTGGTGACGAAAGTCTTGAAAATCAAGCATTCGATATTTATAAAAACGGTACAAAAATACATACAACAGGTGTACATGACGCTACAAACTGGATTGATACATCGGGTACTGCATCGGATAAATACAAGGTTGTAAAAGCGGGTGAGGACGCGTCTAAGGAAACTGAAGTTACACCTACTTCAAACAACAACTGTGCAAAGTCAAATGAGGTCGGAAATGGAAACAGTGAGAAAAATTCATTTACATATGTAGATATTCCTATTTCACGTCCTGATCCGGTAGAAAGAATGGGTGACGGCAAGATTTCAAATTATTACACTGTTGACAAAAGCCACGAAGGCGGTGCGAATGACGCGTCTGTCGGTGATCTTGACGGTGACGGCAATTATGAAATTGTATTAAAGTGGGACCCGACAGACTCAAAAGACAGTGCCGGTGCGGATTTTACAGGTAATGCATATATTGACGCATATAAGATTGATCCGAACAATGACGGTTATATGTGGCGTATTGATTTGGGTAAAAATGTTACATCAGGTGCACACTATACGCAATTTTTGGTGTATGACTTTGACGGTGACGGAAAGTCAGAAGTGGCAATGAAAACAGCACCCGGTACGGTTGACGGCACAGGTCGTTACGTTACGGAAGTCGGTGATACTGACGAAATCAGAAATACCGACAATACAAAATCATATATAGGCACAAGCGGAAGATTAAAGGGTAAAAATCCGTTTACGCAGTATTTAACCATATTTGACGGCGAAACAGGTGCCGCACTTTATACAACGGACTATATTCCGTATGATGCGGCAGAAAATAAAAATTGGGGCGACAGCGGGGCAAAGTATAACAGAAGTGAAAGATACCTTGCAGCAGTGGCTTATCTTGACGGTATTCATCCGAGTATCGTTATGTGCAGAGGTTATTATCACGACTCTGTAATTCGTGCATATACATGGGACGGTACTGAACTTACAATGCAGTGGGAGCATAAAGGTAAGCCGAGTGCAAGTTCAACGACACTGTACGGACAAGGAAATCATAATCTTTCTGTAGGCGATATTGACAATGACGGCAAGGACGAAATTGTTTACGGAAGTGCCGCACTTGATGATGACGGTAAAACAGTTCTCGGAAATACAGGTCTTGGACACGGTGACGCAATGCATATGAGCGACTTTAATAATGACGGCACTCAAGAAGTATTTTCGGTAAAAGAGGAACAATTTAAAAAGTATGCCGAAGATTTAAGAGTCGCAAGCACTGGAAAGCATTTTTGGAGTTCCGGAAAACTTGTTACATCAGATGATAATGGCAGAGGCGTTATGGATAACATTGACGATGATTATGCAAAGACGCATCCAAATGCATTGGCAATAGGTTGGAGCAGCGGAATTGCAAATGCTCACGACTTAAACGGTGATGATGTTGCCGCAAAACCGGCTGGTGCGGGAAGCGGTACCTTTGATAATTTCCTTGTATATTGGGACGGCGATTTGAGCCGTGAGTTGCTTGACGCAAACATTATCCAAAAATATTATGCCGCAACAGGTAAAACAAAGAGATTTTACGGTCCGTTAGACGGATACACACTTACAGGCGGTTCTACAAACAACTACTCAAAGAGAAATCCTTCGCTTGTTGCCGATATTTGGGGCGACTGGCGTGAAGAAATTATAATGCCGGTAAACAAAGGCTCGGCAACGGATCAGGCATATTTGAGAATATATACCTCAACAATGCCTACAGATTACAGAATTACAACATTAATGCACGACTGCCAATACAGATTGTCGGTTGCGTGGCAGAATGTCGGATATAACCAACCGACACACGCAAGCTATTATATAGGTTCTGTGGCACTTGCAACAGACGAAAGCGGTAATACGCTTAACTATCTTGCACCGGCAGTACCTTATACAAAGGTGACATATTCGGCACCGGAGCAAGTAGCGGTTACGGGAATGACTTTGGAGAAAAAGTCAATAGAAGTTGAAAAAGGCAAGACAGAAACAATCAATGCGATTATCACACCTGAAAATGCGACAAGAAAGGGTATAACTTGGACTTCGTCCAATACAAACGTGGCAACTGTTACAAACGGTGTTGTGAAAGGTATTTCAGCCGGAACTGCAACTATAACGGCAACAACCAAAGACGGCAACTTTACAGATACTTGTGAAGTGACTGTTATGCAAAATGCAGTTACGGGCATAAGAATTTCGGAAAAACTAATTGATTTGGGAATGGAGAATAAAAAGCAAATTACCGCAACGGTAATGCCTGATGACGCTACGGATAAATCTGTAGAATGGACATCGGAAAATCCTGAAATCGCAACAGTTTCGGACAACGGTACAATCACAGGTAAAAGTTACGGCAGAACGGTTATAACCGCGACTACAACAGACGGTGGATATACCGCAAAGTGTGTGGTAAGAGTTAAACCGATAGATGTAGTTGACGCAACGGGTAACAATGAGTTTGTATCGGAAAATACTGATGCAAACACTGCATTTACAGGAAGTGCCAACAGTGCGGTGATTTCGCAAACAGGTGCGACTGACGGTGCGGAGGCGCATAAAGATTTTGAAGTTTATGACAGCGGTAAGGTTGAGCTTGAATACAGACTTACAACAGGCGGTGTAAAGGTTGACGGTTCAAATTGGAACTGGACAGGACATGAATATACAATGGGAATGAAACTTCTTGACAGTGAGGGCAACAACATTGTTAATATATATCAGCCGTATACCACAAAGGCTCAAGACTTGATGGCACAAACATCTGCCGATTCTGCGGCAGCTGTTGTAACCGCATCGGGTTCGGGATGGTCAAACAGCGGTAACGTTGCGGGTAATATTCAAGGTAGTTCAAAGCGTTGGAAAGTAAAAGTTACATTGGATTATGATAATGATAATTGTACTGTAAAGGTTATGGGTACAGACGGAACATGGGCAAATGATGACGGCGTAATGCAAAGAACATTTGCGCTAAACGGTGCTAAATTCAAGACATTAAGTTTGTATACTCAAAAAATGGAAGATTATGCTTCGGCTACTTTAACAGCGTCGCCGAAAATCGAAAACCTTGCATACAGTAAGTCAACGACTGCTTCGGGTGTAACAGAAGAATTGTATAACAAGGGCGGTGACAGTAAGTTTGCTGAAAGTGACTTGACAGATTGGACACAAGTAGGTACTGACACTGTGTCACTTGCTGTAGACAGCGACAATAACCGTATTTGGTACAATCCGACACAACCGGCAGGAGAATACAGTGCAGAAAAGACTTTTGAAGTAGGCAATAATGCTATCGTAACTTATGATGTTGATTGGTATTTCGGAAGCTCGGTAGGACGAGATGGCAGCTTTGAATATCTTCAAATAGGTAATATTCGTCTTGGTTGGACGAACGGCTATAAGATGTTCCTAAGCACAGACGGCGGAGCAACATGGCTTGACAGCGACAGTGACGGCACAAATGACAGCATATTCAACGGTGCAAATCAAACATACACTAAGAATGTTAAAGTGACGGTTAATACTGCTACAGGTGTAGCATCACTTTGGTTTGACGGAACAAAAGTAGGCGATTATACTACAGAAAACGCAACAAATGCTGTTAAATTCGGATTTACTCGTGCCGGTGCGGCACCTAACTGGGCTGTTCCGAACGGTATCGACAGAATTAAAGTGTCACAATTTGTTCAAGGTGAAGAACCGCTTGAATTTTCAGAAGTGAAAGTAAGTGGAAAAGACGATAAGACTGCTACGGTAACATATGCGGTTGTTGATGAAGATGTTGATGACATTTCATTGATAGGTGCATTGTATGGCAAGGACGGTAAACTTGTTGAAATCAAGACAGTCCCTGTTGCCAATGTTGAAAAAGGCAAATATTTGGAAAGTGAAATTACTTTTGACAAAAGTATCAAAGAAAATAATTTGAAAGTATTTATGTGGGATTCGCTTGGCGGTATGACAGCACTTTGCGAAAATGCTCAATAACAAATTTAAAAACAAAAATCGCAGACTATAAGGTCTGCGATTTTTTTAATGTGTTATTCAGTATGTTTTCGAGTTCTATTGCTTTTGATACGACTTCGGGGTCGGAAAGACAATAATTTTTTTCAATTATAAGATTATCAAAATCTGTTTTCAGTTGTTTAATGTTGTTCATTTATGTATGCTCCTTTCGATTACACGGTTATATGTAAACCACTGCTTGTTGTATTTATTTTACAATATATGATAAAACTTGTCAATATATTGTGGTATAAAAGGAGCAACTTTCGTGTTGCAGAAAACGACACAACCGTTTAAATTTCACTGTCTTTCTTCGCTTTAACCTGTAAAACGACAAAAGCTGACACAGCGGCAATCATAAACAGTATTGCAACAAGCTGAGAAATGCCGAGAACATTTGGAATTACATATAATATATAATTCGGATTTCTCATACCTTCAAGGAACAGTCTGCCGAATGAATACCAGAAAATATAGAAACAAAATACCTGTCCGTCATTCTTTTTCTTGTCACGAATCAGAAGAAGTATCACAAGTCCGATAACATTCCATATCGATTCGTATAAAAATAATGGGTGAACAGGTGTTGCACCGTTTATGGACATACCGAAAAGGCTGTTTGTTTCACCGCCGTACACTTCGACGTTTACAAAGTTTCCGAAACGTCCGATTGCTTGACCGATAAACAGACCGGGTGCACATACGTCAAAGACTTTGGCGATATTCAGCTTTTTAACTTTGCAGTATATAACAGTTGAGATTATCGCACCGATAATACCGCCGTAAATAGCAAGTCCGCCGTTCCAGACTTTAAACATATCGGCTATCGAGTCAAATTCATCGAGTGCGAAAAGCACATAATATATTCTTGCGCCGATTATTCCGAAAATAAGTCCAAGCAAGGCGATATCCCACACATTATCTTTTTTCACGCCACGCTTTTCGCAGGTTTTATAAACGAAAAACAATCCCAAAAGAAAACCCGAAAGAATGATAAGCGCATACCAATAAATAGGCTTTGAACCTATTGAAAATGCGACAGGTGAAATGTTTAGAGAAATGCCGAGTTTAGGAAAAGCAATGTTGTTCATAATCATACCTCCTTCATAGTAAGTGAAATACGTTTTTTTGGTACGTCAACTTCAAGTACACGAACTTTCACAACGTCACCGACTGAAAGTACGTCGGTTGGGTGCTTGATGTATCGGTCACATATTTGCGATATGTGTACAAGTCCGTCTTGATGAACACCTATATCGACAAATGCACCGAAATCTATAACGTTTCTCACCGTTCCTGTCAGTACCATATCCGGTTTTAAGTCCTCCATTGATAGAATGTCGCTTCTTAAAACGGGCTGCGGCAATTCTTCACGCGGGTCGCGACCTTTCTTTATAATACTGTCGGCAATGTCTTTTAAAGTGATTTCACCTATTCCGAGTTCTTCGGCTAATTTATGTGTATTTTCTTTCGACAGACGTTGCTTTAAATCCGCAACAGTGCCGTCTTGAACGTCTTGTTCGGTATATCCCATATGTTTAAGCAGCTGCGCGGCGGCTTTGTAGCTTTCAGGGTGGACGGAGGTGTTGTCAAGGATATTGTCACCGTCTGTTATACGCAAGAAACCTGCGCACTGCTCAAATGCTTTTGCACCGAGTTTTGGCACTTTCAAAAGTTCTTTTCTTGTATTGAATTTACCGTTTTCTTCGCGATATGTGATGATGTTTTTTGAAACGGTTTTGTTAATTCCGGCAACATATGCAAGCAGTGACGGAGAGGCGGTGTTAAGGTCGACACCGACACTGTTTACACAATTTTCAACCACTCCTCCGAGTGCCTCACCAAGGCGCTTTTGGTTCATATCGTGCTGATACTGTCCGACACCGATTGACTTAGGGTCAATTTTTACAAGCTCTGCAAGAGGGTCTTGCACACGTCTTGCTATTGAAACGGCACTTCTGAGTGCAACGTCATACTGCGGAAATTCTTCGGTTGCAAGCTTTGACGCACTGTAAACCGACGCACCTGCCTCGTTTGTCATAATGTAAAATACTTCTCGGTCAATTTCTTTTAAAAGGTCGGAAATAAATATTTCACTTTCCTTTGAGGCTGTTCCGTTACCGATTGAAATTAAGTTTACGTTGTTTCTTAAAATCATATCCGTAAGAATTTTCTTAGCCTTGTCTTTGTCGTGGTTAGGCAATGTGCAGTAAACAACATTGGTGTCAAGAACTTTGCCTGTTTCGTCCACAACCGCGACTTTGCACCCTGTTCTGTAACCCGGGTCAAAGCCCATAACGATTTTATCCTTAATAGGCGGTTGCAATAAAAGTCCCGAAAGATTTTGATTAAATACCTTTATTGATGCCTCCTCGGCATTTTCCGTAAGCATATTGCGTATTTCTGTTGATATGGACGGCGCGATGAGTCGTTTATAACTGTCCTCGGCGGCAAGTTTGACGTACTTTGTAGACGGTGATTCGTGTTTTGGAGTAAGTCGTCTGAAAAGATAGTTTGTGATTTTTTCTTCGTCAATATCAATTTTTACCGATAAAAATCCTTCTTTTTCGCCACGATTTATCGCAAGCAATCTGTGGTTTGCAAGCTTTTTTATTGGTTCGGCAAAATCATAGTAAAGACGGTATACACTGTCGTCTTCTGTTGACGCTTTTGAAACCAAAAGACCAAAGTTGATTGTTTTTTGACGAATATCTTTTCTGTATTCGGGGTTATCGCTGATTTCTTCGGCGATTATGTCCATAGCACCGGCTATTGCGTCCTCACTGCTTTCAACATCTTTTTCGGCGTCGATAAAATCAAGCGAAATACTTTCTATATTATCATTCGGATTTTGTGCAAGGATAATTTCGGCAAGCGGTGCCAGTCCTTTCTCTTTTGCGATAGTCGCTCTTGTGCGTCGTTTTGGTCTGAACGGACGGTATATATCCTCAAGTTCCGATAATGTTACGGCATTTTCGATTGATTTTTCGATTTCAACGGTCAAATTTTCTTGCTCGTCAATCAAACGCAATATTTCTTCTTTTTTATCTTCAAGGTTACGTAAATATGAAAGTCTGTCGTAAAAATCTCGTAATATTTCATCACTTAGAGAGCCTGTTGCCTCTTTTCTGTAACGGGCAATGAAAGGAATTGTGTTTCCGTCATCAATCAGTTTTACAGTGTTTGTAACCTGTTCGGGGCGTAAGTTAAATTCAGATGTAAGCTGATTTATGATTTTTTCTTCTGATTTTTCCATTATGTATATCCTCCAAAAAATAATGTTTTGCTTTGAAATTATTCTGTAACAATTCTGCAAATGAATTTTAAAAATTCTATTCACAAACTGAAATATTTGTGATATAATAGTAACAACCACAATATATAGTGTGCAATTATGTAAACTCAACACCAAATATATATGTGATTAAAAATGCAGTTAAGCTAATTATATCCCATTTAGCTTAATTTTACAAGCAAAACAGTAAAATGAGTTAAAATGAGATGTACAAGCTGAAAAAAATACAAAAAACCTATTGCACTTTTGATTGATTTAGGGTAAAATGGAGTTAATGGGAGTGAATTGGAGCGTTTGGGGTGACAAACGGTCAAATTGGAGAGAGTAACCCATAAATCAATAAAAAGGCAGGTGACATTGAATATGGTAAATTTTGTTGACGAATATCCGCGTCAGCTTGACGAGCGCGGAAGAATTATCTTGCCTGCCAAAGTTAGAGAAAATATGTCCGAAACAGTGTACGTTACACGTTCAATGTCAGATAAATGCCTTCAATTATACACACAAGAGGAATGGGATAAGATTTCTGAAAAGATTAATCAACTCCCAACTGCCACAGACAGAAATGCTGCGGCTTTTGTACGTTTGTTTTTCGGTAAGGCTACTTCAGCCGTTATAGACAAGCAAGGCAGAGTGCCAATCGCAAAGCGTCTGATGGAATATGCTAACCTGAAAAAAGATGTTGTGCTTGTAGGTGCAAACACACGTCTTGAAATATGGGACAGTGAAGAATGGGATAGATACCAAGATGAACTTTCAGACGATATTATGATGGACGGAATATTAAATTACGGACTTAATATTTGATTTGAGGTTGTCGATAAAGTGTTGACGGTTCAAAAAATTAATTGAAAGGGAATCAAAATGGAATTTAAGCATATTTCAGTATTGTTTGGGGAAAGCATTGACGCGCTGAATATCAAACCGAACGGTATATATGCAGACGGCACACTCGGCGGCGGCGGACATTCGCACGGTATTTTGTCAACAAACGATTCGTGCCGACTTATCGGTATAGACCAAGACAAAGAGGCTATTGCGGCGGCAAAGGAACGTCTTAAAGAATTTGACGGCAGAGTGACATTCGTAAATCGCAATTTCAGCGAGATTAAGGATATTTTATCAGAACTTGATATTGATGAAATTGACGGTGCGGTACTTGATTTGGGCGTGAGTTCATATCAGCTCGATAATGCCGAAAGAGGTTTCAGCTATATGCACGATGCCGCTCTTGACATGAGAATGAATACGTCTTCGCCGAAATCGGCATATGACGTTGTAAATTCATATTCATGTGAGGATTTGATGCGTATTTTTTATGACTACGGCGAAGAAAAGTGGTCAAAGCGTATTGCGGAATTTATTTGTGAAAAACGCAAAACAAAGCCTGTTGAAACAACATTTGAACTTGTTGAAATCATAAAGGCGGCAATACCGAAAAAAGCCCGTATGGAAGGCGGACATCCTGCAAAGAGAGTGTTCCAGGCGATAAGAATTGAAGTCAATAACGAACTTGGCATATTGGAAAATGCTATTAAAGACTTTGTGTCAAGCATAAAATCGGGCGGCAGATTGGCGATTATAACGTTCCATTCGCTTGAGGACAGAATTGTCAAAAAAACATTTCAGGATTTGGCAAGGGGCTGTACTTGTCCGAAAGAATTTCCGGTATGCGTATGCGGCAAGAAACCGGAAATTAAAATTATTTCAAGGAAACCGATTTTACCGTCGGAAGAAGAACTTGAACATAATTCACGTTCAAAAAGTGCAAAATTGAGAATTGCCGAAAAATTATAGGATAGGCTAAAGGATAATTAAGGGAGAGAATTATTGTGGAATACGGAAATTTGGCATATAAATTGCCGGAACAGTATGATGAACCGATAAAAAAGAGAAAACCACAAAAGAGAAAAGAGAAAACAGTTAATACCACAGCAGTCAGTAACAAGAGGAATCATGAACAAATGCAGTATAAGAGAACAATTTTTCGTGGAATATGCGTGACAGTGCTTTTAGCTGTATCAGCAGGATTTATGATTTCAAAATTCGTTGCTGTGAATGAAATGAACCAGCAGGTTGCGTCACTTAAAAGTCAGCTTACAACGCTTGAATCAGCGACAAGTCAGATGGTTTTTGACCTTGAACAGAGTGTTGACCTTACAGAAATTGAAAAAGAGGCAACAACAAGATTGGGTATGCAAAGACCCGAAAAGTATCAGACAATATATGTAAACGTAAAGCAAGATGATATGACAGAGAAAACTGCCGGTGAAGTAGAGGGGTTTGGACACGGTATTGTGTCTGTATTGAAAAAGATTGGTGGTAATATTGTACAATTTTTCAGCATAAAATAAAAATGGACTTCTATAATTATAAAATTATGAAAAATGTACATTTATTAAAGTATTAAAAGGAATTGATAAATTAATGAAACCATCATTAAATGAAATTAAAAAGAAAACGATATTTATGGTGTGTATCGTTGCTGTACTGCTTGCGTTGCTTGTTTTGCGAGTGGCATATTGGCAGATAATAAGAGGTGACGAGCTTTCGAGCAAGGCAAAGGCACAACAGCAGGGCAGCAGTATTGTTACAGCGTCAAGAGGAGACATTTACGACCGTAACGGTAAGGTGCTTGCGGAAAGTGCAACGGTAAACACACTTATTTGCAATCCTAAGGATATTGAGGCGGACGGTGACAGTGAAGTAATCGCCGCAAGATTGGCTCCTGTTTTGAATATGGATCAAAACGAAATCCTTAAGATTATAACAAAAAATTCAAGATACCAAGTTATAAAAAAACGTCTTACGAACGAACAGACCGAGGCGGTAAAAAAATTAAGAGATTCAGATGTTGACGCAACGATTGCAAAAGCATTTAAAGGGGTATATTTTGAAAATGATTCAAAGAGATATTATCCGTTCAACGTTGCACCGCATATTTTGGGATTTACGGGATATGACAATAACGGTTTGCAGGGAATTGAACTTACTTTCGACGATGAGCTTATGGGGCGTAACGGAAGTATAGAAACTAATCAGTCGGCAAAGGGTACAACACTTAAAGACCAACAAAATGAGTATTTGAACAGTTCTCAAAACGGTGATGACGTTGTGCTTACGATTGATGAAACAATCCAGCATTTCCTTGAAAAGCACCTTGAAGAAGCGGTTACGGAAAACAAGCTTAAAGAGGGTGCGGCAGGTATTATTATGAACCCGAAAACGGGCGAAATACTTGCAATGGCAACTAAGCCTGATTTTGACGTAAATAATCCGTATGATATTGACCAGTTTGAAAAATATGCGATAGATTTGGGATATGATACATCAGATGACACAAGTGACGATCCCGATGCAACACCGAAACCGACAGAAGATCCGAATAATTTAAGTGACGAGGCCATTGCGAAAATAAGAAATAAAATGTGGAGAAACAAGGTTATTTCGGATACATATGAACCGGGCTCGACATTTAAGATTATTACTGCGGCGGCGGCTTTGGAAGAACACGTTGTAGACCTTAATTCAACATTCTATTGTCCGGGATTTAAGATTGTTGCCGACAGAAAAATCGGTTGTGCAAACAAGAGCGGTCACGGCGCTCAAACATTTGTAGAGGGTGTAAGAAACTCTTGTAACCCTGTATTTATGGAATTGGGCGAAAGACTTGGGTATGAGAAATTTATGGAATATTTCACTGCATTCGGTCTTACCGAAAAGACAAACGTCGAACTTGTCGGCGAGGCGTCAAGTATTTATTACCACAATAAAATGAGTGAAGTCGATATTGCGACAAGTTCATTCGGTCAAGGTTTCCAAATAACACCGATTCAGCTTGTAACAGCCGTTTCGGCGGTTATCAACGGCGGTGAAAGAATGAAACCGCAGATTGTAAAGGAAATCAGAAACTCAAACGGAATTTTGAAAACGTATGAGCCGGAGGTTATAAGCCGAGTTATTTCGGAAGAAACATCTCAGCAAATGAGAGAAATTCTTGAATCGGTTGTATCGTTGCCGACATCAACAGGTAAAAATGCGTATGTAAAAGGTTGCCGTATCGGAGGTAAAACAGGTACTTCGGAAAAAGGTAACCGTGACGAAGAAAAACGTATTGCGTCATTTATCGGTTTTGCTCCTGCAAACGATCCGGAAATAGTGTGTCTTATAATGCTTGACGAACCACAGGTTGATAACAAATACGGCGGTACAATAGCCGCACCTTTGGCAGGTGAAGTTATTGAAGATGTACTAAACTATCTCGGTGTTGAAAAGCAGTACACAGAAAATGAAGAACCAGACGTTAAGCAGGAAATACCTGACGTTAGAACAATGGATTTGACAGAGGCGAAGAAAGCCGTTGTTGACAAAAAGTTGAATGTTCAAGTGAGAGGTGACGGAGATACGGTAGTTGACCAGCTTCCGAAACCGGGTACAATGCTTAACGAAGATTCAACGGTAATATTATATACAGAAGAAATTGACAAAACACATACGGTAACAGTACCTAATCTTAAAGGAATGTCCGTGGATAATGCGAAATATACTCTTGAAATGAGCGGACTGAACTTTGAGATTGTCGGTGCGGGACACAGTGAAGTGTCGAGTGCGTATGCGGTAAATCAGAGCATAGCGGCAGGCGAGGAGGTTACACCTGCAACAGTAATAGGCGTGGAATTCCGCCAAGTAACTTCAGACTAATAGGACAGGGGGAAATGTCAAATGTTAGCAAGTGAATTATTAGGCAGTAAATGGCTTGATGAGCATAAAGATATAGATATAACCGGAATAGCGTACGATTCAAGAAACGTACTTCCGGGAAACGTTTTTGTATGTATCAAAGGCTTTGAAACGGACGGACATAAATATGCAGAAATGGCAGTTAAAAACGGTGCGTCACTAATCGTTGCCGAAGATAAAATAGATGTAGATGTACCTGTTTGGTATGTTGAAAATTCGAGAGTTGAAATTGCGGAAATGGCTTGTAAGTATTACGGCAATCCGTCAAGCAAATTCAAACTTATCGGTATCACAGGCACAAACGGTAAGACTACAATAACATATTTAATAAAGAGTATAATCGAAACAGCCGGTATGAGAATCGGTGTTATCGGTACAAATCAAAATATTATCGGCGACAAGGTACTTGTTACGCAAAGTACAACACCTACAACACCGAACGCACTTGAACTTCAACAGCTGTTTGCGGAAATGGTTGACAGTGATGCGGAATGTGTTGTAATGGAAGTTTCGAGTCACGCACTTGAACTTGAAAGAGTACACGGTTGTCACTTTGACGTGGGTGTGTTCACAAATCTTACGCGTGACCACCTTGATTTCCATAAGACTATGGAAAATTACTTAAATGCAAAGGCTAAGCTGTTTAAAATCAGCGATAAGGGTGTTGTTAATTTCGACGACGACGGCGGTAAGAAGATTGTTGCAAACAATGACTGCGATATATTAAAAGTCGGTCTTTCGGACGGTTGCGACCTTAAAGCGAAAAATATTGAAATTTCATCATCGGGTGCTGATTTTGATGTTGAATATGACGGTAAGACATATCGTGTCCATATAGTAATTCCGGGCAAGTTCAGCGTATATAATGCAATATGCGCTATGGGTGCGGCACTTCAGATGGGTATTGATATGGATACCATTATCAAAGGTCTTGAAAATGCAACAGGAGTTGTCGGACGTGTTGAGGTTGTTCCTACAAATACCGATTATACGGTTATAATCGACTATGCACATACACCGGACGGTCTTGAAAATATAATTAAAACCGTTAAAGATTTTGCAAAGGGTGAGGTTATAACATTGTTCGGCTGCGGCGGTGACAGAGATAATACGAAGCGACCGATTATGGGTGAAATCGCCGGAAAACTTTCGGATTACAGCATTATAACGTCAGACAATCCGCGTACGGAAGACCCTGTTTCTATTATAGAACAGATAGAAGTCGGAATGAAACGCACAGACGGAAAATATAAAGTAATAGTCGACAGACGAGATGCTATCGCATATGCTCTTGACCACGCAAAGAAAGATGATGTAATCATTCTTGCGGGTAAGGGACAGGAA
>OJAL01001056.1_pt1 | contig 16407 bp, 25 predicted proteins | sample 1589301 | NCBI WGS metagenome assembly OJAL01 (sample SAMN03283261) | human gut metagenome | biome: human-associated habitat; material: feces | host: Homo sapiens | place: USA | collected 2013
GGCTCTCTCTTGCGAAAAATCAAATGCACAAGATGTATTTGCTCAACCGCTTACGTTGATGATCGGTTTTACTTCGTTCGTATATCGGGCATCGTGTCCGGTATCTGCATTGACCTCTGGCGGCATTGAGGTGTTCCCCGTGCCATTTGTCCCAGTCCGTCACGCCGTCTTCCGTGAGGAATACAATCAGTTTCATGCAGCAGAACCCCCGTTCCCGGCGGTCCGCATCGTGAAGGTTGGCCAGCCCGTTGTCCTTGAATCTCATTTGGAGGATCATTACAAGGAGACCATTTCCACGATGGCGCGGAGCGTGTCATCTTCGAAATATCCCAACGGGATTACCGCGCACGGAGTGTTGTCTTTTGAAAGAATGATATCCGGAATATACACGTTCTTTTCCGCATCAAAGATGATGGGCTTGCCCGTGTCATCGGTCAGGTCCCATTTGCCACCGTTGTGTTTCAACTGCCCCATGACATAACCGAGCATCTCGGATGCTTCGGCGTTTTCTTTTGGTTTAATCGTTTTACTTGTTTCCATGTCAGTGTTTATATTTTTTAGCTTTCAGGATTTGCTCTTTCATGACAAGCAGTATTGCCTCGATACCTCGAACGCTCTCCTCGTTCTCTTTCAGCTTGTAATAGTAGGCGTTCGCCTCGTTGTAGTCCTCCCGCGCCTTGCGCAATCTGGACTCCTTGACGTCACGGACCTGCTCGTACGACAGGTCATACCCGATGAAGTCGTCCATGAAGTAGGACATGGCAGGGCCGTCCTTTCTGTAGCGGGTCTCCACCACGGCGTTGCTGATGTCATCGCACCGCCTGCCGAGCGTCCGGAGCACGTCGCTGATATGCCGGTCGCGGAACTCGTAGGCGAAGAAACGGACATAACCTTCGTGTTCCCTGCGTTTTGTCTTTCCGGCGTAATATTCATACCATCGGGCATCGCACTTTGTATGTCTTTGGGTGACTCTATAGATGGCGTATTCCTCACCGATCCACGTGAAACGCGAGAGCACCTCACTTGTCTCCTCCTCGTAGTAGCAATCGCTCCAGTTCAGAGCCTCAGTCTGGTTCAGCGGGAGGAATGATTGTTTGGTAATCCATTCCCTGAAGCCACAGCGTGTGACGTGAGGAAGTCCGTTCACGAGCTTGCTCCACGCATCGTTGCAGGCTTCGTTCAGTGAAGGAAAACTTTCGGGGAAGCGTTCCCTGTCCATACCGTCCCGAAGCACCTCGTTCCACGCTTTATCGCAGATGACAAGCGTGATGTCTTCCCTTACGTGGCAGTCGCGCTCGCAATAGCCGTAAGGGGCATCGCAGAGCGTGTACCACTCCTTCGGCCCGAAACCGTCATCACGTCCCAGATAGCGGGCGGGCTTGCCGTCCTCGACCTGCACTTCCCACACTTCCGTGCAGTTGCCTCTGTCGATGTGGTGCAGGCGGACTTTGATTTCCTTGTTATTCCGTTTTTCTTCCATGTCATCCGTTTTTATGCCGCCTTGTTCAGGCCGTCGATGATGTGCCGGCATTCGTTCTCCATCTCTTTCAGGCATTCCGTGCCGTAGAATCCCCAGCAACTTGCCAGTTCGAGGTCACTGTCATCTTCCGGCGTGATGCGGTACCCGAAGACTTCCCCGGCGTAATAGTTGTCGAGGGTTTCGATTTCGCTTTGCAGGTATTCCTCAATCTGTTTCCTGCGCTTAGCCGTGATGTGTTTCCAGCCGTATTCTTCACGTACCTTGCCCAACGATACCGCGATGATGCCGAAAAAGCCGGAATCCCACGGACAACTGAACGGCGAGGTGGAAATGGTGATGCCGCTATGGTCGTAGAGGTAGACCGGCAGGGCGACGTATCCTTTCAGGAAGGATTTCCGGAAATGTCCGATACGGCCATCGAAAACCTTGTCGATATCGAAGTGGTCATCGAATTCCTTCTCCGGGCAGTAACGGCGATGCGCCGTGTACAGCGTGCCGAGATTATCATACGCCTCACGCGGGCTTTGGGTATCATCATCGTAGTAAATACCGATGTGATATCCGTTATATTCAATTTGGTCATATAGGTTCATTCGCTTGGATGTTATGTTCTGTTACAAAGTCTTACAAATTCTTCTGTCAGCTCGGCCCGCTCGAACTCGTCGCAGTTCAGGTCGAAGAATATGCCCGAGGCGGCAAGTATGTCGCGGGCTTCCTCATGGGTGATGTCGTTCCTGTGACGGTATTTGTCCATCATGTCCCGATGCTCGGACTCCGCCCTCTCGTGTAGTTCTTTCTTGTACCGGCTGTACCACGTGGGGAATTTTTCCTTTGGAACCATGTGTTCCATCTGCAGGTCACGGTATCTGCCCGGTGCCAGCAGGATATGCCTGTCGATGTAGACTTTCGCCTCCTCCATGACGCCCTCCTTGGTGAAAGGCCGGTGGGAACGTGCCGTGAAATATATCCAACCCTCGTGCAGGGGGTGCTCGATTGCGATTTGTACGCCATGTTCCCTGACATGTACCACGACATAGACGGTAGAGTGCGGGAACATCTCATCCTTCAGGCTCGCTTCCCGGCAGTCCCGGGTATCAAGATGGATATAGTAGTCCTGCCTCACGCCTCCGAGAAACCTTTCAAGCTGCCGCATCGACTGGCAATAGATAAAGGTTCCCAGGCGGCACTGGCCGCCCCGAAGGTTCCCGTAATAATATTGCCTTGTCCCGCGGTCGGTAATATAGAGCTCGTCCGGAACCTGAAAATAACTCCGGTAGGTATCGTCCGTGCGGCAGAAGTCGTAGATTTCCTGAAAGGTTCTTGTTTTCATATCCGTACTTCTTATTTTTTTTATTGTTGCTGTTCACCGTCCGGAAGTGGAAATTCCCCCGTGCGGTAAAATATCTCTCCGAGACGGTCTGCCTGTTCCGCCAGACCTCTCTCCTGAACTGCAGCCACGGCCTGACGTGCCGCTCTCTCGTACATGCCCAGCAGCACCGGTTCGGGCAGGCGTTTCGTTAGCCATACTTCCTGTACCGTGGCAAGCATTTCCACCTCACAGCCCAAGTGGTGCGCTGTAAGGATGATGACGGCATAACCGATAAAATTCGGTACGCGTTCTTCCTGTTTTTCGTTTTCCATGTTCAATCCGCTTCAAACTCGTCTTCGTAGACTTCAATCTCTTTTCCGCTCTCGCAGATTCGTACCAGCCACGTGTGCTGGAGCCGTTCCAAGAGCTCTATGCGGCGGTATCCCTTGTATGGGACTTTCAGTGTGGCGATGTCTCCGGGTTGCATGTCAGGACACGATTTCGAATTGGACATGGAAATGGAACTCGCTCATCAGCTGAGTGATGTACGGCTCTGATTTCGGGTCTTCGCCGTAAGGATAGAAGATTGTGAACTGACGGGTCAGGCACCGGATACCTTGTTTACGCAATCGGTGCAGCAGGTACGCCCTGCGTCGTAGTTGTTTTTTGCTCATTGTATAAAAGGTTATGTCATTATAAATAGAATAGAGGTGTGATTGCCTTCACGGGGTATTTCTCTATCGTTTGCGATGTAGCCACTTCGGGAAAGAAGCTCATCTCGCGTTAGCGGAGATGAGCTTCATGTTTCGAGGTGAGTGCTGATTTCTCAGGCCCCTCACACCTGTCGCCTGCCAAGCGTTGGAAAGAAACACTATTCTTCGTTTTTTGACTGGTGTTGTTGGTTGTAATAAATAATGATGCGACTACCGATGCGGGGCATGGCTTTATCCGTTCGATGTATGGTCTTCCGGAAGGAGCCGGAGACTGGCGGGTAACCAAAGTCTCCGGCTTCTATCAAGGAAGACGAGCTGAATGTCTCGGTCCGTCGCATCGAGCCTGCCAGACGGCAACTAATTACTTCTTACGCCATTCGGCCATCTTTTTCCGGATGTCGATATTGTTGTCCGCCAGCATTTTTTTCAGTGCGGCCAGCAAACGCCAGCCGTCCCCGTCCTTGTATGCTTCGGCCTTGGCCGTAAGGTACGCGAGGGACTGGTATTTGTCCAGATACCTGTTGTTGTCATCGACCGCCGTACAACCATGGAAGCGGATAAGGTTCTGCATGGTGAAGTACGCCCCGGCACCCTTGTAGGCATTGACCCATGCCTTGCATTGAGGAATGTCGTGAGGCATCTTGATGCGTACCCAGTTGAACCCGATGGTGGCCTGGTATAGTTGGACAGCATTCTTTGCCCGCTTGATTTCGGATAATGACTTTTGCAGCGGATGGTAAATCTTGGCGTCCAGGTCGGACACGAAAATGTTATGGCTGCCGATACGTTTGTAGGGAATGCCCTTGCATTTTCTGGCTTTCAAGGAATCGATATGTTCTTTAAGCCGCTTCACGTAGTCCTCGGCCATCTGCGTTACCACCTTGACATTGAACCAGCGGTTGCGGTCGATAAAGTTCTCCACGTCCCGTCCCTCCATCTTCATCTGGGCGTGCAGCTCTTTCAGGAGCATCTTCCACTGGTACTCGTAGCCTAGACGATGAATCATCTCCGTTACGCCTATCGGCTCGCCGAAGCGGTGGTCCGCGCTGGCCATCATACGGAACATTTGTGCCATGACCCAACGACGGAACAGGCGGCGGTTAGGGATGTCGCCCTGTCCGATAATCGCCTTGAAAATCGGGTCGTCGTCATCCAGGATGGCAAGCCGGCCACCCTTGTTGGAGGCGACATATTCGCCGCCGTTGGCGCCCTGCATGGCGAAAAGGTTGCTCACGTCCACGCCGACGGCACGGAGCGCCTCGATGCGTTTCTGCGCTGTTTTGGGCAGGTTTCCCGTTTGAGGTGGCGTGTCCTGTCCGGTGACCGCCGGATATACGATACCTAACCCTGAATCTTTCCCGATAATCGTTGCCATCACTGTTTCCTGTTTCTCCGGGATGGCGAACTCCGTCCCACATCGGGGACATAAAACTTTTGTCTTTTTCTTCATACGATTTTTATTTGTTGCTTGTTGTCTTGAGGTTCCACCCATTCCCTGAGTATCACCAGATCCTTATCATTTTTGCTCTGCCAGAACCAATTGCCCATCGTTTCGGCGTTCCATCCCAGACCGAGAATGATATTGCCGAGAAGGTACAGTTCCAATGCGATTTGAGCCACGTCACGGGGCTCGCCGTATAGCATGTCGTCGTCATCAAGGTCTTTCTCCGGCAGAGCCCTGAAATACTGGCGCGACTTGCTCTCGCTGCGTTCCGAAGGCACGGAGTGTTTGTAACGGCGGTACAGTTCCTCCATGTTCGCAAGGAACTCCTCCACGCTACAGGGCTTTATGCCCAATCCGCCTTCGAACTTGCCGTCCCGTATGATGTATTCCTCGTCTATTTTCAGGCTGCGGTGCCGGTAATCCACCTTGAACCCGGCACCGTCCCTGACGGCAAGGAGAGCCTCCTGATAAATATTTTCCATACTACTCTTAATTTTCGGTTAATGCACTCGAACCGTCGGCGCATGACTTTATCGTTCTGATAAATACAGTGGTTCAATGGTCCTGAACCAGGTAGTCGCCTGGTTCAGGAGCCATGTTGAAGACTGTATGTTAAATCCGGTTCCTCGTGCAGCATTCGGTTGCGCTGCCGTTTCCGGTCTCATCCGGGAGGGCACATGGCTTTACTTGTCCGATATGGGCAGCTCTTGCCGCTGGCCCGTGACTCCGCCGGCCGATAGGCTGGCGGAAGGAACTGGCCGCAGGTTATAGAGCTGCGCGGTTGAAATCCCGGCCTCGACCGGCCATACCCTGTGCCTGGGGGATGCATGATTCTCATAATGACGGCACATGGCTTTATGTCTTTGATGTCTCCCGTGGCGGAAGCCTAAGTGGCGGCGTCGTATGACGTTAGGGATACGACGCCGCGACGGAGGCTGATTGGACACGGGACGCTGAATGTCATTCCTTGAGCCACGCTCCTGTGCTGGAAAGAAAGTTCTCATAATACCGACACATGGCTTTATCTTTTCGATGTTGCCCGCGTGCGTGTCTTCTGCGGAGTCCGAAGGCGGTGGTCAGCCGCCTTCAGACTCGGAAAGAAGACGTTAGGCACGCGGGATACTCAAGTCTATTCCTCGAACTTTCCCGATGTGTTTCGTTTTCGTGACGGATGTCTGGCTGGTGACACATGACTTTACTTTCCCGATATTTACAGGTAGGAACCAGAACGGGATGGGATTCACCGGTTGATAGACCGGTGAATACTGAATGGTTCTGGTATGTCTACCTGTAACATTGAAACTCCGCCCTTCATCCATCGACCGTGTGTTCGGCCGTTTCTATAATGATTGCACCAGCGTGTTATAGGCGGAACGGCTCGTCCGCATCGCGTTCTGCATACAGCCGATGGTCAGGTATCCGGGTATGTTACAGCCGGTTTTGGCGCGGTTGGCCTTCACGTTTCGACCCTGACCCCGAATGATGCAGCCGTCGGGCTTGTCCCTTACGTATCCCAGTCCGCCGATTTTGCGTTTGCCGGTCTGCACTGCCCGGAGACAATCCATCACGAATTTGTTCAACTCGTCAAGGTCTTTCCGCACGTTGCATACGGGTAATATCTGGGTTGCCCAACTGAACTCACCGGTGCCTTTATACAGGTAACGGTTCACCGCGTTGACAGCTTTTGCCAGTGTCGTATCCGGTTTTCGGATGGTTCGTGCCTCGATTTCTCTTTGGAAAGTCTTGATGCGGGATGAAGAGAGCGAAACCATCTCTCCCTTGATGCTGAAGCCTAAGAACTTGAACCACTGTTCGGGTGTCAGGTACTCGACTTTCTTCGGGTTGAGTTTCATGGATTTCTCCTCCAACCGGCGTTGAAGCATTTTCATTGCCTTTTCATGATCCTTGCCGATAAACAGCATATCATCCGAATAACGGACATAGTAGCCGTCCATCTCGGACAGTTCCTCGTCAAGGTCGTACAGCAACACGTCGGCCAGCCAGCTCGCCACGGCGCACCCCTGTTTCAGGGACTGGTACTGCCGGCAGAGGTTGTTCTCCCCGTCAAAGTACAGGTCGCTATGATAATATTTCCTGAGCACGTCAATCAGGGCGGAATGCCCGTGTCGCGCCTCTACCTTGTCAAAAGCCTCATCGATGAACTGAATCGGTACGCTGTCGAAATACTTGCTCAAATCGGCTTTCCAACCCAGATACCCGTTGTCTGCACCACCTGTCATCCTGTGGCTGACCTCGGTAACGACCCTACCGCAGCCGATGCCTTTCTGATAGGACTTGCACGAGCCATGCAGCATTTCGGGCATCAACTCGAACAGCAGGTCGTTGGCGATACCCAGCACCACACGGTCCATCGGCTCGTTCACGTAAACGGTTCTGAACTCTCCGTTATCTTTCGGTATTTGTGCGGTGTGTGGCGGCGATATTTCATACTTGCCCTGCATCATGGCTTCGGCCATGGCGAGACGTGTATCTTCATTGGCCAGCCGGATAAGTTGGTCCTTGCGGATGTCCTTGTCCACGCCCTTTTCAATCGCTTTCGTCCATCTGTCGATGTCGAAAAACATTTGCAACAGTTTGTCTGCCATATTGCGTTGATTATTAGGGCGTAGTGTTACCTTGTCGTTCTGGGTGCTTAAGGATGAAATTCAGAATATCCATACCGAGTTCGACATCGCAAACCCATTCGTACTCATCGCTCGTGTAATAACCGTGACCTTTGATGATGATTTTCCCGTTCTCTTTGAGGGAGGCTTCCGTAATGGTCAGTTCCACGGGATCGCGGTCCTCGACATGGATATAGGCCGAGACTTCCGTCTCGTCATCTTCCTTGGCGCGGAGGTCGCCGCCATGTTCCGAAAGCAGTTCCACGGATAAAGCGTAGGCTTTCTCGTTCAAGGCTTTCCCCTCCACGTGATGGTTGTTTATCTCTTCCGTAAGCGACAGGATACAGTCGCCGCGTTTCAGACGGGGAACCGGTTCGAAAGCTGCCTCGAACATCCATACGGGCATCCACTCGCGGAAAACGGCCGGTCCCAACTGACGAATGTAGACCTCCTCGTCCTGTTTTTCCGTCTCGGGAATATCCACTCCGACTTCCCGTGCCGCCGCCACGCTCATACGTTCGAAGCCCCCGAAACAAGAAGGGGCCGACTTCAGCCGGTAAGGATGGATGTTTCCTACCGGAACGCCCAGCGACATGAGCAGTAGCCCCTTGAAGGTGTCGGTGATGGGCGTGTCTTGCTGTTTATCAGTTCTTTTTTTCTTTTTCATTTCTGTTCGTTTAGATAAAAGGGAGTCGGGTATCTTCTAACATGGGGGCCAGCATCCGGCACATCTCATGAGAAGCCTCGTTGCGCCGGTCGATACGGCGCGGGTCTCGCTCCGCCATGGCGAGAATACAGGCCTTTACTGTTCGGAAGAATGTCTGTTCCAATGTCCTGTGGAAGAAAGGAAGGGCCTCGGCGAAGCGTTCGGGCTTGAAGCCGAAGTCGTTCATCGCGTATTCCAGCTGCTTGGCCGCTTTGTATTCGCGGCTCTGTTCCAGACGCTCCGGAATATCGCCGAACAACGCCTGATGGTGCTGCCGCTCCAACTCGATGATAGCCACGTCGACCAGCAACTTGATAGCCTGCGGATTGCCTATGGCGTGTTTCTGCCCGTCAGCCGTGTGAAACTCGATGACGGTTACATTGTTCTTTTCCTGCATCTCCTTGTATTGTTTCAGGAGTTCTTGTAGCGCTATTGATTTTTCTTTATCCATGATTATAATATTTGTTCGGTTTTACATACAAGCACATCACCGACTATGATGTCGTTCGAGCCGGGGTAATAGGAGCGAAACACCTTGGTTGCTTCGATGTTATGAGGCAAACCGTTCAGCTTGCCCTCCTCGTTGAGTACTATTGTGTCCGTATCGTTCAACTCGACCAGTTCTATATAGCCTCCGACAATTGTCTGCATCTCCTCGAGAGAGAAGTCGGTACCGTTGGAGGGATGCGCCGGTTGGCGTGTCCCGTCCGTTTTGATAATTTCCGCCATATCACTTGGGATTATGTATGCTGCACAGTTCCACGAAATACTTCCTGTCCGCCAGCTGACGTTCATACTTTTCAGGATCCTCTTCCTTACGACTGGTAGGTTTGCCACATGCGAAATGTTCTACCAGCACACAACCGCAGGCGTAGGTAGCTTTGATGGAAGAGCTGAGTGATTCGATTTTCACACCTTCTTTGGGTACTGCATTGCTTCCGATAATGCGCAGTTTGTCAAGTGTATCCATCATCATTACACCTCCTTTTTATATAAATGATGTCGTTTCACACACCGTAACTGGTTGATGATATCCCCGAACAGGGAACGGGAATAGATACGGTAATGAAATGCCGCAGAATATTCACAGACGTTGCCGTGAAAGTCCGCGAAGGAATGGTTCGGGGCGAAGTCGAACAGTTCGCCCTGAATTTCCAGCGTGTACTTGTTCTTACGAAGCCAGTCGAAGAACTCGAATATGTCTTTCTTTACCGAGTGGAACGTGCAGTATTCGTAGTGGTTGGCACGCAGGTTGCGCAGTCGCCCGGCCAATTCGTCGCGGTTCCGGCGGTCGTCGATAACCGACTCTGTACGTGTGGCAAGGTTCTGGAGAAATAACTTTTTCCCGTCCATGACGAACGAGTACGGGACATAAGCCACATTCGTGTTGTACCATGCCGCATACTGCCGGAACGGTTCTCCTCTGACAATCTTCGGGTGGCGGTACAGTTTCTCCATGTGTTCCTTTATCTGGTTGCTTATCTGCACGGCGGAGAGGCTCAAGGAACGTTCCGCCATGAAGAACCGGCCGCCTGAGCGGAAGCAGAAGGGATAGATGCTGCCATAATACGGTTCTCCGACAAAGAACCACCCATTTCCCATGCGTGCCGGTGGTAGGCATTCGAAAAGGTCATAGTAGCGTTCCTCCGTGATTTCCCGGAATGGTCGGCTAAGTGCCCGGTTATAACGTTTCACGAGCAATGCCATGCGCTTGGGTGATACGGCAACCAAACCCGGATTCTTCTCCCTTTCGCGCAGTTCTTCCAACGTCTCGCCGCCGTAGTCGCTATGCAGGTCATCCGACATCGACGTGAGGCAGCTCCCGTCGAAATAGCGAGAATCGATGATGTATTTCATAGGCAGTCGGGTTAAATGGTTATCTTCAACACCTGACTTGCGGCATACTCGGCATTGCGTGTGAGCTGCCGTTGCCACGCCTGATTGCGCGGCGACCACTTGAATGCACTGCGTTTCAGAGCTGTACGCATCTCTGCATCGGGGATTTTGTCGAAAAGGATTTGCAGGCGGTCTTCTTCGAAATTATAAACCACCTTGCCACCCTCGAAGGGAATCTCGCGGTTTTCACGACTGGCCCGTTCCTGCTGCTTTTCCCGAACCTTACGGGCAAGTTCCGGGTACTTGAAGATCGAGTGGCGTGACGTGACGATGGGTTTCTTGACTTTGTCGTTCCATTCGCGCAGACGAGCGATGGCGCGGTCGATGATTTCCACGTTGCCATGATTGACATAGGTAGATAGTCGTCCGGCAAGGTTGCTGACGAAAAGGGCCCGGCTATAGCCTCGCACCGTGCCCGTATCGATACCGTGAATGGTCGAGGCGGCATCGTCGATAAGGGCTTTGACCTTCCGCCATTCCTCTTCGAGGCGTTGCTCTTCAGGCTTGGCCGCTTCGGTAGCCTTGCGAATCGCTTCGAGTGCGCGTTCTCGCCACTCCCGGAACGCAGTGACGCTCTTGGCGTGGCTGTTGCAGGCCTTTTCATTACGGGCGGTATTGAAGCGTGCGGGTCCTGTAATCATCGCGCTGGCACAGCGGCTGTTCGCGGCAATCATCGCCGAAAAATACCGCTTGTAGTTCTCCGTGTAACGCTCCCTCTGTTCTTCGGGCATCGCTGTCAGGTCCTCGTGCAGTTCCTTTTCGTACGAGGCGATGTCCGTTTCGCCACGCTCTTCGGGGGAGAAAGATGTGAGGTTGTAGGAGTCGCACGCCTGCTTGAAATATTCTTCCAAATAGCCCGGGTGTGCTGTCTCCACGACTTCCCAGTCCTTGAAATCCGCCGGGGTGAGGATTTCTTCCCCGGCAGGGTCGCCCAGCAGGTGGGCGTAGCTGCAGTACCCGTGTCTCTTTCCCCTGAAATGGAACGCCACCGGTTCGCTTCCCGGGGTATCCTTGCGCCGCACCGTCGTTACGCGGTGGGCATTTTCTCGCGTTAAAATAATTGTTTCCATTTTTTTATCTGATTTGATTGTCAATATTCATTGTTATTTACTTGCTTCATAAGCCATAGCCTGAGCATAGCCGGCCTCGATACCGACCTGGTAGCCGCCGGCAATCGTTTCCTCAAGGAATTTGTCATCCTCAATCATTGCTTCCGAACCATCGCCATACAGTCGGTACAGGGCGAATGTGCCCGCTTCCCACTGGTCACGTATCTTGTCCGGTGGCACTATTAACCAGACAAACCCGTCAGGGAGCACTTTCGTGCCTACCGACGAGTGACGGGAGAAACGTTCCTCCTTGATAGCCGTTGCCGCCATCCACACGATATACATGAGTGCGTCATGGCGGTTGCGTATGTCGGGCGTGTCGCACAGGCTGCTTACGACCTCCTTGAGCGTCAGGAAGGAATCCGCCCGGAACTGCTCCGCGACGTATGTCTTTTCTGCGATGGCGGCACAGGCGTCGTCCGCCCGTCCGCTTTCCGGCACCGCCTGTATGTCTTCCTCTTCGAGAAAGATTTCACGGTGCAGGTAGTCCAGGTAATAATAAGTCCTCATTCCGTTTTCTCTTGCCAAGTGAATGTTATTTTCGTTTGTCCGTCATATCCGAACCGTGCTTTCAGTCCGAAGGCTTCGGCATCGCTCGATATGCAGCAGATGTCCCAAATCTCCAACTCTCCGGCGCAGGTTATGACGGTATTGCTTTCAGAAATTTGCGGAGACTTGTCTCTCAACGCGACACCGTTACAGATGCCGCGCAGGACCACGCCGCGCTGGTGAGTGGTAAGTTCTTTCTTTTCCATTGTCATATATTTTCGTTTCGTCCGGTCGATGTGGTATCGCGGTCGCGACAGACCATCGTGTGCCTGTTCTTTCGCTTTGACACCGAACATGCTCGACATCGTGCTGGCGAGAGCATCTTTGAATCCGTTACTTACACCCCAATATTCCAGCAATTCATTGGCGATGGTCTGCATTTCCCCGTCGGTCGGCTGGTCGCCGTCGTATCCGTACTCTTTGAGCATGGCGCGACTGACGATGACACTTTTTACCTCGTTGACTTTATGTTCCTTTTTCATAGCATATAATCAATACATCGTTACCCGCAGACCAAAATAGTAACCGCGACGCTCATGACGGGCGTCACTGACATGGAATCCAGCATTGGTGATTCTTACTTTTAGGGCAGAATGGGAGCCTTGCGGATAGACCAAATGGAACGGGTTATCGACAGAGGGGGCGTCTACATCCTGTTCCGGACAGCATATAATGACAGCGTAGCCATAGGCCGCTATCTGGGCATTTATACCCTCAAAGAGTTTGTCTTTTTCCGTATTATTCATATTTTCTTTTTTATACTTGGTTAGATATGGCAGTCGTAAAAAGATATCAGTGTATCATCGGGTAAATCATTCACCATCTTCCAAACTTTGTCGTTCCATTCATCCTCGGAGCATTCGTTGGTCGAGACACCCCACCAGCCCATTTCTCCTCGTCCGTACCATTTATAGTCGCATACCATCGCATAAGGTACGAACGCGCTAATGGCACGACGCTTGGCATACTCGTCCTCGGTGCATTGAAAGTCTTCGATTTTAGGACCGACGATAGGAACATCATACCCTGCGGCCTCCCAAATCTTGATAGCTTCCTGCGCATGATATATTGTGCGCTTCTCCTCGATGGTAAGTCCGGCATATTTATCGTCATGCAACAGGGTGTCCCAGAAAATTAAGGGACGGGGAATCGTACCGCCACATTTCGCGGCAATATCCCTGTAACATTTGCGGCCCCGCTCTTCACCCTCGCGGCGTATCGCCTCGAAGTCGATATCTCCTTTCAAGGCCGCGTCCCAGCCCGTCTCGTTCTCGAATACACCCGGCTCTCCCTTGATACCGCTTGTCGCACCCTCTTTCAGGCGGATATAGGCACCGCTCCAACGACCGCCCAGCACGTACCAGTCCCATTTGGAATCCGGGTTGTAGGTTGAGAATTCGTACCAGATGCCGTCTTCGTCCTTGCGCCATCTGTTACCGTTCCAGTCCTCGCCGTAACGCTTATAGCAGTTCTCGAAATTGCGGAACCGTGATTTATGTTCTCTTTTGTAGTACTCCAGCATCTGTTGCTTGTCTTCCTCCGAGACTTCGCCGGTACAGTACTCTTCCACTTGCTCGTTCTCGTCGAACGGGGCTAATTGCCCTTCGGGGTCATCGCCGATGACCATTACTGTAAAATGACTCATAATCTGTATGTTTATGTTTCGGTTTATTCTTCCACTGTCTTGAACTCGTTGAAGTATATACAGTTCTCGGGGTGTTCCTTGTTGTAGGCTTTGGTGGCGGCACACAACTCCCCGTACGAGGAGACGCATACTCCCGTTATTCCGGTAACGTGTTCATAGACCTCCTCCCATGTCTCGAAATACTCGTCGCCGTCCTCCCTGTGATCGACCTTGATGCGTTCGGGGAAGTATTCACCGTCCCCGTCGTTGGTTTCGTAGATGGCCATGCCCGGTTCCTCACTCTGGAAATAGATGTTCAGCGACGGGTATTTGCTTTGCAGGAACTGCCGGACATCCTTCAACTCCGCCCACGCCGATTCCGTGTCAAAGCGCAAGGCTCCGTCGTCGCAGTCCTTGCGCAGGTTACTCCACCAGCCACGGCAGAACACTTTTTCCCAATTGCCGCCCAACAAGGTCACGAGGTTACCGAGCCAGGTCCTGCCAAAGGCATTCTTGACAAGCGACTCATCGCGTTCTTCCAGCGATTTCATCTTCTCGTATAGGTCGCACACTTCTTTTTTCTCTCCCGTCACGACGTAGGAGGTAAAAGCCCAATTCGGCATAATCGTATGTTCTTTTTGAAAGTGTAGGTGCTTTTGCGCCGTACGGTTGATATTAGTTGCTATTATTTCACATAAATCCGGCATCGGCGGTTGCACCGTCTCAAGCTGTCCGCCGAGAGCGGGTAGCTACGGTTCAGGTGGTCGGGAAAACCCTCGCGGAACATCAGCTCCGCCGTGGCGTACTCCTTGCACCATTTACGGCGACGCCTTGCATGGGCAGGTTTCAGCTCAGAAACACGCTTTTTCTGCACTTTCGGCACACGCCATTTTCCGCGGGCAAACACGGCTTCATACTCACGCTGCAACACCCCGTTGCGGTACACCGACACGCTGACAGCGGGCACTCTTCCGAGCTGTCCCGCTACGGCAAGGCTGTCAAGCGTGTCCGTGGCAGCCTTGAAACTGGCGAAGTACCCGTAACTGCGGGTACGTTTCGCGTTGAATACTTCTATCATATATCGTCCTGTTTATTTCTGGCAATCCGTTTCCCCGCTTCCTCTCACGGATAACAGCGGAAGCGCGGCAGGTTGTTCCGCTGAACGCCTGACCGCGCTTAACCGTGTTATGTACAAGGAGGGCACAACGCCTCACGGCGTGAAGAAGTAAGTTGGGAATTGAATTTTGAAAAGTGCGGGCATTCCGGGGTGCAGTCCCGGCATAGTGTATATCAATGCCCTGTCCGGTAATAATGCGCATGCGGCTTCCGGCTTTTTCGGCAGCCCCACGCGCATTACCGTTTACTCGTCGTCATCGCCATTGCCGATTCCCGCAGTGATATTGCAGATCTCCTGCAATGCCGACTCTATCTGCACCAAATCGTCAATGTCGAATTTTACGGCGTCGCTGTCTCGTTCCCACACTCTGCGGGCAATGAAAACAGCCTCATGCAATGACCGCTCGGATTCCTCGAGAGCGGTTCTCAGGTCGTCAGCGGTGTACTCCGTGTCCTGCTCGGGCACACCTCCGGCAGCATTTCCCGCCGGAATTTTCTCTTCACCTATCACGTTACGATACCCTTTCGCCAGAAACGGAAAGGGCGCATTTCCGGCATACAACGGATATGCGCCCTTTGTCGGCGGATACGAAATAGGCAGGCAAAGACCGATTTACGGCACTATGCCTGCCCGTGTCCGCCTGTTTCCGGCAGATTGTCTACTCCGTTCGTGGTATTATGCCGCCTCTTTTACCGTTTCGGTGGTTGTGGCGGTTGCCACGCCTTCAGCCTTGCCTGCGTTTTTCTTGGCAGGTTTTTCGGCTTTCTCGAGGCTTGCGAGGTTCGGGGCGAAATTCATGGCGTCGCGGATAGCCTTTGCCGCTGCGTGGATGGTCTTGGCAAAGTCGCGGTTCGACTTCTCGAGGTCTACTTTGGTCGGCACAAGTCCGATGCGTGCCCACACGCTGTCCGTCAGGTCGTAGTGCTTGATGCGGTTGTGCGACTTGTCGCAGATGATGATTTCCGCCGGAGTGGTGGCACGGAATTTCGACCGGATGCCGTCGGCATCGGCTCGGAGTTTCTTTTCCTCAGCGATTGTGTGCCACATGGTTGCGACCACGTTTTTAATCACACGGAAAATCTCGTTGTCCGTTTTGTCGGCAGGCTCGAAATCCTTGCCGAAAAAGTGCTGTGCGGTTTGTACCGTCGCACCGTCGCGGTTGGTCGAGCTGTAAACCAGCATTACACCTGCAAACGCACTGAGATTTGCGTACTGTTCCTTGTTCAATTTAGAAGTTGCCATAATGATTTGAATTAAAGAATTACTGCGTAAAATCACGCATTGCGGGCACTCGGGGAATCGAACCCCGAACCCTGCACGATAGCGCAAAGTGTGGCATTCCTGCCACGTGCCCAAAAAATTGCCGTGCATTTCACCCTGCACGGCAAATTTTTCGTAACTTTGTCGCACCTTATAACGTACCCCATAGCAGGCTATCCAAATGAGCGTATTTTCGGCATATCGTGTATCGGCTTACTCACGTTTCATTCGTGTCGTGGCACTGCGCTGCTTTACTCCAATTTCGGCAAGACGCTTCTCTGGCACGTCCCGGATCTTTCCCAATCCGGCAGCTAACTTTAAGGTGAGGCATTTAGGCGTTGCCGCCGAGCTGGGTATTGGGTATAGCATTGGCATATACATTTACCAGCGTCCTCTATGCGGATAGTTTTTACCGCTATCGTGCATTTTATTCCGAGCGCACAAGGGCGCAATTATGGCATTATTCTTACACGTCCTTTTTCCATACAACTCTCGCACTCCCAAAATTTAGCGTGCTTTGTGTATGCGGACTAAAAACACGTTTTTAGCCGTTCCAACTTGCTACATTGGTTTGTA
>OJAL01001074.1_pt1 | contig 16277 bp, 12 predicted proteins | sample 1589301 | NCBI WGS metagenome assembly OJAL01 (sample SAMN03283261) | human gut metagenome | biome: human-associated habitat; material: feces | host: Homo sapiens | place: USA | collected 2013
GGCGTCCTTGCGCAGGTAGTCGCGGACCGTCTCGTCCTTGGAGAGCAGGTTCAGCTTCTCGCGCAGCAGCTGCTGGGCCTGTGCCGTGGTCTTTCCCTGCGACACGAGATAAGTGATGTAATCCTGAAAGAGGCTCTCCACTCGGGCGAAACGCCCGTCCGCGACACTTCTCGTGTAGAGGTTCAGGTTGGCGGCGACGGTGTCCTGCTCCGAAGTGTTGTAGCCCTCCATCAGGCGGTCGGCTTTCAGCTTGAGCTGTTTGACGACCTGCGAGGTGGTGAGGTAGCCCTCGACCTGCGCGTGGGATTTTCCCTCCTCGTCCGAGTAGGCGAACGAACCGGTTTTAATCTCCAGCAGCTTGTCCCGCAGTTCCGCCGTGAAGACCACGCCGTCATAGGCAGAGTCCGTGCCGAGTTTTCCGGCCAGCAGACCGTCTATCTCCGCCTTGGAGTATACCCCGAGGTTCCCCCGGGCCTTGCCCTTGTCCGGCACGTCGGAGAGGTTCGAGGCCTTGGCGAGCTTCAGCTCCCCCGTGCCTCTCTTCTCGGCATCGAGGGTGTCTCTCACGGCGGCCTGCCTGTCGGCCTTCAACGCCGCCGCTGCCTCCGCGGAGAGCGAGTTGATCTCGTCGGCCGTGAGCCGCACCAGCTCCTGCAACCCCTCGGAGATTTTCAGGAACACGCCCCCGGCGTCCGCCTTGGAATAGACGTCGAGGTTGCGGCGGGCTGCCGCCTTGTCCATCACGTCCAGCAGGTTCTCGTTGGCCGAGAGTTTCATTTTCAGTGCTTCGGCGACAGCTCCCGAGGTGACGTAGCCCGTGCCTCCCGCGTCGAGCGTGCCCGTGGTGATGGCATCGAGCTTCTTCTTGTATTCGGTGGTGAAATCCTCCGTGGAAAGCTGCTTGCCGGCGACCTTGTCCACCTTGCCTTTCATCCCCGCCTCGTAGGTCGTGACGGCAACATAGGTCTCGGCAAGGGGGCGGCCGTTGACTTTCAGCGTCCCGATGACATCGACGCCGCCCAGCGGCGCGAGGACGATCTCCCCGAGCGTGTTGCGCACGACAAAGCGGAATCCGTCCGCGGTGTCGTAGCCGACGGCGGCGATGCCTGCTCCGGCGCTGTCCCGCCACGAGAGGAGGTTCGTCAGCTTCGGGTCCTCTTTCGTGTAGGCCGTGTTGCACAGCTCGATGCCGCGGCCGGCGCTCCGCACCGAGAGCAGCCCGCCGACCTCCGCCGTGGCGCTCTTGCCGGTAATTTTCAGGATCGGAACCGTCTTGCCGTCATGGACGGCGAAATCCCGGTATCTGGTCGCGCCGCCGTCCTGACCGTAGTAGTTGATGCGGACGCATCCCGCATCGGTGACATCCGCCGTGTTGAAGAGGTCGGCGCCCTGAATGCGCAGGGCGCCGATACGGGCGGTGTCGCTGAGCGAGGTGCCGTACGAGATGCCGTTCTCCGTGACCCGCGCCAGTTCCTTGCCCTGCTTCATGAACGAGAAGCTGCCGTCGGTACGGATCACGATCTCGCCGATTAAAAGCCCGCTGAGATAGGCACCGAGCGAGGCGCCGCCGTCCGCCTTGACGATGCCTTTGAGCATGTAGCCGTTCTCCCCGGCGACGGATACCGCCGTCTTCGAGCGGAACTCCTTCTCGGCGGTGACGCTCCCGGCCAGTACAAGGTCCTTCTTCACGGTCTGCCGGGCGAAAGGCGTGTCGAGCAGCACGGCATAGCGGCCGAAGAACCTGTCGATAAAGCGCGGGGCGTAGTCCTCACGGATTTCTATAAAGGCGGGAAGCTTGCCTGTGACGGCATCCGCCGTGTCGGGAATCGCCGTGCTGCCCGCACACAGGTAGCAGGTGCGGCCCCTTTTGTTCACCTCGTTGGCGTAGACCACGGACTCGTGGCGGTTGACCTCGTGGATGTAATAGGGATAGACGGCGTCCGCGGCTCCCTCGAAACGGCGGACCTTGCCGCCGAGCCAGACGTAACCGGGCGAGATGCGCTCTCCGTCCGTCTCGCAGCCCGAGATGATGAAATCCGAACAGCCCTCGAAGATGGCGCTCAGGCTCAGCGCAAGTTCCTGCAGGTTCAGGATGTCGTCCGAGTAGGTATATCGTCCGCCGGTTTCGGCTACATATTCTTTCATTATGCGTTGGTATTGGGTTCGTACTCTTCTTCGTCAATCTTTATAAGGTAGGTCTTGCCTGCGATCCGGTAGCGGTTCACCGCGAACGACAGCATGTAGACGAGCTCCCTCGCAGGTACCGTTATCGGCGGCACGCAGACCATGAAGCTGACCTTGTTCACGATCTTCTCCTCGGCGAGCCGGTAAAAGGGGCGCGGGCGCTCCGCCTCGTCCGTGGCCGTGACCTCCTCGCCGTTGAACCAGAGGGTACAGGGACGTTGGTATTCGGACTTCTCGTGGTAGAGGTCCACGCCGAGGCTCTCGCTGTCCCGGATGAAGATGCGGTCCCTGCCGTCATTCAGGTACTTGCCGAAGCGGTAGTTCAGGTACCACTCGAAGTAGATGACCTGAGAGGTCATGCGGGCCTCGATGTGCCGCTCGCGGGCGAAGGCGCGGAACCGTTCGTTCAGGCCCTGCAACGGGTAGAGGCAGCTCTGCACGAAGAGGATGAAACGTCGTCCCGACAGGTAGTGCGGCACGAGCTGGTTCACCAGACGGTCTATGGGAAGTTTATACCTCATGGTTCTCGATTCTGAGCGTGACGGCCTCCCGGAAAGTCGGCAGGGCCGACTCCTCGTCCTTGCCCGAGGACTCCTTCAGGTAGCCCGAAGCGGTGTAGGCCACGCGGCCGACACGTTGCAGGGGCTGTATCCCGCCGTCCGCGTCATGGCAGGCGATGAACACGCCCTGCTCGGGCACGGCCGACACGTCGATGTAGACGTCGGTGACGTGCTCCGCCTTCCGGATGGCATCCGTCAGGCGGGAGACGTAGACCGCCGCGTCGAAGTCGACGCCCGTGATGTACTCGCGGATACGCTCCTCGATGGCATCGTACATCTCCTCCTCGGGGACGGCGCCGTCGTAGAAGACCGTCAGGCGCGGCACCAGCACGTCGCCCTTGGTAGAGATGACTTCGATGCGGGTGCCGGCGAATTTCAGCTTGCCGATATAGGCGTTGATGGGCACCAGCTCCGCGGCGGGGATAGCTTCCAGATGTCCCTTCGTGCCGGTGGCGACTTTGAGGATCAGCTTGCTGTCGAGGTTGCTGTCGTCCGTGCTCTCCACGTAGGATACCTGCGTGATGATGCGTTTCGTCTCGTCCACTTGGGCGTAGCCGAAGGCGAGGCCGTCCTCGCGGACAACCAGCTCGTCGCCCTGCTGGTACTGCAGCAGCGCGTTGGCGTAGTAGTCCGGCGTGCCGTTGATGCGCTTGTCGATGACTTCCGAGATATCCATGGCGAAGACGTCCAGCAGCGTCTCGAAGCTGTGGATGACTGCCGCCACGACCCACAGGATGCCGTTCATCACGGACAGCTTCGAGTCACTGGCGAACTCCGTCAGCTCCAGCCGCCGGTTACGCTCCTGCACGGCCTCGTTGTATATTTCCTTGATAGTCCTGCTCATTCCACGGTATAGGTTTTATCGTCGATAATGAATTTCCACGCCCCGCCCTCGTTCCACGCCTCCTCGTGCAGGATAACCCATACCGCCTCCATGCCCGAGGTGATGCGGTAACGGCCGCTTGCGGAGTCCCGCTCGGGCTCACGATAGATACCCGTCGGTGCAACGGGCAGGAGGACCGTGCAGTTCCGCCGGTCACCGTAACGTTCCGCGAGGGTGATCAGGTAGCGGTCGATGGCCGTCGGTTTCAGGCGGGCAGCGGAGAGGTCGAGCCTCATCAGCTCCCGACTTTCGGCAAGAGGCGTGAGGTCGGAGGCGGCAAGGCCCGAGAGGTTCAACAGGCAGGTGCCGCAGAGCAGCCGTAGGGCCTCTACGGAGAGCGTGGCACCCGTGAGCGTCAGTTCCTCCACCGGCAGCATCCGCAACAGCACCAGTGACTGCGGTTTCAAAGCGCTCCAGTCGATGGTCTTGAAAAGGGCATCGGTAAACCACCGTACCGTGCGTCGTTCCCGCACCTTGTTGTCGAAGGTATGGGTAAGGCGCTGCGGCCTGTCCGTCAGGGAAACGCGCTCCGTGTCGCTGTTGTCGCCCCAGTCTATTTCCACGGTTCCCGACCCGGAGAGGGAACATTGCACGGTGACGGCGTCCGCATCGAGCGTGATGACGGCGGTAAGCGGCCGGGTAAACGTCTTGGGATAGACATGACGTTCCCCGTTGGCGGGTACTATGCCGTGCAGCTCGTTGTAGGCCACCACGTCGGCACGGATGACGAAATCGTCCGTGTAGACGAGTTCCTGCCCGGCTGCCAGCGTCGTGTCGAAAGAAAGATTGGGGTTGCTGATGAGCAAATCCACGACCCCCTCGATGCTGCCGTACAGGTGCAGGGCGACATCGTAGAGGTTCTGCCCGGCTGTGATCCTGTAGCTACCCATCGCTCTCCTCCTTTTCCACGGTTTCCAGCAGCAGCTCGCCTGTCGAGGAATCCATATAGGCGTTTTTGATGATGACCCTGTCCGCGGAGAACTCCGCCTGCAGCTTGGCGGCAAGACCGTTGTTTTCCAGACTTGAATGCAGGTAGTCGATAAGTCCCACGCCCGTGGTCGGGTGTTGGTAGAGGTTGCCGGCGGAGGCTTTCAGCAGGAAAGTCTCGTTCTGGGACTTGGCCGTACCGATCCTGAAATCGGTATCCTCGCCGCTGTACACGGCAAGGAACCCCTCACGCGGCTGCAAGCGGTAGATGCCGTCCGTATTGAGCGTGAGAAATGCGGCCAGAGCGATATCTGCCGTGCCGCCCTCCGTCTCCGCCATGACGGGGAACCAGTGCCTCCCCGTCGCGGGGTTTTTCAGGTACTCCGTGCCACCCGAATCGTGCTCGATGACGAAACGGACCGCAAGGCGGCGCGTGTCGGGCGTGTAGGGAATCCGGACATGGATGCCCCGGCCATCGCCGTCCAGCCCTGTAAAACCCGCAGGTACGGTGATCTCCCCGTAGCGGAACGTGTCGTTGTCCGCGCCGGCGAGGGCACCGAGCAGGCGGAAGTCATGGAAACTCTTGCCGGCCACGTTGCCGGAAGTCTCCACCTCGCCGTACTCGGCGTCCATGAGGATGTCCTGTCTTGCCATTCGGGTTTTCTTAAAGAGTAGATTATAGCACCACTCTTGGTTTAAGAACCCCCGAAGGCAGAAAAGTTCGGAATAAAACAGCAAAAAAGTTCGGAATGAATTTTTACTTTCCCCGGCAGTTTCTGCATTCGTCGAACAGAACTGCGTATATACGGGGAATATCCGGCAATCCCATGTTTGCAGCGGTACCGCCCTCTTCCTATTTCAAATTTACGCCCATTCGGGCGGATTTTTGAAATGCATTTTTAGGGGAAGCTATGGGCTGTTTTTAGGACAACATAAAAAAGCGGCAGGAGCGCCGCTAATCCTATGTGAGGGAAAAGAGCATTTGCGAAAAGGTGGATGACAGAATAAAGTGTTCGATTTTTTGCGAATATCCGGAATAAGCACTATATTTGCATCAGAAAATAGGATGCGATGTACATTGAATTCGACAAGGAGTACCTGCGCGAGCTTTATGAACTGGGCCGCACCGCAGACAAGCGCCACCGCTACCAGCCGGAAGTGATACGCGGCTATCAGAAGGCGGTATTCGCTCTTTTGGCAGCCAACTGTATCACGGACCTGTTCCGTAACAACGCGCTGAACTACGAGGCGCTGCAAGGCGACAAGGCCGGTATGTCTTCCGTGCGCATCAACCGGAAATACCGCCTTGAGTTCACGGTCAGGGACGTGCTGAACGAACAGGTGATAACGGTCTGCAGACTATTGGATATCAGTAACCACTATAAATAATGACAAGATGGAAGCAACGAAAAGGACATACGCGCCTCACGAGCTGACACCCTCGGAGCCTATACACCCCGGGGAGATGCTCAAGGATGAATTGCAGGCCCGGAATATCTCGCAGAGGAAGTTCGCCTCCCTGATCGGGGTGTCTTATTCCGTCCTGAACGAGGTGATCAACGGGAAACGTCCCGTGACCACGGAATATGCCCTGAAAATCGAGGCGGCGACAGGCATAAAGGCCTATATCTGGCTGAACATGCAGGCGGCATACAACATGCAGACCGCCCGGTGCGACAGGGGCTTGGCTGCCGTGCTGGAACAGATCCGCAAGGCGGTGGCGATACTCTGAACGCGCACGGGACAAAACGGCAGAAGCCCGGTCGTACTTTTCGGAAGTGCAACCGGGCTTGCTCTTTCATGAGAAGAGCGGCGGAAAGAAAGGGTGGTTACTGTTCCCGTGTATTGTCGTAAACCCGTGCGATGGTCATCCACATGTCGTCAGGCAATTCCTCGTCGGAGATTTTCTCGCAGGCCTTCCGGAGATACTCCGCTTCCTCCTTTGAAAACTCCACCTGAAGCGGCCGTTCCTTCTCCACGTCCCACTCGATGCGTTTGTCTTCGGCATTCTCGTGCAGTCCGATTTCCTTGCGCTCCCCGTCGCCGATGGCGATCTTGCGCAGAATCTCCTTCTTGAGGTTGAAATCCTTGAAATTGCCCCGTGCCGGCAGGAAGGTCGGCAGGTACAGGCGGTCCTTGACTGATAGTTCCATACTTCTATGCGGTTTGATTGATACTTGCCTTGATTTCACTGACCATGGCGTCGAAGTCCCGGAACAGGGGCGCGAGGGACTCCCCCTCGGGAATGCTGCAGGAGACGGAACCCTGTTCCATATAGATGACACCGATCTGCGGGGCGTCGCCCGAGCCGTCCGTGTTCCTCTTGCGGATGGAGACATGGACGCGGGCCAATGTTTCATTGACTATGGAATATTCCAGCTGGTAGTCGGCGTTCTCCGTGCTCTCTTCGGCTACCTTGGTTACAGTTACGTTGGTGATGTTCATAATTAGCTCTGTCTTTTATTAAGGGTAGGACGTTTCTGCGGGGATTGTTTTTAGTTGGTGTGATTTAATATCTGGTAGTGGAACGACGGGTAATTGGCACACAGTATCGTGATGGAATCCCCCTTGGCTATCGTGTAATTGACAAGGTCTCCGTTGTGGTTGCGGATGTCGTTGAACACAAGGCTGTTCCCCCAGTTGTAGTTGTAAATCAGCGTGAATATGCAGGCGAAGTCCGACGGCAGGGACGAGTACCCGAACATCGAGGCAACGGACGATGCCGAGGGTAAAGTCACGCTGTACTTCTTGTTGGCGTAGACAAAAAAGATGTTATACTGTGAAAAGTCCATCGTGTAGCCGCTGCCCGTGAAGTAGATGTTCTTGATCTTGTTGCCGATACAGGCCGGGGCCACAAGCGCGGCATTGCTCCACACCCCGTAGTTGCGGTAGCCGTTCCTGACGTCGATGTAGAGCCCGTAGTTGTTCAGGTAGCTGTTCGATTTGCCGTTGACGACGCGTCCCGTGGCGCAGGTTCCCCCGGTCGACGCGGGAAAGGTGTTGCTGCCCAGCAGGACGTAGGAGACCGTGTCGCCCACGCGGAAGAGGTCGTCGTAGATGGCAAGGCCGCCGCCGGAGCCGGTTCCCGTCGCCGTGGAGCCGATACGCCCCTGGCCGATGGTGAAGCCCCCGATGGTTCCGGCGTTGGCGTTGATGGTTCCCGTCATGGTGACGTTTCCCGAGGCGTCCCACTTGATGTTCTGACTCGCCAGGTAGCCCGAGCCGTCGTTGGCGAAGGAGATCTTCCCGCAGCCGAACGTCGCCGAACCGTCCGTGTTCAGCGCCCAGTAGTTGGAACCGGTGGAGGGGTTGTCGTGGTAGATGTATCCCGAGGCCCCCATGACGATACGGTGTCCCGAGGCCGGGGCCGAGGCGGTCAGGGCGCTTGTACCGAGTATCCATCCGCCGATCTTCCCGCCCACGGCCGTGATGCCCGTGCGGTCGAGCGTCACCTTGACGTTGTTGCTCGCGTCCCGGACCGAGATGCTGCCGTTGTAGGTGCTGCCGCCCACGACCAGGGCGCTGTCCACAATGACCTGCCCCGCCTTCACCGTTCCCGTGTAGATCCCGTTGGCGTCGATGGTCGTCGTGTACTTCTCCGCAGAGGTCACGTCGAAGACCGTGGCGTAGGCCACGCTCCATGAGACCGGGCTGTCGGAAGAACCGACACTTCCGGTCAGCGCGAAAAAGCATGTGGACGAGAATCCCGAAGTCCCGCATGTCACCTTGCAGACGTATTCTTTCCAGTCGCCCGTCCCGGCTGTCGGGGTCAGCCACTTCTGCGAGCTGCCGGTCCCCATGCTGTTGCTATGGAAGCTGATGTCGCGTCCGCTCGGAATACGCGCGATGATCCTCGCGATGAACACTTTCCGGTAGGCTGTCATGGTCGCGAAATAGAACCCGCCGCAATAGGGCGACGAGCTTCCGGTGTTCTTTATGAGCAGGACATATTTGCTGTCATTGGGCGCCGTAGAGTCCTGCTGGCGGGTGATGGTGACCGTCCCGTTGCCTGAATTGTTATAGACATTTATCCCGTTGTTCCCGTTGTAGAACGTGGGATCCCGGTAAAGCATCCTGCCGAAGGCCATTGCCGAGGCCAGCTCCTGCGCCGTGGTGATCCCCGTCGTCCACTGGGCGCTGACCGATGCGGCGAAGGTGACTGTCCCGGCCGCGTTCCACGAGATGTTGCCCGAGGCGACCTGCCCCGAGCCGTCGTTGTTCAGCTTCCATTTCGTGCCGTTCGTGATGGAGCCGTCACTACCCAGCGAGATGTTGTTCTTCCAGATATGGTTGTGGTCGAAGGCCCACCCGGCGATACGGTTGTAGATCTCCTTGCCGCCGCTCTTGGTGTAGTTGGCCGAGAGGCAGAAATACTCCTGGTGGTCCCACGACATCATCTGGATACCGATAAACCCGGTTTTGACCGTGTTGCCCGAGGCGGCTACCTGCCCGAAGACGATATGCCCGGCATTGCCGCTCTGGTGCCACGTCAGGCAGACGCCCAGCGGTTTGTAGCCGCCCGTGTACCAGTAGCCGCTGCCCGTGGAGACGGAGCGGATCTGGAGCGGCGTGGCACCCGTCGCCCCGACGGTCCCCACGGTCATGTTGTCGCTGCCGATGGTGAACCCGCCGATTTTGCCTTTTGTAAAAGTGCAGCTCAGGCCGTTGATGTAATCCGTGTTGATGATGTTGGACCTGATGCTCCCGGCGTCCAGCTTGGTGGAGTTGATGCTCCCCGCCGCGATACGGTCTACAGAGAGCGTTCCCGACTGGATGCTCGACGCACTGATGTTGACGGCGTTCACCTGCGCCGCGGTCAGCGTGCCCGTGTAGATGCCCGTCGAGCCGATGTAGGTCAGCGGGTGTGCTGCGAGCGTGCTGTCGTTACTCTGTGCCAGCACGATGAAACGGTGGCGGCGGATCTCCTCCTCGACGGCGGCCGTGAGGGTCCGGGGCGCCGGGGCGTTGGCCGTGTAGCTCCCGCTCTGGAAAATCCGGTCCGAGTCGTAGGCGATCTGCGGGGCCGCCGGGATGGGCGACGGGCTCATGGCACTGCTTTCGATGGGTTGGTCGGAATAGAGGTGGTACACCGCCCCCGTGTCCCCTCCGCCGCGCAGGAAGACGGCGAACATGCAGCAGTTGCCGCACAGCTGCGCGCCCGCGAACATCCGGCAGTACATTTCGGAAAGCTCGTAGATATCCCACGAGTAGTTGATGCCGCCCCAGCTGCCGAAGTTGGCCTTGATGAGCAGGATAAGCCCGCCCTTGTGCGTGGAGGTGTTCCATGTGTCGGGAGCCTGCTCGCTGTAAGCCCTTCTGATCAGGATGTCGCGTTTGAAGTTCTGATCGCCGCCCTTGAAGATGACCGGGTAATAGGTGGCCTGGTCGCCTTTCATGACAAGCTTGTAGTAGTAGCGGTACCCGAAGTTCGCCGTCTTGGCCGCCTCGATGTCGTTCTTCCACAGCAGGGACACGGAAGCGCCGAAGGTGACCTTCCCGGCGGCGTCCCACGCGATGTTGCCTGATGCTATCTGCCCCGAGCCGTCGTTGTTCAGCTTCCATTTCGTGCCGTTCGTGACGGAGCCGTCACTGCCCAGCGAGACGTTTCCCTTGGTGATGGCGGCCGTGCCGACTGTCCATCCGGCGATCTGGTTCGTGGAGCCGAGTCTGGCCACGCAGGCCCCGGCACTGTCCGTGGCGTAAAGTCCGAAGTCCGTGTCGCTGTTATAGTAGAGTTGCACGCGTTGTCCGCCGGTGGCACTGCTGTTCGCCCCATAGACCGCGATACGCTTGTTGCCGTTGTCCATGACGATATGGGTGCCGGTCAGAGATGACGCCCCGATGGTCCAGCCGCCGATTTTGCCTTTGGTGAACGTGCAGCTCAGGCCGTTGATGTAATCCGTGTTGATGATGGATGATTTGATGCTGGCCGCGTCCAGTTTCGAGGCGTTGATGCTGCCTGCGGCGATACGGTCGGCAGAGAGCGTCCCGGCGGTGATCTGCGAGGCGGCGAGCGTCCCGGTATAGATGCCCGTGGCATCGATCTTTGTCAGCTTGGGATAGGAATTCCCGCCCAGCGCCGTGGTGATGGCATCGATGGACTTGGTCCACCGCAAGCTGACCGACGCGCCGAAGGTGACGTTGCCCGCGGCATCCCACGAGATGTTGCCCCCGGCGACAGCCCCGGCACCCGAGGCATCAAGCCACCATTTATAGCCGCGGATACCGTTCGAGCCGATGGTGATGCTCCCCGCGGTGGACGTGCAGGCTCCCGCCGTGTTGTTCTTCGTGCCCCGGTAAAGCGAGTCGCCGTCTACCGTCCAGCCGCCGATTTTGCCTTTGGTGACGTTCAGTGTCAGCGCTTCGATGTTCCCGGCGGTGATAAGGGAGGCTTTCAACGCCGCCGTGTCGATACGCGCCGCGGAGATCGTGCCCGAGGTGATCTGCGAGGCGTTGACCTCTATGGCTTTGACCGTGTCGGCCGAGAGGGTGCCGGAGAAGATACCGTCCTTGTCGATGTAGGTCGCGCCGGCCCACTGCAGGCTCACGGCGGGGCCGAACTCGATCTTTCCGGTCGAGGCGTTGTATCTGACATACTCGTCACCGTAGCCCAGCTGCGCGTTGCCGCCGCTATCCACGTAAAAGGTCTTGTAGCCGTCCTTGAAACCGCAGATCCCGTTGACCGTCTCGACGGCAACCGTTCCCGAGGCGGTTTTCGTGCCGAGGGCAAACGAGCCCATGGCGACACCGGAGATGGTGCCGTCGCTGTTTTTCGTGCCCGCGAAAAGCTTGGGGGTGATGACCGTGCTGTTATTGATGAGTGTTTTGCCCGTGTTCCATTCCTTTACCCAGTCGAGCATGGCGGTATCGGCCCCGTCCTTGCCCGGTGTGCCGGCCTTGGCCTTCGACCAGACGAATGTCAAGTGATGGATGACGCCGGAGACCGTCACGGGGATATCCACCGTACCGTGGTCGGCGAGCGTGGTCGTGCCGGCGGCGATGACGTAGGTCACGCTCTTCGTGCCGTTGTCGACGGCAACAGACGAGAATCCCGGCGGTCTGGCCACCGCACCGATGGTGAACGCCGTGAAAACCTCGTCCCCGCACGTCACCCTGACGGTCGAGGTGAGGGTAATCTCCGAGAGGATCTTCCCCGCAGCATCCGCCGGGAAGACATACTCGCCGAGGGACTGGGTAAGGGTATAGCCGTCCTTCTGTGTGTAGATGGTCGCCTGTCCCCGGGCAATAGGAATCTTTGACATGGAACCTTTTTCTGAAAGTATAGTGCGGAAACCCGGCGGCGGGTTGCGGAATTTTTTTCACGCAAAGAATATAATTATAAAAAATATGTTATTTTTGCGGTCGGAAATGGTTCCGGACGGTTCGCCGCTCCGGATGAAAAGGGAACCCGGTGAAAATCCGGGACAGTACCCGCTGCTGTGAGTCCCCATAAGGCTGCCGCAACCTGCCACTGGTGCAAGAACCGGGAAGGCGCGACGACTGGGACGAGTCAGAAGACCTGCCATTCAAGAGTTGAGATCATACCTGCGGGATCACGGGTTGAAGTTCTATGAAAAGGTCGGTGTTTTTTGTACCTTTTTTATCCCTTCTCCTTCATTCCGCCGGTGTTTAAGAATAATTGCGGATATGAAGAAATTTTACGTTAGAACCAGATTGCTTTCCTTGCCGGGCATGCTCCTTATGGCGCTATGCCTTTTTTCGTCATGCAACAAGGATGATGTCATAGAAGAAGACATCACGCAAAAACCCGTTATCACGCTGGACAGCGAGACCGGGATTTATACACTCAAGACAGGTCGCACCCTGACGATCGCACCCACGGTAGAGCACGCGGAAGGTGCCATGTACTCGTGGCTGCTGGAGGGGAAACTCGTGGGTTCGGAAGCGAGCTATACATTTACAGAAAGTGAAATCGGGGAGTATTATCTGGTATTCCGTGTGGAAACGAAAGCCGGGTCTGCATCCGAGGAGATACGTGTCGACGTCGTGGAACTGGCACCGCCTGTAATTTCTTTCGCCTTGCCGGAAAGCGGTCTGACGGCGGAATCCGGACGTTCCTATACGCTGACCCCCGATGTCCAGAACAAGGAAGGAGCCTCTTTCAAGTGGAAACTGGACGGCGAAGCCTGCGGCACCGACGAGACGTTCACTTTCAAGGCGACCGAATTGGGAAGTCATTCGCTGACCCTGAAAGTGGAAAACGAGGACGGCAAGGATGAACGCACGGTACCCATCACCGTCATCGAACGCTATCCCATTACCGTGCAGTTCCTCAAGCCTGATTATTTCGCGGCAAGCAATGACAAGACCGTCGCTCTTGGACGTTCGATATACCTCCGGCCCTATATCGAACACGCCTATAACCCGGAATACACGTGGGAAGTGGACGGAAAGACGATAGAGGGTGCCAACGAAAGGATGTACGTGTTCACCCCCTCGGAGAAAAAGAGTTACCGGGTAAAAGTTACCGTGACGGACAGGGACGAATCGGCGGTCATGAAACTCGGACGCAATGTTACCCGCACGGCGGAAATCACGGCTTCTGCCGAAGTGACCGTTACCTGCCATGAACCTGAAGGAACTTACAAACGCTCTGCTACGGGTAATAGTTCCCCGACCTTCGACAAGGTATATGCGTTCGTTCCCGCTCCGGGGCAGTTCGTCGGGGAGACAAATGGGTTCAGTGGATACGAGGGAAATGAAACCACACATGAAGCGGCCATTGCTTACGCAGAAAAACGTTTGAAGGCTACAACGTATGTCTCTTTAGGTGGTTGGGGCGGCTATATCGTCGTGGGCTTCGACCATAGTATCGAAAATAAGGGCGGCTATGCGCTTAACAGTGAAGCGTATGATTTCGCCATCACGGGAAACGCTTTTGCCAGCAGTTCGGAACCCGGAATCGTGTACGTGATGCAGGATGTCAACGGCAACGGAAAACCCGATGACGAATGGTACGAACTCAAGGGAAGCGAATACGGCAAGGAAGAAACCCTGCAGGATTACGCCGTAACCTATTATCGTCCTTCCGGCCCCCGGATGAATGTCTGTTGGACAGATAATTTGGGAGAGAGCGGAGCAATTTCTTATTTGGCAGCTTTTCATACGCAACCTTATTATTATCCGACGTGGATTGAGAAGAATGACTATACCTTGTATGGTACCTGTCTGAAATCCAGAGTTTCAATCAGGGATGGAATGTGGTATAACGGGGAGTTTGACTGGGGGTATGCCGATAACTTCGGCAACGACCGCAACCTGAATGACGAAAACCACGATGCAGATCCGAAAGACACTTTCTTCAAGATAAGCAATGCGGTACATTCCGACGGTACGCCGGCTAACCTGCAATACATTGATTTTATCAAGGTGCAGACCGGCACCAATGCTACAGCCGGAGCCTTGGGCGAGAACTCCACGGAAGTATTCCAGTTCAAGGATATGAATATACTGAAACAGTGATATATAAACTATATGTATAATTAAAAACGTTCAATTATGAAGAAAAATTTATTCTTAATGGCCGGGGCATTTGCCGCAATGACCATGTTGTACTCCTGCTCGCAGGACGCGTTCGACGAGTTCGATTTCCAGAACAGTAACCATCTATAAAAAGCCTATATAATGAAACAGTTAATCCATTTGTTTGTTTTTTCGCTTCTTGCAGTAATGTTCACTTCCTGCGATAAGGACGACGAGATTGTAAATCCGTTTATCGGAACCGACAACTATATCACCTCCTTTACCCTGACAAAGGACGGAGCACAATATAACGGGTACATAAGCGATAACCAGATTATCGTCTATGCTCCTTTGAGCCAATCCTTGGAAGGGGCGGTAGCTACGGTCAAGGTCTGCGAACAGGCTACGGTCTTTCCCGACCCGGCCGGAATCTCCGACTGGGACAACGAACGGCAGTTCAAGGTTACGGCCTACAACGAATCGGAGCAGACATACACTTACCGGGTAGTGCGCTCATCCGAAACCACGCAGGAAAATATCGTGCTGGCAACCCAGCAGGAGGTCGATGATTTCAAGAACTCGGATATCGTCCGGATCATGGGAACATTGACCGTCGGTTCCGATGCCGAGGATGCGGAACCGATTACCAACCTCGACGGACTGTCCAACCTGAAAGAGGTAAGTTACGATATAAAAATCGTGAATTATTCCGGAGAAGATATAGCAGGATTAGGCAATCTTGAAATAGCCGGCGGTCTGCATATCGAGAACGCGACGGCATTGAAGACACTCAGCCTACCCAAATTGATCAAGGCACCCGTAGGGGGCGTTTCCGTTACGGCCGAAACATTGGAAAATGTCTCGCTGCCCGCATTGACCGAAGCCGGATCGCTGTATATCCGCTCGTATAATCTCTCCTCGCTCGATTTGCCGGCATTGGCAACCGTGCACGGGGATTTGACGCTGAATGTAAATAAGGACATCGACAACAATAACAGCTTAAACCTTACCGGCACGATAGAACAGATTTCATTTCCTGTGTTGAAAGAGTGTGGCAATGTCCAAATTGCAGGATTTGCAACCGTAACAGCGATTGGGATTCCGAAGCTGGAATCCGTGGGCAATCTTAGCATTGAACAGTTCAAGACGCTTAAAACGTTGTCCCTGCCCCAAATGAAAACGGCAAAAGATATATATATTCATGGCGCAAATATCGCTGATGAATTGGACTTCAAATTATTGGAGACAGTTACAGGGAATCTGAAAGTCGATGCTTCTAAAATAGAGAATTGTTCCGGGCTGTCAGCACTTCGGACTATTCAAGGGATGTTCATCCTGTGGAATTACAATTTCACCAGTTTGGAGGGTCTTGCGAATTTGACGGTACAGGGAGGCGTTGAAATCGCAAAAGGTTCCACTACGTATACTACTCTCGATTTGAGTCATATCAACGTTCCCTCAAATGCAGCAAGCATAACAATCAGTGATTGTGGCTCTGTCGACGAACTTATACTCCCGGAAACAATCGTGGCCAACCTGAATCTAAATTTTGGTTATAGATCTGCATTTCCCGTGATTAAAGGTGTCAAATCCGCACAATATATAGATATTAGCTTAAATCAGTTCGAAGATATTGATATCGTATTCGAGGATTTAACATCAGTATACAAGTTGTCTGTAACGAGAACAAGCAGCGGTAAGGCAGCGAAAAGTGTAAAATGTGCAAATGTAACAGAACTCCGTATTCTTTCCATCACCAGTTGCCCCAACTTGACAACTCTCGATTTCAACAAATTGGAAAAACTGACGAGCACACGAGGTAGAATAGAGATTACGGATTGTACGAATCTCTGCGATTTCAGTACGTTCAAGACCATTTTCGAAAACTATACGTCATTGGCTTCGAAGCACTGGGTTGTTTCCGGCAACGGCTACAATCCCACTTTCGATGATATGAAAGCCGGCCGCTATACCCAGCAATAATACTCACTCATCCATAGGAATAGGGTGTCCGCCCTGCGGCGGGCACTCTTTTCCCGTTTATAACAAGCCTATGAGACATCTGATACGACATATCGTCTTGTTGTGCGGGCTGCCTCTACTGCTGGCGGGCTGCATGAAATGGGACTACGGCGACACGGAGGACTTCACCTCGTCGGGCGAGGGCCTGTTCATCACCAACGAGGGCAACTTCCAGTACGGCAACGCCTCGCTGTCGTACTACGACCCCGAGACGAAGA
>OJAL01001075.1_pt1 | contig 16275 bp, 15 predicted proteins | sample 1589301 | NCBI WGS metagenome assembly OJAL01 (sample SAMN03283261) | human gut metagenome | biome: human-associated habitat; material: feces | host: Homo sapiens | place: USA | collected 2013
GAGGGAAGATGCCACCAAAAGGTATGTAGCCGGAATCAATAAGAATTAAAAATTAAATATCCCCAAATTTCATTAGAAAATCTCTAATAAAATTTGGGGATATTTAATTTTTAGTGAAGATTAAACACTTATAAGTTTTTTATCTGAAATATAGGTATTTAAATATTTTTGCAGTATGGGAAAATTAGAAAAAAATGGAATAGTAGAATTGGACGATATTTTTAGTATCGGTCCGGTTGATGATGTTTATAATAGGGAAGAAGATATTCTGCCTATTAATGGTAATGAACCGGCTAAAAAAGATGAGAAGCCTGTAGAAGAAGGTTCTCAAATTAAAGAAGAGCCGGTTGTTGATCCTACTCCTGATCCTAAAGAGGATAAAAAAGGAGAAGAGAATGTAGTTGATGTTAATCAGGATCAGGTAGAGACTCCGGTTGTCAATTACAGAAAAGTATTGGATGCCCTTTCTTCAAGGGGAATCATTCCCGATTTGAAAGATGTGGTGTTTAGCGGTGAAAACGGCGAAGAGATTACTATCAATGATCTTGATTTTAGTAAAGAAGATTCGTTGTGTGACATATTATCCACAGTCCTTGAAAGCCAGAAAGAGGACATTGTTAAGGATAAGATAGATGTTACCTCTGTTTCTGATATTACTAAGAAGCTTATCCAGGCTGATAAGGCCGGCGCGAATATCGTTGATATTCTTAAGCAATATGATACGAATGTCGCTCCTATAGAAAAGCTTGACATTGAAAACAAAGCAGATCAGATTAAGATCGTTCGCCATTATGTTGATCTTCTTGGGTTGCCTAAAGATGAAGCTGATGAGTTTTTCAAAGGCATTATCAATAAAGGAGAAGAGTATGTTGAGGCAAAGGCTATAAAGTATAAAGCTGAGCTTGATAAGAGAATGGATGATATTATCCAGCAACGTACTAAAGAGGCTGCCGAAAAGAAGGCGAAGGATGCAGAAGATTTTAGAAGGTATAAGAAAGACCTTAAGTCTTCTATCCAGGCAAAGTATCAGCTAAATGACACTATGGTATCTAAAGCTCTTGATTTCGCCCTAAAACCTTCTGAATCGAATCCCGGAATTACCAAAGCATTTAATAGGGTAAGGGAGATGATGATGAATCCGGAAGAAGCGCCAGATTTGATTATGTTTCTTATGAACCCAGGAGAGTTCATAAAACAGAAGTCGAATCAAGCTGTAGTTGATGAGAAAAAGAAAATTTATAAGCTCATCAGCCATACAAATAAAGACAAGAGGGTGGCTCCGGTAGATGATAAAGGTGATCAAGTTCAAGGTGTGAAGTTCGATGAAATCAGTATAGATTAAAAATTAAAACATTTTTTCGTTCATGGCTAATGTACTTTTAACAAAAAATTTCCCGGCCACCATGAATGGTGACACGGTGATTGGATATACCGACGCTAAAGTCGTTAAGCAAAGTATCGTAGAACACGATCTTAGCTCTTTAGAAGATTGGTACTACGAAGATCCGGATAAGAACCATCTGGGTATGCTTGAGTTGTTTTCTAACATTACAAACTATCCTCTGCCTATGTATATGGGTATGATCAAACAGGATGCTACTATTACCGTAAATGGTATCAATGGTTCATTCCGTTATGATCTTCCGGTATCAGAAACGTATGAGGTGGTTACAGTAGAAGACACGTCTTTGAAATATGCAAAACCTGGTATTGATGAAAGCTTCTTCGAAATTGTGTTGAATGCACAATTTAAACAAGGAGATGTTATTACTTACGATGTGATTAACGGTTGCCAGGCTCTTATCTCTACAGAGCGTCCTCCTAAACAAGAAGGTGAAAACTGGAGATACTGGTGTAAGCTGTGGGGTCGTTCTCGTGCTAAATACTTCCCGAAAGACATGCTTCGTGCCGGTATTAAATACTGGAAGGTAACAAACGTTCTTGGTGAGTTCTCTACTCAGTTCTCTGGTGTAGGAGGTGCTTCTAAGGCTGGTTCTATGACTTGTGAATTTACGCTTGGTGGACACCGTGGTGTTGAAGGTGAAACGACTATGTACGCTGGTATTAAGTCTTTGGCTTATGCGGACGAACGTACACAGAATTTCATCGACAAGGCTTACCAGAAAGTTCGTCAGCTTTCTGAAATCAGAGGAGGTGATGCAAGTTATGCTATCATCGGTTCTCGTCTTGGTGACGGAAGCATTGATATGCGTAAAGCTCGTGTAGCCAATACAGTGTCTTTGTTCTGTTTGGCTGAATTGGCTAAGATGGAAGCATACGAACTTATGTTCATGCGTGGAGGTAGAGTCAAGGGTCATAATGGTGTTTTGATGAAAAACGAAGGTTTGTACCATCAACTTCGCCGTGGTTTCGTTATCTCATATGCACGTCCGGGCGGTATCAAGCGTGAACACTTCCTGGCTGCTGCCGACTATATTTTCCGTGGTCGTAGCGATATGCCGATTGAAAATCGTGTAATGAAATTCAAGGTAGGTGCTATGGCTTATAAGAACATCGTTGAAATCTTCCGTGATGAGTTCTTCGATCAATTAGGTGCTTTGGCTCCTCTTATGGGTACAGAACGTATCATCAATAACCCGGTAACAGGATCAAACGATGCTCTTGAATTAGGACCTGTAAAGATCAAGGGTGTTACTATTCCGGGTATTGGTAAGGTCATTGTAGAACACGAACCTTCTTTGGATTACGTTGATATGGTAGATAGAAGCCAGTTGGTAGACGGCATGACTCCTATCACATCATATTCATGTATTATGGAAGACTTGACCGCTCCTGAATATTCCAATGCATTCGCCGGTATTCCTGCTTCATCCGAAGCTCGTATTGGTAATATCAACAGCAACGTATTCTACGTTAAGCCTGATATCGGTTCTATGTGGTGGGGTTACGAACAAGGTAGATGGTCATCCAGAGTATCGGCTCAAGAAATTGTATCCAGCCATCCTCGTATGTCAGAACAATTCTGGTGCCACTCTGTATCGGCTTGTTGGGTAAAAGATACCAGCCGGTTCGTAACAATTGAATTGTTACCAAGTTCTTTGTGATCATAACTTTTAATATTAACTTGCGGTCGGCTTTAAAACCGGCCGCAAATTTTGTTTTCATAGGATATATAAAAGATGGGAAAAAAGATTTTTGAAGAAAGCCATGAGTCTAAGAAACTGCTGGCTACCGTAGGAGGAATGAAGATATATTCCGACTCTATTTATGTTATAACAGGTAAGATGGATGAAGAAGCTCCTTCCGGATATCAGGAAAGAGGCATTTCCAAGACTCCTTTCCCTGGGAACAAGACAGTATCTTGTTGTGGATGGGATAAGGATCTTAGGGTGTATGATACCGGTTTCTTCATCAATTCAGCATGTTATAAAGGTTACTCACTTGAAGACAAGAAGAATGAAATGGATATGCGTATTAAGAATATTCGGTATCCGTTTGAAGAAACTGTCAATGAGGACCTGGACCAAAAGAATTTCGATTTCTGGGATTCTTACAGAATAGACTTGTATGATGGTCGTTTGTTCTACACTAATGACGTTCGTGATTTATTTGAGTTGTATATAGCTATTTTGTCCAAGTCTCTTACTCCTAAAGAGGAAGATGGTAATCCGATGTATGTCGAATCTTATTATTGTGTAGAAGACAAGACTACGGCCGTAGATATCAGGAAACAACGTCAGATTGATAAGGCTGATATTTTATATGAGTTCATGAACAAACTGAAAGGATCTGAGGCTGAAAGAAAAAGCATCTACGATCTGCTTTTGTATCTTGACATCATATACAGCGTAGAGCTTGATCAGAGCATGGTTCAATACATATTCACTAATTGGATTGACGCCAAGAATACGAACGTTGACATGTATAAAGAAGCAAGCTCAAGGTTTTTATCTGACGACGAATCTTCCGAAGGGATGCAGGTGATTAAATTCCATCGTATGATCAGGGAAATGATTGAGGGCTTGGCTGTCACCGTCAACACCGACGGACTGTATCTGAATGGCGAGCTCCTGGGCGCCGACGCCATCTCTGCATCTATGGCTCTTGCTTCCAATAAGTCGATGTTAGAAACTAAGTCACGTGTCCTGGAAGCGTATAACGCTTTAAAGAACAAGCATAAAAAAATAGAAGGCACTAAGTCTGACAAGGAGAAAAAGGAAGATGAGAAAGGTTTCGATGTTGATCAATACGCTGACAAAAAATAATAATTTATGAGAATCGTTGATTGTTATCTCCGGGCCTTACAGAAGGCTGAAGAAAACATGACCAACGGTGGTATAAAACTTGACAAGGCACGTTTTGTTCAGCTTTTTAATGACGAACAAAACCGCCTTGTTCGTTATATCCTTGATAAGAAAAATGAAGAGGATATACGTTATATCCAAAAGCTGGTTGTGTATTCGAAAGAACTTGATGATAGAGGAGATAAAGATAATCCGGAAAGCATTTTATTTTCATTGCCTTCTGATTTCTTCTCTTTTTCAAACATATCAGGCGTATTTACCAAAGGTGAATGCACGGTCACTGATTTTACCATGTGGGAGGCTAAGAACGAAAATCCGCATGAGCTTCTTGCCGACTCTTTTAACAAACCTAATTTTGATTTTAGGGAAACATTCTATACAATAGGAGAAGATTCGGTAAGGGTGTATAAGTCTGGTTTTGATGTAGACACCGTTTACCTTACATATTACCGCTATCCGAAGGAAGTTGACATCGAAGGATATATTAAATCCGATGGTTCTAATTCAACTGATATAGATCCTGAATTAGATGATAAATTAATTGGTATTATCCTTAACATGATTGAAAAGCAATTTGCTTTGAATGAAAGCGAATACGGACGTTATCAAATAGATTCAAACAACGTCCAATCTCCTTTGTAGCAGAAGAAAGGCATATCCTAAATTAAAGACTATCAAAAAGCATTAAGAATTAATTAATTCATAATGCTTTTTGTTGCTTATATGACTATCACTATTTTTGAGACAGATAACAGAATATTAATTTTTAAAATATTATAAGGCTATGGCTATCCATAAACCGTATGACAGACACATTATCTGTCCTCCGCACGCTAAGTTGGCGGACGTAGATTCTTTGTTGCTTCAAGAAGGTCAGATCGCTATCTATGATTTGGATGGTGAGCAGACTAAAGATGGTTTGAAAGCGTTGAAAGACTTGAAAGGATATCGTAAGGACGAACAACGTTTCCAGATCAGAATCGGACGTAATGAGATGGTGAACGACCGTGTATCTGATGATAAATCATTCTCTACACCTACGTTTGCTATTGATGAAATTATAGAAGTGTATGCTTCTGCTCCGAAGAGTAAAGAAATTAAAGTAGATGAAGTTATTTTCGGTTATAACGGAATTGACGACAGTACCGCTATTACAGCAAGAAAAGGCGATCGTATTCCTATCCATATTAAGCTGACAGGACGTTTGTTTGAGCTTCGTGGTTATCCGATGGGTGAGGTGAATATCGATGATTACATCATTTTCGAAAACTGTCCTGGTCGTGAGGATATGTGCTCAGAATGTGATCCTTGCGAAGATGTTGATATTTTGGCTGCTATTCTGAAAACAATCGAACGTATCAAGAATCAGCCGATTGCAGGTGGTGGAAAGGTAGGTGATTTTGTAGAAATCCATCCTATCCATTCTTGCAATGAAATGGAAAAAACTCCGGTGGAAACCGACATGAATTTCTATTGCATGGAAATGTGTGATACCGGTGATGCTTATGCCCTGGCTCAGCTTAAGGCTGCTTATCCTGGTTTGGACATCAAGAGAGTCGGACGTCATCTTTCTACATCTAAATATCAGGTGATGAAAGAAGGTGGTAAGCCTTCTGATTATACTCAAAAGCTGTCTTCTATCATGAAAGGCTGCGAAGAGTGCCCTGACGGATATACTAAGGTAGACGGAGGTTTGATTTATGCCGTAACGTTAGAGGATGATGGTGTTGATCAGTCTACTGTAGTAGAAAGCATTAAGAATGCCGTTAGTAGCACTGCCGAGAAAACAGCAGCCCAAGATGGCGGCGTAGGTATGTACACTGTGGCCGTAAGCAAGAAACTGACGAAGGCTGATATTGATGCATTTGTAGAAACCAATCCGACTGCCACAGTAACGTTCGTTGCTAAAACAGCAGATATGTGTAGCAATCCTACTGTTACTACCGTTAGCTGGGAAGCATGTGGTTCTTGTAAGATTTCGAAAGAAGCTTATGAAATCACGTTGCCGGACGATGAATGTGGTAACAGTGCTAAAGAAGAATTGCAGGCAGCATTCCCGTATCTGACAATCGAAGATTACGGTACACCTGGTGGATGTCAACACAAATTCAAAACAACGGTCGTTACTAACATGGTTTGCGACGAATGCGATAAAATCTTCAAAGACTTCTTCGTATCTAAAGCTCCCGAATCTTATCGTGGACGTAACTGGAAACGTTTGGGTGCCGTAGCAGGAGATCAGTCCATTATCGCCGATCCGCTTCCTAAGAACTGCAAATGCGGTATCTTGTTCCGTGGTATTGACTACATGATTTCTCCGTCTGACTGTTTGATTGACCGTCTGACATTCCAAGAAGGATCTGTTCGTATTGCTGTAAATGGCGGTTATCCGGATGAACAGCGAGAGGCTATCAGCACGTACTTTAACCCGATCCATACCGAATACAAACAGCACTGGGCTCCGCGTACTCACCTCGGCGCTGAATTGCTGGATAAGGAACGCGAACAACGTATGTTCTTCGATTTCCGTAAGACTCACCAAGAACTTATGGAACGGATGTTTACCAACGAAGAAACCCGCTTAGACCTGTTGGCTCCGTATGCTGATTATTCAGTAACGTTGAAGCCGGCACGTTATTCTAACGGCTTCGGTAGGGTAATTGATGATCATATTACAGTACACTTCCATGTACCGTATGGCGCTCACGAAGGTATTCAAGACCTTATGGACTTGTTAGCTGCTTCGGCAAATATCAAGCCCTGCAAGATTTGATTTTCCTTTTTTCTATATATCCCAAGGGGGAGGAGGCTGGTCCTCCACCCCCTTTTTTGTAATAAAACAATTTGAAATAAGTTAGTTTCATATGAATGGCGTGGATTTTTTATCCGGTGCCTTTGGTAGGGGCATTGATAAAATAACCAACATAGTTGGAAAATGGGGTTCCTCCCAACCGGTAGATGACAGCAAATCCGGTATAAAAATAGGGGACAAAATCTACCAAGTGGTTGTGTCCTTAAATGGCTGTTATTGGTATCTTGACGAAGAAGGCAAGAAGCATCCTGTTTCTGGTATTCCGGCCACAACCGAATGGGAGTGGATTAACATAGCTGAGAAAGTTATCAAAGATTTCAAAACCTGTTACCGTACACCTGGTGGAAAGGTTGAAGTATGGAGTTGGTATCTTCTTAACGATCAGATGGATGTTCTTAAAGAAACCCATAGAATTACCGACAGTACTGACATGGATAATCCGGTAGGTAAGGTTCTTGCTAAAATACCGGACGAGTGGGTTATGATCGACTGTGATCTTCCTGATATGACAGAACGCGACATTACGTTCGTCAACAGATGTTATAAAACTCCGGATGGTAAGGTTGAAATAGAAGGATTAGAAGCCATAGATGATAAGATAAATATCAGGGAATCTATTTATACCGTTATTCAATCGACGGACGATAATTTCCCTGCCGGCCATGTTTTCAGGCTAATTCCGGAAAATTGGGTTAGAATGGTTTGTGACTTTCCTGACATGACAGAGCGAGACGTAACTTACGTTCTTGAATGTTACACTACTAAAAAGGGGAAAGTGCAAGTAGAAGGTTTGGTGGCCATAGATAACATTCTTGGAGCCAGGGAAAAGGTTTATACCGTCCTTCAGTCTACCGATCCTGATATTAAGGTAGGGGCCGTGCTGGATTCCATTCCCGAAGATTGGGTGAGGATGGTCTGTGATTTTCCTGACATGACGGACCGGGAAATTGTTGAAGTAGACGAATGCTACAAGACGGATGGTGGTAAGGTCAATATAAAAGGTTATCAAGCTATTGATGCCGTTCTTGGTGTAAGGGAACAGTATTATTATATTGTTAAGACAACAGATGATGCTTATCCTCAGTGGACGAGAATAGATAAGATACATAACGAATGGACGAAAACCGAATGCGACTTCCCTGATCTTACAGAAAGACATATTATGTCCGTAGATGAATGTTATACTACTCCTGGTGGTAAAATACATCTTGGTGGATACAGGTCGGTAGATAGCATAATAGGTGTCCGGGATGAGTATCTTATTGTCTTAGAAACGACCGACTCTGATATACAAAGAGGCGCCACATTCAGCAAAATACAAGAAGGATGGCAGCGTATTGTTTGTGATTTCCCTGATGCTACTACATCCGACACAGAAATAGTAGAAAACTGTTATAAGACGGAAAAAGGTAAGGTTCAGATCCGGACATACATAACAATGGACGGATACGGAAATACAAGGGAATTGAGACATATGGTGCTTAAAACAACCGATCCTGATTACAATATCGGATCTAATATTGATCAGATACCGGTAGGTTGGTTAAGTATCGAGTGTGATTTTGCGTCTGCTACACAACGTCATATAAGACAGGTAAAAAACTGCTACGCCTCTGATGCCGGGAGCATTTACGTTGAGGGGGAAATCGTTTACGACAATGACCTTGACGTAGATAAGATGGCGCTGACGGTCATGGAAAGCACTGACCCGGCGATCGCCGTAGGGACGGAGCTGGCTGCCATTCCCTCTGGCTACGTGAGAACAGTTTGTAGATGTAATTGTTGCAACCACTAAATCTTATTGTCATGAGCTGTAACGAATATTTTTTAGTAACACTGGAGTCTAAATCGACTCCAGTTCGTCATAAATACACAAATTTAACAGACGAATGGTATGACCCTGATGGTGTTAAGTACGAAGATCCTGATACGATAGCCAAAATCGAAGAACAAGCTACAGATAAGAATCGTATAGGGGATAACACCTTATATCAGAAACTTATTGAAATACATTCTCAAGGAGAGTCAATAAAATCGGACATCGGAGACATAGGTCAGGTATTAGATTACATAAATGGGGAGGAAGTGTAATGGGAACCATATCAGATAAGTTAATGAGGATCATAAATACCAAGGAGGATATAAGGCGAGCCCTTATATCCAAAGGGTATGATGTACCTACTTCCATACCTTTTAAAGAGTATGCGAAAATGATATTAGATTTACCATGTAATGCTGATTCTTTCCCAGATATAGAAGGCATAGTAGCCAGATATTCAGCATTAGGTCTCACTAATGAACAAATGGCAGAGAACCCTGTATGGAAAGACCTTACAGGTAATGGACATGATTTACAGATGAAGAATTTCGCTTGGAAAGGGATGTCCGGGGTTGGCGGGTATGGCGATGAAAATTACCAAACATTCTATAAATTCACATTAGATGATTATGTCTTTATAGCTAGTCCACCTGGTGTTAAGCACATGAATTTTACGTTTAGGGTAACGGGGTTACAGCCTGGAAATAAATTAACATTAGCTTTTTTTGGAACAACGAATACTGTCTACGGTATATGGGACAAAGATGGCATATATACTGTTGATGCTGATATTGTTGAGGCAGGGAAACCAACATACTTTTATAACGGATATGGAGCAACCAGAGGAGAGTTTACGATTGAAATTCTTCCTCTCTACCCCGGTGCACTCGTCTTTGACGGAGTAGATGATTACGGTACCTGTGATAACTTCCCTATTTTGACTAAGGAAAAGGGATATACGGTTGTGGCGTTGAGACAGTGGATTACAAGGGGTGAAATAGCCCAAGGATTAGTATCTAATGTAAAGAATTGGCTCAAGGATGGTGCCTTCTTGTTAGAATATAGAAATATACAAGCCGATCATCTTAATAAGCCTATATCTTTTGGAGCAATAGGGAGTGAAATGGATTTACCACACATCCTTACTTATCAGACATCTAAAAGTTATAATGGTGTTTCGATTACAACTGGTAATTTTGAGGGAACAGATGTGCTACATGTTGGGAAATTAGCTCCAACTAATGTAGGAACTTGTATTAACGCTGCTATCTGGGAACTTGTATTTCTCGATCACGATGCCACCGAAGAAGAACTGACCAAGATCAAAGACTACTTCGTCAAAACCTATCCCTGGCTTTTCCCCGACCAGGCATGGACAGTCACCGGCAAAACCAACGAGGACGAAGATCGTGCTACTATTGCCAACATTACGGGCAATGGTAATGATCTTGTACTGTCGAATTTTGGGTTTGCAGAAGGGAGTGGGTATGGGTTGTATGCTCAAAATTACATTTCATACGCCATTACTAACAGAGCTGTTTATACAAAAACCAATTCATCGATTCACGTTACAAAGTCTATAACAGCAGGGGTTAATTTCACAGAATCTGCGAGAGATGTAACCATTCCATCGTACAGAATAAAAGTTACTGGTATACAGTCTGGTCAAGAGATGATTTATAGAGGGAGTAATAATACTTTTTTAACGAATATTCCATCAGACGGAATTTATGTTCTTCCTGCTGTAGAAAATGGATCTAATTTAGGATTTCAATTTGTTTCGTATACGGGTGATTGTGATATCACCATAGAGCAAATCCCCGAATACGAAGGCTATCTGGTTACTGATGGGGTGGATGATATAGCATCTTCCAATACTTTAGTTTACGAAGCAGATTTTACATTTATAGGTGAATGGAAATTCATTCAAAAAGATAATACTGTGGCTGGTATAAATAGTGTGTCTCATTTATATATACAAAATAGATACAATAGAGGTGCTACTGTAATGATAAATTCAACTTTTGAAAACAAGAAAAATATCACCGACTATATGACATTTAAAGCTATAACGTCTAAAGGTAAGGGTTATGATGAAAATTGGAATGAAGTTGATTTATTATATGGTGATGGAAATAAAGGAACATCTGTAGTAAATATCGGAGGACAAGGAGGTACGGAGTTTTGTCATATGTTATTTAAAAATATGGCTTTGTATATGAATAAAGTATTTTCCAAAGACGACTGTATCAAAGCATATAACTATTTACAAACCCTAAAATCAAAATAATATGAAATTCATTATTATACCAATAGAAGTATATGATTCCGTATCTGAAGAAAAGAGGCGTGAATTAGGAACAGGAAGCCCAAGAGCGAGTGTAGATGGTTCTAAAGTTATTTTACATATAGAACATTATGATCATCTATTCAAGTCTTTAGATATGCAGGCTGATGACGAACCTCAATACCCGTATCCGGTATATGACAGCTCTTCTTCTGAGTTTGAATCTATTCTTTCATCTAAAGAATGGGTGTCCGATGTTAATGACGAGCGTCTTTGATCTTGTTATAGTTGGGACAATTGCTATATTTGTAAAAAGTTGAATAATTAAAGCGTGTGGTAGCGTTATCTACCATATAATCATCATGTTTCAGATAATAATCGGATGCGTTTTGGCTAATATCCTTACGATAGCAATCATCGGTTTAGCCCTGTATTTAGTGTATCTTGACATACTCCCATAGCTAAAGCAAATGGGATTCTTGGATACAAACGTATGAAACCCCGATATTAATATCGCTGGAATTACTCTTGCTCTCCAATTCGGAAATGCCCTTCCGAAGTATATTACGGGCTGCAAGAATATCACGGTCGTTAACCGCTCCGCACGCTGGGCACACCCACGTGCGGTCGCGTAACGACAGTCCTTTATTAATGCAGCCACATTCGCAAGTTTTGGAAGAAGGATACCATTTGTCAATCTTGTGTATCGTTACTTCATATTTTGAAGCAACATACGTAAGTTTATCAATAAAAGAAGAATGACTAAGATCAGAAACTTTCTTTCCCCACAAACGTTTCATTCCTTCAATGTTTAGATCTTCAATAAAAATATAATCATACTGTTTGCATAACTGGTGTGCTAATCCCCATTGAAAATCCGATCGAAGATCGTTTATTTTACGATACGTTTGTTGTAATTCAAACAGTTTCCTTCTTCTATTGTTGGATTCTTTCTTTGCATTAGAAAGCCGTTTGTTTAGTTTTCTAATCTTGTTTTGATATTGTTTGAAGAATAGAGGAGAATCTATTTTGTTCCCATCACTTTTAGTTAGATAAGTTTTCAGACCAAAATCCAATCCTATAGATGCACCATCATGTGTCTTTCTATAAGAGTTTATAGGATTATGATCTGTAACTATAATCAAGCTATATCTATGGTATGTTTCTCTAACTATTCTAATTTGCTTAACATTACCTTCGTAGACTCTACTGTATGAGAATCTAAATCGTTTCTTTCCTTTGTTAATTGTTAGACAATTTCCATTCAGGGTAAACCCACCTTGTTTAAAAACAAAAGAGTTGAAACAATCTGATCTTTTGAACTTAGGAGGTCGTTTAGCTAACTTTTTGAAGAAACGATTGTATGCTGAGTCTAATCTCTGAAGGATTTCTTGTACTGTTTGGGAATGAAGTAGGATTCTTTTTACCCTTTTTGCAAAATGCTTTTGCATCTTACCAACTGGTATGTATTTCCCAAACAGTCTGTAGTATCTACGTTGTAGAGCTAAAGCATGATTCCATACGAAACAGCATTCACGCAGCATCTTATCGAGATACTTTGTTTTCTTTGAATGATAGATGTTGTATTTGTATGAAATCATTTTTTTAATTACATTTACAGCGTGAATATAATAATAACTTTTGGGTGTATATTAGAATCAATTATTAAAAATACATATATAAACAAAAGAATCATTGATCCCCTATTTAAAAGCAGGGACTTTGTTAAAGATTGTAAAAGCGAAGACCGTTTAAAGGCTTTGGACTCTAAGATCGATCAGAAGGTTGAGGACGTAAAAAACAGGGTTGGGGTGGTGATGGATATCGTAGATCAGATCAAGAAATTGTTGGACAAAATCAATAAAAAATAAAAAATGGCAGAAGTAGGTTATAACAGTAAATTCGAAGGTCTGGAGGTTGATTCCAGACTTGAGAATGTGGTGCAGGCCGCCCCTGGGACGGGTTCGGAGTCGGGCAAGGGAGGCCTCATCCCGGCTCCCCCTGCTGGAAGTCAAGACGGTAGCAAGACTCTCCTTAGTAATATGACATGGGGAGATCATGTAACAAAACAGTACATAGATGATGCTGTTTCGGCGGCAGGGTGGAAGAAGCAAATTGTTAGCAAACTTCCTACCGTTGAAGAAGCGAAGGATAATGTCATGTATCTTGTAAAAGATGATGTGGCATCTACAGAAACCAAAAACGTATATAACGAATATATTTTGGTTACTGAAGAAAGTGGTGGTAAGGTGCTTGAACCGCTTGGTATGGTAAGTACCGGAGTAGATTCGAATTATCTTGATCTATCTATGTTTTCAGGTAATTCAGGAACACTTGATGAAGCTTCGTTTGGGAAGGTCCTGGATGCTTACAATAATAAAATTACGTTAGGAAAGTTAGATGGTGATTATTATTATTTGAATTATTTTTTAGAAGGTAATGATTTTGAAAATAATTTTAAATTAAAAATAGTATTTGCCTCATTTGCTAATACCGACTCAGCGGTAGGCGCATCTGAATATGATATAGAAATTCAGGTGGGGACTTTTGTTGTTATTCAAGATAAGACATATGAGGTTATGAACAATATGGTTACGTTGTCTAATACGATATTGTCTTATTTGAATTTTATGGCTATGCCCCCTAAGGTTGTTACAACATTGGCAAATTTACCAAAAGGTGCTCATAATATCATAGCCAACGTCGCTTCTGCTACGAATCTGTCTATGACCGTATCTTCTGAGTATGTTGGGAGGGAGTGGCAGGTGCGGGTCAACAACACCACCGGCACAGACATCACACAGCCACTTCCTACCTCTGGCCAGTTCCAGAGTATGTCAGGCGATAGCGTAGTAGTACCTAAAAATAGTTTTATAGAATTAAGTATCTGGTATATCAATGATAAGTTGGTTATCAGAGTAGGTGAACAAGCTTAATAGAAAGGATAGAGTATGCTTTATGTAAATAAAAACGTAAAAGGTTTTTACTGGGAAGGATACGAGTTGGACTCCTCTTCTTACGAAGTAGGGTATTCTTACCAAGATTTCTTAGATGGTAAATGGGTTCAACTTGACTCCGATCAAGAAAAATTCCATCAAGACAATCCTGATGCGAGTGTGAAAGAAGTTATTGCCATGCAGCTTGACCCGGAGCCCCCTGGACCAACTGAAGAGGAGTTGCTTGCCAAGGCTAAAGACAAGAAGGTTTCTGAGGCCAGGGAATATGCTTATTCTGATGCTGTCCGCTCTTATAGTTTGGATGGTAAACAGATATGGTACAACAGCAGCATGAGACAGAAGGTTAAAAACGATATTGATGTAGCAAAAGGAAGCGGGATATACACCGTATCCGTAGCAGATTCAGAATACGAGCTTGATATTGCTAATACGGCAATGAATGAAATGCATGTATATGAATCTGAGTGCAACGATCGTACTGCTGCCATAGAAAAGGAAATAGCTTCTAAAGCCAACAGGAGTGAAGTTGAGTCTATGAAAGTAGATGAAGGATATCCTGAAAAGTTGGTAAGAACAAAGGATCAGATAATAGAAAAAAATAAGATTCTTGAAGCTAACGATCCGGAGAAAGCTACAGCTATGTATATGAGAGCGATGATTAATACTCCTACTATGCTTGAAAACACTGACCAGAATCTTGCTCTTAAGATAAAGGGATTGTACCCCATCTGGGATAAGGATGGAGTTTACGGCGACAAAGGTCTTCCTATGGGTACGGCTGTTGTAAAAGGGCAACGTTTCCGTAGCAAGAACAAACCTTCGGATTTGGATTGGACCCTGTTTGAAGTAAGGCAAAATCATAATCTCCAAGCCGACTGGGTTCCTGGTCAGGGAGGTGGAGCTGAAAGCCTGTATATGGTTGTTCAGGAAAAGCATTCAGGTACGATAGATGATCCTATTCCTTGGGTATATAATTCTATTTTAGAGAATGGAAAGTATTACATTGACAAAGAAATTAAGTATCTTTGCATAAGAGATTCAGGCATCCCTTTGGCTTACGAGAATCTTTCTGATCTTGTATCAGCAGGATACGTGAGGGTTGTTTAGGTCGTGATTTGTTGTTAATGTTATGGATAACCCCTGTATATTTATTTATGCAGGGGTTTTTCTTTAATCCCGACTCTACTTATTTTTCATATCGGTAAGGTTCTAATTATCTTTGTGAAAAAGGTTAAGTTATGGAAAGAAAAGATATTATAAAAGAATTGAGTCAGTATTTTAGTATTGTTGAATTAGTTGGTCCTAAAGAATACGGTAGAGACAAAGATCTTTGCTGGAGGTATTTAAGAACTGAGTTGCTTCACACGATACTGGTTTTAAGGAAAGACATCTTGAAAACTCCGATGACGGTTAATACCTGGAAGTCGGGTGGAAGGTTTGATGAGCGTGGTTTTAGGAACAATATCTCGGATATAGTAAAATCCAAGACCGTATCAGGGTCTTTGTATATCAGTCCTCATATGCTTGGGGCAGCCATCGATTTTGATGCCAAGGGTATGACGGCAGAAGAGGCAAGGAATAAAATAATTCAGTCGCAGGATTTACTTCCTTGTCCCATTAGATTAGAATCAGGTACCAATTGGGTCCATATTGACGTATATGACTCTCTTGGAAGTATCAAGAAAGTAACTATGTTCTAATATGGCTTATCGTTTTGTAGGAAGGATGAATTTAGAAAGTTTCTGGGCTTTTATCATTTCCGGATTATCAGCATTGTGGATGAATTTCCAGGAGATTCACCACCTTATATATTCTATATTGTTTATATTAGCTATAAATCTTTTGTTAGCTACTATAAAAAGTATCAAACACTGCTATATCCGAAGAAAGAGAAAGAGGCCTTTTAAGATATTGACATGCATAAGCGAAATGGGAGTTTTGAAAATCCTTCTTGAGTTCGCGGCCTGCTCTTTCGGGTTGTTCACCATATCCGGAATGGATCTTATTATGTCTATGGGAGGGCATAAATCCCCAGAGTTTATAGACATGCTTCTTCAGTGGATTACGATATTCGCCTTAATATTATACGGTGGAATGGCATTCAAACGCCTCGGCGACCTTGCACCTGATTTGAT
>OJAL01001103.1_pt1 | contig 15959 bp, 10 predicted proteins | sample 1589301 | NCBI WGS metagenome assembly OJAL01 (sample SAMN03283261) | human gut metagenome | biome: human-associated habitat; material: feces | host: Homo sapiens | place: USA | collected 2013
ATGATAGGGGTCTCCAAAACCTTTGGTGGGAGTTCGATTCTCTCATCCCCTGCTCTAAAAACACCGTAAATTCGGTGTTTTTTTTATGCCATGTTGCATTTCATGTTATATGCAAAGGCGGGATCACAATACGAGCGTTTTGCATATTCTTACAGATTGTAAACTGGATTGCAGCGTGATGGCGGCAGATAATCTGTATATCGGGTACGCATAATTTTCATAGAGAGTTGTAAAAAAAAGAAAATTGCGATATAATAATTTTTGACATATGACGGAAATAGGTATGAGGAGAAAAGATGGCACGACCGACAAAAGCAAGAAGAATCTGTATGGAAGCGGCATATGATAATTTTTGCCCGAATGGTGTTCCGGCAAGGGAAAAAGTCATTATGACGATGGATGAGTATGAAACGATTCGTCTTGTAGACCTTGAGAAGTGTACGCACGAACAATGTGCGAAGCAGATGGGGATTGCCCGCACAACAGTGACCGAAATTTATGAGTCAGCCAGATACAAAATGGCAGACAGCATCGTAAATGGAAAGACATTGGAGATTTCAGGTGGGAATTATCGATTGTGTGATGGAACTGCCCTGTTTTGCTGCAATAAAATATGCAGGCGCACCTCAACGTCCGTCGGAAAAGATGATATTCAAAGAAAGGAAACAGATCAGATGAGAATTGCAGTTACCTATGAAAATGGAGAAATATTTCAGCACTTTGGACACACGGAACAGTTTAAATTATATGATATTGAGAATAGCCAGGTGGTAAGATCCCGGATTGTCGACACAAATGGACAGGGACACGGGGCACTTGCCGGATTTTTGACGGAGGCGGGTGCGGATGTGCTGATCTGTGGCGGAATCGGAAACGGTGCGCAAAGCGCACTTGCAACTGCCGGCATAAAGCTGTATGGTGGAGTGTCCGGTGCGGCAGATGAAGCGGTAGAAGCTTATCTTGCAGGAAAATTAGATTACAATCCCGATGTGAGATGTTCTCATCATGAGCATGAGCATTCCTGCGCGGAACATAAGTGTGGTGAAGACAAGCATGGATGTGCCGGCAATGAAATGTTATCATAAAAACACGGGACGGGAGAAATTATGATAAACAGAGAAGATATGCTGGAGCTGACACGCAGAATGACGCCCAGCCGCACTTCCTTTACACGTGTGGCAGGCGGCTATATGGAGCCGGACGGAGAGATCGATGAGAGTTTTAATGTGAACTTTCTCAATCTGTCTGCGGTGGAAAAGGAGAAAAATCTGGCGATTGCCAAAGCGGTTCCGTTTGCAGCAACCAATGTAAACCTGCGCAGCTACGCATTCGGGGATGGCGCAGAACAGAGGAAAATGCGCCAGTTGTTGTACGGAATGCGCGAGTGCGGACTGAAAAATGATGCGCTGCTGTACACGTTTTACGAGCTTGTGGGTGCCCGGTACTGTAGCAGGGAGCCGTATGCGATTCTGATTTTTCACGACCGCTATGATGTGCCGGTAAAGGCATCGGACAAGGAGCGGCAAGGGGAGTCGGAGGAGGTATATGAATATCTGATCGGTGCAGTCGCTCCGTTGGTGGGAGAGTACGAGCCGGGGCGGCCGGCCTGCGGGTTTTTATATCCGGCATTTGCCGACAGGAGCACCGACGATGCACATGTTGCGCTCTTTCAGGCAGATCCGGAACACAAAATACCGGTGTTTGAAGAATTATTTCTCACACGGTAGCAGAGGAAGATTGTGCCGGAAAAGGTACAAAAATGGCGGGATTTGCGACAGGAGAAGCCGTGTAGGAATATTGGAAGGAATATAGAAAACATCCCATTTCGGGATGTTTTTTTTGTGCGTTTGGGCAGTTCTATTTTAGCGCATCAAAGCATTCCTCGGAAGTATTGGATACGACAGAACATGCTTTTGCCGCATTTCTGGGAAAATGTAAAGAAAATTTTTCCAGAATTTTGTGAATGGAAAATTTGACTTTTGGGAAGAATCTAGTATGATGAAACAACGAGTGCGAGAGCAGCTCACAGAGTATCATTCTTGAGGAAAGGAGCAAAATGAACAGAAAAATATTGGACGTGACAATGCTGTGCACTTTATGCATTTGTCTCATGGTTGCGGCCAACATTGAGGAGAAGAACACGATACGGGAGAGCAGAGAAGAGATCAGCAGCGCGTATGTAATTTCTGCGGCAGACGGAACTGAGGTTCCGGTTGCGGGTGTGTGCAGTGTTTTATCCGGATATTCATTTACGACAGAATCAGATGAAGCGACAGGAATCACAAAGAACCCCAGAACAATGGTAGCAAGTGCGGCACCGTCCGATGCGGCACAAGAAGTACAGGCAGCATCGGGGGAAGCAGAGGCACCGGAGGCGGCAGAGAGCAAGCCTGCGACGGTAGAGACGACGACCGGTGCAGAGAACCGCTGGAATATCACATTGACGCAGGAGGAGATAGATTTGTTGGCAAAAATCGTCTGGCTGGAATCGCAGGGCGAGCCGACAGAAGGGCAGGAAGCCGTGGTCGAGGTAGTTTTTAACCGGATGGCTTCCGAAAAATATCCAGATACCTTGTATGACGTGCTCAGTCAGGGAAACCCGACGCAGTTCTGTTCTTGGAAGAACAGAGAGCGGGCGAACCCCACGGAGAAGGAATACACTTCGATTCATGAGGTATTGAATGGAAATACACATATATTAAGAAATGATACGTTATATTTTTCTACGGAACCGTTGACGCCGAGATTGGACCAAAAGATCGGCGGACACAGCTTCTGCTATTAGTAAGGAAGTTTGGGTTAAACCGGAAGGAAAATACGAAGGGAATCCGCAGGGACGAAAGAACCTGCGGGTTCCTTTTGCGTTGCGGGACAAAGCGGCAGACCGGACAAAAGAGAGCGAAAAATGGAAAGAGTTCCCTGTAGATTCCATGTGGTTCCTTTGTTACAATACGGTTGTTGCGGAAATGAAATATTTTTGTAACAAATAAGTAACAATATGGAAGCATATGGAATAAATCGGGAGGATTCTACATAATGAAGAAAAGAATGACAATACTGGCGCTTCTGCTGGCGGGAGCCGTCACACTGGGAAGCTATGGAATGGTGCAGGCAGGACAGGAAAAACGGGAGGTGCCGGTGGCGGGCGTGACACAGACGCTGGCACAGGTGCTTAAGGAAGCGGGAGGAGTGCAGGCACAGACGGCGGATGCTGTGGAGGAACTGCAAAGTAACGCGGCTGTGGCGCGGATGATGGAACCGGAGATGGTGGCAGAGGAAGCGTGGGAGACGGCGGAGATTGCGGAAAATGAACTTCCGCAGACCGCATCGGAGTTTGCGGATATTGCAGTGGCGCAGGTGAATCACTATGTCAACGTGCGGCAGGAACCGGATACGGAGAGTGAAATTCTTGGAAAACTTTACGACAAATCCGCAGCCACTGTGCTGGAGACGACGGAGGACGGGTGGTACCGGATTGCGTCCGGAAATGTGAACGGATATGTCAAGGCGGAATATGTGGTCGTGGGGGATGAGGAGCTTGCCAGAAGTGTGGGAACGCGCCTGGCGACCGTCACAACGACGACCCTGTTCGTGCGGACGGAGCCGACAACCGAGGCGAAGGTGCTTACCATGCTGCCGGACGGCGATGACGTTGTGGTAACCGACGAGTCGACGGAAGGCTGGGCGAAAGTGTCCACCGCGGACGGTGACGGTTATGTGGCACTGGATTATGTGACGCTGTCCACAGAGTACATTCATGCAGAGTCAAAAGCGGAGGAAGAGGCGCGGCTTGCCAGAGAGGAAGCAGAACGGCAGGCGGCAGCCCGTGCGGCGGAGGAAGCGCGCAAAGCCAGAGCGGCGGAGGCGGCACGTGCGGCAGCAGAACAGGAAGCAGCCCGCAAAGCGGCAGAAAAACAGGAGGTGAAAAAATCCGGCGCGGGCAGCAGTGCGGGAAGCAGTTCCGGAAGCAGCGCGGGAAGCAGTTCCGGAGGCAGCGCGGGAAGCGGTTCCGGAAGCAGTGCTGGGCAAAGTGCGCAGACGGCTTCCTCCAACGGTCAGGCGGTGGTCGATTACGCGAGACAGTTTCTGGGAAAACCTTATGTATACGGCGGCAACAGCCTGACAAACGGAACCGACTGCTCCGGATTTGTCAAGGGCGTGTATGCGGCATTTGGAATCAATCTGCCGCGCACATCGTCGGAACAGCGGAGTGTGGGATATGCCGTCAGCCTGTCGGAAATCCAGCCGGGCGACATTGTCTGCTACAGCGGTCACGTCGGCATCTATGCGGGCAACAACACACTGATTCATGCGAGCAATGAAAAGACAGGCATTACGCTGACTTCTCCGGTAACCTACCGCAGCGTGCTGGCGGTGCGGAGAATTTTCTAATCCATCCGTGAGGGCTGCTGTCTCTTAAATATTCCGGTTCCTTGAAATATGACTGGCGGAGAGAACTCCGAAGTGGTATATATATAAGAAAAGGGAGGAAGAGAAGGATGCGGATTGGTGGAATAGAAGCGGGCGGCACCAAGATGGTGTGCGCGATCGGGGAAGTGCAGACAGACAAAGGACAGCCGGGAGAAAATCAGGTCACAATCACAGAGCGTGTGACGATTCCCACAGAGAAGCCCAAGATTACCCTGCCGCGCATGACTGCGTTTTTTGAGGGAAAAGGAATCTCGTCACTCGGAATCGGGTGTTTCGGACCGGTGGATCTGCACCGTGCGTCCCCGACCTATGGATATATCACCAGCACGCCGAAGCTGGAATGGCAGAACGTCGATATGGTGGGAATTTTTTCACGGGCGCTCGGCGTCCCGGTCGGATTTGATACGGACGTGAATGCGGCGGTGCTTGGCGAAGTTACCTGGGGAGCCGCAAAAGACTGCGACACGGCAATCTATATTACCGTCGGCACCGGCGTTGGCGTGGGCGTCTACTGTAACGGGGCGCTCATGCACGGGCTGGTGCACCCGGAGGCAGGACATCTTCTTCTGCAGCGTCACCCGAAAGACACCTACGCCGGAAAATGCCCGTACCATGCCAACTGTCTGGAAGGGCTTGCAAGCGGTCCGGCGGTGGAGGCGCGCTGGGGCAGACCGGCAAAGGAACTGGCGGACCGGGAGGATGTCTGGGAGATGGAGGCGTTCTATCTCGCGGAGGCGGTTGCAAATTATGTTCTGACGTATTCTCCGCAGAAGATTGTGCTGTGGGGCGGAATTATGCACCAGAGCCAGCTCTTTTCAATGGTGCGCACGAAAGTGCAGGAACTGCTGGGCGGGTATATTTCTAATGAGAAAATCTTAAAAGAGATTGATACCTATCTCGTGCCGCCGGCACTCGGAGAAAATCCGGGTATTATGGGAGCGTTTGCGCTCGGTATGCGGGAGGCAGAGTACCGGAAGCCTAAGGAAGCGTAGGGGCGCCGGAGAACAGGATCGCGGAATCGGCGGGAGTGAAAACAGAATTTAGAAGAACAGAAAACGGGAGCGCTATGCCGGAGATTTTCCTGGCACAGCGCTCCCGTGTGATTTTGTAAAAAAGACCGGAGCTTAGTTGTCGCCCTCGTCATCCGATGACATGGAGTATACCTGACGTTTTCTTGCCATCTCATCATTCTCGAGGTATTCGTCGTAGGTGGATACCTTGTCGACAAAGGTGCCGTCTGGCAGGAACTCGATGATACGGTTCGCTGTGGTCTGGACAACCTGATGGTCACGGGAGGCAAATAGAATAACGCCCGGGAACTTGATGAGTCCGTTGTTTAATGCGGTGATGGACTCCATATCCAGATGGTCGGTCGGTTCATCTAAGATCAGCACGTTGCTTCCCATAATCATCATGCGGGAGAGCAGGACACGTACTTTTTCTCCACCGGAGAGGACACGCATTTTCTTGGTACCGTCATCTCCGGCGAACAGCATACGTCCGAGGAAACCGCGGACATAGGTTGCATCCTTGATCTCGGAGAACTGTGTCAGCCAGTCAACGATCAGAAGATCGGTATCAAAGATCTCGGTGTTATCCTTCGGGAAGTAGGACTGGCTGGTCGTCACGCCCCACTTGTAGGTGCCGGAATCCGGCTCCATCTCACCGGCAAGAATCTTAAAGAGCGTTGTCTTTGCCAGCTCGTTGCTTCCGACAAACGCGATCTTGTCGTCGTGTCCGACGATAAAAGAGACATTGTCGAGCACCTTGACGCCGTCGATGGTCTTGGTAATGCCTTCGACGGTCAGAACTTCATTGCCGATCTCACGGTTCGGACGGAAATCGATATACGGGTATTTACGGCTGGACGGACGGATCTCGTCGAGCTGAATCTTTTCCAGGGCACGCTTTCTGGAAGTCGCCTGCTTGGATTTGGAAGCATTCGCGGAGAAACGGGAGATGAATTCCTGCAGCTCCTTGATCTTCTCTTCTTTTTTCTTGTTGGCTTCCTTCATCTGCTTTACGAGAAGCTGGCTGGACTCATACCAGAAATCATAGTTGCCGGCGTAGAGCTGGATCTTTCCGTAGTCGATATCTGCAATGTTTGTGCAGACTTTGTTTAAGAAGTAGCGGTCGTGGGAAACAACGATGACCGTGTTCTCAAAGTTGATTAAGAATTCTTCTAACCAGCTGATCGCATCGAGATCCAGATGGTTGGTCGGCTCATCCAAAAGAAGAATGTCCGGGTTGCCGAAGAGCGCCTGTGCAAGGAGAACCTTGACCTTTAAGGCACTTGGCATATCCGCCATGAGTGTGTAGTGATCCTCCGTCGGGATGCCAAGACCATTTAACATGGTGGCTGCATCGGACTCGGCATTCCAGCCGTCCATATCTGCGAATTCTGCTTCAAGTTCACTGGCGCGGATACCGTCCTCGTCCGTGAAATCCTCTTTCATGTAGATCGCGTCTTTTTCTTTCATGATATCGTAGAGACGCTTGTTGCCCATGATAACGGTATCGAGTACCGTGTACTCGTCATATTTAAAATGATCCTGCTGTAAAAAGGAAAGACGCTGACCCGGCGTGATGATAACTTCTCCGCTCGTCGGTTCAAGCTGGCCGGACAGAATCTTGAGGAACGTAGATTTTCCGGCGCCGTTTGCACCGATCAGACCGTAGCAGCAGCCCTCTGTGAATTTGATGTTGACATCTTCAAAGAGAGCTTTTTTTCCGATTCGTAAAGTGATGTTGCTTGTACTGATCATATTTATGTTCTCCTAACTTTTCTTGTAAATCACCTGCTTTTATTGCACCAATTCGTATCATACTAAAAAATACGGAGAAATGCAACCGGAACTTCTTATTAAAAAGGGCTTTCACGCTGTGACAAATTGTTTGGATTTCGTTAAAAATTTGATATAATGTACGGGAAGGCAATCGGAGTTATCTTAAGTATGACAGAGGAAATTGCATCTCAGGAGATTGATTTTATGGAGTATGGGGATACGCAAATAAATACAATAGACATGGAGCGGGGGCAGAGAAAAGATCTGATCGGCGAGATGCCGGTCGGAATAGCGGTAGTCCGCGGCGGGAATGAGCTGTATATTGAGATGGTGAACCGGGAATTTTTGCATGCAGAGGGGTATGACAGGGAGGAACTGACCGGAAATACGCCGTTTGTGGAGTATTTGTACCGGGACGATATCGGTGTGTTCGAGGATGCCATCGAAGTGTGCCGGGAACTAAGAACCACGGAGGAGATTGAACTGCGCATCCGCACGAAGAGCGGCGGCGTCTGCTGGGAACTGATGCGGTGCAGACTGTATTATTACCGGGACGCGGTGCCTTACTATATCCTGGTAAGCTGGAACATAGACAAGCGGAAGAATCTGGAGGAAGAACTGCGCCTGATGGAGGAGCAGTACAGCATGTTAGAAGAGGTCACCGATGAATTCCCGCTAGAGTACGACGTTGCACAGCGGCGTTTCAGAGTGCCGCGCAAATATCGCGGGAACGGGCAGCCGGGAACGGCAGGGCGCAGATATATGGGCTATGAGGAGATGCTCGCGGATATCTGCGAGGAGGATCGTGCCGCGTATGCCCGGGTGCTGGAGGCAGCCAGCAGGGATGTGCGGACAGGAAGTATTGATTACCGGATGAATGTGGCGGCTGCCGGGGAGGAACCTGTATATGTGTGGTACCGGACGATTTACCGGAGCATTGTCGGGGACAACGGACAGATTATCCGCATCATCGGACGCAGCTACGATGTCAGCTCCGACCGCAGGATTCAGGAGGAACTGTCGGAGGAGGCGAAGCGCGACCCGCTGACAAGGCTTTATAATAAGGTGGCGGCATCCAGAGAGGTAGAACGGATTTTAAAAAGTGAGCCGGAAAAACAGCATGTGCTGTTCCTGATCGATATTGATAATTTTAAGCGGATCAACGATACATTCGGGCATACCGTCGGAGATACGGTAATTACTGATATTGCCGGTGTGATGCAAAGCCGGTTTCAGGAGACAGATGTCACCGCAAGAGTCGGAGGAGATGAATTTCTGGCGCTGATGCGGGATGCGACGCCGGAGGAGGCAAAAGCGCGCGCCGCGGCGCTGGGACGGGAAGCAAGAAAAAAGCTGATCGGCGATGACGCCATCGTTGAGGTGACGCTCAGTATAGGCATGGCGGTATACGGTGAGGATGGAAGAGACTATGAGACCCTGTTTGCGATGGCTGACCGGGCGATGTATGCCACAAAGCGGGAGGGTAAGGATCACTATTCGTTTGCGGGCAAAAAGCAGCAAGAGGGAGCAGAGCGGGAGCGCAGGCGCGACAGGATTGAATATGCTCCGGAAAGCGGGCAGAAGGTGGATAAAGAGTTCCTGAATTTTGCGTTCAGCCTTCTCTCGCATGCGAAAGATATCAACGGATCATTAAACGTATTGATCGAACAGATTGGGAAAAAATACGGGCTGGGCTTTGCCATGGTGTTTGAGTACCGGGAAGAACAGCAGGAAATGGTGCTGATGAATTACTGGAACCGGGATGGCAGCCGGGTGGAACAACAGGTTTTCCCACAATCGGTTACAGTGTTCCGGGAGGCGGAAATCGGGCGTTTTGTCTCGACGCCAACGGAAGATATATTAACGGAGGTTCCCCAGTTGGGGGCGGAGAAATATCATGGAACTTCCATCAAAAACTGTGGAAATGTAAAATTTGAATTTTCCGGTAACAGAAGTGGCTGCCTGTGTGTGGGAAGCAGCAGTGCAGAGGGATTTTCCAAAGAGGAAGCAGGGATGCTCAGTGAACTCGCGCGGGTGGTTGCTGTATTTGTCTCCCTTCGCAGCAGGCAGAGCGATGACCAGGCAGAGATACGGCATCTGCAGAATCAGGATATGCTGACGGAACTGTATAATCTGGACACATTCCGCAGGCTGATCCGGAAAAAATTAAAGAGCGGTGGGCTTGCGCAGGATGAGAACATGGTGTACGCGCTGGTAAATCTGGACGTGAACAACTTTGCCTATGTAAATGAAAATTATGGACAGGAGGCCGGCGACAGTATTCTGCAGGAGCTTGCAGCGTTAATCCGCAGCGAGTCCCATGTCGTGGAGGCCTGTAGAATGTATTCGGATTATTTCATTGAGCTGGTCAGAGGAACGGACAAAAAGAACATTCTGGGGCTTGTGGAGAGAGAGGATCAGATGTTTGGCGAACAGTTAAAGATCCGCTATCCGGCGGGAGCCATGCAGCTTTCGGCTGGAATCTGCTTTATCGATGACGGGGAAGAGACGTTTGAGAAGATACTGGAGGGAGCCAATCTGGCACGAAAGCTTGCCAAGGAGCAGAATGTGGGAGCGGTCGTTTACCGGGATGACATGAGGAAAAAACGTGATGAGGGAATCCGGATTACCGGAAGATTTTACGCGGCACTGCAGCGGGGCGAGTTCGAGGTATATTTACAGCCGAAGTTCCTGCTCCGCGAGGAGCGGGTCTACGGCGCCGAGGCGCTTGCACGCTGGCGTCTGGAATCCGGCGAGATTCTGTCTCCCGCACGGTTTATCCCTGCACTGGAAAATATAGGCTATATCGTGGATCTGGATTTTTATATTCTGGAACAGCTGCTTCGGGCAATGCGCCGCTGGAGGGATTCCGGAAGAGAACTGTTTACGATCTCCACCAATTTTTCCAGGAGAAATTTTGAGAACGGCGGCGATGATTTTATCGAGCGCCTGCAGAATACCCTGCAGCGGTACGGGATTGATCCGTGCTACATAGAGATTGAGGTGACGGAGAGTGTGATTGTGGAGAAGTTAGACAGCTTAAAGGCGTGTCTTACCAGACTTGGCAAACTCGGCTACCGCATCGCCATCGATGATTTTGGAACCGGCTACTCGTCGCTGAGCGTGCTGTTGGAAATCCCGGCGAATGTAGTGAAGATCGACAAGAGCTTTACCGACAAAATCCACCAGAACGGACAGAGTGCTTTTGTCTATCAGATGGGGCAGTTCATCCAGTCGGCAAAGGAGGAGGTGATTTTTGAGGGAATCGAGGAGGAGCAGCAGCGGACGTTTTTGATGGAGTGCGGTTTTAACTACGGTCAGGGCTATTATTTTGACCGCCCGCTGCCCCTGGAGGAGTTTGAAAAAAAGTATATCTGACCGGGGACAAACAGAACATGACAAATGTAGATTGCACACGTTTTCGTACAGTCTGAAACCTTTACAATCGACAAATTAAATGCTAAAATTAGTCTTAAGTCGGAATATGACACTCTATTTTAATTTAAGGAGGAATAATAATGTCCAGAGCAAAACAGTCAATGGACGGTAATACAGCGGCAGCTCACGTAGCTTATGCGTTTACAGATGTTGCAGCTATTTACCCAATTACACCTTCCAGCCCGATGGCAGATACCGTAGATCAGTGGTCTGCAGCAGGACAGGAGAATATTTTTGGCAATCAGGTCAAAGTCGTAGAGATGGAGTCTGAGGCAGGTGCAGCAGGTGCCGTACACGGTTCCCTTGCAGCAGGTGCGCTGACCACAACCTTTACAGCATCTCAGGGTCTGTTACTTATGATCCCGAACATGTACAAAATCGCAGGCGAGCAGCTTCCTTGTGTATTCGACGTATCCGCGCGTACCGTAGCTACCCAGTCTTTAAATATTTTTGGTGATCACAGCGATGTTTACGCCTGTCGTCAGACCGGTTTCGCTATGCTGTGCGAGACCAACCCGCAGGAAGTTATGGACTTAAGCCCGGTAGCTCATCTTGCTACAATCGAGGGTAAGGTTCCGTTCATCAACTTCTTCGACGGATTCCGTACTTCGCACGAGATCCAGAAGATCGAGAAGTGGGATTATGCAGATCTCAAAGAGATGTGCAACATGGATGCAGTTGCAGAGTTCCGTGCACATGCACTGAATCCGGAGCATCCGGCTATGCGTGGTTCCCACGAGAACGGAGATGTTTTCTTCCAGCATCGTGAGGCTTGCAACACAGCTTACAATGAACTCCCGGCAATCGTTGAGAAGTACATGAAGAAAGTCAACGAGAAGCTTGGCACAAACTATGATCTGTTCAACTACTACGGAGCACCGGACGCAGAGCGCGTTATCGTAGCTATGGGTTCCATCAACGACGTAGCTGAAGAGGTAATCGACTACTTAACCGCTAAGGGTGAGAAGGTCGGACTTGTAAAGGTTCGTCTGTATCGTCCGTGGGTATCCGAGGCATTTTTAAAGGCTCTTCCTAAGACAGCTAAGAAGGTTGCTGTTCTTGACAGAACAAAGGAGCCGGGCGCACTTGGTGATCCGTTATACCTTGATGTTGCAACCACACTCCGTGAGGCTGGTCTCGACACTGTTGTCCTGACAGGCGGACGTTACGGATTAGGTTCCAAGGATACACCTCCTTCAAGTGTATTCGCTGTATACAAAGAGCTGGAGAAAGATGCTCCGAAGGCTCGTTTCACAATCGGTATCGTAGATGATGTTACGAACTTAAGCTTACCAGAGGTTAAGCCGGCTCCGATCACATCTGCAGAAGGTACTGTAGAGTGTAAGTTCTGGGGTCTCGGCGGTGATGGTACTGTTGGTGCGAACAAGAACTCCACCAAGATCATCGGTGACCACACAGACAAGTACATCCAGGCATACTTCCAGTATGACTCCAAGAAGACCGGTGGTGTTACCATTTCCCACTTAAGATTCGGTGACAAGCCAATCAGAAGCCCGTACTACATCAACCAGGCAGACTTCGTTGCATGTCATAACCCGTCTTATGTAACCAAGGGATTCAAGATGGTTCAGGACGTTAAGCCGGGCGGAGTATTCATGATCAACTGCCAGTGGTCTGATGAAGAGTTAGCTCATCATCTGAATGCAGATGCGAAGAAGTACATCGCAGAGAACAACATTCAGTTATATACAATCAACGCAATCGACAAGGCAATCGAGATCGGTATGGGCAAGCGTACCAACACGATCTTACAGTCTGCATTCTTCAAACTTGCAAACGTTATGCCGATCGATCAGGCAGTAGAGTTCATGAAAGCTGCAGCTAAGAAGTCCTACGGTAAGAAGGGCGACGCAGTTGTAGAGATGAACTACAAGGCAATTGATGCCGGTGTAGACGCAGTACATAAGGTAGAGGTTCCGGCTTCCTGGAAGAATCCGGAGGCAGACGCAGCTCCTGCAGAGCTTAAGGGTCTTCCGAAGACTGTTAAGATGGTAAGAGACTTAATGGAGCCGATCTCCTTAATGGATGGCGATTCCCTTCCGGTATCCGCATTCAAGGAGAACCCGGACGGACAGTTCGAGCTTGGCGCTGCTGCATATGAGAAGCGTGGTACAGCCGTAACCGTTCCGACATGGAATGCTGAGAAGTGTATCCAGTGTAATCAGTGTGCATTTGTATGTTCTCATGCAACCATTCGTCCGTTCATGCTGAGCGAGGATGAGGTGAAGGCAGCTCCTTCCAACATCAAGCTTGCAGATACAAAGCCGAAGGCAAGCGAGTACAAGTACACCATGAGTGTATCTCCGTTAGACTGTATGGGATGCGGTGAGTGTATCACTGTCTGCCCGGTAGGCGCAATCGAGATGGTTCCGCAGGAGTCTCAGGCAGAAGAGCAGCCGGTATTCGATTACCTGGTAGCAAACGTAGGCAAGAAGCCTGGCATGCCGGCAGACAACACTGTAAAGGGATCCCAGTTCAACCAGCCGCTGCTTGAGTTCTCTGGTTCCTGTGCAGGATGTGCTGAAACATCTTACGCTCGTCTGATCACACAGCTGTTCGGTGAGCATATGTACATCAGTAACGCAACCGGATGTTCCTCTATCTGGGGTGGTCCGGCAGCTACATCACCATATACGGTAAACAAAGATTCCAAGAAGGGACCGGCATGGGCAAACTCCTTATTCGAGGATAACGCTGAGCATGGTCTTGGTATGGAAATCGGTCAGAAGGTACTTCGTGAGCAGGCAATCGCTTCTGCAGAGAAGTGCGCAACATCTGACAAGGCAAGCGCTGAGTTAAAGGCAGCATTTGACAAGTTCGTTGAGACAAAGAACGATACAAAGGCAAATACTCCTGCAGCAGCAGCTCTTGTAGCAGAGTTAGAGAAGGCAGCAGCAGCCGGATGCCCGGATGCAAAGGCTGCAGTTGAGAAGAAAGATTACCTCGCTAAGAAGTCCGTATGGATCTTCGGTGGTGACGGTTGGGCATACGATATCGGATTCGGCGGTCTGGATCACGTACTTGCTTCCGGTGAGAACGTAAACGTTATGGTATTCGATACCGAGATGTACTCCAATACAGGTGGACAGGCTTCCAAGGCCTCCAACATCGGTGAGGTTTGCCAGTTCGCAGCTTCTGGTAAGGAAGTTGGCAAGAAGAGCCTTGCAGAGATCGCTATGAGCTACGGTTATGTATATGTAGCACAGATCGCTCTCGGTGCAAACATGGCTCAGGCTGTCAAGGTTATCGCTGAGGCTGAGGCTTACAACGGACCATCTCTGATCATCGGTTACGCTCCATGTGAGCTGCACGGTGTAAAGGGTGGTATGAACCACTGCCAGGATGAGATGAAGAAAGCAGTAGCAGCAGGTTACTGGAACCTCTTCTCCTTCAATCCGCAGCTCAAGGCAGAGGGCAAGAATCCGTTCACTCTGACATCCAAGCCGGGCGACGGTTCTTATCAGGATTTCCTGAACAACGAGACACGTTACAGCCGTCTGACTAGAGCATTCCCGGAGAGAGCAGAAAGACTGTTCAAGGCTTCCGAGGAAGCTGCAAAGGCTCGTTACGAGCACTTACAGAGACTGGTAGAGCTGTACAAATAATCAGTCCGATCAGCAGATTGTGTAATGCATAGAAGGATCGCAGTTCATGTTTCCATGGACTGCGATTCTTTTTGTGCGTTATACTTGCACGTTTGTAATTAGATATGTTAAAATAAGCCGAAGTATATTAGACAATAACGTATAGGACAGGAAGAGAAAATGATGCAGTTAAGCAGAGAGAAAAAACATTTTTTGCACTGCAAATACAGAGTGGCACTGGCATGTCTGATCGCAGTCAGTCTTATTGGCGGCTGCGGATATCATAAAAGCTATCATCTGGAGCGGAAATACGGCGACGTTCTGGAATCGTTTTTGCCGGACGGGTATGAGATCACAAGGACCGAGAAGGAAGATAAGGTAAACGGAAAACACTATTATACCAGCAATAATCATCCTGCTTTAGACGGATACGTATACGACACCTATGATTATTACAGCATTGATTACGGATATAACAATTCCCACTCCTGGTATATCAGCACGTATCTGGTCGCAAACGGAACATACGAGGATGACGACTGGATGGCATCACAGGTATGGGGGCAGATTACCTATGAGATCGAGCGTCTGATGCGCAGCACGACAACAACGTATAAGTATGAGGATGAAAACGGAGACTCCCAGAATTTTGGAGCAGTGTGCACGCTGCATGGAATGGAACTCTACTGTGATATGGATGACCTGGAGATTTTGAATAACCCGACCGGGATCAATCTGGCTGAATTTACGTGGGATGATGTGAGAAGTCTCGGTAATCCGGAGATCAAAATGTATGCCCATTCTTCTGCTTCCCATAAGGATGCGCTTAGCGAAGAAGTACTCGGGGCAGTGCAGACGGCGATTGAGGCAGATGCGGGAGATGGAATTACAATCACAATCGAACCGGACAAATAAGGAAGAACACAGCTCCTGGTAAAGGAACTGTGTTCTTTCATTGTGCTTGCATGAAGATTGGAATATAATCAGGTTAGATCTGACAGAGGAAGTGCAGGAAAGATGAACAGAAAAAAGAAGCAGATTCATTTGTCAAAAGAGAATGAGAAAGTCTTTCGGGAGATTCTTACGGAGGTATGCAAAAATTCCAGGTTTCTCTCCTCCAGCCGGTTTATGCAGCATGGTTCCACGAGCGTATTCCGCCACAGCGTGGCGGTGGCGTACGTCAGTTTTTACATTGCGGAAAAGTATAGAATCCGCGTGAACTGTCATGCGCTGATCCGCGGGGCGTTACTGCATGACTATTTTCTGTACGACTGGCATGAGAAGGACGATTCCCATAAGTGGCATGGATTTTATCATGCAGGAAAAGCGCTGCAGAATGCGATGGAAGATTTTGAACTGAGTGAGATTGAGAAGGAGACGATCCGTCGGCATATGTTTCCGCTCAATCCGATTCCGCCGTGCTGCAGGGAGGCGTGGATTGTGACACTGGCGGATAAGATCTGCTCTGGCGGGGAGACTGTCGAAGGATTTTGGGAGAAGTTTGAGGAGATTAGGAATCCCTCATAAAATAGATTGCCGCAATAAGCATAGACCTTTTTTGGGTGATAAGTAATATTATGAGAAACGCACTTCGGGATTTCATGTGGAAATGCAGATGGAAATTCGTTTGAGAAAAATGTGAGAATTTCTTCCGGCTGAATGTTTGCATCGGATTCCGTGTCTCTTCCACGTTTGGACA
>OJAL01001123.1_pt1 | contig 15718 bp, 10 predicted proteins | sample 1589301 | NCBI WGS metagenome assembly OJAL01 (sample SAMN03283261) | human gut metagenome | biome: human-associated habitat; material: feces | host: Homo sapiens | place: USA | collected 2013
CTGGGCACTGTTTTACTGACAGTACTGATTCTTGCCTGTATTCCGCTGACGCTTCCGAAAGCTTTTGGTTTTCAGATGTACACCGTGATCAGTGGGAGCATGGAACCGGCGATCCCGACGGGAAGCCTGGTCTATGTCCGGTATGAAGAACCAGACACGATCGTCAAAGATGATGTCATTGCTTTTTACAGCAACAATGCAGACGGCTCGATCATCACCCACCGCGTAGTATCCAACAGCCCGGCGATGGGACAGTTTATCACCAAAGGGGATGCCAATGAGGAAAAAGATATGAATCCGATCCCTTACAACAACTACATCGGAAAAGTAAAGCTTTCTGTTCCGGTTGTCGGCGGTATCGCACAGGCTGCAACCGGCACTGCCGGAAAGATTGCCGCTGCATCTATGATCGGTCTTGCTGTGATTCTTGAAATCGTTGCTGCCATGCTTGACAGACGCGATGACGAAGACGAATAAGAAAGAACGTTTTTCATTTTAACTTGCTAAAGTGTAAAACATTTGCTAAAATAATATCAGATTGTATTGTCAGAAGAAGATGGGGGAATTTCACAATTCTCCCATTTGTCATATATTGAAAAGAATGGAGAGGTGAACGGATTGTTATCCAACCAGATTTTACAGAGAACAATCAATGAAATAGGGGATATCATCGAGTGTAACTGTTCCATCTGGAACACAGACGGAGTGATGCTTGCAGCTGTAGGTAAGGAGAAGCCTGCAGTAAAAAAAGCTGTCTGCTCATTTTTAAAAGAGCTGGAGGTTACCGGCGTATCGGAGGAGCACCTGGATGAATGCTATGGTCTGTTTCCGGTTTATGATGATGATGAACTGACTTATATTTTCGTGATCGAGCAGAATAATGAGATTGATGTGCATACCAGCGGACGCTTAAGTGTCTGCCAGCTGGAGAGCCTTTTAAGATCCGGAAGCGAACGTCTTGACCGTAACCGTTTTATCCAGAACCTGCTCCTGGATAACCTGCTTCTCGTAGATATCTACAATCAGGCGAAAAAGCTTGGTATTACAGTTGAGCAGCGCAGAGTCGTCTATCTGATCGAACCGAAGAATCCGGATGACACGATCGTCCTGGATATGATCCGTGGGATTTATTCCTCGGGAACCGGTGATTTTGTTACTGCCGTAGATGAGGGACATATTATTCTGATCAAGTCCCTTGACAGTACGGATGATTATGATACGATCCGTTCGACTGCCGATATGCTGGTGAATGCGATCAACACCGAAGCTATGGTCAATGTCCGGCTTTCCTTCGGAACCATCATTCCCGAACTCAAAGGGGTCTCACAGTCTTACAAAGAAGCTGGCATGGCTCTGGATGTGGGACGTATCTTCTATCCGGAACGCAATATTTTATCCTACCGCGAACTCGGTATCGGACGGCTGATCCACCAGCTTCCCGTTTCCTTATGCGAGATGTTCCTGGAAGAAGTATTTGCCGGAAATACCGTTGATCAGTTTGACGAAGAAACCTTATCCACAGTTGATAAATTTTTTGAAAATAGCCTGAATATTTCGGAGACAGCGAGACAGCTTTTCGTCCACCGGAATACGCTCGTCTACCGGCTGGAGAAGATCCAGAAGCAGACCGGGCTGGATGTCAGAGTCTTTGAGGACGCCCTGACATTTAAGATTGCTCTGATGGTCGCAGACCACATGAAATTCATAGAAAACAGAAAATAGGAGGACATGATATGGTGAAATTATACGAAGGCGGTGCCTATCTTTTACACGGTACTGAGGTAATTGCAGATGCACCCGATGCACTTGCTGCCGTAAAAAGCAAGACAGGGATTGAGACAACAAAAGAAGCTGCTGCAAAAGAGACAATGGCTTATGGGATCTTAAGTGCACATAATACTTCCGGTAATATGCAGCAGCTTCAGATCAAATTTGACAAGCTGACTTCGCACGACATTACCTTTGTCGGAATCATCCAGACTGCAAGAGCATCCGGACTGGAGAAATTCCCGATTCCTTATGTTCTGACCAACTGCCATAACTCTCTGTGTGCAGTCGGCGGTACGATCAATGAAGATGACCACATGTTTGGACTGACCTGTGCGAAGAAGTACGGCGGTGTCTATGTTCCGCCTCATCAGGCCGTTATCCACCAGTTTGCCCGTGAAATGCTCGCAGGCGGCGGCAAGATGATCCTTGGTTCTGACAGCCACACCCGTTATGGTGCACTCGGTACCATGGCAATGGGAGAGGGCGGACCGGAGCTTGTAAAACAGCTTCTGAACAAGACTTATGATATCAAGATGCCGGGCGTTGTCGGAATCTATCTGGACGGCGAACCGGTGAAAGGTGTCGGACCGCAGGACGTTGCCCTTGCGATCATCGGCGCAACCTTCGGCAATGGCTATGTCAATAACAAGGTCATGGAATTTGTCGGACCTGGCGTTGGCAAATTAAGTGCAGACTTCCGTATCGGAATCGATGTTATGACGACAGAGACAACCTGCCTTTCTTCTATCTGGAGAACCGATGACAAGATCAAAGAGTTCTACGATATCCACGGAAGAAGTGATGACTTCAGGGAACTGGAGCCTGGCGCAGTCGCTTACTATGACGGTCTTGTATACGTCAATTTGAGTGAGATCAAGCCTATGATCGCCATGCCGTTCCATCCGTCCAATGTCTACACCATCGAAGATGTCAATGCCAACCTTGCAGATGTTCTCCACGATGTAGAGCAGCGCGCGCTGGTAAGCCTGGACGGTGCTGTGGATTACTCTCTTCAGGACAAGATCGTAAATGGTAAGCTTTATGTCGATCAGGGTATCATCGCAGGCTGTGCCGGTGGCGGTTTTGAAAATATCTGTGCTGCCGCAGACATCATCCGTGGCAAATACATCGGATCAGATGAATTTACCTTCAGTGTTTACCCGGCAAGTACACCGATCTACATGGAGCTTGTGAAAAATGGTGCGGTTGCAGACCTGATGGAAGCCGGTACAATCGTAAAGACTGCCTTCTGCGGACCGTGCTTCGGTGCAGGAGACACTCCGGCAAACAATGCATTTTCCATCCGTCACTCTACCCGTAACTTCCCGAACCGTGAAGGAAGCAAGCTGCAGAGTGGACAGATCGCATCTGTTGCCCTTATGGATGCACGTTCCATTGCCGCAACTGCTGCAAATAAAGGTTTCCTTACTCCGGCAACAGATTTTGATATTGAATACAAGAACCCGACCTACCACTTTGATTCCAGAATTTACGCCAACCGTGTATTTGACAGCCACGGCGTTGCTGATCCTTCGGTTGAGATCAAATTCGGACCGAACATCAAAGACTGGCCGGCAATGAGCGCTCTTCCTGAGAATCTGATCCTGAAGGTCGTATCTGAGATCCACGATCCGGTTACAACGACAGACGAACTGATCCCGTCCGGCGAGACTTCTTCTTATCGTTCCAACCCGCTTGGACTTGCTGAATTTGCACTTTCCAGAAAGGATCCTGCCTATGTAGGACGCGCGAAAGAGGTCCAGAAAGCCCAAAAAGCGATTGAAGCAGGTACTTGTCCACTGGATGTACTGGATGAATTAAAACCGGTGATGGCAGCAATCCAGAAGTCTTATTCGGAAGTCGGCAAAGGAAATATCGGTGTCGGAAGTACCATTTTTGCGGTCAAACCTGGTGATGGTTCTGCCCGTGAGCAGGCTGCTTCCTGCCAGAAGGTTCTCGGCGGCTGGGCGAATATCGCAAATGAGTACGCAACCAAACGTTACCGCTCGAACCTGATCAACTGGGGCATGCTTCCGTTTATTACCGAAGAGGAACACACAAAGCTTTCTTTCAGGAACGGTGACTATCTCTTCGTACCGGATATCCGCAAAGCAGTAGAAGATAAAGCTTCCACGATCAAGGCTTATGTCGTAGGCGATGATCTGAAGGAGATCGATCTGAAGCTCGGTGATCTGACGGATGCAGAACGTGAGATCATCCTCAAAGGATGTCTGATCAATTATTACAGAGGTTAATTTTTCTCAGACAATGATATGATATAAAAGGGACGGAAATTTTTCTGTCCCTTTTTGCAACATTTCCGACTTTTTTATACTCTTATATACAAAGAACCTGTTATGAGAGGAGGGACCTTATGATCGATGCAATTGCATTTAAAGAATTATATAAGACGGTTTATCAGGATCTGTATCGTTTTGCGCTCTGCATGATGCATCATCCGCAGGATGCAGAAGACGCCGTCAGTGAAGCCGTTCTTTCCGCCTATGAGAACATACATAAATTACGCAAAGAAGAAGCATTCCGTTCCTGGATCTTTCAGATTCTGGCAAATGTGTGCCGCCGGAAGTTAAAGAGCCGTGAACGGACCGAGACCGAGCTGAAAGAAGATCATGCTTCTGCCACATACTGTGACGGACTCCGCACAGATGTCGAACGTGCTTTTCTTATTCTCGATGAAGACGATCAGCTGATCATCGGCTTATCCGTCTATGGCGGTTACAACAGTAAAGAGATCGGAAAAATGCTAAGGCTGAACCCGAATACAGTCCGCTCCCGCAGAAAGCGTGCCCTCGAAAAGATGAGCTGGCTTCTGAAAGAGTAGGATAAAAGAGTAATAGGAGGTGTTTCATATGACAGATCACGAAAAAGAAATACTGGATAAAATAAAACAATCTACGGAAAAAACTCCTGTTCCGGAAAGCCTTGCACCGGATCAGATTATGAAAATGCTGGAAGAGCATAACAGCACTCAGGCTTCCGGACATATCCCGAAAAAGCATGGATTTTCCCGCGGCCACCGGATGCGCGGAGGACTTATCGCTGCCGCACTGGTACTGGTTGTCGGCATTGGCGCCCACATCCGCCAGCAGAATCTTTCTTCAGACTCAGCCACTTCTTCCACAAAAGGCAGTTCTTCAATCGGTACATCCTCCTGTAAGCTTGCCTCTTCCGATACTTTAGAAACGGCAACCGATTATGATGAAGTCTACACATACCTGCAATCTTATCAGGATGAGTTGGATTCTTCATCTGTTACCGGTTCAACCGACGGCGGAATTGTCATGTATTCAACTGAAACAGCCGACAATGGTGCACGTACCGATAGTTCCAGCTCCTCTTCGGATTCTTCAACAGCCTCTGCACGTGCTGTGGATACTTCATTTTCCGATACCAACGTCCGCACAGAGAGCGTCGGTGAAGCAGACATTGTAAAAACGGATGGAAGTTATCTTTATACACTGAAAGCAAACTCACAGGAAATTTCCATTGTAGATATCCGGTCTGATCAGATGAAGGTTGTTTCCGGTATTTCGCTGAATGAGAATTTTCAGGCATCCGAATTTTACCTGAGTGACCAGAAGCTTTTTGTCCTTGGCAACATGCAGAACACGCAGGTTGATTCTGACAGTAAAACCTTGTACCGCGGCAGCTGTACCCGTATCCAGACTTATGATCTGGCAGATATCAACAATCCGAAATCCATCGGAACCGTGGATCAGAGTGGTTACTACCGCACTTCACGTTTTAAAGACGGATATCTGTATGTATTCAGCGACTATTATATTTACGATACGATCACCAAAAAAGATTATCCTTCCTATGTTCCGCTTGTTGGTGACAATCTTCTGAAGCAGTCGGATATCTATCTCCCGACGAACCATGCAGCAGACCAGTACCTTGTTGTCAGCTCCGTTTCCGCTTCCAGTCCGGATAAGGCAGCAGACCAGAAAGCAGTCATGTCTGAGAATGGCGAAGTCTATGTGAGTGAGAACAACATTTATATTTATGAGTATGCGAACAGCAGTATCCTCGCAGATAATCTTGCGGCAAAGAATCAGACGATCCTCCGCAAGCTGTCTTACAATAAAGGAAAACTTTCCGGCTCTGCCCAGGGCAAAGTAAAAGGATATCTGAACGATTCCTTCAGCATTGATGAGTATGACAATACGTTGCGGCTGGTGACAACGGTTACGCATAATGTCGGAAGCTCTTCACAGTCCAATTCAGTCTATGTGCTGGATGCAGATTTGAAAACAATCGGTAAGATCGAGGATCTTGCCAAAAATGAACAGGTCTATTCCGCAAGATTTTTGGGCGATACCGGTTACTTTGTAACTTATGAACAGACAGATCCTTTATTCTCCGTAGACTTTTCCGATCCGGAGAATCCGAAGATCCTTGGCAAGCTGAAAATTCCCGGCTTTTCGGAATACCTGCATTTTTACAGTGATAACCTGCTTCTTGGCATCGGTATGGATACCGATGAAAATGGCATTACAAACGGGGTAAAGATCTCCATGTTTGATATCAGTGATCCTTCGGATGTGAAGGAAGTCAGCAAGTACACACTGGATCAGTACTATTACTCGGATGTTTTTTCTGACTACCGTGCAGCACTGGTTGATCCGGAAAAGAATCTGATCGGCTTTCCGCTTTCCGGATCTGCCAACCAGTATGTGATCCTTTCTTACGATAAAGATCAGGGCTTCCAGGTACAGATGCAGGAGGAAGTCAACGGTAATTCTTATCTTGGAACCCGCGGTGTGTATGCAAACGAAAAGTTCTATGTGATCAATGGAAATGCAATTGAAGCATACCGGATGGGAGACTATGTGAAGATAGATGATCTGCTGCTATAGTGCAGCTTTGCAGAAGGAGCTGCCGCTCCGCATACTTTGTACACCATTCCACATCATTGTATACACCAAAATCGTATATAATCGAGTAGGCTGACTCCTACTCGATTCTTATACTTTGTACATCATCTCGCTTAACAGCTCGATGATGTACATTCGTCAAATGCAGATCCTTGTGCAAGCACAAATCTGCACTTGGCTCATCGTATACACAAAAAGACCAGAACCCGCCCCACTACCAGGGCATTCTGGTCTTTTTCTTTTCACTGCCGCATTTTTTCCTTATGCACTGTACTCTATTCTTCAATCAGGAAGCTTTCCTGTTCGATTCCCTTTCCTGTTTCAAGAAGCTTTTCTTTTAACTCCTCCAAAAGTGGAACATTTACCTTTTCCAGCTTTTCCATCGTCTCTTTCGAGATTGTTTTCGCATATTCTTCGTATTTCTCGTAGGTCTCCACATCCATCTGCAATGGCTTTATTCCCGGGAAAATATGCTTCTGGATATATTCAAAAATCCGGATTCCACCGTAATCCATATCTCCGCTGTGGAATACTTCCACGTCTTTCCCTTCAATCACTCTCTGCAGCTTCTTCAGAAATTCTCTTTCAAGTGGTGAAAAATATCCATGACTGTAGATATAAAGGATCTCCGGATCATATTCCATCGCAAGGTAATTCGTCTTATTCTCGATCGTCACGATTTTTTTCAGTGCCGGCTGCTCTACCTCAACCATTGCATGCTTGACTGTCTGGCTGTTCAGCACAACTCCATATGTAAAATCGGAAAGATCCACTCTTTTTGCTTCTGATCCTTTCCAGATCTTCAGTTTAAGCGGTCCTTTAACTGCCAGTTCCTGGGAATTTTCTTCGATCAGCAGCTGCTCCAGAACCGTCTGGATATCCATATCTGCCGTAATCTCCGGGCAATATCTCCTTGCAGCCGTCACCACATTTCGTTCCATCTCCCGCTCGAAGATCTTGCTGTCCTTCAGATAGCGTTTACTAAAAATCCGCTTCATCATCGGTTCTTCCAGAGAGTCCAGGCCCCGGTAACAGTCCAGATATTTTTCCAGCTTCTCTATATTTTTCGGCAGATCACCTTCTGCGATCCGCTCTTTCAGCTTTTCCAGATAATTCTCGATCCATTCTTTCTGAAAGCCTTCCGAAAGCTCTTGGTCAATCATACGTATATAATAATTTACCTTCGCCTGCTTCGGCCAGTATTCTTCTCCACTTTCGCTGTCTGCAAGACGGTAAAAATCCGGAAGATGCTCTACCTGATATGCCACAAGCTCTACATCACTGTCTGGGACAACCCATTTTTTCACAGTCAGAAGTCCTGCTCTTTCCAGACGCTGCACCTCTTCGATCAGCTCTTCTTTCCCACAGGCATCATAATCCTCCTGTGTGATCCGAAGAGTCCTCCCTCCAGTCACTCCTTCCCGCCAGTCTCGGCTGCTGTTCTCACATCTCTCTATAATCCTGTCTACCAGATACATTTTCTATCACCCCTGTTCTTCCTCATCCGCAAGCTGTGCGAACTCGGTTTTTTCAAATTCCTGAATTGATATATGCCGTTTATTCGGGTTGGCATATACAAAGGTTTTATCAACATTTTCCAGATAATTCTGGATCTTATCATTTGTGGCACTGATGATCGCCTGGAAACCAAGCCCACGGATCAGCGCAATACAGCTTGCCACCTTCTCAGCATCCATTTTTGAAAATGCCTCATCCAGAACGACCAGTCTGAGTGTCGGATTCCTGTGGATTTTCGGGGAAAGATTAATCCTGTAAATCTGTGCAAAGCTTGCAAGAAGTGCAACATAAAGAGGATTTTGTCCTTCTCCTCCGGAATTCTTACGGAGCATCTTGCCAAGACCGATTTTCATATCTTCCTCACCCTGGACGATCTGCTGCATATCAAACGAAAGATAAGTACGGTAATCCGCGTACTTGTCCATATTTTTCTTTGCCTCTTCCAGTTCCTCATGGGTAGCATTTTCCGGTGGGATAAATATGCCGATCAGTTCATTCATCATATCACCGTAGTTTTCTTCATGCTCCATCGTGAACAGATTCATCTGGTTCTCAATAGAACCTGAAAGCTGTGCCGGATTGATCTGCAGGGTATCATCCATAAACATCTTATAGTACTTTCCGTCTGCACCCTTATTCTTCGTGATCACAAACTGGTACTTATCTTTTCCGAAATCCAGCCGGCTGATGATCCGGTTCAGCTCATCTCTTCTCTGGTAGGCCTCGCGGATTGCACTGCGGATCTTGAAAACAAAGTCATCCTTGAAGTGCTCGACCGCTGCCTTTGCCTGTTCATTCGCTGCCTGCCGGTAAGTTTCCAGATTATCACACAACAGGCTTTCCAGAAGCTCCTGATAAACCTTATTATCTTCTTCTACCACTGAAAAATTACGCTGCGTATATTTTTTGGTATAAGCACTGCGGGCTGCCACCAACTCCTGATATATCTCTTCTTTTTTCTTTCCAAGCTGCTGCAGCTGCCTTGCACTTGCCTCTTTTAAATAAATATAGTTTCTGCTTTTCTGTGCTTCCAGATACTCTTCAAACTGCTTTTCAAACCTTTCGTTTTCCTGAAATTCTTTCTGGATTCCAGAAAGTGCAAATTCCGACTCTGTAATACTGTTTCTGAATTTTTCGATTTCTTCCCCGTTTTTCCAGATTTCTTTCTCTGTCTTCGTGATCTCTTTCTGCTTTGCATCCCGTCTTTCCTGCACTTCTTTCATCTGTGCTTCCAGAGTATCGACTGATTCTGCACGCAGTTTCTGCAGCTTTTCAAGTAAATCTTTCTTACGGGTTTCTTTTCCCTTTATCGCCTTTGCATCCAGGATCTGGCTGATATAATCCTCTGTCGGAAGTGGCATTGCTTCCAGTTCCAGAAGTTTCTTTGCCTCTTCCACAAGTGCCGCAAGTGGAAGCCTCTTCTCCTGAAGCTCATCACAGTGCTTCTGAAGCTGCCGGATCCTCTGACGGAGACTAATCTCTCCGATATAAGCACGTCTCATATAATTTTCCGGATTAATATGCTGCAGACGATAGCTGTGATACAGCATACAGTCCGGTGTCACACCAATCCTGCACTCCCTGAGTTCCTCAATGTTCTCACATTTCATGACATTACCAAGAAAGAAATTGATGTAAGACTGCACGTATTTTTCTTTTGCTTTTACTTCTTCTGCAAGAGCGCCCTGCCGGACAATGTGCTCTTCTTCCATAACCTTTTCCGTATCCAGAATTGCAGCACGGAAGAATTTCTTCTTATCCATCTCCTGATAAATATCCATTGCCGCTTTTGCGTATTTCGGCTCTACGATCAGCAGAAGTTTATTATTTCCCATATAGCCTTCCACTGCATTGTGCCATCTTTCATCCCGGATTTCCAGAAGATCTGCAAGGATCTGCACGGAAACAAATTTTCCACAATTCTCCTGCAACCGGTTCTGTAATTCCAGCCTTGCTTCTTCCAGCTCTTTTGGATATGCTTTTCTTCCCTGTTTCAGCTCTTTTAGCTCTTCTTTGGCTTCTCGTTCTTCTTTCTTGATCTGACGAAGTGTACTGTCCGTATCCCGACGTTCTTCTTCGATCTCCGCACGCATCTGTGCGATATTTTCTTTCAGCCTTGTAAGTTCACCCTCCGAAATCGTACCGGCTTCAAACTTATCAATATCCCAGATTGTCTGGTTGGACGTAATCTCCTGTTCCTTCCATGCTGCAAGTCTCTGTGCTGTCTTTGTGAGACTCGCCCTGCTTTTTCCCAGATGTTCCAGAGTCTCGTTAAGTCCTGCAAGTTCTGCTTCCAGTGCTTTATAACCACTGTTATTCAGACGAAGTAACAGCTCCTCATGCTCCTTTTGCAGTTCTCCACTCTGGCGCATCAGCTCGGCTTTCGTATGCTCCTGTACCTTGATACCTTCTTCTCTGGTTTTAATCTTATCATGGAGTCCCTGGATGTCCGCCTGCAGCCGGAGCATTTCCAGACGGGTAAGACGGTAGTCACATTCCCTGCTTTTTTCTCGCTTATCATCAAAATCCTGATAGATTCCATCGATCTTCTTCAGTTCCTCAATCTCTTCCATCGTTGACTCAATCTTGCTGCGCATTCTGCCATACTGCATGATACTTTCTTTCAGATCCTCAATCTGGATATCCTGTTCCATACAGATATATTCTTTTACAAATTCTTCCAGCTTGATATTCATCCGAAACGGGATTGCCCGCTTAAAAAGACGTGGAAACTTTTCTTTATCCAATCCGCCCAGATACACATCATAAAGCTGACGGCGGAAACGCTCATTGCTCGGTCCGCAGTAGAATGCCTCTTCACCAAAGGTACGCTGCAGATATTCTCTTATTTCCACAGTAGAAAGACATCTCTTTTCTCCCCGGTAAGCATTCGCAAGCAGACCGCTTCTGTGCCAGAAAAACAGGCGGTTGATCTCATTTGTTGCTGTCTCCACGTCAAATACAACGCCCACGCACTGTTTCTCATGAGTTCTCGTCTGTTCCAGCTCGATCACGATCGTACTGGAAAAATTCTTATTTCGCAGATACTGGGACTCATTATTTTCACTGATGTTTACCATTCCGCGCAAATACTCGATCAAGGTACGGTCGGAATCATCTGCTGCCGCTTTATTAAAAAATCCACGTCCGTCCGTGTTAGCATAGAGCACAATCTGAATTGCATCGATAACCGTTGATTTTCCACTTCCGGAATGCCCGGTGAAAAAATTGATCCCTTCACTCAAAGTCAGTATTTTTCTGTCTATATAATGCCAGTTGTTCAGGCAGATTTTTGAAATCGCCCAGAACGGCTGCCTGTTATCCAATGTCTCCAAGAGTCTCCTCCTCTTCTTCCCGGCTGCTTCCAAATGATTCCAGAACTTTTCTCACCGCATCTCCCTGCAATACTGCATGGATACACGGATAGATCAGAAGTCTTGTACTTTCATTTAACTCTTCCAGTACATCCAATGGCTCGATCAGCTGGTATTTTTTCAGCATGGCAATAGTTCTTTTCATCTCGGTCGGTGACGGGATACTGCGAAGCACGCGAAAATCTCCTGCTTTTCCGTTGAGTGCCCCCAAGGTTGTCACAATCTGGCTACTCGACGAAACCGATGCCATCTGCTCATCATAGATCAGTTTCAGCAATAATATGTAAATAGTCGCAAGACGCGGAAGCTTTTCTCCCCAGACCATCTCATCCTGAATATAGATCAGACCCAGATGTACATTCTCGCATAACGTAATGCCGGCAATCTGGAAATACATTTTCAGAAAATCAATGTGCTTTTCGCAGATACGGTACTCTCTCTGATACTGGAGTCTGCCCGCACGCTTGTCAAACTTCCTCTCCAGAAGAAATGTCTGTCTATAGAGAAGCCTGATCACATCTGTCAGATCTTCCTGTTCTTCCTGCGTAAGCTGCTCAAAATATTCTATCATTCATTCTCTCCAATTTTGTCTTCTTTTTCTATAAATGTCTTCTTACAAACTTCAGTGCAGGATAACGGTATCCGTTCTTTTCAATCGTCTCCGCATCCTCTTCCAGCGTTTTATATTTGCTGTTCTTACGGGTACTTAAGTCATATGCCAGAATCAGCTTTTCAAAATCCTCCTCTGATGTAAGGGAAAGTTTTTCTGTATCCAGCACATCTTTCTCTATATGCTCTTCGATAAATTCTTCAATCTGCTTTTTGCTGAATCTGCGCTTGATTCGGTTCAATCTGAGCACATCTTCTCTGTCCAGATCATCCACTTCTTCTTCCGGTGCCATCTGACTTACAAAATCCTTCCGGGTTTTTCTTCGCTTATAAAGAGATTTTTCTGACAGGATTTCGACCAAAGACAGATTCATCTTCTCCCCCGTCCTTTGAATGACTTCTTCATAGTCATCCTCTGCCATCCGGTTCAGGAGCTGAATAACCAGTCCCTTCGTGTCGCTCTCTCCGCTCAGAAGATAATTCAGTCTTGTCACCGTCGCACGCACATATTTGCTGTGCTCCTTATCCATATTGGAAATGCGGTGCTCGATATCATCAAAGCCTCTCTCGATCATATCCAGAAGTTCCAGCACATCTTCTCCCATATCTCCGGTTGCACGGGCGCGCTCACGGATCTTCTCGATCCATTCCTCATCATCCCGCATCTGACGCAGACATTCTTTGATATCTGTCTTATAGATATAAAAATTATCCGAAGTCTTCAGGATATGGTATTTTTTCCGGACAATCTCTTCCACATATCCGTCCAGATGCTCTTTCAGAAGATCCCCGTAAAACTGCTGTTCCAGAAGCCTTGCAAAAAATTTATCCATGTTATGCAGCATATCCTGCAGTGCTTTGTTGAGCCGTCTGGTATTGATAAGTGCTGTCCGGAGCATATTCAGATTCACCCTCGGATCATTTTTAAACGAGAACAATGTCGCATAGACATTCTGGATATAGATCTCTGTCTCCTCCAGGTCCTCCGTAGAAAGCCGCTCAAAGGCATCCACAAATATTGCTGCATAATCCGGAATTACAATATTCGTCACCAATGTATTATAATCTTCAATTTTCTTCAGCCATCCTTTTCGGATCAGCCAGTTCAGAATCCTTGCCGACGGAGTCTCCAACATATCAAACTCAGTCTCATCTTCTTCTCGTTTAAGTTCGATCTGTTTCTTCATATACAGATCCCGAAGCACCTGAATACAGACTTCCCTAGTCAGGAAATAATTGCTGTACTGGTATTCTTCATTGATCGCCATCAAAGCCTCAATGTATGTCTCTCTGTTCACAGAACGGAACAGACTCCAGAAACCCTCCGGAATTTCAAAACGTAACTGCATGCCTTGCCTTTCTGTAAATTCATAAATTTTTCCATTATCTATAAGTATACCATATTCTACCCTTTAAATGGGAAAAACATTGCAAAAAGGCATTACGAAAAAGTGCTGCAAAACCGATCACTCTCATCGGCTTGCAGCACTTCTCCATAACGAGACCAAATATCTGGCAGAATATTTGATTATTATTTTAATTAAGCAAGTATGGGTTCCATATTTTTCAGTATGACTATTTGATAAATCCAACCTGTTTGCTGATTATCTCATACTGTTCGTCTTTTCTCTTATTGTAGATTACTTTTCTTTCTTCAAAGAGGTTGTTTCCTTCTGTATCGATGGATACGATCAGTGGTCCAAACTCTTTTACGCGGCAGTTCCAGAGCGTTTCCGGCATTCCGAGATCTCTCCACTCAGCTCTTACGATCTCTTCAACCTCTGTTGCTGCTACTACGGCATTACCAGCCGGGAATACGCAGTGGATTGCTCCGAACTCTTTACATGCACGTTCGGTGTTTTCTTTCATTCCACCTTTTCCGATGATCACACGTACACCAGATTTCTGTACGAATTCATACTCGAATTTTTCCATACGCATACTGGTTGTCGGTCCTACGGAAACCATCTCGAATTTGTCATTTTCCAATGGACGGATGATCGGTCCTGCATGGAAAATTGCGTTGTTTCTTACATCTACAGGAAGTTCTCTTCCTTCTTCTACCAGACGGCGATGAGCAACATCACGACATGTTGTCATACTTCCGTTCAGGTAAATGATGTCTCCGATTTTAATGTCTTTTAAGTCCTCTGCTGAAATTGGTGTTGTTAAAATTTTCTTTCCGTCTTTTACTTCTACCATTATAATTCCACCCCCGAATGTGTTGTGATTGTGTAATTAAGGTCCTTGTCAAATACAATGTGTCCTCTTCTGTGACTCCAACATCCTACGTTTACGGCCACACCGATTGCAGATGGATGACGTGCTGTATTTTCGATGTTAACACCCATTACTGAGTATTTTCCGCCCATTCCCTGTGGTCCAAGGCCGATTGCGTTGATTCCGTCTTCCAGAAGGTTTTCCATCTTTGCAGCTCTTTCGTTATCATTGTGAGAGCCGATCGGACGCATCAGAGCTTTCTTGGAAAGCAGAGCTGCCGTTTCTACAGAAGTTGCTACACCTACACCTACAAGAAGCGGAGGACATGCATTCAGTCCGTAGCTTGTCATAACATCGAGAACGAATTTTGTTACACCTTCGTATCCTTCACCTGGCATCAGAACCATAGCTTTTCCCGGAAGTGTACATCCGCCACCTGCCATGTATGTGTAGATTTCACATTTGTCAGAGTTTGGAACGATATCCCAGAATACGGTCGGTGTTCCTTTTCCTACGTTCTTTCCTGTGTTATATTCGTCGAATGTCTCAACGCTGTTGTGACGAAGCGGTGCTTCGAATGTAGCCTTTACTACTGCTTCTTTCAGTAATGCTTCCAGATCATCGATCAGTGGGAATTTTGTTCCACATTTTACCCAGAACTGAAGGACACCTGTATCCTGGCAGCTTGGTCTGTTAAGAGCTACTGCGAGTTCCTGGTTACGGAACATGGTATCGTAGATTACCTTAGACAGCGGGCTGTCCTCTTTCTCTCTGAGTTCCTGAAGTTTTGCGATGACATCATCTGGAAGTTTTTTGGCAACGTGTGCAATGAACTTTGCCATGTAATCTGTAAGCTGTGTTACCTGTTCTTCTCTAGACATTTTAAAATCCTCCTCTTTTTATATTGCATTTAATTTAATTACTTTGTTATCCCTTCTTACGGGAAGAATGGATAGAATATCGGAAGTAAGATCATACTTACTACGGTGGATACCAGAATCAGCGGCACACCTGCTTTTGCATAATCTTTAAATGTATATCCTCCGGCTGTGACAACCATTGTGTTTGCCGGCATTCCGATCGGTGTTGCGTATGCGCATGATCCTCCGATGACACATGCCATAAGTACTGCGCTTGGGTCTGCTCCCATTCCCTGTGCGATTGACACAGCGATTGGTGCCATAAGTGCTGTTGTTGCTGTATTCGACATAAAGTTGGTAAGTACACAGCACAGCATGAAAATTACAAATGTAAGTACATAAGGTGACGGGTTCTTTCCAAGAAGTCCGATTACTTTATCAGCAATCAACTCTCCTGCCCCTGTCTGAT